>Ga0302347_1001285_pt1 | contig 30987 bp, 20 predicted proteins | sample PhyWR1_FD_202178 | JGI IMG/M metagenome (GOLD analysis project Ga0302347, IMG submission 202178) | Leaf surface microbial communities from wheat plants in UC Gill Tract Community Farm, Albany, California, United States - DLSL W.R1 (v2)... | ecosystem: Host-associated > Plants > Phyllosphere >... | reverse complement strand
ACTTCGCCACATCCATTCGGGACGAACGAAGCTCGCCGCCGCTGGCCACGTGCCACGCAACGACTTACGACAAATCAACAAGTTATGTCACGGATTTGCGCAGTAAGGGCAACCCTTGCGGGCGACCCTGGAAACCGCCGAATGTTATCACAATCGCCGCCACGCACCTATCCCCCAGATGCGCATGGAGCGTAGTAATTGCGACGCTTGTCGGCGTGAAGGGCCTCAGAGGGACTCTGAAGGCGATTTGAAGGCTGCGCGACCCGATCAACAATGCCTCGTAGCAGTTGACGAGCAGTGCGAGGCTACGTCCGGCTGCGCAGCAGTCGTAAAGCCGAAAACTGCGGTGGATCAGGTAAAGGCGGGATTCAGGATTTGCGGTCGCTGCGCAACCGAACGCAGCCTCGTTCCTTCGCCAGCCTCTACAGGCCCATATTTCAATGCAAGCGCTTGCGACACATTAATTGAGCCATTTTCGCCGTATCCGGACGCTCGATCACGCCTTTCTCAGTAACGATCACGTCAATCAGGTCAGCCGGTGTCACATCAAACACCGGGTTAAAGGCCTGCACATCGGCACCCACGCGCTTGCCGCCAACTTCCAGCAGTTCACTGCCGTCACGTTCTTCAATAGGAATGTCATCGCCCGAGGCCAGATCCATATCAATGGTCGAACTCGGTGCCACCACCATAAAGCGCACGCCGTGGTGCATGGCATTGACCGCCAGTTGGTAGGTGCCGATCTTGTTGGCCACATCACCATTGGCGGTTATCCGGTCAGCGCCCACGATCACCCAGGTAACGCCCTTGGTTTTCATGATATGCGCGGCGGCCGAGTCGACATTGAGCACCACCGGGATGCCTTCATTGGCCAGCTCCCACGCCGTCAGGCGCGAACCCTGCAGCCAGGGCCGGGTTTCATCAGCATAGACCTGCTCGATCATGCCTTCGAGCCAGGCAGCCCGGATTACCCCCAAGGCCGTGCCAAAGCCACCCGTGGCCAGGGCTCCGGTGTTGCAGTGGGTCAGCACCGTCTGGGCATTGCCCTGATGACGGCGAATGACGTCGACACCCAACTGCGCCATGGTCAGATTGGCCTCGCGGTCACTCTCATGGATGGCTACAGCCTCGGCCTCAAGCACCTGCAACACATCCACGCGGTTCTGGCTTCGGGCCAGACGGTCGCGCATGCGATTCAAGGCCCAGAACAGGTTCACCGCTGTGGGGCGCGAGTCCGCCAGCAGGGTGAAATCCTCTTCCAGCGCAGCCAGCCAGTCGCCACCAGCGGCCTTGCGCACGCGTGCAGCCAGCACCACGCCATAGGCGGCAGCGATGCCGATCGCCGGGGCACCGCGCACAACCATATCGCGAATCGCCTGGGCCACACCTTCTACACCGGTGTACGCCAACCAGTTCTCTTCAAAGGGCAGGATGCGTTGATCCAGCAAATACAGGGCGTCGTCCCGCCAATCGATGGCCTTAACCTTTTCCGCAGCCAACAGTCGATCGCGCATGCCTTCCCCCATCACCCAGTAACAAAGCCGCCGATTATAGCGAGCCCACCCTCAAGACGCTCGGGTATACTTCGCCTCCTTTTATAACGCACTGGAATCTGTTTTCGATGCCAACCCCGACCATGACCCTGGACTTACTGCTGCTGCCCACCTGGCTGGTGCCTGTTGAACCGGCCGGTGTCGTACTCAAGGATCACGGCGTTGGCATTCGCGACGGGCGTATTGTGTTTATTGGCCCACGCGAACAAGCTCTCAAACACACCGCCACGCAAACTCGCGAACTGCCGGACATGCTGCTCAGCCCCGGGCTGATCAATGCCCACGGCCACGCGGCGATGACGTTGTTCCGCGGCATGGCCGATGACCTGCCCTTGATGACCTGGCTGGAGCAGCATATCTGGCCGGCCGAGGGCAAGTGGGTCGATGAGGAGTTCGTGCGCGACGGCACCAACCTGGCGATCGCCGAGCAACTGAAAGGCGGCATCACCTGTTTCAGTGACATGTATTTCTACCCCAAGGTCGCCAGTGAGTGCGTGCACAACAGCGGCATCCGGGCACAGATCGCCATCCCGATTCTCGATTTCCCGATTCCCGGCGCCAGCAGCGCTGACGAATCTCTGCGTCAGGCCGTGGAAATGTTCGCCGACCTGAAGTTTCACCCGCGGATCAAGATTGCTTTCGGCCCCCACGCGCCTTACACCGTGGGCGACGAGAACCTGGAAAAGATCCGGGTCATCGCCGATGAACTGGACGCTGCCATTCATATGCACGTCCACGAAACCGCCTTTGAAGTGCACCAGGCCGTAGAGCAGCACGGCGAACGCCCCGTCGCCCGCCTCGCCCGCCTGGGTCTGCTGGGCCCGCGCTTCCAGGCCGTTCACATGACCCAGATCAGCGATGACGACCTGACCATGCTGGTAGAAAGCAACTCCAGCGTGATTCACTGCCCGGAATCCAATCTGAAACTGGCCAGTGGCTTCTGCCCGGTGGAACGCTTGTGGCAAGCAGGCGTCAATGTGGCCGTCGGTACTGATGGTGCTGCGAGCAATAATGACCTCGACCTGCTCGGCGAAACCCGTACCGCCGCCTTGCTGGCCAAGGCCGTTGCGGGCTCGGCCACCGCACTGGACGCACATCGCGCACTGCGCATGGCCACGCTCAACGGCGCGCGCGCCCTGGGCATTGAAATGGACACCGGCTCGATTGAAATCGGCAAGGCCGCCGATCTGGTTGCTTTCGACCTCAGCGGGTTGGCCCAACAACCGGTCTACGACCCCGTGTCACAACTGATCTACGCCACTGGCCGCGATTGCGTGAAGCACCTGTGGGTCGCTGGCAAGCAACTGCTGGATGATCGACGCCTGACCCGGCTGGACGAGCAACAGCTTTGCGCAACAGCCAGAGCCTGGGGCGAGCGCATAAACAGCCATACTCATTGATTCAGTACCTTCGGGCCTGCGCCCGGAGCTTTACCAGATTATTCAGCTTTAGAGGATTTACCCATGAGCAACGTTGACCACGCCGAGATCGCCAAATTCGAAGCGCTAGCCCATCGCTGGTGGGACCGTGAAAGCGAGTTCAAGCCGCTGCACGACATCAACCCGCTGCGCGTCAACTGGATTGACGAGCGCGTGCAACTGGCCGGTAAAAAAGTCCTCGACGTCGGTTGCGGCGGCGGCATTCTCAGCGAGTCCATGGCTCAGCGCGGCGCCACCGTGATGGGTATCGATATGGGTGAAGCTCCGCTGGCCGTGGCCCAACTGCATCAACTGGAATCCGGCGTGAGCGTTGAGTACCGTCAGATCACCGCCGAAGACCTGGCCGAAGAAATGCCCGGGCAGTTCGATGTGGTCACCTGCCTGGAAATGCTTGAGCACGTACCTGACCCGTCCTCGGTGATCCGCGCCTGCTACAAGATGGTCAAGCCCGGCGGCCAGGTGTTCTTCTCGACAATCAACCGTAACCCCAAGTCGTATCTGTTCGCGATTATCGGCGCCGAATACATCATGAAGCTGATCCCCCGCGGGACCCACGACTTCAAGAAGTTTATCCGTCCTTCCGAACTGGGCGCCTGGAGCCGTCAGGCCGGCCTGAGCGTCAAGGATATCGTCGGTATGACCTACAACCCGCTGACCAAGCACTACAAGCTGGGCAACGATGTCGACGTCAACTACATGATCCAGACCCTTCGCGAGGAGTAATACATGCGTTTAAGAGCAGTTCTTTTTGACATGGACGGCACCCTGCTCGACACCGCGCCGGACTTTATTGCCATCTGCCAGGCCATGCGCGCCGATCGCAATCTGCCGCCCGTCGCCGACAAACTGATCCGCGATGAAATTTCTGGCGGTGCCCGCGCCATGGTGGCCGCTACCTTCAGCATGGACCCGGACGCACCCGGCTTTGAAGAGCTGCGCCTGGAGTTCCTGGAGCGCTATCAACGTGATTGCGCGGTACACACCAAGCTGTTTGACGGCATGGAAGAGTTGCTGGCCGATATCGAAAAAGCCCATCTGGTATGGGGCGTCGTCACCAACAAGCCGGTGCGCTTCGCACAGCCGATCATGGAGCGGCTGGGGCTGGCCGAACGTTCGGCGCTGCTGATTTGTCCTGACCATGTGACAAACAGCAAGCCTGACCCCGAGCCGCTGATCCTGGCCTGCAAAATGCTCGACCTTGACCCGGCCAGCGTGCTGTTTGTCGGTGATGACCTGCGCGATATCGAGTCCGGGCGCGATGCCGGGACCAAAACCGCTGCCGTGCGCTTTGGCTATATCCACCCTGACGACAACCCGGATCACTGGGGAGCCGATGTGGTGGTCGACCACCCCGGCGAGTTGCGCAAGGTGCTGGATAACGCGATGTGCAGCTGCTAACGATGTTCGATTTTGTTGAGGTTTTCTATGTTTGATTATTCAGCCCGCCCCAACCTGCTCCAGGACCGGGTGATCCTGGTTACCGGCGCTGGCCGTGGCATCGGTGCAGCGGCGGCCAAAACTTATGCCGCACACGGCGCCACCGTGTTGCTGCTGGGCAAGACCGAGGCCAACCTGAGCCAGGTCTATGACGAGATCGAGGCCGCCGGTCATCCGCAACCGGTGGTCATTCCGTTCAATCTCGAAACCGCCCAGCCCCATCAATACGATGAACTGGCTGCCATGATCGAAACCGAGTTTGGCCACCTTGACGGGCTACTCCACAACGCCTCGATCATTGGCCCGCGCACGCCTCTGGAGCAGCTTTCCGGCGAGAACTTCATGCGCGTGATGCATATCAACGTCAACGCCATGTTTATGCTCACCAGCACCCTGCTGCCCCTGCTCAAGCTGTCGCAGGACGCTTCGGTGATCTTCACCTCCAGCAGTGTCGGGCGCAAAGGTCGCGCTTACTGGGGCGCCTATGGCGTCTCGAAGTTCGCCACTGAAGGCCTGATGCAAACCCTGGCCGACGAAGTCGAAAACGTCGCCCCGGTTCGCGCCAACAGCATCAACCCCGGCGCGACCCGCACCAGCATGCGCGCCCTGGCATACCCAGGGGAAAACCCGGAGAGCAACCCGCAGCCGCACGAAATCATGCCGGTGTACCTGTACCTGATGGGCCCGGACAGCACCGGGATCAACGGCCAGGCTTTCGACGCGCAGTAACACGGCCACAAACAAAAACCGCAGCCTGCATGTGAATGCAGCCTGCGGTTTTTTATGCGTTTACATACCGGGCATCGCGCCCTCAGCTCTCAACCGACTCACGCTGCGAATGTACAACTTGCGTCTTGTCGATTTGCAGGCAACTTTGCAAAAACAGATACATGTAGTCATAGCTTTTGCAGATTGCCTTGCGCAGTTCGCCAATCAGCTCCTGGGTGGGGTTCATTCCCGCCAGCGTGCAGACGATTTCCAGCGCCTCCCAAGGATGCTCGCCATCATACTGAGCGTGCATCTTCAGCCATTTCATTGCTCGCTTGCGCCCCTCCAGCGGGAACGACTCTTCGTAGATGTCCCGCGAACATACCGTAGCAGCCCACTCACCCACCGCACCCTCGATGGCGTAGTTGGTCGCAGCCATGGACACGGCCAGTGAGTCAGCCGCGCAGGTATGCCAGCACCAGTCATTCAGCGCATTGAGTTCGGCCGGAACATCCTGGGCGATCAACTCTTCAAGGCTTACACCGTGGGCTTTGGCCCAGTTCACCCAATAGTCGGCATGGTTGAGTTCGACGCGGATATTGCGAATCAGCCAGCGGCGCGCCATGTCTTCACCCGCATGCCGCCCATAACGGGTTTTGCCCAGGTTGCGCCCCATATACAACGAGAACTGCTCGACTACCGGCCAACCGCCAATTAGATAGGTGCGCATGGCCTTGGGGCTCAGGGTGTTATCGCGCATGCGCTTGTAGATCTCGTGCCCGACAACCCTGCGCTTGCTCTCACTACAGTCCCGAATCAACTGCTGGGCCCACTGAGGATAACTGGCTTCCTCCATAAGAGGTCCTGTTCGGTTGAATACTGCCATCACAATCCAAATCCTTTTTCAGAAGATACTCCAGAAAATGTAGAACAATTCAACGCAAAGTGCCCGGAGACTTTATTGTCACAGGCCTGGAACGCACAGGCCGCTGCAATAAACTGTCAAAGGTAAATGGCTGCGGGCGCTGAACAATATAGCCTTGCGCATAATCCACACCTATTTCCACCAGGGCCTGCTCTATTTGCGTACTTTCAACAAACTCGGCAATGGTGCGCTTACCCATGACATGGCCAATATGATTAATGACTTCAACCATTGCTCGATTGATCGGATCGTCCAGCATGTCCTTGACGAAACTGCCATCAATTTTCAAAAAGTCGACAGGCAGATGTTTCAAGTATGCAAATGATGACATCCCGGCACAAAAGTCATCCAAAGAAAAGTGACAGCCCAAGGCCTTGAGATCATTAATAAACCGAATTGCATTACCCAAATTGGCAATCGCGCTGGTTTCGGTAATTTCAAAGCAGATAAGTTTTGGCGAAACACCATAACACTCGAATTGTTCATGCAGAAACGCCAGAAAATCATCATCGCCAATGGTAGAGCCGGACAAGTTGATGGCACACATGGCCATTGGCTTCCCAGCCGAATGAGTTGAGCATTCGGAAATGATCTTGAACACATTTTCCACCACCCAACGGTCTATCGAGCTCATTAAACCGTAGCGCTCAGCGGCCGGGATAAAGCTGTCCGGGAAAACAATGCGCCCGCCCTCATCTTGCAGGCGCAGTAAAATTTCGATATGCCCGGCGTTGTCCTGCGTACTCCCTAACGGCGTGATTTCTTGTGCGTAAAGGCTGAAGCGGTTTTCTTCCAGCGCTACATGCAAACGCTGCACCCAGGCCATTTCACCAAAGCGCAATGACAGTTCCGTGTCATCTGCGTGATACACCTGCACCCGATTACGGCCCTTTTCCTTCGCCATATAGCAGGCCATGTCCGCAGCCCGCATCAATGACTCAAGGGTGGCAGGGGCGTGATTGATATGCACCAGACCTATGCTGATGGTGCTCATAAATGGCCGTCCCTTCCAGGCGAAATGCAGGCTTTGCACTGCCTGGCGAAGGCCGCCGGCGATTTTTTCGGCCATTTCTACCGGGCAATTTTCGAGCAAGATGCCGAACTCGTCACCGCCCAGTCGCGCCAGCGTATCCCCTTCACGCAAGCCGGTACGCAGCAATACACAGATATGGCGCAACAGCTCATCACCTGCGGCATGGCCACAGGTGTCATTGACCAGCTTGAACTGGTCCAGATCGAGAAACATCAGGGCATGCCGACCTTGTTGTCGACCCAGATTCTTCAGCACCAATTCCAGGCGGTATTCAAACTCCCGGCGATTGGCCAACCCGGTCAGTGCATCGTGGGTAGCCTGCCAGGACAGATTGGCAATGTACTGACGCTCCTGGGTCATGTCATGCAGCACCAGTACCGCGCCGCTGACTTCCTCCCTGTGGAGGATCGGCGCCCCCACCAGGGTGACTGCAACCGTACTGCCATCCATGCGTTGAATCAGCCTGGAGTGCTCACGGCTATTGCCTAACTGACCACTGAGGATCCGGTCAATCAACGTGGAGCCATCTTCAAGATCATCATCGTCGAGCAACTTGAACAACGCCGCCAGGGTAACGCCTTGTGCTTGCTCGGACTTCCATTGGGTCAGTTGCTCGGCCGCCGGGTTCATGTAAGCAATTGCGCCATTTACGTCGGTCGTGATGACCCCGTCGCCAATGGACTCCAGGGTAATTTGCGCCCGTTCTTTTTCCAGTTGCAGCGCTTCGGCAAATACACGGCTCTGTGCCAAAACTTTATTGGTGCGCTTGAGCACAAGGAGAATAAGAGCCAGCGCAGTTGCCAGATTGATCACAACCAGCAAACGCCAGATAAAACGCGAGCCTTCGCCCAAGGCATCACTAAAAGCCTTGGCTGAAGGTGCGATACCTTCATTGATGGCGAAAATCCCGTCTTCCCAACGCTTGGAGTCGGCATCCGCACCTTGCCCGGCAAGCACTACCTGATGCATCTCTTTGGCCAGATCATCAAGTTGCACAAGGTAAGCATCACCTATGGACCACTTCTCGATGGCCGTTTCCATATAGCTGACGTGACGAAAGTAGCGATAAAACCAGATGATGCTGGAGACATCTTGCGGGCTGTTGCCGCCTTGCAGAATACCTTCGCGGGCTGCGGCCTCGTCAATGGGGGACTCATTCATCGCAAGCCGGAACTTGTGGTCGCCCTGAGGGACACTTATGGCCTGCTTGTATTTCTCGAAATAAATCGGCTGATGAGTATCGGAATACAGATAGAGGAAGTAGATGGCGTCTTTTTGGCCCTTGGACCATAAACTTTCACCGCCGACATAACTTCTTACCGCCGAGAGCATATACAGACTCACACACCCCAATAACGCCTGGAAAAGCACGACTGCAATAAAGGGCCAAACAATGCCCAACAAGCGTGGTGTCCCATGGGGGCGTTTTGATTTCATGAGTTCCCTTTGCTTCATGGAGTCATATGAAAACCAGAGAGAAAATCTCACTACAGCTCAGCCTAGGACAAATTTCGAAAACTTGAACAGCAGGAGCCGATCTAAATCTTCAATAAGCCTGGCGCCGAGTCAATGCTGCTCACTTAGCCAAGCAATGCATCTGCGGGATGCGAACCTGCTCTCTAATAGAGCCCTTCGCGAGCAGGCTCGCTCCCACAATCCTCAGATTTCACGTCTGCTGCAAGTGCCCATAGAGCTTGGCGTAGAGCCCGCCTTCTGCAATCAACTGCTGGTGATCGCCATCTTCAGCAATGCGCCCGCCATCAAATACCAGCACCCTGTCTGCCTGTTTTACCGCAGACAGCCGATGAGCAATGATTAATGTTGTGCGCCCGCTCAAGAATTTTCCCAAAGCGTGATGCAGGTTGTATTCCGTGGCGGCATCCAGGGCACTGGTAGCCTCGTCGAGGATCACCACCTTGGGCTCGGCCAGTACCATCCGCGCAATCGCCAGCCGCTGACGCTGGCCACCCGACAGGCGCACGCCTGAACGCCCGAGAATGCTGTCCAGGCCCTGGGGTAGCGCATGAATGGTGCCATCGAGCTGAGCGATCTCCAGGGCATGCCAGCACGCTTCGTCGGTGCGCTCACGGCCCATGGTCAGGTTGGCGCGCACAGTGTCGTTGAACAAGGCCGGGTGTTGCAGCACCACGGCAACATGCTCGCGAATGGTTTGCAGGCCGATCTCGGGCTGGCTCGCGTCAGCAAAGTGGATACTACCCGCCTGCGGCGTATACAGCCCCAGCAACAGTTGCACCAGGGTGCTTTTGCCGCCGCCGCTGGTGCCGACGATGGCCACCTTTTCTCCCGGAGCAATAGTCAGGTTCAGATGATCGAGCACCTTCTCCTCACCGTAGCTGAAGCTCAGGTCACGCACTTCGATACCGACCGTTTGCCGCCCCACAAACGGGTTGGCACCGCCGGGGTACTGCGGCTCGTCACTGCGCGCCAGCAACTGGTTGATGCGGGTAACCGCGCCATCGGCGGCATAGTAGGCATATTGCAAGTTAAGCAACTGTTCAACAGGCCCGATCATAAACCACAGGTAACTGAACACCGCGAGCATCTGGCCGATCGACAGGTCCGAGAACAGCACGGTGAGCATTGCCGCTGCGCGAAAAATATCGATACCAAACTGGAACAACAAACCGCTGGCACGATTGGAAGCATCGCTCTTCCATTGCGAGGCCACGGCAAAGTCCCGGACTTCCCGCGCCCGCAACCCCAAGCGACCGAGGAAAAAGCCCTGGCGATTGCCAGCACGGACTTCCTGGATAGAATCCAGGGTCTCGGTCAGGGCCTGAGTGAAACGCGCCGTGCTGTCGTTTTCGAGTTTCTTCAGGTGCTTGACCCGCTTGCCCAACTGCACTGTGGCGTAAATCACCAGCGGGTTGAACAGCAGGATCAGCAGCGCCAGCTGCCAGTGCATCCACAGCAGAATGGCCGAAGTGCCGAGCAGGGTAAGCATCGCCACCAAGAACCGGCTCAGGGTTTCGCCAACAAATTTGTCCAGGGTATCGAGGTCGGTGACCAGATGCGTGGTCACCGTTCCGCTGCCCAGGCTTTCGTACTCGGCCAGGGATATGCGCTTCAAACGTTCAATCAGGCGCAAACGGATACGAAACACGATGTCCTTGGCCAAACGCGAAAACAGTCGTGCCTGCAACACGTTAAACAGCAACGCCCCACAACGCAGCACCAGGGTAATCACCAGCATCAGGCCTATATAGCCCGCAGCGCTCTGCCAGGCAGTCGGCAGCCAGTGGTTCATGATTTTCAGTGCGCCATCACCATTGCCCAGCAGCACCTCGTCCACCAGCAAGGGCAGCAGCAAGGGGATGGGCACACTGCACAGCGTGGCCAGCACGGCAACGCCATTGGCAATCCACAGGGCTTTTTTATGGCGCAGGGCCAGGCGACGGATTTCTGCCCAGGTCAGGCGATCCGGCACCGAGGCTGAGTTCGGCACAGCCGAAGGATCAAACACGTGTGGCGCGTTCAAGCCAGCGTGCAAGCAATTCTGACAAGGGCCCAAGCGGCTGATAGCCATTGGTCAGCAGCGCCAGCTGGCCGTTGCGTTCGGCGAGCAAGGTCGGGAAACCGGCAATCCCCAAGTCTTGCACCCAGGTAAAGTCGGCAGCTGTTGCCGTGTGTTGCTCTGCAGAATCAAAAGCTGCGGCAAACTCGATACGCGGTACGCCTGCTGTTTCTGCCAGTTCAACCAGCACGCTGGCCTGGGTCACATCGCGACCTTGCACATAGAACGCCTGCTGAATCAGCTTGACTAGCTTCCAGGCGCAATCGGGCGCCAGGCTGCGTGCTGCTACCAGTGCACGGCAGGCGGGCTCGGTGTCATAGACAAAGCCGTCCGGTAAGGCACCCTCGAAGGCGAAGGGTTGCCCGGTGGCTTCAGTTACCGCCTGCCAGTGCTCGAGAATATAGCGCCGCGTGGCAGGCTCAAGTGCCGAGCCACTGCCGGTGCGCAAACCGCCCACCACCAGATGCAACTCAACGCCTGCGGCCTGCGCCTGCTCAACCAGCGCCTCGGCGATGGGCGAGAAACCCCAGCACCAGGAGCACATCGGGTCCATCACATAGAGCAGGCGCGCTGTCATATCAGGCCTCGGCAGCTTTACGGTAGTTGTGACCGATCGGGTGCGGCTGGTTACGCTCCTTGGCCAGGTCGATCTGCTTTTGCCGATCAATGGCGCTGCGGCGGGTTTTTTCGCTCAGAGTGTCCCAGCAATGCGGGCAGCTGATGCCGGGCTGATAGTGCTCCGACTCACGATCCGCGATGCTGATCGGGGTGCGGCAGGCATGGCACTGGTCGTACTCACCGGCACTGAGGTCGTGACGCACAGTGACGCGGTTATCGAATACAAAGCAGTCGCCCTGCCATTTGGTCTCTTCCTGCGGCACCTCTTCGAGGTACTTGAGGATGCCGCCCTTGAGGTGATACACCTCGTCAAAACCCTGGCTGAGCATATAGCTCGAGGCCTTTTCACAACGAATGCCACCGGTGCAGAACATCGCGACTTTCTTGTGCTTGGCCGGGTCGAAATTGGCTTTGATGTAGTCAGGGAATTCGCGAAAGCTGGTGGTTTTCGGGTCAATGGCGCCCTCAAACGTACCAATCGAGACTTCGTAGTCGTTACGGGTGTCGATCAGCAACACCTCTGGATCGCTGATCAGCGCATTCCAGTTCTCGGGGTCGACATAGGTTCCGACTTTTTTGTTCGGATCTACGCCTTCTACGCCAAGGGTAACGATTTCTTTCTTGAGTTTGACCTTGGTCCGATAGAACGGCTGGTCTTCGCAGTAGGATTCTTTATGGTCGATATCGACCATGCGCGGATCGGTCTTGAGCCAGGCCATCAGCCCGTCAACCCCTTCACGGCTACCGGAAACGGTGCCATTGATGCCTTCTTCGGCGATCAACAGGGTGCCCTTGATACCGTTGTCGACCATGGCCTTGAGCAGCGGCTCACGCAGTTCGACGTAATCTTCAAGGGTGACGAATTTGTACAATGCAGCAACAACAATTGGCGCAGTCATCGTGTTTCTCCAGGTGGCTACCCTCGTAAAGGGTGAACCGGATGCAAAAAAAACGCGCCGACTAAGCGGCGCGTTGCGGATTCTAACAAAAAGCCGGTGCTTTACACCAACTCAGTGCCCACCGCCAGCACAGGTCGGCGAAGCCGGAGCCGTGCCGATTTTCGCCCACTCTTCAGGCGTATAGGTGTGCAAGGCAAGCGCATGGAACTCGCCCATCAGGTCACCCAGGGTGGCGTAAACCTTCTGGTGCCGCTTGACGCTGTTGAGCCCGGCGAATTGCTCGCTGACTACCACAGCCTTGAAGTGGGTCTGCAACCCGCGACTGTGCATATGGCTTTCATCCAGCACGCTCAGGTGCTCGGGTTGCAACGCGCTCAGCGTCGATTCAATACGTTGTTGCATGTCCATTCAGGCTCCGCTTACTTCTTCTTGGCCGGGGCCGCTGCTGGCTCCAGCTCGGCAGTCATGTCGGCCAACAGTTTGTTGACGACCGGCACTGCGCTTTCCAGCTTGGCCTGGGTCATTTGTGCCGATTGCTGAGTCAGCTGCGGCATTTTTTCCAGGACTTTCTTGCCCAGTGGCGACTGGTAGAAGGCTACCAGATCCTTGAGCTCGGACTCAGTGAAGTTGGTGGTGTACAGCTTGACCATGTCCGGCTTGAGCTTGTTCCAGCCGATGGCCTGGTCCAGGGCAGTGTTGGCCTTGGCCTGGTAGGTTTCCAGCAGGGCTTTCTTCGAGGCTGGCGCTTTGGTTTGCTCAAAACGCTGGGCAAACATCTGCTGTACTTGCATATAAACCGGGGTGCCCAGCTTGTCGGCATGTGCCAGCTTGAGGAACGTTTCAGCACTGGCAGCGTGGCTGGCAGCATCAGCGAAAACCTGGCCGCTGGCGCAAACCAGAGCTACTGCTGTACAGATGGCGCGAAGACGGGTCATCGAGTTTCCTTTTCTAGCAAGCGAGGTTGAACCCCAAGGGCGGCCATTCTGCGCTTATTAAAGCGTGTCACTCAACCCCGGGGCTGATAGACGTTCTCATCATCTGACCAAAAGCATTAAAAAACATTGGATTGAACCCTGCACGCCAACCAGCGCCTAAGCTGTCTGTCAGACCTTAAGGAGAAAGAGCCGATGAGCCGTATCGAAACCGACAGCCTGGGTGAAGTCAGTGTGGCCGATGAGGCCTATTGGGGGGCGCAAACCCAACGATCCCTGATCAACTTCGCCATCGGCAACGAAAAGATGCCGCTGGCCGTGCTGCATGCCCTGGTGCTGATCAAAAAGGCTGCGGCCCGGGTCAATGACCGCAATGGCGATCTGCCCGCCGATATCGCCCGCCTGATCGAACAGGCGGCCGATGAAGTGCTCGACGGCGAACACGATGACCAGTTCCCGCTGGTGGTGTGGCAAACCGGTAGTGGCACGCAAAGCAACATGAACGCCAACGAAGTCATCGCCGGTCGCGCCAACGAACTGGCTGGCAAAGGCCGCGGCGGCAAATCACCGGTTCACCCCAATGACCACGTCAACCGCTCGCAAAGCTCCAACGACTGCTTCCCCACGGCCATGCATATCGCTGCAGCCAAAGCGGTACATGAGCATTTGCTGCCAGCGATCAGTGAACTGTCAGGTGGCTTGGCCGAGTTGTCGGCCCGGCATATGAAACTGGTCAAGACCGGCCGCACCCATATGATGGACGCTACTCCCATTACCTTTGGCCAAGAGCTGTCGGCCTATATCGCCCAGCTCGATTACGCCGAAAAAGCCATCCGCTCTGCCATTCCGGCTGTATGCGAACTGGCCCAGGGCGGCACTGCGGTTGGCACAGGTCTAAATGCCCCACACGGGTTTGCCGAAGCGATCGCGGCTGAAATTGCAGCGTTGTCGGGGTTGCCATTTGTCACGGCGCCCAACAAATTTGCTGCATTGGCAGGGCACGAACCGCTGACCACGCTATCGGGCGCGCTCAAGACCCTGGCCGTGACCCTGATGAAACTGGCCAATGACTTCCGCCTGCTGGGTTCCGGCCCACGCGCCGGGCTGGCCGAAATCAAACTGCCAGCTAATGAACCGGGCAGCTCGATCATGCCCGGCAAGGTCAACCCCACCCAATGCGAAGCGTTGTCGATGCTGGCCTGCCAGGTGATGGGCAATGATGTGGCCATCGGCTTTGCCGCCAGCCAGGGGCACCTGCAACTGAACGTTTATAAACCGGTGATCATTCACAACCTGCTGCAGTCAATCCAATTGCTGGGTGACGGTTGCAGCAACTTCCAGAAGCACTGTGTGACCGGTCTTGAAGCCGACGCCGAAAAAATGGCTGAGCATCTGGAGCGCGGCCTGATGCTGGTGACGGCGCTCAACCCGCATATCGGTTATGACAAATCGGCTGAAATAGCCAAAAAGGCCTATGCCGAAGGCTTGACCTTGCGCGAGGCTGCGCTGGAACTGGGCTATCTGACCGATGCCGAGTTTGATCAATGGGTACGCCCGGAAAATATGCTGGGGCCGGGCAAACATTAAGAGTCTCGCCATACCTGTGGGAGCGAGCCTGCTCGCGATGGCATCACCGCGGTTCGCCCGACAGACCGCATCGCCTGCATCGCCTGCATCGCGAGCAAGCCCGCTCCCACAGGAGCATGGAAGTCTTTACTTCTTGTGTTTTTTGTCGCTTTTTTCGAAGGCGGCTTCCAGCGCTTCGTTGATGGTGCGCAGCACCTTGACCCGCGCCCAGCGCTTGTCATTGGCTTCTACCAGCGTCCAGGGGGAAATCTCGGTGCTGGTACGATCAACCATGTCGCACACGGCCTTGCGGTACAAATCCCATTTCTCGCGGTTGCGCCAGTCTTCTTCGGTGATTTTGAAACGCTTGAACGGGATCTCTTCGCGCTCATGGAATCGCTCAAGCTGCACATCCTTGTCAATCGCCAGCCAGAACTTGACGACAATCACCCCGGCATTACGCAATTGCTCCTCGAAGTCATTGATTTCACCATAGGCCCGCATCCAGTCGGCCGTAGTGCAAAAGCCTTCGATGCGCTCAACCAGCACCCGCCCGTACCATGAACGGTCAAAAATGGTGAATTTGCCGCGAGCCGGAATTTGCCGCCAAAACCGCCACAGATAAGGCTGTGCACGTTCATCCTCTGAAGGCGCAGCAATCGGCACGATGTTGTACTGGCGCGGATCGAGCGCCGCGGCCACACGTTTGATCGAACCACCCTTGCCTGCCGCATCATTGCCTTCAAATACTGCTACCAGGGCATGACGGCGCATGCGTTTGTCGCGCATCAGCCCCGACAGCCGCGCCTGCTCGGTAATCAGTTGCTCCTGATAATCGTCTTTATCCAGATGCTGGGTCATATCCAGGCAATCGAGCAGGCTCAGCCCGTCCTGGATTTCAGCCAGCGGCGCTACATGGGTGGCCTGCACCCTGGCCCTGGACTCACTCAATGCGGCTTGCAGGCCCTCGAGTAAAATCTTGCCCACGGTCAGGCTGCGGTAATAGGGGTCGACACCCTCCACGATATTCCACGGTGCATAGTCACGGCTGGTACGACGTATCGCCCGCTCACCAAATCGAACAAAGCGATCATAAGTTTCGGACTGCTGCCAATCCAGGGGACTAATGCGCCAGCTGTGCAGCGGATCGTCCTTGAGTGCCTTGAGCCGGGCTTTCATTTGTTTCTTGGACAGGTGGAACCAGAACTTGAAAATCACCGCGCCTTCGTTGCACAGCATCTTTTCCAGACGTTCGGCGCCATTGATCGCCTGATCGAGCACGGCGTCCTTGAAATGCCCGTGAACCCGTCCCTGGAGCATCTGGCTATACCAGTTACCGAAGAACACGCCCATGCGGCCCTTGGCCGGCAATTGCCGCCAGTATCGCCAGGCAGGAGGGTGCGCCAGTTCTTCATCGGTCTGGCTGTCAAAAGTGCGCACCTCTATCAGTCGTGGGTCCATCCACTCGCTGAGCAGCTTGACCGTCTCGCCCTTGCCGGCGCCTTCAATGCCATTGATCAGCACGATAACGGCAGAACGCTTCTGCTGCTGCAGCTCGTATTGAGCCTCAAGCAAGGCTTCGCGCAGGGCGGGAACTTCCCGATCGTAGGTTTCTTTATCGATGACATGACCGATTTCTGCGGATTCAAACATGGAAAGCTCCCTGGCAAGTTGTCACAAGCCTAGCGGAATGCACCCAAAGGTGTAGCCACAACCCGCACAAAACTGTCATGGATCAAGCGTACGGCTACTGATCGGCTAGAATGGCCGCCTTGCCGTCGCCGAGCCGCACATGACTACTGAAATGCCCAATGCCCAGATTGACTGGGATGACCAAGGTCGCCCCCATTCGCGGGTGTTTGATGACGTGTATTTTTCGGACAAGTCAGGTCTGGAAGAGACCCGCTATGTCTTTATCGAACAAAACGCCCTCGCCGAGCGTTTCACCGCCCTGCCTGCCAATAGCCAACTGGTTATTGGCGAAACCGGGTTTGGTACCGGCCTGAATTTCCTCTGTGCCTGGCAGTTGTTCGAAGAGACGGCCCGGCCAGATGCCCGCCTGCACTTTATCAGCGTCGAAAAATACCCGCTGACCCGCGAAGACCTGCAACGCGCCCTGGCCCTGTGGCCTGAACTGGCCAGCTACAGCGAGCAACTGCTGCAGGCCTGGTTTGCGATTCATCCGGGGTTCCAGCCCCTGAGTCTGGCCAATGGCCGCGTGACCCTGACCCTGTTGATCGGTGACGCGCAGGAGCAACTGTCCCAGCTGGACGCGCAAATCGACGCCTGGTTTCTCGACGGCTTTGCCCCGGCGAAAAACCCGGACATGTGGACCCCTGAGCTGTTCGCGCAATTGGCGCGGCTGGCAGCACCCGAATCGACCATCAGCACCTTCACCAGCACCGGCTGGGTGCGCCGAGCGTTGAATGACGCCGGCTTCAAAATGAAGCGCACACCGGGCATCGGCCACAAGTGGGAAATTTTACGCGGCGCCTTTATTGCCCTGCCTGAAAACGCCATCGCCAGCACCGAGAGCAAACCCTGGTTTGCCCGCCCGCCCGTGCACAGCAGCGAGCGCAAGGCAATTGTGATCGGCGGCGGCCTGTCCGGTTGCGCTAGCGCCAACAGCCTGGCCCGCCGTGGCTGGCAAGTCGTGCTGCTAGAGCGCCACGAAAAGCTGGCCAAAGAGGCCTCGGGCAACCCCCAGGGCGTGCTGTACCTGAAGTTGTCAGCCCACGGCACTACGCTGTCGCAATTGATTGTCAGCGGGTTCGGTTACACCCGTCGCCTGCTGGAACAACTACAACGGGGTCGCGACTGGGATGACTGCGGTGTCCTGCAATTGGGTTTCAACGCCAAGGAAGCCGAGCGTCAGGCACAACTGGCGGCTGCTTTCCCGCCGTCGCTGGTACATCTACTGGATCAAACCCAGGCCCAGGCGCTGGCCGGAATCGAACTGGCCCACGGCGGGTTGTTCTACCCCGAAGGGGGTTGGGTACACCCACCTGCGCTGTGCCATTACCAGGCGCTGCACGCCAATGTGCAGGTCCTGACCCACCATGATGTGCTGCAACTGAACAAGGCAGGCGAGCAATGGCAAGCTTGTCAGGACGGTAAGGTGCTGGCCAGCGCACCGGTGGTGATTCTCGCGGGCGCCGCCGAGGTCAAGCGCTTCCCGGCCAGCAGCGGCTTGCCACTCAAGCGTATTCGCGGGCAAATCACCCAACTGGTTGAAACACCGGCCAGCTCTGTACTTAAAACCGTGGTCTGTGCCGAGGGCTACGTCGCCCCCGGTCGCCTGGGTGAACACACCCTGGGCGCCAGCTTCGACTTTCACAATGAAGACCTGACCACCACACCCGAGGGGCATCAGGGCAATCTCGATTTGCTGGAAGAGATTTCGCCGGAGTTTGCCCAACGCCTGGGTGATGAACAACTCAATGCGCATGCCCTGCAAGGTTGGGCAGCGTTCCGCTGCACCAGCCCGGATTACTTGCCGATTGTCGGGCCGCTGTCAGACCCGGAGCAGTTTGCTGACGCTTACGCAGTATTGCGCAAGGACGCACGCCAGGTGCCCGATATCCAGTGCCCATGGCTTGATGGCTTGTACGTCAACAGTGGCCACGGCTCTCGCGGGCTGATTACTGCACCACTGTCTGGCGAGATTCTGGCCGCATGGATCACCAACGAGCCCTTCCCTGTGCCACGCGCCGTCGCGCAAGCCTGTCACCCCAACCGCTTCCCCCTCAGGACACTGATCAAAGGGCTGTAGACCAGCCGCCGGGGCTCGGTTTACCGATCAACGCCTGGGTTTTTCTCAGGCTCCAGGCATCCACAGCCGCATCCATCTGGTTGCGGACTTCCGAGACCCTACGCAGATAGCGGGCACTGTTCATCTCTGGTGACCTTCTGAGCAAGGCATACAACGCTTCGAAGTAGGGCTCTGTCAGACTGGCGTACTCTGCTTTGTGGGTATTGGTCAGGTAGCTTTTCCAGAACTCGAGGGTGCTGATAAATACCGCCGTGGCATCCGTTTTTTCGGCGTTCTGGACTTCCAGGCGGGCAATATCCAAATTCTCCTGAGTCACTCCGGCCAGCCTTCTGAACATCATGCTTTTGGGCTGGCCTGGCAATTCAAGGGCCTGAGCCAGACCGATTCGGTACGCCAGATTCACTTCCAGCTCATCAACCCCCGCCACCCCCTGTCTCATCAAATCCAGACAATGCTCAGCCGCAATACTCTCCAACTTGTCGAGGCGAAACAGCCCCTTGGCCAGATTCAACAACTGCGTTTGCTGAAATGAAGTGCTGCGTGAGACTTCAGCCAGCAGTACCTGGATTTCCAACGCGCTGAAAGTCACCGCGACACTGTCACTGCAACTTCGCGGTGATGCGGCAATATTCAGCAAATCGCTGCGCAGCTGGCTGCTCTCAGTAGCAGCCTCAATCATTTCCCATACGCGTCGACTGAGATCCTGGCGGACCGTATGGGCATCAGCCGTGGTTGTCAAACGGCTGATCACGGCAAAAAAATCATCAGCCGCAGGGTTGGCGCGCAAATTGTTCCATAACAGCTCGCGCTTGCTGAGTTCGGTACTGGTAATGCCCGATGTCCAGAACTCGAAAGCCAGCATTTCACTGACCAGTTCTTCACCGCTGATTCCCATGCTACTGCCGCCCTGCATGACATAGCGCCCCAGCTGCAATCGGCTGGAGGCCGACAACGGATTATTGGATAACGTGATATTGCGGACAATCTTCGGTGAGGCCTGATATACCTGCTCGGGAATCTCCATTATCTGGTTTTCCCGCAGGTCTGCGGCTTCCAGAAGCGGCCTGGAAATAAGCCCTTCCGGCCAGACTTGAATCCAGGTACGGCGTAAATACACTCGACGCAAATGTGCGTGACTATTGAAGCTCAACAGCGGCCCCAACAGGTTGTCATTGAGGTTCAACACCTCCAGGCTGCTCAAGGATCTGAGTACTGATGCGTTTTCACCGGTCATGTACAGCAGGTTGCGCGCCAGCGACAGGCGTCGCAGGTTAGGCATGCGCTCAAGTTGAACAGGTAACTGGGCCATTTCGTTGTTGTCCATCTCAAGAGCCGTGAGGCCGCTGAAATGCTCCAGAAAATCGCTGGCCATGCCCTTACAATCCATATTGTTGAGCTTGAGTTCGCGCACATGGCTGAAGTCAGTCACGACGGGCAACTTAGGAAAATTACCCACCCGCAAACCGTCCAGGCTTAAGCTGTGCATGTCTTCACTGCTGGCCCAAGGCACATTGGTCGGACTTTTGCGCCATATGCGCTCGATAAGTCCGGCCGCCTGATACCGATTCTCTGCGTAATCGTGTATCGAACCTATGGCCTCCAGCTGAGGAGCCTCATCAATCCAGGCCTGCAAGCTACTGCGCAATGCCGCTCTTTCACGTTTGCGCTCACGTAATGCCTGCAATGGCACCTCCCCGCGCTCGATAAAACCGTCCAGGTAATCCATCACCTGCTCTTGATCAAATTCGGGATACAGCTCACGGACCCGCCGTTGCAAGGCGCCGGAGTGCTGGCCAGCCTTCAGGCCGCACAAGGGGTAGCCGATTCGTCCATCCTCAAGGACTGCAGGCAGTTTGTATCCCGGTTTGATCCGTTGCATCCCCAATACCAGGGCCGACTCATCTCGCGCCCGTCCCGCCCGCAGGCATAGCGCGGCATTGAAACTTGCAACCTGGCCCAACACGTCAAACCCCATTGCCTGGCGCTCGCCTTCAGTCAGGGACTGATAAAGAGCCACCGACAAAGGCGAGTCACCACCCGGCTGAAGGACGAGCAGTGGCCCACGAGGCTTGTATTGCTGATAGCCCCTGGCAGTTTTGACCAGCACGCGAGTGGTACTGGCCTGAGCCTGCCCCCAGCGATGGAGTGTCGGGCCCAACAGTGAACCCTCACGGATTTCCAGCGCCGTATTCAGCGCCCAACCGGGCAATTGCCGAAAAAAGTGCAGGGCCAGCTTGTCAGTGTCCTCACCCCCCCGGGACTCAAGGTAGAACCCCTCCAGCGCCCTGTTTATTCTGGCCTCACGCAGCAGCAGACGTACTTGCTCTGCTATCTCCAGCGGTACTTTTGAGGTCCGTAACAGTTCGCGCTGGCGAGGGCTGGAGGACTCGACAATGGCTTGACTCACCGTGCGCGGCAATCCGGGGAATGTCGCTTCTATGGGTTTGGCTTGCGGCGCACTCGAGACATTAAATCCATCATATAAATGCTCAAAGACCCGATTCCTGTTTTCCTGCACATGCACTGCCAGTTTTTGCGCCAGCGCTTGTGCTGGCATGACCGACATACCCAGCTCACTGCCCAGCAACGCCTTGCGCTGAGTTTCTGACAACCCTGCCAACACGGCCTCCAACAGCTGGCCCTGCTCGGTAATAGCTGAGGTCAGATTGAGGTATGAAGTGCCGGGCCACTGCGCATTACCGAATTGCGCCAGTGCCTGGCCAGCGCCGTCTACCACAGTCAGGCCCTTACCCACGGGCCATTCCGGCAACATGGGCAAGAGTTGCATTTGCAGGCTGGCCCAACGGGGCGCATTGTATTGATCGGAGATCATCTGCCCGGCAAAATCACTCAGCATCTGATCGATTTCAAAGCGCTTGAGGCTGTCCTTGAGCAACGCCGGCGGCGCCAGGTTTTCCAGATGTACCCGACGCATCAGCCCTTGCGGGGTGTCTGTCAGCGCAGCGATTTGCTCAAGCCTTTGCTCGCTCAGTGTTGCCGTCATCCCCCCCAGCCGCCCCAGCAACGTCTCGCTGCCCTCCCACTCAAGCGGCCGCTCATGTACATGCTGCCAGGCCCCCTCACGGTTATGCAGCAAAGCGGGTTTGAAAGCATCTTCGCGTGTCGGGTGCGTAATCCGCCATTGCTTGACGTTGTCATCCAGCTCGACCGAATAGTGCTTGCTGGCCACTTCTACATGGGACTTGCCGTCATGGTTGATAAAGCCTTGTGCATCGGCCCGATGCCGGTGCCGCGCAATGCCCTCTTGCTCGTAGGGCTCAAGGTTTTTATCCCACAGGCGCACCGTGCCGTCATCGCGACGGATGGGCTGAAAATCTGCAAAGTAAGATTTTGTTGCGTCACTGATACGACTGACCACTTTTTTCGCTACAACAGCCCCCACCACCACTGCCGCATTGATTGCGACATCCCTGGCCACGTTGAGCAAATGCTCGCGGGCATGATCAACATCGCCCTGGCTCCAGTCCTCTACCCCTTCATAGACCTCCGCCAACATATCGCCGATGGCGACTGCCAGCATCATGTAACCCAGGGCCGGAACAAAAAGAGCTGCGACATTCACCAGCAGCAGCCCGACGCCCTTGTAGAGCTGCCAGCGCTGTTCACGTTCGCGCTCATCCAGCACCCCTGTAGGTACCGCCAGCATTCGCGCGTCTGCGAACATGTTCCTTAGCTGCACCGAACACAGGTAATGCGCCGCAGGCATGCCCAGTGGCGCGGCTGTCAACGCCAGGGCATCGGGCCTGGCGTTGAGCCGTTGAAGAAAGGCCGCTCTGGCACTCAGTGCGACAAACCCCGAAAAAAACTGCACATAGCCCGGGTCCAGCAACCGCTGCTGCAACTCTTCGACAAACACCTGCAATGAGCTGAATTCACAAAAAGGTGATTTCGGGTCATTGGGGATATAGGCAATCAGGCGGTTGTCGGGATGCAGCAACAGCGTATCCGGAGAAAAAACCACGACGCCATCAATCACCGTGTCGAGAATCGACAGTGAGCTCTGAACCACAGACTTTGCGTCGAGCAGCTGCCCAGGGGTATTTGCCAACAAGGAAAGCAGAGCCTTGTAAGCCGATTCGCTGAGGTTGCTTTTGAAGAACGCCACATGGGCGTCCACTTCCATGTCATAGCGTTTTAGCAAGCGCATTTCAGATTCTGTGGCCAGATGCGAAGCGTCACCACTCTCGCGGCCTGTCGCCTTGACCCCCAGAAAAGTCTCCAGATAGATCTGGTACTTAAGCCCCAGATCCAGGGTGCGGCACAGTGCAGCAAACTGGTGAGGCTTGACCGGGCTGACTTGCCCGGCATGACCGTGGTGGAGAATACGGCTTTGCGGGTTGAAGCCCCCGGGGGTGGCTTCATCCGCTGAAAAGTTCTGCAAGGCCGCCCATAACAGGGTCTTGGGCTCATCGTGCACGGTGTAATGGCGGATCGTGGCAAAGAACGTGTCATCGGTTATCAAATGCACATGGGTGACCGCCAGATAGTCGCGGTGAATATCCAGCAGCGGTCCGAATTCTCGCTGCACCGCAGCGCTCAGCAATGCACCGCAATAAGCTTCCACACTTTGCAGTTCGCCAAATTTTTTCCCCACCCTGCCGTGGTAATCGCGGCTTTGCGCCATAGAGATATTCAACGCGTCAATGTGCAGGGGCGAAGCGCCAAGCAGCCACTTGGGCATATGGCTATGTACCAGCTCCAGCGGTTCGAGATCGCTAAGCGTGCTCTGGCGTGAGTCCAGGCGCTGGGCATCAGCAGCGGGCGTCATATTCGGCCTTCTTCAGTCAGTCTGCGGAACAGGTGACCAAACTAGCGCCGTACAGCCGTACCAATGACATACATAAATACCACCCCTTCAGAAGGGACCATCGGTAACTTTTATTGAACGATCCGGGCTTGAGCCACTCGATAAAAAACGGTCATTCATGGCGGCGCGGCAGTTTTCGACTCGCGCCACACGGGCCGGCAAGGCCTTCAGATGCGGCTTTGCCCTTTAAAACCGGGCCCAAGCGCTACCCGGCGCCCCGCAAAGGTGCCGAGCCATACCGGTAGCAACACATGCAGAGATACCAAGGATTTACACACCATGTGCGGATTAGCTGGCGAGTTACGTTTTGATCATCAGGCTGCCGATCTGGCAGCCATCGAACGCATCACCCACCACCTTGCTCCACGCGGCCCCGATGCCTGGGGTTTTCACAGTCAGGGGCCAATAGCCCTGGGCCATCGGCGGCTGAAAATCATGGACCTGTCCGATGGCTCGGCCCAGCCAATGGTCGACGGCCAGCTGGGCCTGTCACTGGCCTTTAATGGCGCCATCTACAACTTCCCCGAACTGCGTACCGAGCTTGAAGCACTCGGTTACAGCTTTTACTCCGATGGCGACACCGAAGTGCTGCTCAAGGGTTATCACGCCTGGGGCGAAGCACTGCTGCCCAAGCTCAACGGCATGTTTGCCTTTGCCATCTGGGAGCGTGATAGCCAACGCCTGTTTATCGCCCGCGACCGTTTGGGGGTAAAACCGCTTTACCTGTCCCGTACCGACAAACGCCTGCGCTTTGCCTCGACCTTGCCGGCGCTGCTCAAGGGCGGCGATATCAACCCGATGCTCGACCCCGTTGCACTCAACCACTATCTGAATTTCCATGCCGTGGTGCCCGCGCCGCGCACCTTGATCGCCGGGATTGAAAAGCTGCCACCGGCCACCTGGATGCGCATTGACGCCAACGGTCACACCGAGCAGAAAACCTGGTGGACCCTGCCCTACGGCCCCCATGCCGACGAAATCAACCTGACCCTAGAAGACTGGCGCGACCGCGTGCTCGACAGCACCCGCGAGGCCGTAGCCATTCGCCAGCGGGCGGCGGTGGATGTCGGCGTGCTGCTCTCGGGTGGCGTCGATTCCAGCTTGCTGGTGGGTTTGCTGCGGGATGTTGGCGTACAGGATCTGTCGACCTTTTCCATCGGTTTTGAAGACGCCGGTGGTGAGCGCGGTGATGAATTCCAGTACTCGGATCTGATTGCCAAACACTACGGTACACGCCATCACCAACTGCGTATTGGCGAGCACGAAATCATCGAGCAACTGCCCGCCGCATTCCGCGCCATGAGCGAGCCAATGGTCAGCCATGACTGCATTGCGTTCTACCTGCTGTCACGGGAAGTGGCCAAGCATTGCAAGGTGGTGCAAAGCGGCCAGGGCGCCGACGAACTGTTTGCCGGCTATCACTGGTACCCGCAGGTTGACGGCGCCAGCGACCCCCATGCTGCTTATCGCGAAGCGTTTTTTGATCGCAGTTACGACGAATACAAGACCACGGTTCAGCCGCAGTGGCTGACGGCCAACGACGCCGCCGGAGACTTTGTACGCGAGCATTTCGCACAGCCCGGCGCTGAAGCCGGGGTGGACAAGGCCTTGCGCCTGGACAGCACGGTGATGCTGGTGGACGACCCGGTCAAGCGGGTCGACAACATGACCATGGCCTGGGGGCTTGAAGCTCGCACGCCGTTTCTCGATTACCGCCTGGCCGAACTTTCGGCACGTATTCCGGCCCGTTTCAAACTCCCCGACGGCGGCAAGCAGGTACTCAAGGAAGCTGCGCGACTGGTGATCCCCAGTGAAGTAATCGATCGCAAGAAAGGCTACTTCCCGGTGCCCGGCCTCAAGCACTTGCAAGGCGATACGCTGGGCTGGGTGCGCGAACTACTGCTCGACCCGAGCCAGGATCGCGGTCTGTTCCAGCCCGCCATGCTCGATCGCCTGCTGACCAACCCCGAAAGCCAGCTGACGCCGCTCAATGGCTCAAAACTATGGCAACTGGCTGCTCTCAATCTTTGGCTGAGCGAACAGGGAATCTAACTATGAAACCTCTCGCCACTGCCTATAACCAACGATTGTTACGGGGGCAAAGTCCGTCCTATGAGCGATTACTGGCGCGTTTCGCCGAAGACGGCAGTTCACTGGATGCCCAACCTGTAGCCGTACATTGCGGCTGGGGCCGATTGCTGATCGGCCATACGTTCCCCGACCCGGCCAGCCTGGCCAACGAGCTACTTAACGAACAAACTGGCGAACGCGATATTGCCTTGTACGTTGCCGCGCCCCAACAGGTGCTGGCGCAATCACCGCAGCAACTGTTTCTCGATCCTTCGGACACCTTGCGCCTGTGGTTTACCGATTACCGCCAGGCTACCCGGGTTTTTCGCGGCTTCCGCATCCGCCGGGCGCAAAGCGAGGCAGACTGGCAGGCGATCAACACGCTGTACCAGGCCCGTTCAATGCTGCCCATCGACCCGACATTGCTCACATCACGTGATCAGGGCGGGCCGGTGTACTGGATGGCCGAAGACGAGGACAGTGGCGCGGTGATTGGTAGCGTAATGGGCTTGAATCACCACACTGCATTCCAGGATCCCGAAAACGGCAGCAGCCTCTGGTGCCTGGCGGTAGACCCGCAGTGTTCGCGGCCAGGGGTCGGTGAAGTGCTGGTACGGCATCTGATCGAGCACTTTATGAGCCGCGGCCTGAGCTATCTGGATCTGTCAGTACTGCACGACAATGCTTCGGCCAAAAACCTCTATGCCAAGCTGGGTTTTCGCACCCTGTCGACCTTTGCCATCAAACGCAAGAACGGCATCAATCAGCCCCTGTTTCTCGGCCCCGGCCCTGAAGCCGGGCTCAATCCCTATGCGCGAATTCTGGTCGAAGAGGCTTACCGACGCGGCATTGATGTGCATATTGACGATGCAATTGCGGGGCTATTTACCCTGAATCACGGCGGCCGGCGGATACGTTGCCGCGAGTCGCTGAGTGATCTGACCAGCGCCATCAGCATGGGCCTGTGCCAGGACAAATGCCTGACCCACAAGGTGTTGAGCCAGGCAGGCCTGAACGTACCCAGCCAGCAACTGGCCGGTAATGCCGATGACAACCTGGGTTTTCTTGAGTTGCATTCGCGGGTGGTGGTCAAACCCGTAGATGGAGAGCAAGGTAACGGCGTGGCGGTGGATCTGACCAGCATCGAGCAGGTACAACAGGCCATTGAGGCTGCGCGCAAATTCGATAGCCGTGTATTGCTGGAAAGCTTCCATGAAGGACTGGATCTGCGAATTGTGGTGATCGGCTTTGAGGTAGTAGCGGCAGCCATCCGTCGCCCCGCGCAGGTAATGGGTGATGGCCTGCACAGCGTTCAGCGCCTGATCGAAGCCCAAAGCCGTCGCCGTCAGGCCGCCACCGAAGGTGAAAGCCGCATCCCGCTGGATGCAGAAACCCTGCGCGCCGTGCAGGCCGCAGGCTATGAGTACGACAGTATCCTGCCTGCCGGGCAAGTTCTCGCTGTGCGCCGCACCGCCAACCTGCATACCGGCGGTTGCCTGGAGGATGTCACCGAGGTGCTGCACCCGGTATTGGCCGACGCCGCCATCCGCGCGGCCCGGGCCCTGGATATCCCGGTGGTCGGGCTTGACCTGATGGTCCCCGCGGCCGATCAGCCGGAGTATGTCTTTATCGAAGCCAACGAACGCGCAGGCCTGGCCAACCATGAGCCGCAGCCAACCGCCGAACGTTTTATCGATCTGCTCTTCCCCCACAGTCAGCCTGCTCTATAGCTGACCGTCCCTCAGGAGTTTTTATGAATCGCAACCTCCCTGAACCCGATCTTGACTACCTGCAACGGGTATTGCTGGAAATGCTCGCCATTCCCAGCCCCACCGGTTTTACCGACACCATCGTGCGTTATGTGGCAGAACGCCTGGACGAGCTGGGCATTCCCTTTGAACTGACCCGGCGCGGCACCTTGCGCGCCACCCTCAAAGGTCAACAGAGCAGCCCGGACCGCGCTGTTTCGGCACACCTGGACACTATTGGCGCCAGCGTGCGGGCGATCAAGGACAATGGTCGGCTGGTATTGGCGCCCGTCGGCTGCTGGTCAAGTCGTTTTGCCGAAGGCAGCCGTGTCAGCCTGTTTACCGACAATGGCGTGATTCGCGGCAGTGTGTTGCCATTGATGGCGTCAGGTCATGCGTTCAATACCGCCGTGGATGAGCTGCCAGTCAGTTGGGATCACATCGAGTTACGACTGGATGCCTACTGCGCTACCCGGGCCGACTGCGACTCGCTAGGGATCAATATCGGAGATTTCGTGGCGTTTGACCCGCTGCCGGAATTCACTGAAAGCGGGCATATCAGTGCCCGGCATCTGGACGACAAGGCCGGGGTAGCGGCCCTGCTCGCAGCCTTGAAAGCCATTGTGGAAAGTGGCGAACAACCGCTGATCGACTGTCATCCACTGTTTACCATCACCGAAGAAATCGGCAATGGCGCTGCAGCCGCCCTGCCATGGGATGTCAGTGAGTTTGTGGGGATCGATATTGCTCCGGTTGCACCGGGCCAGCATTCCAGCGAGCACGCAGTGAGCGTGGCGATGCAGGATTCGGGCGGGCCGTATGACTATCATCTGTCGCGGCATCTGCTACGTCTGGCCAGTGACAATGAACTGCCGGTGCGGCGGGACATGTTCAGGTATTACTTCAGCGATGCTCATTCGGCGGTGACGGCAGGGCACGATATTCGTTGCGCCTTGCTGGCATTCGGTTGTGATGCGACCCACGGTTATGAACGTACCCATATCGACAGCCTGGCAGCCTTGAGCCGTTTGCTGGGTGCCTACATGCTCAGCCCGCCCGTATTTGCCAGCGATGCGCAACCGGCGCAGGGATCACTGGACAGGTTCAGCCATCAGCTGGAGCACGATGCTCAGATGGAGAGCGACACTCGGGTGCCGTCGGTTGAGAGTCTGGTGGGGGATAATCGGGGCTAAAAGCACCCTGGGGAGTCTGTGGGAGCGGGCTTGCTCGCGATGGCATCTGCGCGGTCCGTCTGATAGACCGCATTGTTTGCATCGCGAGCAAGCCCGCTCCCACAAGAGTGGCTCTCGAGGCTAGACCTGCGACTGAGCGCCTTCAAACCACTTCAGCTTTTCACGCAGCAATACCACTTCACCCACGATCACCAATGTCGGCGCATGAACCTCATGCTCCGCCACCAACGTCGGCAAATCCTTCAACGTGCCGGTAAAGACACGCTGATTGGACGTAGTACCTTGCTGGATCAATGCCGCCGGGGTATCCGCCGAACGACCATGCTTGATCAGTTGCTCACAGATAATTGGCAAGCCAATCAGGCCCATATAGAAGACCAGCGTCTGCGCTGGAGCCACCAGATCATTCCAGGGCAGGTTGCTGGTGCCGTCTTTCAAATGGCCCGTCACAAAACGCACAGATTGTGCGTAGTCACGATGGGTCAACGGGATACCGGCATAAGCCGCGCAACCACTGGCCGCGGTAATGCCTGGCACCACCTGGAACGGAATCCCGTGGGCAGCCAGTTCTTCGATCTCTTCGCCACCACGGCCAAAGATAAACGGATCACCCCCCTTGAGCCGCACCACACGCTTGCCCTGCTTGGCCAGATCCACCAGTTGCTGGTTGATCTGGTCCTGCGGCACAGCATGATCGGAACGACGCTTGCCGACATAAATGCGCTCGGCATCACGACGGCACAGCTCAACAATCGCCGGCGCTACCAAACGGTCGTAAAGCACCACGTCCGCCTGTTGCATCAGGCGCAGCGCACGGAATGTCAGCAAATCCGGATCACCCGGCCCGGCACCTACCAGATAAACCTCACCGGTGGTCTGGGCAGCTTCACCATTGATCTTGGCCAGCAGCAAACGCTCGGCTTCAGCACCCTGCCCGGCCAGCTGGCGATCGGCAATCGGGCCCTGGAATACATCTTCCCAAAAACCGCGACGCTGTTGCACGTCCGGGAACAAGCCTTTGACCTGGCTACGAAAACGCGCAGCAAGCCCCGCCAGTTGACCGTAGGTCGAAGGAATCCAGGTTTCGATCTTGGCGCGGATCAACCGCGCCAGTACCGGTGCATCACCGCCACTGGATACAGCAATAATCAACGGCGAACGGTCGACAATCGCTGGAAAGATCACACTGCACAAGGCAGGCGCATCCACCACATTGACCGGCACACAGCGACGATGGGCATCGGCGGAGACCTGGGCGTTGAGTGGCTCATCGTCGGTGGCGGCGATGATCAGTACACAACCTTCAAGGTCGGCCTCAACATAACCGCGCAGCACCTGTTCGCCACCGCTGCTGTTTATCAACTCGCACAACTGGGGCTCTATGGCGGGTGCGACCACCCGCAGCACCGCACCGGCGTCGGCAAGCAGCCGGGATTTGCGCAAGGCAATCTCCCCACCGCCGACCACCAGTACACGGCTGCCACGCAGGTTATGAAACAGCGGCAGAAACTCCATTTAGCCGATGACCTCAACGCCGCCCATGTAAGGCTTGAGTACGTCAGGCACGCGAACCGAGCCGTCTGCCTGCTGGTAGTTTTCCAACACGGCTACCAGAGTGCGGCCTACAGCCAGACCGGAACCGTTCAGGGTGTGAACCAGTTCAGGCTTGCCGGTTTCCGGATTACGGAAACGTGCCTGCATGCGACGGGCCTGGAAATCACCGCAGTTGGAGCACGACGAAATTTCGCGGTACTTGTCCTGGCTCGGGATCCACACTTCCAGATCGTAGGTCTTGACCGCGCTAAAGCCCATGTCGCCAGTGCACAGCGCCAGGGTGCGGTATGGCAGCTCCAGCAGTTGCAGGACTTTCTCGGCATTGCCAACCAGACCTTCCAGCGCATCCATCGAAGTAGACGGCTCAACGATCTGGACCATTTCAACCTTGTCGAACTGGTGCTGGCGGATCATGCCGCGGGTATCGCGACCCGATGCACCTGCCTCGCTGCGGAAGCACGGCGTGTGCGCCACAAACTTGATCGGCAGGGCTTTGTGCTCGACGATTTCGCCCGCAACGATATTGGTCAGCGTCACTTCAGCGGTAGGAATCAGGTAGAAGTCAGCTTCGCCTTCGCGGCTGATCTTGAACAATTCTTCTTCGAACTTCGGCAACTGGCCAGTGCCTTGCAGTGCAGGCGCCTGTACCAGATAAGGCGTGTAGGCCTCTTCGTAGCCGTGCTCGCCGGTGTGCAGGTTGATCATGAACTGCGCCAGAGCACGATGCAGACGGGCAATCGGGCCGCGCAGCAAGGCAAAGCGGGCACCGGACAGCTTGGCGGCGGTTTCAAAGTCCAGCCAGCCGTGTTGTTCGCCCAGGGCGACGTGATCCTTGATCTCAAAGTCGAAGGCAGTCGGCGTGCCCCAGCGACGGATTTCGACGTTGTCGTCTTCGTCAGTGCCCACTGGCACGGAAGCATCCGGCAGGTTAGGCAGACCCAGCAGGATCGAATCAAGTTCGCTCTGGATCGCTTCCAGCTCAACCTTGCCATTGGCCAGATCGCTGCCCATGGTTTCAACGCTGGCCATCAGTGGCGCAATATCTTCACCGCGGGCCTTGGCCTGGCCAATGCTCTTGGAGATGGCATTGCGCTCGGCCTGCAGCTTCTCGGTCAGGGTCTGGACTTCTTTACGCTTGGCTTCCAGCGCGTCAATGCGCGCCACGTCCAGCTTGAAG
>Ga0302347_1001279_pt1 | contig 31054 bp, 51 predicted proteins | sample PhyWR1_FD_202178 | JGI IMG/M metagenome (GOLD analysis project Ga0302347, IMG submission 202178) | Leaf surface microbial communities from wheat plants in UC Gill Tract Community Farm, Albany, California, United States - DLSL W.R1 (v2)... | ecosystem: Host-associated > Plants > Phyllosphere >... | reverse complement strand
TGGAACACGTTCAAAACGTCTCTGAGCAACACAACTCAGGCAGTGACAGACCTTCTTGAGAAGATGGGTCTTCTGAGCAACGCCACTAAGGGTGTTAACTTCGACTCAGCGTTCATCTCTGGCCTTGATAAGTTGGCAACCATCTTGAATGCACTATCTAGTGCTATGGATGCTATCACCAAGCTTACAAATGGTGACTTCAAAGGGCTAGGACAGTCGCTAGTTGACATGAAGAACCAACTGGAATCTTACGCAACTAAGAACATCACTGACTTCGCTGAGGGCACAATTAGAGGTGCAGCTGCTGCAATGATTGCTGCCAGACCTGCTGAACAGATGCCTAATCAAGCCTCTGGTACAATCGACAGAGTGTCCAAGACTACCGACGAAGCTCTAGCTCGTCAAGCAATGACCTTTGAGATCACTATCCCAATCGAAGTGTCCGGTATGTTGAATGCTGGTGACCTGACAACAACAATCCAAGAACCGCTCAAAGCTGCTGTTGACGATATGTTCAGACAAGCACTTGGTGCGGCAAGAGCACAACAAGCGGAGAGACAATAATGGCAATCGTCGTTCGAAGAAAGAATGGTGACCTGCTCTGGTTTGACGCTGTCACAAAGTATGGAGTTTCCTACTCGTCTACAATCACGAAACATCCCATCGCTACTGGTGGGTTTGTTTCTGACCATACGACAAAGGACAACGTTGTAATCCAAATCAACGCTGTCCTGTCTGACGCTGACTTCAATATCAATAGGCCGACCTCTCTTGGAAGTCTGCCTAACTTTGATCTTGGTAGTGTCAGCACTGACGAGAATGGCCTGTACAAGCCTCAACAGAAGCAGTACACAAACAGTCAACAAACCGTGAATCCTGTACAAATCTCTCAAGCAGGTGGCTTGAATAGGCTGTTGCCAGAGGTTATCGCACAGTTCACAAAAGACACAATCCCAACTGCTGTCTTCGATGAAAGAACAAAGGCAAAGTTTGCCTTGTCTGTCAAGAGGGACTTGATCAAAATGTGGGATGATCGAGAAGAGTTTCAAGTTCTCGATATGCTCGACAACTTCGTAATCGAGAGTTTCGGTCCTTGCATCCTCAAAGACCTAAGCTTCAATGAAGACGAAACAACTGGTAGCGGCATCTGGCCTACGATGACAATCGAACAGGTGACTTACACCAACTTGCAGGAAGTCTCTATCAAGATCAAAACATCTAACAAGGGCCGCAAGAGTGGTGAGATTACAACCAAAGCGGCTGAAACTCCACCAGACAACGCACCCAGAACATTCACAAATCAGTCCAGCAACTCTGCACTGAAAGGGAGGTAATAGTGGCTAGTACCGTTTACATCAAACTTCCCCTGTACAGTGACTTGAAGTACCGCTACGGCCTCTCCCTTCAAGGTCAGGCTTGGCAGTTTACATTCTACTGGAACTCTAGGTGTGCTCAGTGGCACATGGACTTGAGATATGAAGACCAGACTCCAGTTCTCTTGGGTCAGGCTCTTGTGCCTCAGTATCCTATGTTCATCGACTACACACTTGAAGACCAAGGACTAACAGGATACTTCCTGCTGCTTCCAGTCAACTCTACAATCTCAAACAAAATCACAGAAGGCTCCAGCGTAATGCCAGAGTTCTTCGAACTTTTCTACGTCTACAATACGGAGTAACCAACATGCAACAGAAGGATAGAGTGTTCTCCCTGAGAGTGGGAGACTACAAGACAGGTAATGGCCTGTTGATTGAGAATCCCAGAATCATCGATGGCAATGAAGTAGAGAATCCTTGGCAGATCACTTTCGAGGTTTCCAAGTCTTCCGATAACAAAAGAAACAATGGTAACTCTGCTGCTATCGAGATTTACAACCTATCCGACGATCAGATTCGACTTCTAGATAGCGAGTATCTGGAAGTTGAGTTCGCTGTTGGTTACAAAGAATCTGGTGCCCACACCCTTGTTCTGGGTAACGTGACTGAGTCCTCCACAATCAAAAGTGGTAATGACTTCGTTACTCAGCTTAGAATTGGTGAAGGGTACACTGCCCTCAACCAAAGACAACTAGCAACCATGGTCAGCCCCGGTAAGACAATTGGTGACGTGCTCGAAGAGATTCGTAAAGAGATGCCCGGTGTAGCCCGTGGCTCTTACACAGGAACCAACTTGAACAACCCTGTACTGTTCGGCTGGCGTCTTAAAGGCAGCCCTCGTGAGATGCTGATGAAGCTCTGTGAGGCCAATAACCTTGAGTACAATATCAACGCTGGTGTTTTGAACATCTCTGCTGAGAACGGATTGCTGAGTAAGAACACACAACTAGCTCCAGTTCTCAATGCAGCAACTGGTTTGATTGACATGCCTTTCCACACTTCTGAGACAGGACGTAAGCCAAAGAAAGACAAGAAGCGCCGTCGTGGTGTGCAGTTCAAAGCTTTGCTTAACACTGACATTGTTCCGGGCCACATCGTGAAGCTTGAGTCCAAATGGATCACAGGATACTACAGGGTCAACACCGCAAGGTTCTCTGGTGGTTTCCGTGACAACGATTGGTATGTTGAATGCTTCTGTTCAGAAGTGCAAGCGGAGGACCTAGTATGATTTTTGAAGATTTCATGGATGTTGTCAGAACTCAGTTCAAGATTGATATGGCTGACATTCACACAGCAATCCCTTGCAAGGTGGTTAGCGTTTACTCGAATGGGGAAACTCAGAAGGTTGACGTACTACCCTGCATCGACAACTTGCTTAAAGATGGCACTGGTGAGCCGGGTATGCAAATCCTTGGTGTCCCTGTCATCTTCCCCGGAAGCCGAGAAACACTAATCAGCTTCCCAATCAACGTGGACGATACAGTGTTGTGCATCTTTGCTCAGCGCTCTATGGACAACTTCAAGATTGGTAACGGACAGCCAACCACGGCCAATGACTACAGAAAGTTTTCTGACCAAGACGCTGTAGCTATTCCCGGCCTGTTCCCATTCTCCAAGAGTATCAACCGTCCAGCGGTTCGTAAGTTTCCACATGAACCCGGACGTGATTTGTGTATCGCACACAACATCGCCTCTGGGACTGAGGTCAACATCCTGCTCAAGCAGTCTGGAGAGTTGATTATCAACACAGAACAAGCAGTGACGGTAAACTGTAAGACTGGTGTGATCAACGCCACTGAGTCCTACACAATCAACGCACCTACTTTGAATATCAATGCTGGCACAACCAACTGGACTGGCAACATCATTCACAAAGGTAACTACAGCATCACTGGTCAAGCAAGATTCAACGGTCGTCTGTTCGATACTCACACTCACGGTGGAGTTACAGCAGGTAACGGAACATCTGGCCCAGTCAACGGAGTTTAATATGGACTTGCTAGTAGACAGACTCACAGGTGACCTCGTTTTCACGAACGGGGCTTGCCCTGTCACACAAATTCTGGGTGACATTGTTGCCCAGAGACTCAAAATCAAACTTTACACATTCTATGGAGAGTGGTTCCTAGACGAGACAACTGGTGTCCCTTACATCCAACAAATCTTCAACAAGGTTAGAAGCAAGGCAACCATCGACCTGATCTTCCAAGGGATTATCTCTGAGGACCCAGACGTGATCGAAATCCTAACATTCGAGTCTGAGGTTACAAACTCAAGAGGCTACACACTCACTTTCCAAGTAAGGGTATCTGACAACACAGCGTCCCTTCCAACTACAGTAACTATCGGAGGTTAATCATGGCTGGAGTTTCCCGTCAAGGACTAGAAATCAAAACGTTGGACGATGTTCTAACAAACTACAGAGAAACCGCAGCATCGGTCTTTGCCGACTTGGTTCCAGCAGGTGACGTTGTGGACGTTAGTAAGGACTCTGCCCTTGGACGTCTTATTGGTGTTATTGCCCCAGCCGAGGCTGACGTGTGGGAAGCCCTACAGCAGGTGTGGGACAGCTTTAGCTCCACTTCCGCTATCGGTGTGGCTCTGGACAACGTGATCGCTCTGAGCGGCATTACAAGGCTTCCAGCACAACCCACTCGTGCACAGGTTATCCTTGAGGCTGACTTGAACACAATCATTAGCTCTCCCGCTGGTAAAGCTTACAGCTCCTCTACTCAGAGGGTGTACAGCATCCTGAATCCTGTCACTATGAATTTGAAGCAGGCTTCTGGTATCGGAGTTTACCCAATCACGGTTGCTAATAGCACAGACTACAAGTTCAGCTACAGCACTGACGGTGTGAATTTTATCGACACAGTCTACACTTCTGGTGCTTCTGGAACAACTGCACAGACAATCATGAACGGATTGCAAAATAAAATCAACTCCACACTGTCTGGGACCTTTACAACTTCGCAATCTAATGGTAGACTATATATTACAAGGGTTGACCCTTTCCAAATTTCTGACTTCTCCACCAGCATCAACCTTCGAGTTCAGAAGGTGAAGAAGCTGGGTATCGCTGTTGATGACGTTGTTGGCGCCTTCCCTCAAGAGGCTTTGGCAATCGACACAATCTCTGTACCTATTCCGGGTTGGGATTCTATCTCTAACCCTGTAGCTGCGGTCACAGGAAGATTGAGTGAGACTGACGAAGAACTCCGTGAACGTTTCCGTAACAGTAAGTTCTACCAATCTCAGAACATCATTGAAGGTATTCTGGACGCCCTACGAAATGTAGCTGGCGTTACAGACGCTATCATCTACGAGAACGATACGAACGCAACAGACATTAACGGGGTCCCGGCACACAGCTTCATGCCAATCGTGCTTGGTGGTCTGCCATCTGACGTTGCCTTGGCAATCTGGAACAACAAGCCAACTGGTATTCCTTCGGTGGGTAACACCACTGTTCAGATTCCAGACAGCCAAGGGTTCCTGCACAAAATCTCGTACAGACAACCTACCAAAGTTCCTGTGTACATCGATATCAGCATTAGTGACCTAGGCTCCATGCCGGGTGATGCTGGTGCACAGATCAAGCAGAAGCTTGTAGACTACGGGCTTGCTAACCAGTTTATCGGTGATGACGTTATCTACTCTCGTCTATACACACCAATCAACTCTATCTCTGGGTTCTCTGTGAACTCCATGAAGATCGGAGTTCCACCAAACGCAAAAGGGACCAGCAATATCAGTATTAACTTTGACCAAGTTGCTGTTATCTCTGCTGAAAATATCACAGTAACACCTGTCTAACGGAGGCTGAATGGCTACTCAAGTAAATCCGTTTGTCGAGGAGCAGTATCTGGATGTGGCACGTTCGCGTGTCACTGAGCAGTTTAAGAGCAAGGTTGTCTTTGACAAATACTTGAAGCTTCTACTATCTGGAAAGATCGAGTTGCAGAAAGTTATCAAAGACACCATGCAACTGCGATCCATCGATACTGCCATGGGCAAACAACTAGATACAATCGGCGGCATTGTTGGACGTGAGCGTGGACTGGTAACTTCTGATATCTTCTACTACTTCGGATTTGAAGGGGCGCCACAGGCTGAATCCTTCTCCTCCACTACGGACCCAACTGTTGGTGGTCAGTGGTACTCTATCGACGCTCCTCTGTCTGTCAGCCGTGAGCCTTCTGATGAAGAGTATCGACTGATCCTCAAAGCCAAGATCGTAAAGAACAAAACACTGGCACGCCCAGAGGATGTTATCGATGCCTACAAGTTCCTGTTTGGTGCCTCTCAAGTAACTGTTGAGGAGATTGCACCTGCCGAGGTTCGTATTGGTATCGGTAAGATTCTAGACAACGTTGAACGTGGACTTCTGTTTGACCTTGGTGGTGCTGGACAACTTCTTCCCAAGCCTGTTGGCGTGAGCTACGTTTACTCGGAGTTCCAAGCAGGTAGGGTATTCGCTACAGATGGGTTTCCCGGTGCTGTCGGTACTGGTGACCTCAATGACCCAACACAGGGTGGATTCCTCTCGAATCTAATCACATAACTTAAAAGGAACCAACATGGACTTGATTAAATATGACATGACAGATATTTGGGCTGTTGCTGGAGACGTTATCGCTCCCGACAGTACCAAGATTCGTCAAGGTTGGGGTGTCGAAGTTGTTCCCCGTCAATGGTGGAACTGGTTTGAAAACCGCCAAGATACCAACATTGCCTACATGCTTCAAAAAGGTATCCCAGAGTGGGACGCCACAACTGAGTACATTGCTAACAAGTCCTACGTCCAGCGTAACGGAGTTGTTTACAAGGCTACTGCTACAAGCACAAACAACGACCCTGTAAACCTGACAGCTTGGGTCAGAGCTTTCGCAACCTACACTACTTCGGCAAACGCCCTTGGTGGTACAACTGCTGCCGCTGACCGTCTACCGTACTTCACAAGCGCTACAGCGGCCTCTACAACTACATTGACAGCTTGGGCACGTACTCTTCTGGACGACGCTGATGCGGCCTCTGGACGAGCTACCCTGAACGCGCAGATCGCTCACCAGAACCTGACTGGCCTGTCTGGTGTTGCGGCCTCTGTAAACGGTGTTCCATACTTCACAGCTACCACAGGTGCTATGGGTATTGCAACTCTTACAGCCTTTGGTCGCACCTTGTTTGGCGCCGCAGACGCAGACGCAGCCCGCGTGGCTCTGCAAATGAGAGCTGGTGCAATTTATGATGTGACCCTAAACCAAATGGACACCACGCCATCCTCTGATGGTAGATTGAAACTCATGAGAGTTGGTGACTTTGGTGTTGGTACTACATCCGCACCACAGATCACTAACGCCGATACGCTAACAGTCAGTGGTATCTACCACTTGAATACTGGTGTAGCTGCCCCAGTCGGTTACCCAGCTGATGCAGGTGGTAGCAATGGTATGTTGTTCCACCAAGCGTGGGGATCGGATGCCGCTGCTAGTCAGACTTTCATCACAACTGCACTAGGTCAGGGTAGAGTCTTCGTCAGAAGCAAGACCTCTGGTGTTTGGCAGGCTTGGAAGGAAGTCTGGACAACAACTAACCTAGTAAAAACCAGCAACAACCAAGACAGTACACCCGGCTCCATGCTAAAAGTTGGTGACTTTGGTTTCGGTAAAGACTCCGTTACGATCACAGACCCTGACACAGTTTACCGTGGAAGTGGATTCTATGATGTTGCCAGCTCTTCTACATGGGCCAAGCGTCCTGTTGCTGGTTGGACAAGAATCTTCCACCAAAGCCATGCTAATACAGCAGGCTACGCAACTCAGATTGCAACTGGTGACTTTACTGGAACATACCCAAGACTCTTTACAAGAATCTGTAACAGCGGTACATGGACCAACTGGTTTGAACTTTACACAACAGCAAACTCCCAAGGTCTTGTTGACCAAGTTGCCGCTGGTATCCAGACTAAGCTTGATGCTAAGCTGAACAAAGCTGGCGACACAATGACAGGTAAGCTGCTTACAAACGCAGGTATTGAGTCTAAAGATGAAATCACTGTCCGTGGCACAACCACTGACTCTCCGGGTGTGACAATCATCAACAATGCTTGGGAAGTTCATACTGACGTCTACGGAGACACTTGGAGATTCTTCTCCAACCGTGTAAACAACAGCACAGGCTACGATGTTATGGGCTTCAATATGGCCAGCCAATCTGCACAAGTTTGGGGTAACAACATCTGGCACTCTGGTAACTTTACTCCGGGCAACTACGCTACAATCGACTATGCAAATAACATTGCAAACTCGACAGCGAACAACGTAGCCAACAGTATTGTTCAAAACTACGCATACTCTAAGACTCAGTCTGACCAGAAGTATTATGTCAACGGGGCTGGAAGTCTGGTAGTTAACAACGGACAGATCCCTACCATCGCTGCTGCGACTTCTGACTATGCTGCTCAAAGTCTGCGTATCGGAAACAACGGAAACAATGCAGCCTCGTCTGTAATGTCTTTCCTTCGTGATGGTAGCTTCGGTTGCTTCTTTGGTCTGAACACTGACAACAACCTTGCATGGGGTGGGTGGTCGCACGGTAACGTGGCTTACAAGATTTACAGTGAGCGTGACTTCAACATTGCCAACTACTCCACCAATAACCAGAATAACGCATACTTCCTAGCTCAGGGCCAGTTCACCTCGTTCTACACGAACATGGCTGTCAACACTGGTGCAGAAGAGACAGGTTGCTACGCAGCGCTCCAGAACATCTCTGGAGGTACGCATGGCCTGAACACTATTGCCAGTGGTAACGTACTCCGTCGTGGTGGTACTAATGGTGCCACAACTGAAACTGTTCCGGGTAACTGGAGATGCATGGGTCTTGTTCAGAACGGTGTTATTGGTCTTTACAAGCGTTACAACTAACAGGAGAATGAAATGAGTGAAGATGTAAAAATTGAAGTGACTGAATTCCCTGTTGAACCAACCTTGGAAGAGCTTGCGAAGCAAGCCTCTTCTGGGGCTGTTGAATACAAATTCCAGAACTTCTACAAAGAAGAGGATGGTGCTGTTGAGTGTGAAGTGTACGATGAAGAACTAAAGCAGTGGCTACCATACCACGCAGTTCTAGGAGACAACGCACCTATTGCCAAAGCCATTTTCGCCTATATGAAGGCCAACAAGATTTACAAATCCAAGCTTGAGCCTAGCCCAAGAATTGAAGATAGAGCAAAATCTGTTGAACGTGTCTGGCGTGACGAAGAGTTGTCCAAAGCAGACGTGATCATCAACAAGATTGAAGACTTCGAAATCGAAGGTGACTCCAAGCCATGGCGTCAGTACCGCGTTGCACTTCGCAAGTGGCCTGACTCTCCAGACTTCCCAAGCGTTAAGAGCCGTCCAACTGCTCCTAAGCTAGACTAACAACTGAGGAAACACAATGGCTAATATTACAAAACCTGCCGGCCTAAGTAACATCTGGGCTGACACAGGTACAAAGGTTGATCCGGGTGACGCTAAAGTCAGTATCGGATGGGTAGTCCAACTACCAAAGTACGAACACCAAAACTGGATTGACAACCGTCAAGATAGAGCCATTGCTCACTTTAGTCAGCATGGTATCCCAGAGTGGGACAACGCGACTGAATACCAAGGACAACTCAGCTACACCCAAGGTAGCAACGGTATTATCTACAAGTGCCTACAGACCAACACAAATAAGGACCCTTCCAACTCCTTGAACTCTGCTTACTGGCAGATTGCATTCGAGTCCTACGGCTCTGTGAAAGTTGTCTCTGATGCTTTGGCTGCACACATCCTGAACTACCAGACTCTGGCGGGTGTTGGCAACGTTGCTGCGGCTCGTGTAAACTTGTCTGTATATTCCAGAGCCGAGTCTGACGCACGATTTGCTAGTTTGAACGGAAGTGCCTCTCAGGTGTTCTCTGTTGCGGAGGCTACTCAGCCACAACATGCCGTTCGATTGAGCCAAGTGGCTGCTATCATCGTGGCGGCTACTGAATCTACAGCCGGTGTGATCAAGATTGCAACCACAGGAGCTGTCGAGACTGGCAGTGATAACACCACAGCACTGACCCCTCTCAAGGCGTCTAACGTCTACCTCAAGAAGAGCGGCAACCTAGCAGGGCTTACAAACGTCGCTACGGCACGTTCTAACCTTGGCCTTGGTACTATGGCTACCCAGAACGTAGGATCGTTCCTACAGACTGGTAACAACCTTGCTGACGTACCTGACAAAGCTGCCGCACGTGCTAACCTTGGTATCACGCCAGCTGCTGTCGTTCCAGATGGCTACTACCTGAAAACGGGTAACAACCTAGGAGACGTTCCAGACAAGGCAGCTGCCAGAGCCAACCTTGGTGTGTCTGCCATTGCCACCTACGATCCAAGCATCTTCATGTACAGGGCCAACAACCTGTTCGATGTGGCGAACCCTGCACAAGCTCGTAATGCTCTAGGGCTTGCGGACTCTGCTGTTTTGGGTTCCGGTACTTGGCTGAGAACTGCCAATAACCTTGGTGACCTGCCAAACAAACAAGCTGCACGTAACAACCTTGAGCTTGGAAACTTGGCAACCATGAATGCTTTCGGGCAGAACGGTGCGAACCTAGACTTCACCAGCAACCAAGCAGACTTTGGATGGATGAACCACCCTAACGGCATCGTAGAGTGCTGGGGTCGAATCAACATTGAAGGTAGCGGAGAAGTGTCGCAGCTATTCCCTAAAGCCTTCCCAAGAGCCTGCTGGAACATTCAACTAACAAACGTTGAGAACTACCCTAACGAAGGAAACACTATCCGTGTTCGTACGTGGGACGCTAACGGGTTCACGGTTTCTATGAGAGGGAATGGTTACACTCAATACTTCTTTAGAGCAATCGGGAACTGATATGATTAGTGAACAAGCCTTTGCAGCGGCTGCTGCCAAGCTCGGAGTGGAGGTGGCCGCTATTAAGGCCATCGCCTCTGTCGAGACAAAAGGGAGTGCATGGATTACTCCGGGTGTTCCACAGATTCTGTACGAACGCCACATTATGGAAAGGCTGCTAAGAGCCAAAGGAATTTCTACAGTGGGCTTGCCATCTGACTTGGTAAATAAAACTCCGGGTGGGTATGGCAAGTTCTCTGAGCAACATGGAAAACTTGACAGGGCAGTTAAGATTGACAGGGACTGTGCTTTGCAGTCTTGCTCTTGGGGTATGTTCCAACTAATGGGATTCAACTTCAAGGAGTGTGGATTCACAAGTGTTCAGTCTTTCGTCAACGCCATGTACAAGAGCGAAGACGCACAACTGGATGCCTTTGTTGGATTCATCAAGAGCAACACAAAACTAAATCAAGCACTCAGAACAAAGGACTGGGCTACAGTTGCTAGGCTTTACAATGGTGCTGATTACAAGATTAACCAATACGATTCGAAGCTTGAGAAAGCATATGTAGCCTCCGTCTGAAAAGAACTTAGGAGGTTCTATGAAAAAGAAAACCAAATCAAGGACGTCCATTATCCTAGGGTTCTTCGTAGTGCTGTTTCTGGCACTCGATCCCTTGATGATGTTGTGGCAGCCAATCATTCCAGCAGGAGCTTATGCTGCTGTGGCTACCGTACTTGCCGTAATTCGGACTGCTTTGAATTACTACATGACAACAACTGCAAGTCAGGAAGAAGACGAGCAGGAGGAAGCCGAGACTGGTGAAGTGACCCCATAACTTAGAGGCTTAGAGCCTAGGAGGTGTATGTAATGACTAAATACATTCTCGGTGTACTTCTTGCTATTATCATTTCCTTGTCCGCGACGACTTGCTCTTACAGAGCAACGTCGTTGAGCCTAGAAAGAGAAGTTGCTACACTGAACAAAGACGTACAAACATGGAAGGATAAAACGCAGGAAGCGATTGACCGTGAAGTGAAGGCTAATACCCGTTGTCTGATCAACCAGCAGACCGTGGAGAAGGTGACAGAGGAGAATGAAGCTCTGGAGGAATCCAAGAACATCACTCTTCGTGAACTCGCCAAACAGCCACACGACAAGCTACTGGAGACAATCATAGATGCTAATCAGAAGACTACGACTGTACCTGATGACGCTCGTCTTTCTGCTGATATCATGCGGATGCTCAACGCTGCATACTGTGCAGGAGCAAAAGACGATCCTACTTGCACCGCCGCCAGCCCTGCTAAAACAGTGCACACCGGTAAGAGTGGAAAACAGTAAAGTAAAAACACTGGTGGCTGCCAATATTGCCAACACCACCGAAATCTATAAATGCAACAACCGCTTGAAGTCCATTGGAGAATGGTATGAGAAACAAGCGGAGCTTTTGAAGGAGACTAATTAATTATGCAGAATGTACTAAGTTGGATAGCGGGGGCTGTTCTGACAGTCATGATGGCGGTAGTTGGTTTCCAACAAACCCAAATCTCTCAGAATGAAAATAGAATCTATACCTTGCAAAAGGATAGTGTATCTGAGGCTAAACTAAAAGACATGGAAGATCGACTTAACACCAACTGGAATAACAGAATCGAAGGTGTTAGATTGGAGATTGCACTTACCAACAAATACCTAGAACGGATTCTGGAGGACAGTAGAGGGAAAAGATAACACCCGACCGGAGGCTGTATGACAAGAGAACGAAACAACTACCCGCTGTTGTCAGCAGTAGCAGCTTTGTTTATCTGTCTTCTTGTCTGTATCGGTCTTATTGCAAGTGGGTCTATTACTAAGAACAACTTCAACGACCAACTGTCTGTATATGAACAGAACTACCGAATGGATATTTCTAGGCTTGATAGGACTTATGAGCTTAAACTTGGCCGCTTGGAAGAGCAGATGAACTCCAACGAGTTCGTGAGTAGAAAAAGGATACAACTACTTGAAGATGATATCAGCAGAAACAAAATGGATATTCAATTACTCAACGAAAAGCTGAAAGCCCGCCACCAGTGATGGAGCGGGCTTTTTGTTGCCTGTTAGGTTTTCCAGCGTGACACATTGTTCTTGCTCAGGCAAACAGGGCAGACTATCCGGTAGTATGTATCACCACCTCCTCCGTAGTCACGAATGTACTCCTCCGTAACATCGTGGTATCCATACTCAAGAACACTCCCACACTTGCCGCAAGTGCATCGCTTGGCTGCTGCCTGTTCTATAACCTTAACCATGTTAAGCCTCCTTGAGCAAGTATGCGTTACTGATAACTTTGAACGAGAAGTCACGAGTGGTGCTCTTGTAGACGAAGCCCTCACGAAACTTACCCTTCAATCCGCTAGGACCGTCAGCACGAACCAGAGCCTCAGCTACAGTGGCAGCTTGAAGCGGGCCAATATGGTTGATTGGTGTGTGCATAACACCTTGTGCAACACAAAACTTGATTCGTTCGTCAGGCAGCATGTAACGCTGTTCATCGATCAAGTACACATCGTAGCAGTAGAATTCGTTCTCAGAAACACCCTCGAAGTTGTTCTGAATCGAAGGTCCAACCATCTCACCTTGGATAGCCAAGTTCCGACCATCATCCTTGATTGCCTCGATCAAACCAGCCTTCACTGCCATCTGAGTAAAGGCATTATCGTCTGCCTTCAAAACTCGATTCCAGCTGCGATGGAGCAGAGGACGCTTCTGAGAGAGCCAGTCTTTCAGTGTCTCAATCAGGGTGCGCTTCTCTTCAACAACCCGGAAGCCAACGTTTCGAGATGCAACACCCGCCACGCCGTCTTTCACAAATGCGGTCAGAGAACTGCCGTCTAGCTTGAAAGTCTCTTCGAACTCTTCACCATCGGCAACTGCTTTCAGGTACATCGCAGTGATGTTCTGTACACGAGTCTGGTCAGTCTTAGGCACGAACTTAGGGAAGCCCAGAGCGGTCTTACCAGACTTGACGCCCATACCGCCAGTGTTATTCATGCTGGCCTCTTCGGCCTTCTCGTACTTGATGACACCCAGAGCCTTGGTCACATCGTCGCCTACCTTAGCTTTCAGGCCAGTCTCAGACAGAGGCACACAGAAACCCTGCGAAAGCTGTTTACGCAGCTTCATGGTCTTGATGCGTGCATGAGTACGGCCATCTACAACGTGCAGCAGCTTGCTCGAAAGGCCACCCAACGAGTTGAAGTAGGGGCGCTCAGTGTCCAGCAAAGAGTCAACCTCAAAGTAGACGGCAGGGGTAACGCCGGGCTCATACAAACCCTTCTGCACGACTACCTGCCAGCCACCGATGATAGCCAACTCGATTCGGTCAGCGCCTTCAATAGGCAGCAGTTGGTCAATCAGTACAACACGTGCTAGGCTACGATCACTCATTTCAGTTCCTCCAGAATTGCTTTAGCGATTGCAATCGCTTGTTCCTTGCTAAAGTGGGTGTGCTCTGTAAGCTTCCCGGTACTGTCAGTGGTATCCAAGCACATGGCGTACTGACCGAGTTCTACCTTGTTATTTAGGGTCAGGGCCACAGTGATCCCGTAGCCGCCGTCGAATTCCACAATTTTGTCACCGTCAATAAGCATCTTGTTTCTCCTTGTTGGTTGATGTGGCCCAGTCTACAGGATTTCAGAAGTCGGTCAACCCCTTGACAAAAATAATTTCGATGCTACTATCCCTCACGTCACAGGAAGATATGTCGGGCGAAAGCCTCCCTCACCACCCTGTGTGTCACGCCCAAGAAGAGGTAAGCTGCTAGGGGCAACTGAGGTTGAATGTGGGAACAGTGCAGCGTGACCCGGAAGGGGAAGGACCACAATCTATAGCAGCCCATGCTGCCGACTTGCGATCTGAATTTTGGATAGCGATTGAGATAAACCTGTAGGCACGTCGAGGCTGATTATTCAGTATGGCGAGCCTTGGGGTTGGTTTATCTCGACAATACGAAACTGATTTTGGATAGGAGCATAATATGTGCCAAGTTGTGAACATCAGGAAAATTGATAGGACAGACCCTGACGTGGTGTACATCGGTCGTGGCAGCATCTGGGGTAACCCATTCAGCCATAAAGAAGGCACCAAGGCTATCTACAGGGTAGAGACAGTAGCGATGGCTATTGAGTGCTATAGACAGAACCTATGGGCCAGAATACAAAGAGGGGAGGTGACAAAAGAGATGCTGAAAGAGCTTGACGGAAAACGTCTAGCTTGCTATTGTGCTCCCAATCCCTGTCATGGGAACATCATCAAACGAGCGGTCCAGTGGGCCAAGGAGCAATCATGAAAAGAATTCTACTTGGTACGTTTTTGTGTGTTGCGATCACGGGCTGTGAGCTTCCAGAGCAAGGGTTGTCTTACACTGAGGTTGCACAACGGCACTTCGTATGTGAACAAGCCGGTGGTCGTCAAGTTTTCACAATGGGAGGGAAAAACTCTAAACTGGCTGTATCAAGTCGCTGCTTAATAAAGGACATTGAATACCGTTTCTACTACCAAAAGTATAAGAACGGACCCCAGCTATGACAGAATGGGTAAACAACTGGCCTAAGTACAAGGAAGAGCGTACCAGAATGAGGGAGACTCGGGACTGCACAGTGGTAAGCTTCTGTGAAGTCTGGGGCGCCCCTTACGCAGCTGCTCATAGACACATGAAGAATCAGTTTGGTCGCAGGAACCGTAAAGGCGCTGAGACGGAGTTGTGTCGTGATGCTATAGCACGATGCCCTAAGACCAGAATGGCCAAGAGGGAATGGGACAAGAAGGAGCGTCCCACTCTCAAGAAGTTCTGCGAGATGCACAAGGAGGGTCGTTACTGGGTCTTTGTTCATGGACACGCTCTTGCCGTGATAGATGGGGTCGTGCATGATCATACTCATGGTCCACGACGAAAAGTCAAATTTGCTTTTAGGGTGTATGTATGAATGTGATTGGTACTGTGGTATGCTTTGTTCTTGGATTTGTTCTGATTCTGGACGCCCTACTTAATCTCGCGGGTTGTGGTGATCGTTTTGGAAAGGAGCACAGGACTGGTAATTTCATCGAGATTGGTATAGGATGCTTCCTCATTTTTTCGAGCTTCTACTTCAAATGAAATTCACCATCGCCTTAGTTTTGTTTGCCGCTGCCATGTTTGGCTCTATGTTTGTTGTGAGGGCCAATCACTTTGATGACCAGAAGATGGCTTGCGTTAGAGCTGCTGGACGTGGTACAGTGTTGCTTGGTTCGGCGGGAATGCCGATTGGTTATGAGTGTATGCGTATGCACCTCGTTCTGAAATATAGAAATGGAGAGTACAGATGAATAATGAACTGATGGCTGCATTCAAAGCACTTCGAGTCTCTGAGCGTACCTCTGTCTTGCAAGAGTTGGGCTACAATATGTCACCAGCTGTGCACGAGACAGGCAGTGAGTTCGCCTTGCGTGTCTTGCGTCAAGTGTCGAGTGATGGTATCGTACGTGAACTGGAGGCCGCTATGCGGCGATTTCAATGAACCACGGTGGTATGATAGACCCGTGGGCACGTACAGACTTCTTGTTTCGAGAGCCAAAGGTTGTTGCCTTCGATTTCGACGAGACGATCAGCGATAATGAGCCAGCTTGGCTAAAGGTGATGCTTCTGCTTGAGAAGCAGGGTTACCACTGTATCGTGGTGACTTGGAGGAAACCAGACCTATGCCCAGAAGATTTGCAATTTCTGGTTGACAAGGGTTTCAAGGTGTACTACACTTCCGGTCAAGCAAAACAGACATACATGGCGAGCAAGGGTATCAAGGTTGATATCTGGATTGATGACAATCCGTTCTCCATCCTAAACAACGCATACTAGGGGTAAATTATGACCAGCATGTCCAAAACTGTGGGTGACTTCAATGACACCAAGATCGAGTCTGATCTGGAGAACATCTACAAAGAGTTCTTCGGCGATTCAAGCTGGCGTATCCTTCCTGTGGACGCCAAGCCAGAAGACAAGTTTGTTGCTGATATGGTGTTCGACAGCCTTGACAGCAAGATGTTCGTAGGGCATACTGTTGCTCACGGTTACATCTACAACGACTCTCGTGGTATCTTCCGCGATGGTGACCCTGTTCGCACCTCGACTGTGAAGCAGATCATCGAAGTCGATGGTGAGACTTACATCGAGACTCGCAACACGATGTACCGCTTGATCGAACGTCCTAAAACTGTTAAAGTGGAGCTACCAAATGTCTGAGCACAAAGGTATTGAGTATCAGTTCTGCTCTGAATGGGAAAATTGGGATCAGCTTGACACCTTCGCCCTACAGTTCTACAATGCGAAGCTTCTGCCACACATTCAGGCCATTGTTGCTTGGGATGTGGCTGATGTGATGACGGTTGACTGCTCCACTGGCATCGTCAGTTTCTATTTGGCAGATGGCACCACGCAAGATTATCCGTTTACCGCTCAATTAGTGGTTGACAAAAACTGAAAAGCTGTTACACTAGCCAAATCAAATATCAAAGGAGAGTAAGAGAATGACCCAGATTTCTGTGACCCGAGCACTGGCTGAATGCAAGGTCTTGAACGACCGTATCGAGCGAGCTACTCGCCAGAGCGTCTTCGTAACTGTCACTGTTGGTGGCAAGACCACCAATGGTCAGCCTGTTCAAGAAGCAAGCCAGAACATGGTTGCTAACCTCCAACAGGTTAAGGACCTGATCGCTCGTCGTCAGAAGGTCAAGTCGGCCATCATCGTATCCAACTCGCAGACTTCTGTGGTTGTGAACGGCGTAACCATGACCGTGGCTGAGGCCATCGAGCGTAAAGGCTCCATCGACAAAGAGCGAGCGCTGCTGTCTGTTCTGCAACAGCAACTGGGTCAAGCACGAGCTGTCACTGAGCGTAACAACGTTCAGATGCAAGGCCGTATCGACACCATGCTCCAAGCTGCTGTGGGTAAGGAACGCAAAGCAAGTGAAGAGGAGCTGGCAGCAATCAGCAAGCCTTACACTGCTTCGAACATCACTGCCCCTCTGGACCCTAACGGTCTGGAAGCCTTGATCAACAAGATGGACGAGGAAATCAACGGTTTCCTGTTCGAAGTGGATTTCAGCCTGTCTGAGTCCAACTCGAAGACCATGATCGAGGCGTAATAGTTTGCAGGCTGGTGGGTGAGGCGTCGTAACATTTCACGCCGCCACATTGACCGATGGAGCGTAATGCTAAGGTCACAGCCTACATTTCTCATGCTGCGACGAATTGCCTAAATTCACGCAACCCATTCCTTGGGGGTATATCCGAGGAGCCTATTATTGAATGGTATTTCAACTAATCATATATGATCGTTAGGGCTAGCCCGAGGTGGCAGCCCCAACCCATGCAATGACTAAGTTCAGAGTTCAAATAGGAAAGCTGTAAAGGTGAGAGTTGACAAGTTCAAACTTTTAAACCTAGAAAGCACAGAGCTAAAAGCTACTCCAAATCTTGGATAAACGTTGAGACGTATCTGCGTGACGGACGCTGGCAATGCACCGAGCTGTCGTAAGCATGAAACCTGATCTAGCCCTGCCCTAACCGGTGGGGCTTTTTCACATCTGGGGCTTGACAAAGGGTGGGAAGGGTGTAGAATTCACCCTATCAACAACGGAGGAACACAATGTACCAGTTCAACAACCAGCTTGAGGTGGGTCAACTCGCCATGATCATCAACACCAGAAAGCCTGAAAACACGCCACTGATTGGTAAGATCGTCACAGTAGAAATGCTGCCACTCAAAGATGAAAACATCGGACAGTATTTTGAAGGTGGCGGCATCGTTACAGAGGGTTCGCACGACACTGCCGTGATATCTGGGGTGAATACCATCTCGCCGTGCATGACACAAGATGGTACAATGATGAACTCGGGCTTTGCAAGGATCAAAAGGTCGTACCTGATGCCCCTGCCACCTCTGGAAGAAAAAGAAGTCAAGCGAGAAATGGAGCTTACCCAATGATCACAGAAGGTCAAATCCTCAATATGGTTGACGAGCTTGAGCGCCGTGTGCAGGCTCGGGACTCCAGCTACTCTGTACGAGTGCAAGCCCAGATGAACCTCCATGGACCCATCTACATCATCTCCATCGAGAGTGCAAGTGGGCTTGACCAGTACGAGGTGAACTCTGACACCCATGAATGGCTACGGAGAGTGATTCTCAATGACTGAGAAAATCAGAAACCCCTTGGCAGCGGCCAACAGACGTGTTAACCTTCCGAAGGTTGAACGCGACCGGACGAAGTATCGTCGTAAACGAAAGCACAAAAGGAGTGATGAACAATGAAAGTAGGTGATCGTGTTGTGGTGCTTGCAGAAGACTACAAAGATATTACAGGTGTTGTCACAAGGTTGCACACGTCAGGGGCTGTGTCAGTAAGACTCGACAGCCCGACTGAAAAGCTCGAACTTCCGTTCACAGCCCGTGAAATCAAACTGATCGAAGGAGAGTAAAATGGCTAAGCCTCAAGACCTCTTGCCACCAACGCTGAATGGCAACACCATCATGCTGAATTTCATGGACCGTCACACAGTGAACAGCTTTATCACACTGGCCACCTTGGATCAATTTTCCGTCAGGAAGCTTGACAATAACACATTTTTGTTGTCTACTCCTGTGACTGAGGCATTCGAGGAGAAGTACATTGGCATGGTTCATGGTGCACGTGGTCGAGCTAAGAAAGACGATGGTGGCCCCAAAGGCAAACCTCCAACAGGCGGAGGCGATGGTACTCCACCGGGTGGTGGCACACCGGGCACACCAGTGCTTGACACATATATCAGAACGGAGGCACGAGCAGCTTGACAAGTGAAGAACTAGCAGAAAAATATGGTATCGACCTCTACACACACGGGAAGGTAGGTTGTCCTAAGTGTATGGCTGAGGGTGGGGATAAGTCGCAAGACAACCTCATGGTTTACGGAACTGACGATGTAGGGCGCCACAAAGGCGCCCATTGTTTTGGTGGCTGTGGTGGTTTCACCATCCCCTCGGAAGAGTGGTTGGAAGAGAATGGCGTAACAGAAGAAAAGGAGTATGACATAGTGGGTGCTGAGTTTAACGCTGAAATTCACCAGAAGATGAAAGAGGTGACAACCACTGACTCGAAAGGCTATCGCGGGATTCTGCGAGAAACCACAAACGCTTTCGGGGTTCGTCACGAGATTGACACAAAGACTGGATCGGTAGCTGTACAGTGGTATCCTACTACTGGTGAGGCTGAGAACGACCATGGGTTCGAGTTGCTTGGCTACAAGCGACGTGCACACCCTAAAGACTTCCGTGGTGCTCTGGGCGAAACCGGTCGCGAGTGCCAGCTGTTCGGACAGTTTAAGTTCCTGCGTCAACGCGGTAAGTATTGCTTGATTGTTGGTGGTGAGGTTGACCAACTGTCTGCGTTCCAGATGTTGAAAGCATCCAACGATGCCAACAACAGAAAGAAAGGAACTGAGTATGAAATGTTCCCGGTTGTGTCCCCTACAGTTGGTGAGACTGGCTGCGAGAAGCAGATTGTAGCTCAGTACGAGTGGTTTAACCGCTTCGAGCGTATCATCGTCTGCATGGACAACGATGAAGCAGGACGTAAGGCCACAGAGGCTGTCTGTAAGGCTTTGCCTAAAGGTAAAGCGTACATCATGGAAATGTCTCTCAAGGACCCAAACAGCTACATCTGGGATAAAGAGAAGGGCGTCAACGTTAACAAAGAGTTTACCTTCGTGCAGGAGTTTTACAAGGCCACGCCATGGACTCCATCTGGTATCGTAGGCTCTGGTAGCCTGATGAAGCTGATGCGAGCTGCTGCGGTTGTTCCTAAGATTCCCCTGCCACGTTACATGCACAAGGTAGAGGGCATGATGGGTGGTGGTATTCCACTCAAAGTGATTGTAAACTTGGGTTCTGCCTCGGGTACTGGTAAGTCCACTCACGTAGATGAATGCGTCTACCACTGGATTTTCAACAGCCCGCATAAGCCGGGAGTGCTGTCGCTTGAGAGTGACTGTGCCCAGTACGGAAACAAGATGCTGTCTCGACACATGGGCCGCAAGATCGACCTGATGACAGATGCCGAGAAGATTGCATTCTTCGAGTCCAAAGAGGCTGAGGACGCTGCACAAGAGTTGTTCTTCAAAGAGGATGGCAGTCACCGCTGGCATTTGATCGAAGAGCGTGATGGCTCTGTGGAGGATATTAAGCAGAAGATCATGAACCTGATCATTGCATGTGAGTGCAAGGTCATCATCATCGACCCACTGCAAGATATCATGGACGGTATGAGCAACGAAGAGCAGGCTGTCTTCATGAAGTGGCTAAAAGGCATGGTTAAGAGCCATGACGTAAGCTTCATCCTGATCAACCACGTGCGTAAAAGCTCGGGTGGCGCCAAGGCAAACTCTGCTGGTGCTGATCTGTTTGAAGAGGACTTCCAAGGTAGCTCTGCAATCTTCAAGTCCGCAGCCTGCAACCTGTTGTTCACACGTAACAAAGAAGCTGAGAACGAAGTAGAGCGGAACATTACCAAGATGAAGATGACCAAGTGTCGTTGGACTGGTAACACTAGCCCAGATGCTGGACGCTACTACTACGACAACAAGACTCACACGGTTCACGACTTGGATGACTTCCTTGATCGTAACCCGGATATCGCTCGGGCTTATCAGCAAGCCCTTGAAAACCGAGAAGAGTCTGATTACTAGCTGATTGACAAGGGGGTGGTGCTTATGTATCATCCCCTTCGTCGTTTTTAAGGAGAGCAGAATGAAACAAATTACAAACTGGAGACAAGCGTCGGTCTGTGACCTTGAAGCTGACGGCCTTCTTGATACAGTGACGAAGATGCACGTCATGAGCTACCAGATTTGCGAGATGGACGGCAAGCTTGGCAAGGTCTTCACCATTCGCCGTGACAGCAAGAATTACAAAGAGCGTGTCGCCAAGTTCTTCCAGCACCACATTGACAAGGGCATTCCCGTTGTCATGCACAACGGTATCGGCTATGACGTTCGCATGGTCGAACAAGTGCTGGGTATTGACTTGTCTGGCCTGATGGTCATTGACACACTCGCAATCAGCTGGTATCTGTCGCCTGATCGTCACCAGCATGGCCTTGACAGCTTCTTCGCAGACTACGGTATTGCCAAGCCTGCCATCGAGCATTGGGAACAGCAAGAGGACGAAACCCTCGAAGAGTTTCTTGACAAGATGCAGCATCGCTGCTCTGAGGACGTGAAGATCAACACGGCTCTGTGGAAAGACCACATGGCACGTCTTGACGACATGTACACAACAGCACAAAACCTGATCGACAATGGTCAGGAAATCACTGACAAGAAAGGTAACTACGAGAAGACCATCCACGTAGGTGGCACACGAATTTCCAAGGACGAGTGGATTCCAATTGACGACATGAAAGGTCGTTCGGTGGACTCTGCCATCGACTCCATCCTGACGTTCCTGATGTTCAAGATGGACTGTGCCTGCCTACAAGAGAAGACCCGCTGGGAGCTTGATATTGAGCACGTACGAACGTCTCTTGAGAAGCTTGAGGAGATTGTACTGGCTGCACGCACTGGCCTGTCTGAGGTCATGCCTGTCGTCCCTAAGTATGTCAAGAAGACTGAGCCTAAGATTGACCCATTCAAGAAGAATGGTGAGAGGGCATCGCATTGGGTTAAGTGGGACGAAACCATGCGTAAGCTTGCCGAAGGTGAGGTTGACCCTGAGTCGGGCAAGCCTTTGGTCTACATTGACCCAGACGACAAGCCTGTTGAAGGTAAGCAGGTTTATCGGGTGTGGAGCAAGAATGAGGAGCCAAACCCCGGCAGCCCTGTTCAAGTAAAGGACTTCCTGTTCAGCAAGGGTTGGGTCCCGCAGTCGTTCAAGTACGAGAAGGATGAAGCAGCCTTCAATGAGTGGATCTCCAACAAGCCGCAAGGCAAGGCGAATCACCAGCAATGGGAGCGCTGGAAGAACAGTAGACCAGAGGAACGTGCAATCCCTCAAATCTCTGTTGGTGGTGATGATGGCAAGGAGCTATGCCACTCTCTTATCGAATTGGCTGAGGAAGTGCCAGCGATTAAGGTGTATGCTGAGTACAAGGTAGCTGAGAACCGTCGAAACACACTGCTGGGTTTCTTCCGTGATATGGAAGACGGCAAGTGGTTGAAGGCTCGCATTGGTGGATTCACGAACACCCTTCGAGTCAAACACCGCGAACTGGTAAACCTTCCGGGTGTTGACAAGGCTTACGGCTACGATATTCGTGGTGGGCTGATTGCAGGTATTAAGAAGATTCTTGCTGGCTCTGACATGTCGTCTCTTGAGGACCGCGTGAAGCACCACTTCATGCTGCCACACGACCCTGACTATGTAGCTACAATGCAGCACGAAGACTTTGACCCTCACGTGCTTATGGCAAAGATTGCCAAGATGATCACTGAGGAGGAGTACGACAACTTTGGTGTGCTCAAGGGCAAGAAGAAAGATGGTACAGCCAATCCTCACGAGCTGAGCACGCTGGCTAAGATCGTTGCAGCACGTAAGAAGGGCAAGACAACCAACTATGCGTCTGTGTACAATGCTGGTGCGGCTAAGATCGCTCAGGCGGCAGGCGTGGAGCTGGAAGAGGGTCAAATCCTACACAAGGCTTACTGGGAGCTGAACTGGTCTGTAAAGGCCATTGCAGACGAACAGGTGGTGTTCAAGGATAGCCGTGGTGACAAGTGGCTGATCAACCCTATCAACGGGTTCTGCTACTCTCTGCGTAAGGAGTCTGACCGATTCTCGACCTTGGCACAGGGCACTGGATCGTTCTTCTTCGATATGTGGGTTGACAACATCCTGACTGAGATGGTGCGTGTCTTTGGTCGTAAGACTCTGACTGGCAGCTTCCACGACGAATGTATTATCTGCATGGGCGACAGCCCAGCTAACCGTGAGAAGATCGCTAAGATCATCAAGGATGCTGTGCAGAAGGTGAACAAGGACTATGGCCTTCGTCGTATGCTGGACTGTGAGACACAATTCGGGCAAAGATACTCGGATATTCACTAAAATAGTTGTTGACAGGGGGAAAGGAAGCCCTCATAATTCGCTCAACAAACACACTGGAGGAAACAAAAATGACTGACCGCACTGAACCAAAGCTGAACACTGGCCTGAATTTCCTAGGTCTGGGCACCAAGAAAGAGAAGAGTCCAGAAGAGCTGATGACCGATGCTCTGAGTGTTGTGCTCGAAGCTCAGTCCAAACTGAACGAAGCTCAAGAAGCAATTCAGACTCAGGTGAAAGACCACGAAGCTGTTATTGCTGATCGTCAGGCTAAGGTCGAAGCGGCCAGCCAGCATCTGACCCGTCTGGAACGTATCAAGCTGCGTTTCGAAGACCTCTTGGCATAAGGAGAAGTATATGAAACTTGAAAAAGGTTCGGAAGTCCAAATCATCACTGACTTGGAAGAAGGTGCACACTTTCTCACTAAGGGATCGGTAGCTGTGTTCACAGGTAAAATCGTGAATGGCCTTTACGAGTTTAAAGGTTCCACGGAGGGTGGCGAGTGTGAGCAATACCTTGAGGAGTCTGATTTTGAACTCCTATAAGGTAGTCAGCAAGGAACGCTACCACATGTACGCACTGGGTGAGATTGTAAAACGCTCGTCCAATGCCTACAACTTCATCATGGACGGCTACGAGTACGTCAATGATCGTGGAATCAAGCAGTATCTGTCTGATAAAGAAGTTGAATTGGTTGCTTGACAAGAATAGGCACAGTCTGTATGATGTGCCTTCAATTATTTGAAGGAGGTTCTATGATTAAGATTTCTGATTTGTCCGTTGGTTCTAAGGTTCGCTGCATTAGTGACAAGGGCTGGGATGGAGTTTTCACCGAGGGTGAACAGTACACTGTAACTAAAATCTGGGATGGCACCTTCTCTGGCGTCCATCTCGATGGTGAGCCTGCTGCAAGTATCTTCCTCGATGACTTCGAGCTTGTAGAAGTAGTAGCTCAGAAAGTGGCAACTGAAAAAGCAGTTGACACAAAGCTGCCGGTTAAGGTAGTATATGCCGTACTGAACAAGTACAACGAAATTCTCGCTACCACTGCTGATCGTGAGTACGCTCGTGAGCTGAAAACTGCACTGGGTGGCAAGCGCAATGGCGTTGTGATTTACCAGTTCAAAGCCAACAAAGAAATTCGATAAGGAGAAGACATGTCTAAAGTATTCTATGAACAAGCCCACCCACAGGGCGTGACCCAATCTGCTGGTCACAAGGCGTTCAAGGTTGCCGCACCAAAGAGCCGTAAGCGCGGTCGTGGCAATATCAAGATTTCGGCATGATGGTCTAAGAGACAGGTCAGCCGATTAACGGGGGATCAAGTGGTCCCCTCATTGCCCAATAATGGGTTTTAAGCATAGGAGATACAAATGTCTAACTTTACTTTCGTAACCACTAACACCAACCAAAACTCGGGCGGCGAGCGCAAGCAAGTTGACTGGGAAGCTCTGAATAAGCACGTGATCGAAGTCGCCAAGACTCAGACCAAGGCTCGTTCTCTGCCGGGTGTTATTGCTGGTATCGTTGACCTCGGGGAGCACGACCTTGAAGACGCTGAACAAGTCTTCACTGGTGACGCTGCTGCTGAGGCTGCTGCAATCGCTGAAAAGCCTGCTACCTACTTCAAAGATGGTTTTGACGAGAAGGGTAACGCTGTCCGTTTGAAGTGCTGGCCACAAAAGCCTGTACAGCAAATGGCTGCTTTGATCGACTTCCCACAGATCATCGTTGACAAGGGTCAGTTCTTCGGCAACAGCAACCCGCAGCCTCTGCGTGTACTGCTGAACCGTGAGTTCACTCTTCCGGGTGAGAAGTTGAAGATCGTAGCATCGCCATACAACATCCGCGAGACGAAGCACCCGCTGGGTGGCAACAAGTCCACTTGGGCTTTCGCCAAGAACAACGGTCTGCACAAGCTGGCTGACGCTGTAGGCATCCTCGATGCAAACGGCCTGTTCACCAAGGATCGTATCGGTGAGTTGGTTGGCAAGGTTGCTCAGTTCCAAGTTCAGGTGTTCATGAAGCCGGGTAAAAACGGTGGAGAGTTCTACCAAGAGAACGTGAAGCTGGTAGGTATGGTTCCAGAAGGTGTGCCAATCCCAGAGGCTCCAGAAGGTACTCTGCACTTGGTTAACCTGTTCGCTCCAAACGACCCAGAAGCTATCAAGCAACTGCGTGTCGCTGTGAAGAACCACATCAAGAAAGCCAACAACTACGATGGCTCTGTCTTGAAAGGTGAGCTGGAAGCTCTGGAAGGGAACCGTGGCAACTCCGATTCGGAAGAGCCTAAAGAAGAAGATAAGCCAAAGGCTCAGGGTATTGCTCCAAGCACCCCGGCGCCAGAAAGCGATGACTTCGACGATGACGTTCCGTTCTAAGTAGTGTGAAGAAGGGGTTGACAAGTTCAGCCCCTTTCATTATCATACACCCACACATAGACAAAGGAGCAACACAATGACCGATATCCTGAGCAAGTTTGATTCCCTCATGAGACACCTGAACTCGGAAGAGAATAGCATGGCCGAAGAGTTTCGAGAGCTTCTAGCAGGTAAGAAGAACCTGTATATCATCGTGTCTGATGGTGGTGACGGTAGCTACTACCCTAGATTCACAATGAATGACGACCTGATGCGTAAGCTTCAAGAGGCTTACGACAATGATTTGATGGACTACGAGAACGGAATCGGATGTGATGGTGATGGTTTCCACTACGAAACGATTCAGGTTCCAGCTTTCGTAACAACAGCAATGCTTGGATTGGGCCATTATGACCTTCTCAGCGACAACTATGCCGATAAGTTCATCATTGATGAAGATGAAGAAGGAGACGACGAATGACCGAGAAAGAATTGTTTGAACGTTTTATCAACCTTGAACTGGACGCTCTGGCGCTCAAGGAAGATGTAAAGGCTGTAAAAGACGAAGCTAAAGAGGCTGGTATCGACAAGAAGGCTTTGTCCCTTGTTGTACAATCGGCCAAGTTGCATGTTGCAAACGCCTTCGAAGAGAAGACGGCAGCTGCACGTGAGCTTGAAGAGAAGTACAAAGAGTTGACTGGCTACGATAAAGAAGAGCCGGAATACTAAGAACATGATGTAAACGGAAAGGGGCTTTTTGGCCCCTTTCTGCTATCTGGAGGAAAACATATGGCAGGAGACATTCTAGTATTTGACGCAGACAGCATTGCATACAAAGCGGCAGCGGCAAATGAAGACAAGTCGATTACGACTGAACACATCGAGAAGGGCATCATTGAGCACTGGAGCAATCGCACAGAGTTCAGAGCCTACATCAAAGACACTCCCCACACTGAGGACATGTACACCATCACTGACGTGCAAGAGGCACGAGATATCAGCTACGGTAAGACCACCATTCGAGAGATGATGAAGGGCTACAAGGCTCGCCTTGGCATCGACAAGGGTGAAATCTACATCGGTGGTGAGAACAACTTCCGCGACAGGCTCGAACTTCCAATGACCTATGTAGCCACTGTTGGCAAGTGGGCAGGAAAGAGTAAGCTGGGCGGGAAGTACAAAGAGAACCGTGATGACACACTAAGACCTCTGCAACTTAAAGCCTTGAGAGCTTACATGATTTCAGAGCTTGGAGCTATCGTGATCAATGGTATGGAAGTTGACGACAAGTCCTCTATCCGTGCTTACACAGGTTTCAAAGAGAAGTCCAAGATCATCCAAGTGACGGAAGATAAAGACGCCCTGCAATGCAGCGGTTGGCTATTCAACCCTCAGAAGATGATCAAGCCAGTGCTGATTAAAGGCTTTGGGGAGCTTCACAAGGAGGGTAAGGGCATCAAGGGTACTGGCAGGCTATGGTTGTACTATCAAGCCCTGTACGGCGACTCTGTGGACAACTACCATGGGTGTGACCTTTGGAAGATTGCACAGGACAAGGAAGGTAAGAGTGTGACGTTTGGTGAAGTCGCCGCTTATAACATCCTCAAGGACATGACTGATGACAAGAGTGCTCTTCAAGCAGTCTACAATCAATATAAATCTTGGTATCCTGAGCCGGTAATTTACATGGACCACCACGGTGTGATGGTTGAGAAAACCGCCATGGAAATTATGCAGATGTATTTTGATTGTGCATTCATGAAGCGCTGGGAAGATGACAGGATTGACGTTCAAGTGATGCTTGACAAGTTGGGGGTGGAGTGATGGCACTATTTAAAGTTGCACCAAGAGACTATGTGGTGTTCGATGTAGAAAAGATCAAAGAGCTTACTGCACTCACACCTTACCAGATTTTGGAACTACTGTGTGCAAGCTTTCAAGCGACCCCAGAGGGCGCTATCTTGATGCAATTGGACTCAAACACATACAAGGAGAAATATCCTGAGATTGCCCACTTGCTCAAAGTTAAGACAGTATGACTGAGTTTAAGCCTTGGATTGAGTACCCTGAAATTTGGAAGACAGAGGCTGCATACCTGAGCTGGATTCGTGGGGGAATCCGGCGATACCTTTGGTCGAAGAACCCAGTTAAGCTTGAGTTCGTGAAGTCTGCTCGCAAGATGATCACCAACCCCAATGTGAAGCTCCGCAAGGGGCGTCCGAAGGTCTGGGGTGGTGTCTGTGAGCTTTGTGGTTGCGAGCACCCCTTGAAGAACATGGAAGTAGACCACAAGACCGGGGAACACTCGCTCAAGAAGGTCAGTGACATTCAGAAGTTTGTCGAGGGGATCGTGTTCGTCAGGAAGGAAGACCTTGCTTTCCTCTGCAAACCATGCCACAAGATCAAGACCAATGCCGAACGTAAGGGCCTGAGCCATGAAGATAGTGCAATTGACAAAGCAGCAATTATCATTTGCAAACAGTCCGCACCTATGGTAAAGTCATGGATCATCGAAAGAGGTGAGGTTCCCGCTCGTACAGTGAAAGAGCGCAGGGATCAGGTAACCAGACTATTGAAGGAGGGTAAATGAAGATTGAGTCTATTGCCTGCAAGGGTTGTGGTTACGAGACAATTTGCATCTGCTACCTATGGAGTGTGAAACTATGAAAAAGATGTATATCGCTGTATTGGACGAGGCACCTGATTACATGGTGCCAACTCTAGTAGCCCACACTATGATCAGTGCCCATGATCAGGCTGCTTACAATGACACTTTTAAACGGAACTGCCCCGAAGAGTACGAAGCCTATCAAGATTGGTTTAAGAACTCTTTTAGGAAGGTGGTACTTAAAGTCAGTAGAAAAGAGTTTGATAAAATCTATACAACTCTTACCTGTTGGGAAGGTCATGAGAACACTGTTTGTGAGGGTAAGAGAAGTTGCCTAGTTGTCTTGCCTGTCGAGAGTGATAACGTTCCCAACGTGTTGAAGTTTGCCAAAATGTGGAAGCCATCTGTTCCAGTTAAACCTGAGAAGCCGGAAGTCCTGAAAGTGGTAAACGAAAAAGTAATTAACAGATAAGGAGAGTAACTTGATTAAGAAAAGACGCCACCTGATTATCGCCGACACTCAGGTAAAACCCGGTGAAGACCTGTCCTACCTGACGCACATCGGCAAGTATATCGCTGAAAAGAAGCCTGACGTGATTGTCCACATTGGCGACCACTGGGACTTCCCAAGTCTGTCCAGCTACGACAAAGGTAAGAAGGTCATGGAAGGCCGCAGAGTCATTGATGACGTACAGGCAGGCCATGATGGCATGGACGCACTGATGGGTCCTATCTGGGCAACACAGGAGCAGCAACGTGTTAACAAGAAGAAAGTTTACAACCCTGAGATGCACTTTGTTCCGGGTAACCACGAAGATCGCTTTGATCGCTACGCCAACGACAATCCAGAGCTTTATGGCATGGTTGGTGTGGACAGCCTCAACATTGAGCAATATGGTTGGACGGTCGCCAAATATTTGAAGCCTGTCTGTATCGACGGCATCTACTACGTTCACTATCTGGTCAACCCAATGAATGGTCGCCCTCGTGCTGGTAACGCTGCCGCTCAGCTGAAAGCTGTTGGGTCCTCTTTCGTAGTTGGGCACAAGCAAGTGCTTGACATTGCGATTGGTGATAACCAGCTTGACGGCAAGTTCCGCATTGGTATTGTGAATGGTGCGTGCTACCCTCATGATGAAGCTTACAAGGGTTTCCAAGGCAACCAACACTTCCGTGGCTTGATGGTGTTGAACGAAGTTAATGATGGGTTCGGCCTGCCGATGCCTATTTCGCTAGACTATTTGAAGGAGCGCTATCAATGACAGAACGTGACTTTTGCTTGTGGCTTAATGGCTTTGTGGAGTTGACAGATATTGAGCAACCCTCTGTTGCTCAGTGGAAAATGATTAAAGAGCATCTTGGGTTGGTCTTCAACAAGGTCACCCAGAAGCTAGATATCACTGTAAACCCTGCAAACCCGGACACTCCCATAAAGCTGCCGGTGCAGCCTTATGATTTTCCCAAGATTAGTGACCGAGCAGGTCCATTCCCATCTAGCCCATCTTGGATGACAAAGCGAGATGGAACACCTTGGCCTCCGGGCACAATTATCTGTTGACACCGACCGGGGGCTATCGTAAGATGGCCCCTTATTCGTTAAGGAGGTTTCAAATGCCACGCACCACTATTTATGATGAAATCCTGACCATCGAGGAACTGGAGGATTTCGAAAAGAAGCTTGAGAAGGCTTGGGACGAGCATATGCCCCTGCTTGCTGACCGCTACGGCCTTGAAGTTTTGCAAGAATCCAAGTATCGTATCACTCTGGAGGTGATCGTTGATGCAGACTAAGAAGCAGTCAATCAAAGAGACGATGACCAACACAGGCGTTGGCATGGTAGGTAGCTGGCTCATTACTATGGGCTGTCTGACTGCTTTCAGCAATCCAGCAGTAGCCGCAACTGTCGCCACTGTCGGCTGTACAGTGTGGAGTATTGCACGTGGATACACCATTCGTCGTTACTACAACAAACAACACAGCAAGGAGAATCAGAATGACTGAGAAAGTTACACTGGCAGAGCTTGGAATTACAAACGAAGAGATTGAAACCTTCATCACAAGTTTGATGGAAAACAATCTGGTTGAAAGTGAGACTGACGAAGAGTTCACTCGTCAACTTATGATCCTGTATATCAAAACCATTACATCGGCCAAGACCTTTGCTGATGCACTTGGTATCGAGAATGTCAATGTGATTCTGGAGGGTGAAGAATGAGTGTGAGAGTCTTGACAATTGATGAAATGCTTGCTCAGCCTGATGACCAAGCTGCCGTGCTTGTCAGAGAGTCGCAATCTGGCTGGCGATCTGGTATTACTGTTTTTCGTAGTAAGAACTTGCTTGACGACCAAGTCTCGGCAGCTTACTTGGTAAATGGATACCTAAGCTTCTTTACTGAGGGTGAAATCGGCGTAGTTGAGCCACAGCCAACCAAGGAACAGTTGGACCGGCCAGCAGAAGAGCTTGGTGTGTATCGTCCTGACTTGAACACTCGTAAAGTGGGCAAGGTGCGTGTAGAGCTGGTTGATGATGGCTTCCCTCTGGCTCTCCGTGAGGTTGCCAAGGTGATGACTTGGGCACAGACAGCCAAGGGTTACAAGGATCACGACTGGCAGAACCTGCCAAATGCTGAACAGGCTCTGTCTGCGGCAACCAGTCGCCATCGTTCGGACTACATCATGCAGCGGATGATTGGCGACTTGCCTGCCAGCGAGTGTGTGGACCCTGAATCT
>Ga0302347_1001277_pt1 | contig 31064 bp, 33 predicted proteins | sample PhyWR1_FD_202178 | JGI IMG/M metagenome (GOLD analysis project Ga0302347, IMG submission 202178) | Leaf surface microbial communities from wheat plants in UC Gill Tract Community Farm, Albany, California, United States - DLSL W.R1 (v2)... | ecosystem: Host-associated > Plants > Phyllosphere >... | reverse complement strand
TGATGGACGCGGCCGACGATATCGTGCGCCCGCTGCAAGACCGGCCGGTGCGGGTCGACCGCGAAACCCTGGCGCTGGGCTATGCCGGCGTGTACTCGAGCTTCCTGCGCCACGCCGAAGTCGCGGCGGCCAAGTACGGCCTCAAAACCCTCGACATTCTGGTCGAGCTGGGCAAGCGCCGGATGGTCGGCGGCCAGGAAGACATGATCGTGGACGTGGCATTGGATCTGCTCAAGCGCTGATTCAGCCACTCGGCAGTGCGACCCCTTATCAAGGAGCGGCTTATGGCCTTTCAGGTTCAGATACAACCCGTCGGCCTGGCGTATTCGCTGGGCACCGACACCAGCATTCTCGACGGTGCGCTGGCCGATGGCCTGATGCTCAAGCACAGTTGCCGTGAAGGCACGTGCGGCTCGTGCAAGGGCCGCGTCATCAGCGGTGAAGTCGATCATCACGACAGCCAGCTGGCGGTGTTGACCGCCGAAGAGCGTGAGCAAGGGCTGGCGCTGTTTTGCTGCGCCCGCGCGACGTCCGATCTGGTGATCGACGCGCCGGAAGTCACCGAACTGCGGGGCATCAGCATTCAGCAAACGGCGGCGCGGGTGATGGCGATCGACAAGGTCAGCCACGACGTGGCCATTGTGCGCCTGGCGCTGCCGCCGGGGTCGACCTTTGCCTACTACCCCGGCCAATACGTGCAAGTGCAGCTCAAGGACGGCACCCGCCGTAGCTACTCGATGGCCACGCGGGTGGCGCGCGACAATCAACTGGAACTGCACATCCGTCACATGCCGGGCGGGGTGTTCAGCAGCCATGTGTTCGAGGGCCTCAAGCCCAAGGCCATGCTGCGCCTGGAAGGGCCGTATGGTTCGTTTTTTCTGCGTGACAGCGACCGGCCGATGATCTTTTTGGCCAGCGGCACCGGCTTCGCGCCGATCCAGGCATTGCTGGAGCAACTGCGCGAACACCCGAACAACCGTCGCCCGGTGTACCTCTATTGGGGCGGCCGTCGCCGTGAAGACCTCTACCACCATGACACCTTGTTGGCCTGGGAAGCCGAGCTGCCGTGGTTGCGTTACACGCCGGTGCTGTCAGAGCCCGGTGAAGCGTGCGACTGGCAGGGCGCGACGGGTTTTGTGCATGCCCAAGTCAGCCGCGACTTCCAGAGCTTGAGCGACTATGAAGTGTATGCCTGCGGCGCGCCCATTGTGGTCGACTCGGCCCGGCGCGACTATGTCGAGCAGCGGGGCCTGGTGGCCGACCATTTCTACGCCGATGCGTTTGTCTGATCGCGTGTTTGCGGGTCATTCGGGTTAACCCGCGCACCTTGGTCTGTCTTGCCGGGTGCGCTTTGTTTGGCGGTGGCGGCCGGTGCTTATTTGGCAAACTTCTTGGCGGCCAGCACGCACAGAATCACCCCGCCGGTTGCACCGAACATGCCCAGGCTCACGGCCTCGTGCAGCAGCGTGGCGGCCAGCAGCAGACCGAATAGCGGTTGGAGCAATTGCAGTTGCCCCACCGCTGCAATCCCCCCCAGCGCCAGGCCGCGATACCAGAAAAAGAACCCGATCAGCATGCTGAACACCGAGATATACCCCAGGCCCAGCCACGCGGGTGTACCGATACCCTCGAAAGTGGCGGGGGCCAAGAGCACGGCCAGGATCGCCATGCACGGCAACGACACCACCAGCGCCCAGCAAATCACCTGCCAGCCCCCCAGTGTTCGGGACAGCGTGGCCCCTTCGGCATAGCCGAGCCCGCAAACAATAATGGCCATAAACATCAGCAGGTCGCCTGCGGGAGCCGCTGTCAGGCCCTGAGAGAGCGCATACGTCACCACCAGTGCGCTGCCCAGCACCGAGAAAACCCAGAACGCCGGTCGAGGCCGTTCCCCGCCACGTAACACGGCAAACAGTGCTGTGGACAGCGGCAACAGGCCGAGAAATACAATGGAATGTGCGCTGGTCACATGCTGCAGGGCCAACGCCGTCAGCAACGGAAAGCCCACCACCACACCCAGGGCGACGATCAGCAACGAGAACACCTGGTGACGTGTCGGCCGCGCAGCCTTGAACACCGCCAGCAAACTCAACGCCAGTGCACCGGCAATCGTGGCGCGGGCAGCCGTCAGAAAAACCGGGTCGAATGCCTGCACCGCCACCCGTGTAGCGGGCATTGAAGCGCTGAAAATAAGCACGCCGATAAAGCCGTTGATCCAGCCGCTCAGGGTGTTGCCTGTCATCGAAGGGTGCAGGGCAGAGGTCCGTTGCATCGTATTTCACGCTCAAGGTAGAGGGCAGCCCAGCGGCCAGGCCGCCGTTCAGGGCTGCCCTTACGCGGTACTGCCCGAGGGCAGGGTTGCATGTGTTACATCCTATGACCGAAGATGGATGACAATCAAAATATTGTCATGGATACAAGCCACGATGCCGCGCTCCCGTTACAAAACCCTGGTGGACGCTTTTGCCGTCGATATCCGCTCGGGCCGCTTGCCGCCCGGCACGCGCTTGCCCACACACCGGCAATTGGCCGCCCGTGAAGGGCTGGCCCTGGTCACGGCCAGCCGCGTCTATGCCGAACTGGAGGCCATGGGCCTGGTGAGCGGAGAGACGGGCCGGGGCACGTTCGTGCGCGAAACGTCACTGCCGCCCGGCCATGGCATCGACCAGCCTGACGTGACGGCGGGCATGGTGGACCTCAACTACAACTACCCCAATGTGCCGGGCCAGGCCGAATTATTGCGCACGGCCTTGCGCCAATTAGCGTTGTCCGGTGACCTGGAATCGTTGCTGCGCTACCAACCCCATGGCGGGCGGGCGCAGGAACGCGCCAGCGTAGCCCGGCACCTGGCCACGCGTGGCCTGAGCGTACCCGGCGACCGCGTGCTGATCGTCAATGGCGCACAACACGGCTTGACCGTCACCCTGATGGCCTTGTTTCAGCCTGGCGATGTGATTGCGGTCGATGCGCTGACCTATCCAGGATTCAAAGCACTGGCGCAGTCCCTGCACCTGGACGTGCAACCCGTTGCCTGCACCGCCACCGGCCCAGACCTCGACGCCCTTGAGGCCCTGTGCCGCAACCGCACGGTCCGCGGCCTCTATAGCATGCCCACGCTGCACAACCCGCTGGGCTGGGTGATGAGCCTCGACCAGCGCCAGCGCCTGATCGCGATTGCGCGCCAGTACGACGTGCAACTGATTGAAGACGCGGCCTACGCCTTTCTGGTCGACAACCCGCCGCCGCCGCTTTGCGAACTGGCCCCCGAGCGCACGGTCTACGTCTCAGGGCTGTCCAAAAGCGTGGCGGCGGGCTTGCGCGTAGGCTTCCTCGCCGCCCCGGCGGCGCGCATGGCAGCCCTTGAACGCATCATCCGCCTTACCGCCTGGAACACCCCGGCCGTCATGACCGCCCTGGCCTGCGGCTGGCTCGACGACGGCACCGTCACCCGGCTTGAAGCGCAAAAACGCCAAGACGCACACGCGCGGCAACTCATCGCGGGCCAACTGCTGAGCGGATTACCCAGCGTGCACCACCCATCGTCCTACTTTCGCTGGCTACCCTTGCCCGAAGACACCCGTGCCGACGCCTTGGTCGTGGCCTTAATGCGCGAAAACATCAGCGTCTCCACCGCCCAACCCTTCGCCACCTCAGCCCACGTCCCCCACGCCATCCGCCTGGCCCTGGGCTCGGTCGACATCACGACCCTGCGCGCGGCATTGGTGAAAGTGAAAGGGGTGATGGAGCGATTTGGGTAGAGGGCTAAACGAGCTGAAGTTTCCTACGGTGTTTACTTGAGTCTTACGTTCTAAGGTAAATTCCCCTACTTTGCGCGAGTGCGTAAATCCATAAGGAGGGGATGATGTCTGGCGGCTGGAGCAGGGAAGAACTGAAGGCATCGGTAGACGCCTATCAAAAAATGCTGGCGATGCACGCGTTGCAGCAACCGTTTGTTAAAGCCCAGGTCTATCGTGACCTCGCCCTTCGTTTTGGGCGTAAGGAAGGGGCTTTTGAGCGGCGAATGCAGAATATTTCAGCCATTTACAAGGAGTTCGGACTGGAGTGGCTGCCTGGTCTCAAACCACAACACAATATTGGTAACGGCATTAAGCCCACGCTGATTGAGTTGATCGGGTTGCCGGGCAATCAGGGTGTGGCTCAGGAGCTTGAAGCCGCTGCAAAAGAAGCGGAATACGAACAGGCCTTTGACCCCGAAAACGTCGTGGACGCTCGCAAGCGGGTGGTGGCCAGTATTGTGCGCCGTCGGGGGCAGGGGGCGTTTCGCAATAAGCTGTTGAAGGCCTACAACAACACCTGTGCGATCACAGGTTGCCAGCAAGTCGAAGTGCTGGAGGCCGCGCATATTCACCCGTACAGGGGCGAGCAGACGCATGCGGTGTCTAATGGCTTGCTGCTACGTGCGGACCTGCACACCTTGTTCGATTTGTATTTGATTGCAATTGACCCAAAGACCCGCCAGGTGCGGATAGCACCTGAGCTGAGTCAATCGGATTATGCCCGCTATGAAGGGCTGTCATTGCCTGCTCCGCTATCACCTTCGGCCATGGCGAGTATCGGATCGTTGCAATGGCATGCCGAGCATTGCGCCTGGCTTAAATCCCCGAGCGCGTCATTGGGCTGAGTGTCCGGCTGCCCAGGCTCAGGGCTTCGGTCACCAGGGCGCTTAAGTCTGCGGCGTGTTCGTCTTTGACGCACAGGGCCAGCTTTTCGCCCAGGGTGCTCGCGGTGTCTGCGCCTTCTGGCAGGGCGCGCAGGATGAGCAGGCCATTGCTGGTGAGCACAACTTCATAAAATGACACGCCAGACATGCCGTCAAAGTGGATGTAGCCCACGTCGGCCAGCCACTTGAGGGTGGCCAGAAACAGGTTTTCTTCTTTTTCCAGGGCTTGCCGGTCGTTGGCGCGACCGGTCGGGTAGTCGATGTAGTGTTCGGCGGTGACGGTCAGGGGCAGGGGGAAGTTGCGGTACAGGCTGCCCAATACAAGGCCCGCGTAGCAGTCGAACCGTTCGATGTTGTTGGACGGCAGGGTGTTGGTCGCGTGGGCGTTTCGGTCTTTCAGGGAACCCGCTAATCCTTTGAACATGTGAACCTCTGTCAGTTAAGTCTGTTTACCGCGAAAGAATAGGCGTACTGATGGGTATAGCACAGGGTGTCATTCGAGTGCCGCAAAGCGCTGGTCTTGTGCTTGAGTTGTTACATGATGAAACGGGTTGTGGTAGAAAAGCTCTGAAAATCAGCAGGATAACTGGCACTTTGAAGCCAGAGTGCTATTACTCTTGGATCAAATTTTTACAGCCCACCTTTTTGCATACGCGGCCGCGCTGCCATTTTCAGGAGGATAAATGCTTACACTTACAGGGATGCGTAACACCTTGGTCGCTGCTGCGTTGCTCAGTGTGCTGGCCGCTCCGGCGTTGTCTTCTCCCGCGCGCACACTGCACCTGGCTATTGGCGATGAACCCACCGAAGGCTTTGACCCCATGCTGGGCTGGAGCCACGGCAGTTACCTGCTGCTGCACAGCCCGCTGTTGAAACAGAACGAGGATTTGTCCTGGAGCAGTTTTTTGCTCAGCGATTATCAACCCAGCGATGACGGCAAAACCTGGACGCTGAAGCTCAAACCCGATTTGAAGTTTTCCGACGGTTCGCCGCTTACGGCGAACGATGTGGCGTACACCTACAACAATGCGGCGGCCAGCGGCGGCAAGGTCGATATGGGCAACTTCCTCAAGGCCGAGGCCGTGGACCCGCTGACGGTTCGTATTCAGCTTAAGGCCCCGCAAAGCACGTTCGTCAATGTGCTGGGGTCGCTGGGGATTGTGTCAGCCGATAAATACGACGCCAAAACCTACGCGCAAAAGCCGATTGGTGCCGGGCCATACCGGTTGGTCAGTTATCAGCCGGGCCAGCAATTGATTGTTGAGGCCAACCCGTTCTACGCGGGGCAGAAAAACGATTTCGAAAAACTGGTGTTTGTGTTCCTCGACGAAGACAGTGCCTTTGCTGCCGCTCAGAGCAAGCAACTGGGCATTGTGCGCATTGCCCCTTCGCTGGCGGTGACGCCCGCTGCGGGCATGAAGCTGTGGGTTCGCCCCAGCGTCGAGAACCGTGGCATCGTGCTGCCCACCACACCGTCTGGCCAGAAAGATGCCAACGGCTACCCCATTGGCAACGATGTGACAGCCGATGTGGCCATCCGCAAGGCGATCAACTACGCCATCGATCGCCAGTTATTGGCCGACCAAATTCTTGAAGGCCACGCGATCCCTGCCTACACCGGCGTTCAGGGGTTGGCGTGGGATAACCCCGACGCGGCGTTCAAAGATGGCGACAGTGCCAAGGCCAAGCAAATACTCGAGGAGGCCGGCTGGGTCGAAACACCCAGCGGTGTGCGTGAGAAAAATGGCCAGCCGGCCAGGTTCACCCTCTGGTATGCCAGCGGTGATGTCACCCGTCGGGATCTGGCCCAGGCCGTGCGGTCTATGCTCAAGCCGATTGGCATTGATGTGGATTTGAAGTCCGGCAGTTGGGAAACCATTGAACGCAACATGCACGCCAACCCGACGCTGTTCGGCTGGGGCAGCCTCGACCCGATGGAGCTGTACCACCACTACAGCAGCAAGGCGGCGGGTGTGGAGTACTACAACCCGGGGTACTACAAAAACCCGGTGGTCGATCAGCATTTGCAGAAGGCCCTGGACGCGCCGACCTGGCAGCAAGCCGTACCGTTCTGGCAGCAGGTGGAGTGGGATGGCAAGACAGGCGCAGGCGTGAAGGGCGATGCGGCCTGGGCCTGGCTGCTGAACATACAACACACGTACCTGGCCAATGAGTGCGTCGACCTGGGTCAGGGGGCTCCTGAGATTCACGGGTCCTGGTCGCTGCTCAATAGCCTTGATGGCTGGAAGTGGACATGCCAGTAACATGCCGTCGCACGCTCTTTAACGTCCATGTGTAGCTAACATGCCCGCAGTGTTGCCACTTCCAGGGGGGTATATGACGAGTGCGGGTTCGTTATTTGGGCGGTTGAGGCGTGCCCAAGCCTCTGTAAAAACCTGCGAAGGCGTTGGGGCCGTCACGGCCAGCGTCGCCGCGTGCATTGATCAGTGTGTCTTTGCCATGCTCTTCAGCCACTTTGCCGGCGAAGCTCAAGCTGGCACCGAACAGTTTTGCTCCCAGCCCGCCCGCATTCCCGATTCTTTGGCCTATGCCCTGCATCGCCGCACCGGCTACTGCCATGCCTGCGCCTTTGGCCTTCTCCTGGCTGGACTCTCTGTGCAGCTCGTGGCTTGGGCCCCGGCTCTGTGGGTTGCCTTTATTGCCAAACATCGACATTGCGGTTGGGAGGTGTGAGTAGATCTCTGCGCTGATGGCTTTAAGCAGGGTCTCGGCCAGCGCCGTGCGCTCTTCGGGGTGAAGCGACTGGGGGAAATGGGATTGAATTTCGCTGCCAATGACTTTTTTTAGGGTTTCAGAGAGTGATGAGTGAGGTTTGGCGGGTTCAGGTGCCTGGGATCGAGTCGCAATGGGGGTATCAAGTGAGGATATCTTCATGGTGGGTCCCTTTTGGATCAGTCGATGTAGGTTGTCAGGGCAAGTGGGAATAATCCTTGCCAAGGTTGGGTTGGCTAAAGGGGCCTAATGGTTCCTCTATCGATGCAAGCGTGGTCAGGACTGTGTAGCAGGACGTTATGGGCCGGTTCAGCGAGGCGCAATGTCGGAGTATTCGTGAGGTTTCAGGATGAGCAGGGCGCTATGAAGGACAACAGCCGGTCGCACCGCAGGTTCAGCAACCCCGTCAGGGCCCTGGGGGCGCTGGCGAGTGCAATCGCGCGCCTGATGGCCCTGCTGCTGGTTACGGCGGCGGGCACCTTTGTGTTGCTCAGCTTTTCGCCAGTGGACCCGATTCGGGCCTACATCGGCAACGATCTGTTGCACATTCCCCCCGAGCAATACCCGTTGATCGCGGCGCGCTGGGGGTTGGACCTGCCGTTGTGGGAGCGCTTTTTACACTGGTTCAGCCAGATGCTGCAGGGCGACATGGGCTACTCGATGCTCTATAACGCGCCGGTGTCTCAGGTGATTGGTGAGCGTTTTGCCACCTCGTTTGCGCTGCTGCTGTCAGCGTGGCTGTTTTCCGGCATCGTCGGCTTGGCAATGGGCCTCACGGCGGGGCGTTACCTTAATCGCTGGCCAGATCGGTTTATTTCAACCTTGTCGTATGTGTTGGCCTCATTGCCGACGTTCTGGATTGGCTTGTTGCTGCTGTCGCTGTTTGCCGTGACTCTGAACTGGGCCCCGATTTGTTGCGCCTGGCCACCCGGCAGCAACGCCGAGACCGCGACGTGGGGCGAGAAAGTGCGGCATTTGGTGCTGCCGATGTTGGCGCTGGGCCTGCTGGGGGTCGGCAATATCGCCTTGCACACCCGCTCGCGGGTGGCCGAGGTGATGAACAGTGAATTTATTCGCTACGCCCGCGCCCAAGGTGATAAAGGTTGGCCGCTGGTCAATTTCCATATTGTGCGGCATGCCCTGACGCCTGCCGTGTGCTTGCAGTTCGCGTCGTTGGGAGAGTTGATCGGTGGCTCGTTGCTGGCCGAGAAGGTGTTTGCGTACCCTGGGTTGGGCCAGGCCACTATCGATGCGGGGTTGCGCGGTGATATTCCGCTGCTGATGGGGATTGTGATGTTTTGCGCGGTGCTGGTGTTTTCCGGCAACAGCATTGCCAACGCGTTGTTGCTACGCCTTAACCGTGGAGCGGCGCGCCCGTCATGACTTTCGACCCCAATCGCCCGTTGTTGCGGCTGTGCCTGTCGCTGTTGATCTTGCTGGTGTTGGTGGCGTATGGCGTGTCCATTATCAATGTCGACGCGGCGATGGACTTGCTGGCACGCCGCCAGCCTCCGTCAGTTGAGCATTGGTTCGGCACTGACAGCCTGGGCCGCGACTTGTGGCTGCGCTGTTTTCAAGGCATGACCACCAGCCTGCAAATCGGTCTTACGGCAGCGTTCAGCAGCGGCTTGCTGGCCATGCTGGCCGCTAGCCTGTGTTCGGTCAGTAAAACCCTTGACTACCTGATCCGCGGGCTGATCGACAGCATGCTGGCGTTGCCGCATCTGTTACTGCTGGTGTTGATCTGCTTCACCTTGGGCGGCGGTAAGGAAGGCGTGATCCTGGCCGTGGCGCTGACCCATTGGCCGCGCCTGGCGTTGCTGTTGCGCGGCGAAATTCTGCGTATTCGCGAAACCGACTTTGTGATGCTGTCGCACCGGTTGGGCAACAGCAGTTTCTACCGTTGGCGTCATCATTTGCTACCGTTGCTAATGCCACAGTGGATCATCGGCACGTTGTTGATGTTTCCGCATGCTGTCTTGCATTCGGCGGCCTTGAGTTTTCTCGGTTTTGGCCTGGCACCGCACGACCCGTCACTGGGTTTGCTGCTGGCCGATGCGCTGCGTTACTTAAGCAGTGGAGCCTGGTGGCTGGCGGTTTTCCCGGGGTTGATCCTGGTCAGTCTGGTGCTGGTATTTGACCAATTTGCACGAGCGCTACAGCAGCTTTGGATAAGGATGACCTGATGCTGACATTCGACCGGTTTGCCATCGATATTGCGCATTACCATTGGCTGGGCCAAAAAACCTGGCACCCGTTACTCAGTGATATTTCCCTTGAGGTTCGTCCCGGCGAACTGCTGGCGCTGGTCGGGTCCAGCGGCGAGGGCAAAAGCTTGTTGCTACAAAGTGCGCTGGGCCTGTTGCCCGATAACATGCGTTGCCACGGTGATATCTGGCTCGACGGTCAACGGCTAAGCGATACGGACAAAGTCGCTCAGCGGGGCAAGAGCCTGTGCTATGTGCCCCAGGGCGTCAGCGCGCTGAACCCGCTGATCAAAGTCGGCCCGCAGTTGCTGCGCGCTGCGCAGTTGAGCGGGGTGCAACTGGGCATGGCTGAGGTGGCCGAGCAACTCCAGCGCTATAACCTGTTGCCCGGGCTGGTCGATGAATTTCCACGGCGATTGTCCGGCGGCATGGCCAAGCGGGTACTGGCCAGTGGTGCGGCGTTGAGCGAGGCCCGTTACATTCTGGCGGATGAAATCACGTCCTGGCTGGACGACGAGCACGCCTGCCAATTGCTGACGAGCCTCAAGGGGTTTTGCCAGCAGGGGCGCGGCATTTTGTGGGTGACCCACGACCTGGCCTTGGCCGCACGTTTTGCTGACCGCATTGCGTTGTTGCACCAAGGCCAGTTGCACGAAACCGTGAGCGCTCAAACACTGCGCAATCAGGGCGGTAGCCCGTGGTTGCAGTCGTTATGGGCGGCTTTGCCTGAACAACAGTTTTTCCCCTCAACGCTGTCGCACCCACAGAGCCCGGCCCATGCTTGATGTTCAGCAGTTGACCATTGTGCAAAACGGCCATCGGCTGTGGGACGCGGTGTCGTTTCAGGTCAGGTCTGGCGAACGCCAAGGCATCTGTGCTCCCAGCGGGTATGGTAAAACCACGCTGGGCCGGGTGCTTGCCCAATGGCAAACCGCGACATCGGGCACCATCACGGTGGGGGGCAAGCCTGTGGCCAGCACGGGCTATTGCCCGATCCAACTGGTGCCGCAACACCCGGAGCACACCTTCAACCCGTATCGCACCACCGGGCAAAGCCTGCGCGATGCCTGGTCGCCGGATGCTGCCTGGCTGGAGCGGCTGGCCGTTAACCCGGTGTGGCTGACTCGCCGGCCTACCGAATTGTCGGGCGGGGAGTTGGCACGTATCGCTTTGTTGCGGGCATTGGATCCGCGCACGCGTTATCTGATTGCCGATGAGGTGACGGCGCAACTGGACCCCCATACGCAGGCGCAGGTGTGGCAAGTGATGCTCGAAGAGGTCAAGCGCCGTGAGTTGGGGCTGATTGTGTTCAGCCACAACAAGGCGCTACTGGAAAAGGTCTGCACACAAATCTGGCGCCCGGCGCAGGATGGGCCACCGCCGCCTGCTCACTCCGGCGACGGGCAGTCCTCAATGCCGTACATCTCACAGTAATCGGCCCAGCTCAGGCCTGCCATTTGCGCCACTTCGCGGTGCACCTCAAGGCGTTGCGCCTCGTAGGCCTGCGGGGTCGCGCTGGTCAGTTGCAAGGTCAGCTCCCAGGCAAAAAGGCCCAGGCGTTCGGCCTCGGCTTCAAAAGCCTCGTTCAGTTGTTCCTGGCGGTACGCCTTCATGGTCAGGCCCTGCACCTGGGCTTGCAGCGGGTTGAGGTGCGCCAGTGCGGTCACCAACTCAGGGCGTTCGCTGAGGAAGAGGTCGAGTGCTTTTTGATGGTTGGGGCCGGGCTCGGTCACGCCGTTGTCCTGTGGTGAAGGGGTCATGCGTACAGGGTAGACGTTACTGATTACGACAGGCAAACCGTCACTGCTCTATGAGTGCGCCGTTACCGGTTCGCCCGTGCGATGGGCGGCCGCTCAAAATGAACGCTACATCCATGCCCAGCACGCTGATAGCCGCCAAATAATCGGCACGGGGCAGGCGAATGTCCCGTTCATAGGCGCTTTGCGCAGGGCGGCTGATGCCTGCAGCGCTGGCCACAGACTGCTGGGTGAGATGAAGGCGCAAGCGTTCCTGTTTGAGGCGTGTGCCGTAAGTGCTCATGTCGGGTCACCTGACAATGTCAGCAGTACAAGAAAAGAGTATTTCAAGCGCCGAAAAACTGAAATGTCGTGGGCATAAAAAATCCCACCAGCGTGGGATTTTTTGCAAAAAGCGGGCAGGGCGCATTGAAGCACCCTGCCAGTTTTATCCAGTTACAACGCGGGCTTTTTTTCGGTCTCGGGCAGGAACCAGTTCAGCACCAGAGCACAGATACCGCCGGTGGCCACGCCTGATTCCAACACGTCCCGCAATGCGGCGGGCATGTGCGCCAGGAACTCCGGCACTTGCGAAACGCCCAGGCCCAGCGCCAGCGACACAGCAATAATCAACAGCGCGCGGCGGTCCAGGTGGGTGCTGGCGAGAATATTGATGCCCGAGGCGGCAACGGCACCGAACATGACCATTGCGGCACCGCCCAGCACCGGCTCAGGCACTGCCTGAATCGCACCGGCCACACTGGGGAACAGCCCCAGTAACACCAGCATGGCGGCGATCCACACGCCGATATGACGGCTGGCAATACCGGTCAACTGAATCACACCGTTGTTTTGCGCGAAGATCGAGCTGGGGAAGGTGTTGAACACGCCAGCCAGCAGCGAGTTGGCTCCGTTGACCAACACACCGCCCTTGATCCGTTCCATCCACACGGGGCCTTCAACGGGTTGGCGTGAGACTTTACTGGTGGCGGTCACATCGCCAATGGCTTCGAGGGATGTCACCAGGTAAATCACCAACATTGGAATAAACAGTGCCCACGAAAAGCCCAGGCCAAAATGCAGCGGCACCGGCACCTGGAACAGTTCGGCCTGATGCATGCCAGTGAAGTCCAGACGGCCCAGGTAGCCCGCCAGCGCATAGCCCACGGCCAAGGCAATGACAATGGCGCAACTGCGCATCCACACCACCGGGACACGGTTGAGGATCACGATAATGGCCAGTACGACACCTGACAGCATCAAGTTTTCGCCGTTGGCGAAAGTGCCATTGGCCATGGCCGAGAAGCCGCCGCCCATGCTGATCAGGCCGACTTTAATCAGCGTCAGGCCAATCATCAGCACCACGATGCCGGTGACGAGCGGCGTGATCATGCGCTTCACAAACGGCAACACGCGCGAGATGCCCATTTCGACAAACGACCCGGCAATCACCACGCCGAAAATCGCCGCCATCACGCCCTCGACCGGCGTGCCTTGTTTGACCATCAGCGCCCCGCCAGCAATCAACGGGCCGACAAAGTTGAAACTGGTGCCCTGCACAATCAGCAACCCGGCACCGAAAGGGCCGAAGCGTTTGCACTGAACGAAGGTCGCGATCCCGGAAATCACCAGCGACATCGACACGATCAGGTTGGTATCACGGCTGGAGACGCCCAACGCCTGACAAATCAGCAGGCCAGGGGTGACGATGGGCACGATAATCGCGAGCAAGTGTTGCAGCGCCGCCAAAAAGCCGACCCACGGCTTGGGACGGTCTTCGAGACCAAAGATCAGCTCGCTGCTCTGGGACTCGGCTTCAATCGGCGTTTTGGGAGAGGTCATGGCACGCGCCCTGGAAAAAAGAGCGCGATTCTACTGGTGTTAGGCCATCACGCACAGTAGTTGTTGGGGTTTTGCGATCGATCGCCGCTAGCGGCAGCGGTTGAGTTCGAGTTTAGTAGTCGTTGCCGCAGGAACGAGGCTGCGATCGGTTGCGTAGCGATCGTAAACCCTGAATCCCGGATCTGGCAGGAGGGGCGGACTACTTGTGTACCGGGTACCTATCCATTACGAGCGTTTAACCGGGCTATCGGTTTCGCTTTTACAGCGAGTCCCTTTTGTCAAACAGCCACAAAAGGAACCAAAAAGGCCTTGCCCCGACGTTCGGCCTTCGCTGCGCTCAGGTTCCCTCGCTCCGGTCCCGCTCGGAGGGCACGCCGAGACGGGCCATCCTTGGCCCGACACGGCTTTCCCGGCATCCATGCCGGTCAACCCTCTACGCAGAACCTGCTCTCGGCCTGCCGAAAAGGGGCTTGTAGATCAAGGTCAAGATCAACAGCGTGTGCGGCGTGTTCCGTAGCAGTTGCCGAGCTGTGCGAGGCTACGTCCGATTGCGCAGCGATCGTAAAGCCTGAGTCCCGGATCTGGCAGGAGGGGCGGACTACTTGTGTACCGGGTACCTATCCATTACGAGCATTTAACTGAGCGATCGGTTTCGCTTTTACAGCGAGTCCCTTTTGTCAAACAGCCACAAAAGGAACCAAAAAGGCCTTGCCCCGACGTTCGGCCTTCGCTGCGCTCAGGTTCCCTCGCTCCGGTCCCGCTCCGAGGGCACGCCGAGACGGGCCATCCTTGGCCCGACACGGCTTTCCCGGCATCCATGCCGGTCAACCCTCTACGCAGAACCTGCTCTCGGCCTGCCGAAAGGGGCTTGTAGATCAAGATCAAGATCAAGATCAACAGCGTGTGCGGCGTGTGCGGCGTGTTCCGTAGCAGTTGCCGAGCTGGGCGAGGCTACGTCCGATTGCGCAGCGATCGTAAAGCCTGAGTCCCGGATCTACCAGGAACACTGCGCTGCCTGGTATCACGACGACTGCGTCGGAGTGCCGCATCACGCCGGACGTAGCCTCGCAAAGATCGTCAACGACGACAGGTGTGTGGTCGTTGACGCGTTTTTAGAGGTGTAACGCGTGCCCAAGGGCGCGCAACGCGGCTTCTTGTACCGCTTCGCCCAAGGTCGGGTGCGCGTGGATGGTGCCAGCGATGTCTTCCAGGCAAGCGCCCATTTCCAGCGATTGACCGAACGCGGTGGACAACTCTGAAACGCCAACCCCCACAGCTTGCCAGCCCACAATCAGGTGGTTGTCGCGCCGCGCCACAACCCGCACGAAACCGCTTTTGGATTCCAGGGTCATGGCTCGGCCGTTGGCCGAGAACGGGAAACTGGCACTGATGCACTCCAGCCCGGCGGCCTCGGCCTCAGCCGGGGTTTTACCCACCACGACGATTTCCGGGTCGGTAAAGCACACGGCGGCAATGGCAGCGGGACTGAATTCGCGGTGTTTGCCGGCAATGATTTCCGCCACCATTTCGCCCTGAGCCATCGCTCGGTGGGCCAGCATCGGTTCGCCGGTGAGGTCGCCAATGGCCCAGACGTTGCGCATGCTGGTGTGACAACGGTTGTCGACGCGAATCGCTGCGCCGTTCATGGCCAGCGCCAAGGTTTCCAGGTTGAAGCCTTGGGTGCGCGGCCGACGGCCGACTGCCACCAGCACCTGATCGGTTTCCAGGGTTTGGCTGTCGCCCAAATGGTTACGCATCGACAGGGTTTTGGTGCTGGCCTGGAAGCCTTCAACGCTGTGCTCAAGGTACAGGGTTATGCCCAGCGCCTTGAGGGATTCAGCGACTGGCTGTGTCAGTTCCTTGTCATAGGTGGGCAGGATACTGTCCCGGGCTTCGACCACGGTGACTTCTGCGCCGAGCTTGCGGTAAGCAATACCCAGCTCCAGCCCGATATACCCGGCTCCAACCACGGTCAGGCGCTTGGGAAGGGCGGTAGGTGCCAATGCCTCGGTGGACGAAATAATGGCTCCGCCAATCGGCAAAATCGGCAGATCTACGGTGTGTGAACCGGTGGCCAGCAGCAGGTGTTCGCACTCGATGCGCTGGCCGTCCACTTCAACGGCCTTGCCATCGAGAATCTTCGCCCAGCCACGGATGACTTTGACCCCGTTCTTTTTCAGCAGCGCGCCGACGCCGGTGGTCAGGCGATCAACGATGCCGTTTTTCCACTGCACGCTCTGCTGGATATCTAGAGTGGGGGCCTGGGTTTTGATGCCCAGGGGGGAGCTGTGCGCGCTGTAGCGCTGGGTGGTGTGAAATTGCTCCGCGACATGGATCAATGCCTTGGACGGAATGCAGCCGACGTTCAGGCAGGTGCCGCCCAGCGACTGGCCTTCGATCAGGACCGTGGGAATACCCAGTTGGCCAGCGCGGATCGCCGCCACATAGCCGCCGGGGCCGCCACCGATAATCAGCAGCGTGGTGTGTTGAGTGGGCTGCATGTTCACTCCAGAAACAGGGTGGCGGGTTGTTCGAGCAAGCCACGCATGGCTTGAATAAATTGTGCGGCGTCCATGCCGTCGACCACGCGGTGGTCGAAGGAACTGGAGAGGTTCATCATTTTGCGGATGACGATCTGGCCTTTCACCACCATCGGTCGTTCGACGATGCGGTTTACGCCAATGATCGCCACTTCTGGCAGGTTGACCACCGGGGTGCTGACAATCCCGCCCAACGCGCCAAGGCTGGTGAGGGTGATCGTGGAGCCGGTCAGTTCCTCGCGGGTGGCCTTGCCCGTGCGAACGGCAGTGGCCAAGCGGGCAATTTCATCGGCCGCGCCCCACAGGGTCAGGGTTTCGGCGTGCCGTACCACCGGCACCATCAGGCCGGCATCGCTTTGTGCGGCAACGCCGATATGGGCGGCTCCAAAGCGGGTGATGAGTTGGGCTTCGTCGTCGTAGCGCACGTTGATTTGCGGGAAGTCACGCAAGGCCACGACCATGGCCCGTACCAGAAACGGTAGCAGGGTCAGTTTGCCTCGGCTGTCGCCCCACTTCTGGTTGAGCTGGGCGCGCAGTTCTTCGAGGGCCGTGACGTCCACTTCTTCGACGTAGCTGAAGTGCGCGGCGCGGCGCTTGGCATCTTGCATGCGTTGGGCGATTTTACGGCGCAGGCCGATCACTGGAATCTGTTGCTCGTCGGTACGCTGGGCGTAACCGCTGGCCGGTACAGGGTGAGTGCTGGTGTCTTGGGCCAGATAAGCGTCGAGGTCATCGTGCAGCACGCGACCCGCCGGGCCGCTGCCGACCACAAAGCGCAACTCGATGCCCGCATCCCAGGCACGTTTACGTACCGCTGGCGAGGCCAGTGGCCGTTCGTTGGCTTCACGGGCCACGGGCGCGGGGCGATTGGGCGCTGGCGGTGTGTTAATCACCGGTGCCGCCACGACCGCGACTTCGACACGGGCTTGCGGCGCGGTTTTAGGCGTGGCTTTGGGAGCGGCAGCCGGTGCCGGTTCAGCAGCAGGCTGTGCGCTTTCGCGCAGGTTACCGGCTCCTTCCACTTCGATGCGGATCAGTTCGCTGCCCACCGCCATGACTTCGCCGGGTTGCCCACCCAGCGCCAGCACTTTGCCCGCCACCGGGGACGGAATATCGACGGTGGCCTTGTCGGTCATGACGTCGGCCACGACCTGATCTTCGCTGACCATGTCGCCGACTTTGACAAACCACTCCACCAGTTCAACTTGCGCAATGCCTTCGCCAATGTCCGGCATCTTGATAACGTGCGTACCCATTTAAACCTCCATGACCCGTTGCAATGCCGCACCGACCCGCGCCGGGCCCGGGAAATAAGCCCATTCCTGGGCATGTGGGTAAGGTGTGTCCCAGCCGGTTACGCGCTCGATCGGTGCCTCCAGGTAGTGGAAGCAGTGCTCTTGCACCAGCGCAATCAATTCGGCGCCAAAGCCGCACGTGCGGGTGGCTTCGTGCACGACGACGCAGCGGCGGGTTTTTTTCACGGAGGTGACAATGGCGTCCAGGTCCAGCGGCCACAGGCTGCGCAGGTCGATGACTTCAGCGTCAATGCCGGTTTCTTCGGCGGCCACTTGGGCCACGTACACGGTGGTGCCGTAGGTCAAAATGGTCACTTCGGTGCCGGGGCGCACAATGGCGGCGCAGTCCAGCGGTACGGTGTAGTAACCGTCAGGCACGGCGCTGGCCGGGTGCTTGGCCCATGGCGTGACAGGGCGCTCGTGGTGCCCGTCGAACGGGCCGTTGTACAAGCGTTTAGGCTCGAGGAAGATGACGGGGTCATCGTTTTCGATGGCCGCAATCAACAGCCCTTTGGCGTCATACGGGTTGGATGGCATGACGGTCCGCAGGCCGCAGACCTGGGTAAACATGGCTTCAGGGCTCTGGCTGTGGGTCTGCCCACCGTAGATGCCGCCACCACAGGGCATGCGCAGGGTCATGGGGGCGATAAATTCTCCCGCCGAGCGATAACGCAACCGCGCCGCTTCGGACACGATCTGGTCGGAAGCCGGGTAGAAATAGTCTGCAAACTGGATTTCAGCCACCGGGCGCAAGCCATAGGCACCCATGCCCACCGCTGCCCCCACGATGCCGCTTTCCGAGATCGGTGCGTCGAACACCCGCGAGCTGCCGTATTTGGCCTGCAGGCCTTCAGTGCAGCGGAATACGCCGCCGAAATAGCCCACGTCCTGGCCGAACACCACCACGTTGTCGTCGCGCTCAAGCATCACATCCATGGCCGAGCGCAGGGCCTGGATCATCGTCATGGTGGTGGTACTCACGGCGTTCTCCATCAGAATTTTAGTGTTGTCGTTCATCTGGTTATAACCCCAATTCCTGACGTTGCCGGCGCAAGTGATCGGGCATGTCCTTGTACACATCTTCAAAAATCGTCGCCGCGCTCGGCATTTGCCCGCCCGCCAGGGTGCCGAAACGCTCGGCTTCCTTTTGCGCGCCGATGATTTCGGCTTCGAGTTCGGCGCTGACGGCGGCGTGCTCTTCCTCGGACCAGTTGCCCGTGGCAATCAGGTGCTGCTTAAGGCGAATAATCGGATCGCCCAGCGGGAAGTGGCTCCAGTCATCTGCAGGACGGTACTTGGAAGGGTCGTCAGACGTAGAGTGCGGGCCTGCGCGATAAGTGACCCATTCGATCAGGGTCGGGCCCAGGTTACGGCGGGCGCGTTCTGCGGCCCACACGGAGGCGGCATACACCGCGATAAAGTCGTTACCGTCGACCCGCAGTGAAGCAATGCCACAGCCGACGCCTCGCCCAGCGAATGTGGTGGACTCGCCTCCGGCAATGGCCTGAAAGGTCGAAATCGCCCATTGATTGTTCACCACGTTAAGAATGACCGGGGCGCGGTACACGTGGGCAAAGGTCAGGGCGGTATGAAAGTCGGACTCAGCGGTGGCACCGTCGCCGATCCAGGCCGAGGCGATTTTGGTGTCGCCCTTGATGGCCGATGCCATGCCCCAGCCCACGGCTTGCATAAATTGCGTGGCGAGGTTGCCGGAAATACTGAAAAAGCCGTAGTCGCGTACCGAATACATAATCGGCAACTGCCGGCCCTTGAGCGGGTCGCGCTTGTTGGAGAGCAATTGGCAGATCAGGTCGACCAGTGGCACGTCGCGGGCCATCAGGATGCTTTGCTGACGGTAGGTCGGAAAGCACATGTCGTCGATGTTCAAGGCCAAGGCCTGGGCGCTGCCGATGGCTTCTTCGCCAAGGCTTTGCATGTAGAACGACATTTTTTTCTGGCGCTGGGCCACCACCATACGGGTGTCGAAAATACGTGTCTTGAGCATGGCGCGCATGCCCGCGCGCAGCACCTCGGTAGACACGCCTTCAGCCCAGGGGCCGAGAGCCTGGCCCTGGTCGTCGAGCACGCGGATCAACCCTTTGGCCAGGTCGGCGGTGTCGGCCGGTTCTACGTCAATCGCAGGTTTGCGTGTCTGACCGGCATCGGTCAGGCGCAGGTAACTGAAGTCGGTCTTGCAGCCCGGGCGACCGGAAGGTTCGGGGACGTGCAGGCGCAGCGGTGCATAGTCGTTCATGGCTTTCTCTACGCTCGATCTTGTCGTGTTTATTAGGGCGCGGGAGCTACAACGTGGAGTATCTGGCGGATGAAAGGGCCAGATCTTGTCCTACAACAATCATATTCCTGACAGTGAAGAATATTTCTCTGTAGTTCGTTGTGCTTTGTGGTGATTAAGGATAAGAATTCTTTATAAACACAAAAAAAAGGTGCTTTTGTCTCATGCGCAAGCTAGATCGGACGGATATAGGGATTCTCAATAGCCTTCAGCAGAATGCGCGCATCACCAATGCGGACCTTGCGCGCTCGGTTAACCTGTCACCCACCCCGTGTTTTAACCGGGTCAAAGCCATGGAAGAACACGGGTTGATTCGCGAACAGGTGACGTTGCTGGATGCCGACATGCTGGGGCTGCACGTGAATGTGTTTATTCATGTCAGCCTTGAAAAGCAGGTCGAAGAGGCGCTGCAGCACTTTGAGGCGGCGATTTCCGACCGGCAGGAAGTGATGGAGTGCTATTTGATGGCCGGGGATCCGGATTATCTGATTCGGGTGCTGGTGCCCAGCATTCAGGCGCTGGAGCGCTTTATGATGGATTTCCTGACCAAAGTGCCGGGCGTGGCGAATATCCGTTCCAGCTTTGCCCTCAAGCAAGTCAGGTACAAAACGGCGCTACCTTTACCGCCGGGCGGTTTGATGCTGGAAGGCTGAAGACGCGGGTGCTTATAGACGCAACCGCCAGCGATCACTGAACCGCAGTTCAACCCGGGACAGCGGTTCGACGTCTATCAAGTTGAATGAAGCCGTGCTGGCAGCCAAGGCATGGAGGACGGCGGAGCGGATCACGAATGGGTGTGTGACGACGGCAAAGTGACCGTCCTCACGGAACTCGCTGAGCCAGGTGCTGATCCGTGCACACAGCGCGTGTACGGATTCGCCGTTGGGCGCAGCCGAAAGCGGCGTGTTGATCCAGTGGGCGAGGGCGTCGGGAGCGATCTGTTGCAGATCAGCCAAGCTCTGGCCTTTCCAGTCGCCCATGTCGTAATCCTCAAGGGCGGGCACGATTTCTATTTCGCCGCCCAGGGCTTGGGCGGTTTGCAACGCCCGGGTCTCGGGTGCACACAGAATTCGCACGGTTTTTTTCAGGGTGCTGGCCAGTTGCCTGGCTTTCTCCAGCTCCTTGGGGTCGACCGGTTCGTCCAGGGCAAAGCGCCCCAGGCGCTGGGCCTCGGTGCGAGCGTGGCAAATGAAGCTGAGACGAATGGGCATCTTGAAAATCTCCCGAGCCTAAGGGCAGCGGCCTGGCTGCTAAATCAGCAGAAACAGTGCCAGCAGGCCGCCGAAGATAGCCCATTTTTCCAGGTAGTAGCGCGTGCGGTTGCGCTTTTTCAGGGCTTTTCCACGCTGGCGAATCGTGTAAAGGCGGCTAAAGGCGCGATTAAGGGCACCGGTTTTGTCATTGGCCCCATTGGGCGCGCTGGCGGACGCCATGACGGTGCGGCTGAACCACTGATTAAACGCCGCCGCCCAGCGGTATTGCATGGGCCGTTCAATGTCACAGAATAAAATGAGGCGGTTTTTATCCGTGGTGTTTTCGGCGTAATGGATAAAGGTTTCGTCAAACATCACCGCCTCACCGTCCCGCCAAGCGTACGTTTGCCCATCGACATTGATGTAGCAACCCGGGTCGTTAGGGGTATCCAGGCCCAGGTGATAGCGCAAGGAGCCCGCATAAGGGTCGCGATGGCGAACCAGTTTCGAGCCCGGCGGCAGCTCGGCAAACATGGCGGCCTTGATGGTGCCAATGCTGTTGAGCAGTTCGAGAGTGCGCGGGCACAGCGCTACCGCTGAAGGGTGGTTGTCGCCGTACCATTTCAAGTAAAAGCGCTTCCAACCGGTCTTGAAAAACGAGTTGAAACCCACGTCGTTTGGTTGCTCTGAGCGTTTGATTTCGCCTGTGCGCATAAGGTTGCGTGCTTCTTCGCGTATTTCTTGCCAATGGGCCTGCAAAGGTTGCAGTTCAGGGAAGTCGGCCGGCTTGAAGTAGGGTTGGCTCGGAACCTTGGAAAACAGGTACAAGAAACAATTGATCGGGGCCAGAAATGTGGAGTGGTCACTCAGTTGGCGACCTAATTTATGGCGAACCTTACCCCGTAGGTGAACATACGCAATGGATACAACGTAAACAGCAATAATGATGAGCTTCAAGAATATCGTCACATGTCTAGAGAAAAAACAGCCCCTCATACACGCAAGTAGCCCGACAATTTGTGGGAATTGTCGGGCTCTTGTGTAGCTTGTTGGCAGTCAGGATGTAAGGTTAAAACACCCTTTCGAACACTTTCCAGCATTTAATGATGGTTTTGCAGTTGTCCGCCTACTCTCTTTGGTCGGGTTGCAGTGAGGAGCCTGGCGGTTTTGAGCACCAGGGGGCGTGCTATGGGCTGTGCAATGGTGTCTGCCCCATAAAGTAGTCTATTTCTTCAGCGCGCGGAGCCGTGGCAGGCCCACGGCGCGTCACTGCCAGCGCGGCCGCTGCATTGGCCCGGCGGGCGGCGTAGGCAAGGCAATGGCCGGCGGACAGCGCCGCCAGCATGACGCCCGTGTGCGCATCCCCCGCGCCATTGGTGTCCAGCGCATGTACCTTGAACCCCGGGATGTGTTGTTGGCTCTGGGGGTGGCTGATCCAGCAGCCTTGAGCACCTTCACGGACAACCACCTGACCGCTCGCGGACAAGCGCTTGGACAGTGCGCAGGGGTTTGGGGCGACGCTGTTGGCCTCGCCTTGGTTGCTGCTCCACAGGTTGACGCGCGGTAGCAGTACTTCAAGCAGGTCGAGCGCCACAGCGGTGATCAGTGGGCCCGGGTCGAATACCACGCGCACGCTGGGCGCGAGGCTCAGCACCCAGTCCAGTAAGGGGCCGGCTTTGTCGGGTTGGAGCAGGCTATAACCGCTGACATACACCCAGTCGTCCGGTAGAACGGCGACCTGTGCCAGTTCCTCGGCAGACAGGCCCCCTTCAGCACCGATACACGAGATAAAAGTACGCTCGGCACTGGCGTCGGTCAGCGCGATGCACACACCGGTGTCTTTACCTGGGGTCGCAGGCAAGGTCAGGGCAACCCCTTCAGCGATCATTGCCGCGCGAGCCAGGTCTGCGAAGCGACCGTTGCCGTGGCGGCCCAGATACAAGGTGCCCAGGCCGTTACGTTGCGCGGCAGCCATGACATTAAAGCCGCCACCCACCTGGAAGCTGGCACTTTTGGCCAGCGCATCGCCGCCTGGCGGAGGCAGGGCATCCAGTGCTATGACCAGGTCGACGATGACCTGCCCGGTGTGCAGCAGCCTAGGCATGGGTGACGCCTGGCTGCGGTTGACGAGCCTGCCGCGCACCGCCCATCAGCGCATACAAACCACCGGCTATCACAAAGGTCATCACCCATCCCAAGCCGTTTTCACCTGCCCAGGTGTCTGCCAGCGGCCCTGCAAACCAGGTGGTCTCGGCACTACCAACGCGGGTAAAGCACACGCCTGTTATCAGGGCTGCGGCCCAGGCGCTGACGGCCCGCCACTCGATACCGCCGTGGTACCAGTACGCACTGGTGGGGCTGGTATCGATCAGGTCTTTGGGGCTGTAGTGCTGGCGATGGAGCAGGTCGACGATAAAAATGGCCACCCAGGCAGTGATCGGGATGGCGGTGAGCGAAATAAAGGTAATAAACGGGCCGTAAAAACTGTCGGCGTAGAGCATGAAAAAAGCCGAGCCACCAGTGATGACCACAATATCGACGAAGACGGCTTGCACCCGTTTGACTCGCAGGCCCAGGGTCAATGTTGTCAGGCCGGCGGAATAAACGGACAGGTAATTGGACAGCAGCAGGCCGCCGAACGCGCTGACCAGATAGGGCACGGCCATCCAGGCGGGCAGCCGGTTACGGATCGCGGTGATAGGGTCGCTGGCGGTGGCGAGGTCGTGGTTGCCCACCGATAACAGGCTGCCGAGACAGATGAGCAAGACCAGCGGAATGGCGGCTCCCCACGTGGCGCATGCCACCAGTTGTGCTGCACTGACGCTGCGCTTTTGGTAGCGGGAGATGTCTGCCCTGGCGTTGGCCCAGCCGATGCCAGTACCTGCGGCCATGATGCCGATACCGATAATGACCGCGCTCAAGGGGGCAGGCGGTGCATTGACCACAGCAGGCCAATCGATGGTGACCAGCAGAAAGCCCGCCACCCACAGATTGAGTGCACCGAACAAGTACGTCGCCCACTTTTGAATGAGCAGCAGCGTGGCATGCCCCAAGCCCGAAACCAGTAGGGTCAGTAGCATAAACACGCCGATACACAGCACTGTCAGTACAGGGGCGCTTTTAGCCTGAAACGGTGTGCCCAGTAGTATCGTACTGAGGGCGAGCAGTACAAAGGCGGCGGTGACGGTATTGACGGTTTCCCAGCCGAGTCTGGACACCAGGGAAACCAGGGTAGGCCCAAGATTGCCGCGTATGCCGAAAATGGCTCGCGACAGCGTCAGGCTGGGCGCTCGCCCACGTCGCCCGCCGATCGAAACCACCCCAACCAGTGCGAATGAGCCGCCCGCGCCGATCATGGCGACGATCAGTACTTGCCAAATCGACAGGTGATGAAAGGCCACCAGCGTTGCGCCAAGAGGCAGGCCGAGGATGCTGATATTGGCGGCGAACCAGACCCAGAACAGTTGTTGCGGGTTACCCCTGCACTCGCTTTCGGGAATGGGGTCGATGCCACGGGTTTCCAGTTGTCCGGCACTGTGCCCGGCTGTTGAGTTGCTCATAAGGGGTGTCGCTCCTGAGACGATTTCTTATCGTTTTAAGTAGAAAGGCCCTGGCGCAGGGCTCACGTGTTGCGAAGGGTCAATAGAGAGAGGGCCAGTGGTTCCAGGTGCAGGGCGTTGACCTGAATGACATGATTGACCAGGGCGACAGGCCAGTTGGGCATTGTGCCGCAGGCACCGAGCATGGCCCCAAGCATGGCGGCGATGGTGTCCGTGTCCCCGCCGAGGCTGGCGGCCATGCACAGGGCATCAAAGCTGCCCAGCTTGCCACTGGCCACCTGTTGCGCCAGGGCGAATGCTGCGACGACAGACTCCTGAGAAGCGACGGAGGTGCCGATGACGTCGTACAGCCAGTCGCCGATATTGCCAGTGCTGCATTCCACGCTTTCCTTTCGCGCCCAGCGAATACGCGGGCCTATACGGCCCCCGGCAACCCAGTGGCCGTGAGGTTCTGCCATAAAAGCCATCTCGGTGCCTGTATTGAGGGCGTGCTCGAGTGTTTCGCCATTGATGCCGCTGGACACTACAGCCGCGATGGCCGCAGCACTGGCAATCCCCAGGCTGGTGTTGTGCGTGACCTGGCACGCTTGAATCACCGTATCGAGAAAACGTTCGGCCTGAGTGATGTTGATGGCGATCCCGACAGGTGCAATGCGCATGGCGGCACCGTTGGTGGTGCCGTGGCGGCCAGAGTCATCAGGGGTATGCCCGGCCTGTATCCGTTCGATGGCATGCTTGGTGGAAGGGCCGAGCAGGTCTTTCGACCCCTTGGCTTTCATCTTCAACTCCCAGGCGATAAGGCGCTGGGCAAGGTGATCCGGGTTGATGTGCCCGCTGCCCTCGATCAGCAACTGTGCAATCAGAAGGGCCTGAGCCGTGTCATCAGTGGTTGAGCCGCTGTGCATGCCAGGTGCCACAGGTTGATCGGCTGGCGCATCCAGCAATGTGGTGACGTGCCCAAAACGGGAGAGAACCTGCGCTCGACTGAATGACTGGGTGGGCATGCCCAGCGCGTCACCCAGCGCCAGGCCGTGCAGTGTGCCAAGGACGCGATCAATGGCCGTCATTGTTGAGGGCCGAAGGCGCGGTACATGCGAAAGTGGTGTGGGTCCAGCCAGCTTTCGACTTGCTCCATAAAACGATCTTGGCGGTCGTAAGTGGTGCGCAAGGTTTTGATAAAAACGGTTCCCGGTTTACGCCCAAGCAACAGTGCATCTTCTTCGCTGAGAGGTTCGGCCCCGATCCATTGATCGCCGCGATTGCCCACAAAACCGTAGGCGGCCAAGGTGATGGTGAGTGAGGCGTCTATCAGGCCAACCCGGGGGAGACTCTCAAGGCCTGCGGTTGCTGGCATGAGTGAGCGCTCCAGGGAGATGGCGGTGCCATCGTCCCGGCGGCGGCGTCGTTCAAGCGTTATAAAGTGTGTAAAGCCGAAAGTGTGTGCCAGTTCAGGGCGCTCGACGGCCTGAAGTTGAAGCAGTTCTGTGTGGATGCGTGCTCCCGTGTCTGCCAGCGCCTGTGTCCAGCCGTTATGTTGATCGAGTGTTATGCCGTCATAAGTGACGATGGCTCCGCCTTCGGTCTTCATGGCTATATACCTTCGCCTTTCGAGTTCGGCCAGGGCTTCACGCAACGTAATGCTGCTGACGCGCAACTCGTGTGCGAGTTGTGCTTGTTCGGGCAGGGGATGGCCGTAGACCAAAAGCCCACTTTTAATGCGGTAGACGAGTTCATTGACCACCCGTTGTTTTTTGTTGAACCGAGCTTGTTTAATCATGCACAGAGTAAAAGCCCGGCAAGGGGTGTTCGGCAATGAGCCCGCCCTTGGAAAATTCATAAGTTGCAGGGGCGCAGGATCGTTTTTTTAAGTGGGAATAAACGCCCGAGCCTGAATGTTGATCAGCGCTCCAGGGGTTGTATGAAGTGTTTTTAAAGCGAAGTTAAGGCGAGATGAAAACAGGCGAATTAGCGCCATTTACGTGATGTAAATGCGCGCTCCTCGCCTGTTCTCAATGCTGTGGGCACATGCCGTGTGGTACCCGGGTGGGTACACTCAGCCGCAGGCCTTGAGGTTGACCGGACCAACGAATTCGTTTCCGCGACCCATGACGCAGGCCACGGCCTGGTTACGCTGACGCTCCCAGGTTTGAACCGGATAGGTTTTGTCCCAAGCCTCATACAGTTGGCGGTCTTGTGTGGACAGGCGCAAGTTGTACTGCTTGCTCATGTAAAAGTAAGTGCGTGCGATCATGCCGCGAATGGAAGGGCGGGGCATCACCTTCTTGGTTTTGAAATCCACCTGCGTCAGGCATGAGCCGTATTGGCCCGATTGGGTGGGTAACCAGCCAAAGCTGAAGTTGTTTCGGTCGCCGTTGACCTCGCCAATGCTAGGTACCAGATTGTGCAAATCAGCTTCAGCGACCTTGAACACAGCATCGTTGCGAGTGCAGTTTTTTCGCCCTCCTTTTTGCCAGCATTGGCGCTGGTGCCCGATTTGCCAGGCCGGGACGATATGTTCCCATTCGATACGTGACGCACGATTGGCGTTTTTACGTGGGACATAACCGCAGGCTTTGAGGTCTACCCGGTTGCCGTTGTATTTACAGCCACAGTAGAACTCGGTGGACTGCGGAGCGTAGAGTTTCCAGGCGATTTTCTTGGCTTCGCTGAAGGTCTGCGGAGCGGCTGCCTGGGCATTAAAAACAGTAAATAGGCTGGCAAGTGCCAGCAAACGAACCCTCATGGACTCAATCTTCCTCAAGCACGGTCCAGAAAACATTGACCCCGCCATCATCGCGGTGCGCAACGGTCACGTTGTCGTTCTCGCCGATTTCTTCTAGCAGACGCTCCCAGAACTCGGGATTGTCGCCTTCTAGCCGTGTGAGCACAGCCATTTTGTCTTTCTGTGCTTTAGGTGAACCGATGATTTTTTTTATGCGTTCGCCGAACATTTCATAGGGGCTCGGAGGGGTAGGGGCCTTCGCCGCTTTTTTAGCCATGATGCAATCCTTGGTTTGCTGTATGTGCATACAGTATTTAACTGCGCAAGATTTGGCAACTGTTTGGCTGTCGGACGCTGCGCTTTGGGTGATGTTTTTGAGGGGGCGGAGCAGGAGGGGGCGAATTCAATACCAGGGCTCACCCATTCAGGCGAATGAGTGAGTGAGAGGCCGGGCACCGTTGCAGCGCCCGGTCAGAGGGCGTTAGTACTCCCAGAACATCCGCTGCAATTCCTTGCTGTCCTGGGTTTTGGTCAGGGCAACCATTGCCAGAATGCGTGCTTTCTGAGGGTTCAGGTCGTGAGCCACAACCCAATCGTATTTATCGTCAGGCTGTTCTGCGTTACGCAGTACGAATCCGCCATTGTTTACATGGGAAGAGCGGATGACTTGTACGCCATCTTTGCGAATTTCTTGCAGAGCCGGCACCACGCGCGAGGACACGGAACCGTTGCCGGTACCTACGTGGATAATCGCTTTAGCCCCTGCTTGCGCGAAGGCTTTGTAAGCCGTGTCGTCAACGTTGCCATACGAGTAGGCGATGCCTACGTCTGGCAGGCTCTTGATGTTTTTGATGTCGAACTCAGAGTCCATCGTGTGACGCTTGGCAGGCAAGCGGAACCAGTAGGATTTTCCTTCGACTACCATGCCCAACGGGCCCCACGGGCTTTTGAAGGCTTCAGTCTTGATGTTCATGGATTTGGTGACATCACGGCCCGACTGGATTTCGTCGTTCATGGTTACCAACACGCCTTTACCGCGTGCTTCTTTGCTACCCGCTACGGCTACGGCGTTGTACAGGTTAAGCATGCCGTCAGCTGACATGGCGGTGCCTGGGCGCATGGAGCCGACAACAATGATGGGCTTGTCGGTTTTTTCAACCAGGTTCAGGAAGTAGGCGGTTTCTTCCAGGGTATCGGTACCGTGAGTGATGACGATGCCATCAACGTCCTTACTGTCCGCCAGCTCAGCAACTCGGCGGCCCAATTGCAGCAGGTTTTCGTTGGTAATGCTTTCGGACGCAATTTGCAGAACTTGCTCGCCGCGCACGTTTGCCAGTTGGCTCAGTTCAGGAACGCCTGCAATCAGTTGGTCGACACCCACTTTGGCCGCTGTATAGGTAGCGCTGTTAGCTGCGCTGGCTCCTGCGCCAGCAATCGTGCCACCGGTTGCCAAAATAACAACGTTGGGCTTGGCGGTATTTTCTTGGGCATAAGCAATTGGCAAGGCCATCAACAGGGCCAGTGCGCCCGGAACTATAGTTTTCAGCACAGCAGTTTTCATTGTTATCTCTCTTATTAGTGAGCGTACAAATGTGTGTACGTCCTGCACGGCACGCGCCAACGTGTGGTCGCGAACGAGCTAAGAGGCAGCACTATCCGTGCCAATGTAAGGAAATGTGTGAAACGCTGTGTAGCCCGCCCTTTAGCTGAGGCGTGCTTCAGGATTCACTGCATAGGTAGTGCAAGAGAACGGTTTTCCGAACGCGAGATGCAATTTTTGTTCGGAGAATCGACTGCTGAAGAATCGGGACGGGGGCGTCGTTGCAGCGATACCGGGCAGGGCTTTCTATTGTGCCGCGCACGGTCTCTCGAGCTGGGGGAGTAGCGCTGAATGGGCGCAGTTTCAAAGGGGGGGCGGTGTCTCGGCTTCTTTATATTTTTCGAAGACTTGACTCACGAAGGCGCGAGCGGACTCTGTTCCGAGTTCTCTGACTAAAAGGTCGATGCCTATAATTGCCAGCTCTTCGGGGCTGCCAGGGCTGTAAGAACACTGCCCGTGATGCCACTTGGCTTTGATGTCGGCATCGATGGTCACTGTGGTCATGGGGATCTCGTAATGGGCTTGGGGTGGCGATTTTAACAAATTGCAGCGCTGAAACTATTCGCAGGTGACCGCTAAACCGTCTGATTGATTCTGCACCTTCGCTTTCACGCGAAGATAAAGATACATGGCACACTGATAGTTTTAGAGGGAGGCGTGACATGCAGATTGATTTGAATACGCCAGGTAGTCTTTCCATTGACGCGGTACGGCAGTTGTTGGCATCGGCCAGTGACGATGCGCATACTCAGTTACGCGTCAATAAGGAGGGAATTGCGTATATTTCTTCTGGTGTTGTGGGTGCAGTCGACATAGATGGGTTGCTTTTTAGGTTGGAGACCTGGGCTGCGGGTTCCGGGTATGTAGGAAACGTTGCGGCCAGTGATGAGGTTTGGGTGATGCAGATTTACAATGCCCTGAATACACACTGGCCGCGCCCGTCATTCGACTATATCGATATTTACTAGGGTCGGACACACATTTAGTCACGATTGGGTCGGCGTAAAAGTCGAGCCGTCGGGCAGAATCGTCGGTCTGTGAGCATTCAGTCTGTTGCCAGGCAATATGCAACCTATTTGCGAAAATACAGTCGCAAAGGGTCTGGCTATTTATTTAAGGAGGCTTCATGTCTTGGAAGCTAGTGTCATTGGGTTCGTTGTTGGCCGTTGTAGCGTTGTCCGGGTGCAGCACTGCGCCATCCGTTAAAGAGCCTGTCGCAGACGCAGGGCATACCCGTTGTGATGCTCAATTGGCAGCATTTGCTGTGGGCCAGAAGGCGTCGTCGGCGCTTTTGGAGCAGGCACGTGTCAAGGCAGGCGCACAAAATGCGCGTATTTTGTTGCCGCACGACATGATGACGCTCGAATACCGCTCTGATCGTTTGAATCTGAATGCGGATGACAGCGGGACGATTACGCGAGTTAACTGCGGTTAAGCGTACATAACCTTTCGGTCAGGCATAAAAAACCCCGTCACGTGGACGGGGTTTTTTAGTTCGGGGGAGAATTACTCCGGACGAACTTGAGCAGCTTGCATACCCTTTTGGCCTTTCTCAGCCACGAAAGATACGGTTTGGCCTTCTTTCAGGCTTTTGAAACCGTCGCTTTCGATAGCTTTGAAGTGTACGAACAGGTCGTCACCGCCACCTTGAGGAGTGATGAAGCCGAAGCCTTTTTCATCGTTGAACCATTTTACGGTGCCGGTTTGGCGATTAGACATGGTGTATCTCCAAGAAACTTATATTTTCAGTAGTACTGTGCTGCTCAGGCCAACTGGGCACACAGGGCTATCATAGTCGAAATGTGCGATTTGGGAGCCCCCCTGAGCGGCAGTTTACTGCGTTGACAACCGGTATCCGTTACTCAAGATCCCTGAAACCCCCATTTTATAGGGGGTTGGCGAGGGTTGCGGCTTAGAAAAAAAGGCGCGGGTAGGCCGTTTTTTTTAGACAGAGACGCATTTTTCACCTGTTTTCCTGCTGGCTGATGGCTTTTTGGGGCCGAAAACTAGGATTTGGCCCTGCAGGGCAGGATCGCATTCAGGGCCTTGGTGCGTAACTCGGGAGAAGGCTGCGTTTTGCCCATGAGTTCCTTGAGTTCAGCGGTCGAAAATTGAGCACTCAACTGCTGCGCACCACACTCGCAATGCTGTGTGGCCTTTTTTGCATCAAGGCTTTGGCTGGCCGCGGCCACGCAGTTCGTCATGTACTGCTGTTTCGTGCCGGCGGGCCATTCGGCGGCCTGGGCCAAGGGGATCAGGAGCGTCAGGGGGGCTGCGAAAGCGAAAAGGCGTGATATGCGCATGTTGGGTCCTCGTAAACGTTCAGGCTCAAATGTAACTCGCAGAGTTTTGAGGGCCAAACAGCCGCTCAAGTTCACTACGGTTCGAAAGGGAAGTAATTTTTGGCGACTCTGCAGATGAGGCTCATCTGTGCTAGCCTGTCGCCCTTGGTTTTTCTCGTGAAGTTCGTATCGAGCCGCGAAGCAGAGCCATAAACCCTTTGATTTGAACTCCAGTCACTCTGGTTCGGTTAATGGTTCGCCGCAAGGCTCCTGCCACTGTGAGGCAGGCATACCACCGAATCGCGTACTGGCTCATCCCAACCCACGTGACCTTTGGTAGGGGTCACCACTAGGAGAGGAGGCGCCATGCCAACTATTAC
>Ga0302347_1001273_pt1 | contig 31119 bp, 40 predicted proteins | sample PhyWR1_FD_202178 | JGI IMG/M metagenome (GOLD analysis project Ga0302347, IMG submission 202178) | Leaf surface microbial communities from wheat plants in UC Gill Tract Community Farm, Albany, California, United States - DLSL W.R1 (v2)... | ecosystem: Host-associated > Plants > Phyllosphere >... | reverse complement strand
GAATTCGCGGCGTCGTGCGGGCGCTGCCGTGAAGCACAGTTGCCATAACGCTTTTTCCTCCTGGGTGGACAGAATAACGTCACGACTCTCCGGGACCATACACCTAAGGTACGGCACTAGGAACAAGCCATTGCGACGTCCACCCTTGGGCTTGGGTAGCTCGCCAGGCAAAAGCGGCTGGACAATAGATCAAGGGGCGTCGGTTACGAGTGCTTTTGTCATGTCCCTCAGTTAGGGGCGGGAAGGTAAATTTCTAGGTTTTGAAAAGTACAGTCAATATCAGTTTGATATTGAAGTGATATCTAATATCAACACAATATTAAATTGCTATTTGAAATCGGTTTGATATCTGATACTATGTTGATTCTTGATTGCTATCAGACAACAATCAAATATCAATTAGGTATCAGAAAATGGAGGCAGCATGCCAGTGATAGATTTCGCAAGTTCCAAAGGGGGCGCCGGAAAGACAACTTCGGCCCTGCTGGTTGCGGTGGATCTGGCCGAAAGCGGGGCGAAAGTCGCCTATATCGATGCCGATAAAAACCAGCCGGTCGTAGCTTGGGGCAAGAAGGTGGGGAAACCGGACAATCTCACCATCATTTCCGATGTTGCCGAAGACACCATCATCGAAACTATCGAGACGGCGGCGCAGCAATATGATTTCGTCATCGTCGATCATGAGGGGTCAGCCTCGATGATGGTCGCCTATGCGATGAGCCGGGCCGATCTGGTCATCATCGTTACCCAGGGCAGTCCGCTCGATGCACGTGAAGCGGTCAAGACGATACGCCTGCTCAAAGGGCAGGAAAAAGCCTTCAACCGCAGCATTCCCTGCGCTGTGCTGATCACGCGCACCAGCGCCACGATCAGGCCGCATACGCTGCGCAACATCGAAAGCCAGCTGAAGGAAAGCGGACTCAACGTCTTCGGCACTCAGTTGATTGAGCGGGACGCCTATAAGGCGGTGTTTGATTTTGGCGGTTCCCTACGCGACTTGACGCCTAAACAGGCACGCAACGTCCCGGCAGCAGTTGCCAATGTCCGTGCTCTGTCGAAAGACATCATCGCGGCCTTGAAATCCGAAACATAGGCGGAGGTAGCCTGATTATGGAAAAGTCACGCAGCAATATTTTCGCGGATGAGGACAAGCTGGATCTGACCGGCCTGACAGGCGCCCGCAAGCCGGCCCGGCCAGCGCCACACGTCGGCGAAATCCGGGCGGTCGCAGAAGCGGCCAGTTTTTCCAGTCGGGAACCGAAACGCCAGCAACACCGGTACACGACGGGCCGAAACCGGCCAAAGGTCTTCCAGCTGGATCAGCGGACTGATGAGCGGTTTACCACGTTGTATGACAGCCTGAACAGCAAGCGCCGCACAACTTTTTGCGAAGTCTTGGAATACCTTCTGGACGCGCACGACGCGCAGAACAAGGTTTAAGCGTGCTCAGTGGCTGATATAACTCACTGAAAACCGGGATACTTGCCCTGCCGCTTGCAAAAGGAGAGGAAATGCGCATTGGGTGCCCGGGGAATGATCCCTTTTTTGGCAATCCAGTCACGCCACTCTCCTTCAAGCCCATGAACGTCCCAGCCAGGGGCATGTTCACGAGCAAGCTGGTAAGTTTCAGGTTGAAGGTGAACCGAAGGGATTGACAGGGCAGGGGAAGGGCCTCCGCTTGGTTTGGTCCGCATCTCCACCATGTCGCCATCCAAGACCAATCCATAGCCCGGCATGTGGTCGTGCTGCTTGTCGTCTTTAATGATTGACTGTAGCAGACGCCGGAACTCCTTAAGCGTGGATTGTGAGCCGCATTTGTTGCGCAGCTTTTCTAGTCCGATCCTGAAACTGCTTTGCTGGCCGACATGCTTGCGGGCCAGTTCGTAAAGCCGTCGCTCCAGAGGTTTAGCGAGCTGAAAATAACGGCGATCTAGAGTCAAGACCTCTTGGGCCTGAACTGCCTGGAATACCCAATCGGACAACTCGATCTCGATCTCCTGCATCCTGCCGTCCCGCCGCTCCTTGACGATACGCGCTCTGGCGATCAGACTGAAAACTTCCCAAATATCTTTGTCGCCATTGATGATATTGGTCTCGATCTGCGTTCCTTGCAGCCTGGAAAAGGTTTCCTGAAGCTGCAGATACCCGCGCCCGCTGGTATCCCGGTTCGTCGCAATCAGCAGATCATGAGCCCGAAGGTGGAGAGTTTTGCTGATCGGCCGCCCGTCATTCACCGCCGCCATGAGCTGGCTGATGCAGTAAATCAAGATATCCCGGTCAAAGACCGTGGCCAACCCTTTGGCGCTCGGCCTAATTTCCGCCCAGTTTCCGCCGTTCTCATAGCGCCGGATCTTCATGTCCGGCTTCTTGGATAGGGAAAAAATCGGGTGTTCCATCGACGCCATATCCCCCTTCAGGGCGGCATCAAACACATCGCAGACAAAAAAATTCGGCTGATGACGGGCAGCCAGCAGCGGAGAGCGCGGTTTTGCTACTTCACCAGTTACTTCATTCGTGTTATCACCCACCAGGGGAAGAATGTTCGTGTTATTACCCACTGAGCCAATCCATTAGTGTTTTTACCCACCTCTAGGCCTGTGGATAACTGTGCCTTATTGTGTTCAATCCATTCGTGTTATTACACACCAAACTTCGTGTTATTACACACCATTTTTCGTGTTATCACACACCGGCAGGGCTTGGAAACAGTAATTTTCTTAATTCAAATCAACAACTTGAAAAGTTTTCGGATTCACGTAACTCTATTTCTAACCGTTTTAACAAACTCCTGAGGCTGTGGACAATCCAAGCAGCGCCTTTTGGGACTTCGCCACGCCGGCTCCTCCGGCATGCGGCCTAAGCCCGTGCTTCGCGCTTTCCATCCGGCATCCCCAATACAGCAACAGACCACTGAAAAGGGGCGTAAAAACATGCGCTGCTGCGGCAACCTCGTCTTCCACAACAATGACCAGTAAAGCAAATAAACCTGAGCTCTTGATCAGCTAACCCCCCAACCCCCTCTACACGAGGGGGAGAAGCAGCCAAGCTTTCCACAAGGCAGAGACATCAAGCGCAAGAAATAGCGCAAGGAAGGCTGGAAAGTAGCTTTGTAGCGGTTTTAAACCGAGGTCAAGGGGGTGGGTAGTCCTGTTGGGCTTTGTGACCTTTTGAAGTCTAAGGTGGGAAGTGGTTGGCCGCTCACCAGTCACCCTATGTGCCTACCCCAGCTGAGCGCCTCATAGCAAGCAGTCACGCGTCAGCTGCGCCAGCAAAGCCCTGGCCAAAATACTCCAGGACAGAGCCGTTGCCAAGCAAATCCCTTAAAATGCGTTATGCACACAACGCTTCAGGAGGCAACAATGCACAAACGTATGACGATCACGCTCGATGAAGCGGTATACGAAGGATTGAACAGGCGTATCGGCAAGCGGCGCATGAGCCAGTTCATCGAGGACTTGTTGCGCCCGCATGTGCTGGACACAGCGCTTGATGAGGGCTACCAGGCGATGGCGGCCGACAAGGCACGGGAAGCCGAGGCGGGGGAGTGGTGCAACGCGCTTGCTGGCGACATGGCTAATGAAGAGCGGTGAAGTCTGGTGGGTGGAGTTCGATCCGGCTGTGGGCAGCGAGATCCGCAAGAAGCGTCCGGCGGTCATCGTGAGTAACGACGCGGCCAACCGCCACCTGGCGCGGGTGGTGGTGGTGCCCGTGACCAGCAACACCGATCGGCAGTACCCTGGCGAGGCCGTGGTGACGGTGGGCGGGCAAAGCAGCAAGGCGATGGCTGATCAGATCATGGCCGCCGACAAGTCGCGGCTCACAACCCAGTTGGGCACGCTGTCCAAGGCCGACATGCTGGCCGTCGAGGATGCGATCAAGGTTCATTTGGCGCTGCCCCGGTAGCGTCATGGCCTTGCCTGCTGCGCAGCCAAGGACGTGTGGCAGCGTACGGCAATTTGCCGTATATTCGCCCAAAGGAACACCACACCATGCCTGCCGCTATTTCTACTGCTCGCCTCGAAGCGCGGATCAGCCTTGACCTGCACGCGATGCTCAAACGCGCCGCTGAACTGCAAGGGCGCACCATGACCGATTTCGTGGTCGCTGCCGTCCAGGACGCTGCACAGCAGGCCATCGAGAAGGCCGAAGTCATTCGCCTGTCCCTGGCCGATCAGGAGTGCTTTGCACAGGCGCTGCTGTCGCCGCCCCCGCCGACACCCGCCCTGGAGCGTGCCCTGGCTCGCCGCAGCCAGCTCTTGCGCGCTGGATGAGCCAGGCGCCGTTTGAGCTCGCGCTGCTCGATGCAGCGCATGACCGCGCCTTGTTCAGGAGCGATTCGCCACCGCTGGACCGGTACCTGCGCGAGCAAGTCACCCAGGACATTCGCCGCCGCGTGGCGGCCTGCTTTGTGGCGCTGGCTGACGGGCAGCGCATCGCGGGCTACTACACCCTGGCCTCGGCCAGCGTGCTGCTGGCGGACCTCCCAGCGAGCACCGGCAAGAAGCTGCCGCGCTACCCGAGCGTGCCGGCGGTTCGCATGGGACGGCTGGCCGTGGATCAGGCCTTCAAGGGGCAGGGCCTGGGCAGCGCGTTGCTCGCTGATGCGCTGGAGCGTGCTGCGCGCGCCGAGATTGCCGCTTACGCGATGGTGGTCGATGCCAAGGACGAGGCGGCAGAGGCTTTTTACCGGCATCACGGCTTCATCGCACTGCCCGACGCATCGCGCACGTTGTTCCTGCCCCTGGCAACCGTGCTGGCTGCTCAAAAAACAGCCAGCAAGGCACGGTAGGCCAAGCGGCTGGCTGTAAAAGATTGATCAGCACAGGCAGCGGCTTGCTGCCGGGCGCTGCATGGTTTTTTCCACCGATTCAGGCCGAACCGCCAAAAAGCGAGTCCCACCAGCCGACCTTGACTTTGGCGGCCGCGCTGCCTTTGGCCGACTTTCCAACAGACCAGCCCTGGACCATCATGTCCTTGCCCTCCTTGTGCGCATGGGGGTAGCAGCTGCCCTTGGCCAGAACCCAGCCGGGGGCATTACACCGTGCAAGCATTGGCAGGTCGCCGGCCTGGGCCAGCTCGTAGGCCAGGCGCCCCTGCTCGGTGTTGGCCCAGGCGGCCATGGCCTTTTCCTCCACCGCCGCCTGGTAGCCTGCTGCCCGACCGGTTGCAAAGCCGCTCGAATAGCCTGTGGCATGCGTGAGCCAGCCCAGGGCCGTCAACAGCAGCGCGAGCCCAAGCGCGACGGCGCCCATCCATTTGGCTTGGCGCAGCTGGTTGATGTCGTTGGCCACCTCAACGACAGCTGCGCCCACCTGCGGCCCCAGATCCTTGACCGCCTGCGCGACTGCGGTGTTGACGGCCAGGGCGCTTTGCGCCGCGGCCGTCCTGGCCGCCGCATCGGCCGCGCTCAGCGCCTTTTGCGGCAGCGCACTGAAGGCGCCATGGTAGGTGTCGAGCATGATCAGGATCGGCATCATGGCGTCGTTTGCGGGGATGTCCAGGCTGTGCGCAATGGCCTGGACATGGCGCACCTGTTCGGGCGTCGGCTCGACGCCGGCGATGAGCCGGATCGCTGCCTGGGTGTCGCTCACAGCAGCACTTTCAGCGCGCTGCCAGCGGCCTCACGGTAGCGGCGCAGCGCAGAGCGCTCGGCAATGCTCAAGACCGCGTCCGCATTGCCAAGGGCCAGCCGGTTGTCGATCAGCTTGTCGGCCACCAGGTCGCTCAGCTCGGGAAAAGCAAATGCGCCGGTGACACGCTCCTTTTGTTTGCTGGCCTGAAAGCGCGAGAATTTTTCCGCCGCACCAAAGTACGTGTTGAGCAGCGCGTAGGTGGCCGAATAACCGGTGGCGCCATCCAAAAAGCTCTTGAGCAGCTCGATGCTGTCGCGCTGGCGGTTGATGGGCCAGAGCATCACCAGCTCACGGCCGAGCTCTCTAGCGACATCGGCCAGGATGCCACCGTGCTCGACCATGGAGGCGGTGGCGCGCGCGGCCGTGTTGACCACGATACAGGCATCCGGGTGGGCTTCAATGATGCTGCCGAGCTTGATGAAGCCTTCTTCCCTGTCGAGGTTGCACAGCTCGGCGGTGACGAGCTTGCCGAGCGATTTGTACGTGTCGGGGTTGCTGTCATCGGACTCGACCAGCACCACTTGCTGACCGTGCGACAGGAGACAATCCACGACGGCGAAAACGACGGTGGACTTGCCGACACCGCCCTTGCCACCGCCCACGAGAATGATCTTGTTCATCACAGATCCTGCGAGTCCGGGGCGACAACGATCGATCCTGCATTGCCAGGGCCGGCTTTCTTTGCATCGACCGGCTGCGTACCGGCAACTGACCGATCCGCTGGCTTGGCAGGTACCGATTGTTTTTTGGCAGGGCGTTTGCTAGGCGCCTTTTTCTTTCCTTCCACAATTTCGGTGATGCTTTTGGGCAGGATACCGAACACGTCGCTGCTGAAGGCGTCAGCGATCTGGCGGGCCGTGTAGCCTTGGTCCATGAGCTGTTTGATGTCGTCCCTGACGGAGTTCAGGACATCGCTTTTGCTGCCAAGCGCATGCTGGCCGGGCTGCTGCGTCTGCTTGAGTTTCAAGAGCGACTGCCGGGCTTTGGCGGAAAACTCGGCCACGTCGAATGCGCGCTGGACCTTGGGTTTGCTGGAGGGCGTGTTCATGTTTTATGAAAGTTTCTAGATGACTTTTGATGATTTTTTATGGCAAATTCCTTGCAAAGAATACCAGCAGATACAAATTATTGCAATCTCTTTGCGTTCAAAGAAAACTTGAAGCAAAATAGCGGCACAGACGTCAATTGCTTTTATACAAGATGGCCTTTGTCATACACATGCAGGCTTCGCCCGCACGTGTCTGCCAAAGGACGTCCCCCCATTCGGCGCTGCGCTTCTCACGTGGGAACTCACTCTTGCAAGGCGCTGCGCCCTTGACCCGCTAACCGCCAACAGCCAACGGCCGGCCGCCAGGCATCTTCCATCCACCCCCTAGGAGAGCACCCCCCCTTGGTCTTTGAAAAACTCGGTGACGACGAACTGGACGCGGTGGTGAACGTGCGGCTGACCGCCAAGGAAAAGGAGCGGCTGCGGCTGGAGGCGGACATCGCAGGCCTGTCGATGAGTGCATTGGTGCGCGCACGGTATTTCGGCCGGCCCATCGTCGCGCATGCGGACCTGGTGACGATCAAACACCTGAACCGCCTCACAGGGATGCTGAAGACCGTGCACAACGAAAGCGGCGGGGCGTACAGCGCGGACACGGCCGCAGCCATTGCCCTCATCAGCGAAGCGATCAAGGCAATCAGCCGCAAGCATTGAGCTTGGTACTGGGCAAACAAAGGCAGCGCCATGATCGTCAAGAAAATCGAGAACCCGAAGAAGTCTGCGGCCAAGGCGGCGCGCATCCGGGAGCTGGTGCGCTACATCACCGCGCCCGGGGCGGGGGGCGTGCTGGAAAAGTGTATTTACTATGAGGCGGTGAACTTCATCACCGATGCGCTTGGCGCGCAGGTCATGGAGATGATCGCCCTGGCGCAGGAATCGGTGAGGAGCCCGGACCCGGTGGACCACTGGACGATCAGCTGGCGCGAGGGCGAAAAGCCGAGCATTGCGCAGGCGCGCGAGGCAGTCGAGGTATTGATCCGGCAAAGCGGGCTGGTGGGGCACCAGTACGTGTTTGCGGTGCACGACGACACGCACTGCCGGCACCTGCATGTGGTGGTGAACCGGGTGCATCCCGAGACGTTCAAGGTCATCAAGGTCAACCAAGGGTTTTACAAGGAGACGGGTCAGCAGGTGGCGGCGATCGTGGAAAAGCTGCAGGGCTGGAAGAGCCTGCAGGCGCCGCGCTACCGCACGAACGAGAAAGCCGAGCTGGTGATGGATGGAAGCACAAAGCGGCCGAAGATCTTCACGGCCGGCGACAAGGTTAGGGCCCCCACGGCTCTTGCGCAGGACATGGAGGTGCAGACCGGGGAAAAATCGGCCCAGCGCATTGGAATCGAGCAGGGGGCATTGATCATGGCGGCGGCCACGTCCTGGGGCGAGCTGCACGGCAAGCTGGCTCAGGCGGGCATGCGCTACGAGCGCAAGGGGTCGGGGGCGATCGTCTACGTGGGTGAGGTGGCGGTGAAGGCGAGCAGCGTGGACCGCCAGGCGTCGCTGGGGGCGCTGCAAAAGCGGCTGGGTGCGTATCAGGCGGCGCAGGATACGGTGCTCGATGGGAAGCCGCCTGGCGCTGGCGAAGGGCATCGAGCTGGTGAGCGTGGCAAGGTCGGCAGCGGCAGCGAAGAACGTTCACTACCACCCCCGAACCGAGCGCCGATTCCTGCGCAGCCCATGCGGGCCGGACAATCGGGTTGGGAGGAGTACCTGGTCCTGCGGGATGCGCGCAAGGCGGCCAAGCATGTGAACACGCTGGCGCTGCGAAAGCGCCAGGAGGAAGAGCGGGCGGCCCTGCTGGCCAGGCTGCAGGCCGAACGCCAGGCGGTGCTTGGGCGAAGCTGGCAGGGCCAGGGCGTGCTGCGCAACGCGATGCAAAGCGTGCTGGCGGCGCAGCAGGCGGCGCAAAAGCTGGCGCTGGCGGCGCAGCAGCGCGAGGAACGAAAAGCGCTGCAGGCGCGCTACAAGCCGATGCCGATGTACAGGCAGTGGAAGGAAGCGGCGCAGATCATGGGGATTGCCATCGTGCCAGCGGCCGGGCAGCGTGTGGTCAGTGACAAGTCAGGGATGGCGGTGGCAGCGGTGGCGCAGACGCTGCGCCTGCTGACGCACACGGTGGATGCCCGGCAGCACGTCACGTACCGGCTGGCCGGTGCGGATGTGTTTCGGGACGAGGGGCGCAGCATCGCGGTGCTGGATGTGGCCTCACGCCGGGGCATTGCCGCGGCGCTGGCCCTGGCACAGCAGAAGTTTGGCAACGTGCTGACCCTTACCGGTCCCGTGGCGTTTCAGCAAAATGCGGTCGCCGTGGCGGTGGAGAGCGGGCTGACGTGCCGGTTCTCGGAGCCTGCGCTGGAGCAGCTGAGGGTGCGGCTGCAGGCGCAAAAATACCAAGCCCAGCGCGACGAGGCTGGCAGGGTGGCGGCCGAACGGGCAGCGCTTGTGCCCAAGGCTGCGTTGGCGCCTGGCCCCGTGCAGGAGGTGGCGACCGTGAAGGCGCGTGTTGCTGAGGCGGCGCTGGCCAAGCGCAGTGAAATGAAAACTGTGGACGCGCAAAAGGCTAGGGAAGAGGCTGCCGAAGAAGATGCGCTATCGGAACGCGCGCAGCTGGCCGACATCGAGCGCCAGGTTGCCCAGGCAAAGGCCGAGGCCGGCGCGGGCAGTGCGCTGCACAGCCGGCCCGTGGTGCAGGCCAGCGCGGAAGACTATGCGCGGGCCGCCAGCGGCGCGAGCCTGGGGAGCAACGCGGCGTTTGTGGCCGTGTCGATCGGGCGGGAGATCAAGGTGTACCGCACGGAGGTGCTGGAAAAGGCGCCTCTGGAGTATGACGGCTTGGCGCAGGGCTTTGAGCGCTTTGCCAGGGGCAACCATATCGAACTCAAGCAGACCAGGGCCGGCTTAAACACGGTGGTCCGTGAAGCGCGCGAAGCCATGCAAAGCGAAGAGAAAAAGCAGTGCACGCTTGGTCAAGGCCCAGGCCAGGGGCGCTGAACCCGACCCGAATGACTCCATGGGGACGTCAGAAAAACCGCCCAAGCCGCGCACCGAAAGAAAACCACCTCACCTTGCCGCTTCACAGTCCGGCAAGCTTGGTTTGGGCATACTTTTCCCAAAAGTAGTAGCGCTGTGCGTAGGGATCCTGGGTGTGCGCCTTACAGACCCTCAAGATCTTTTCAAACAGGGCCGGCTCCGACAAGGCCGCAGTGCGCAACTCGGCCCAGTCCTGGCGCTTTCCCTGTCCAATCATGTCGTCAATGGCGGCAAGCGTGAATTGCTGGTGATTGAGATGGCGGTGCAGCATGCTTGATCTTTCCATCGGATTGCGTACCTTTCCCGTCCGTAGGGCTGATGCTGGCGGTACGGTCCGCTTTGGGCTGCTGCCAGGCTGGTTCGAGCTGCAGTCGGTGCACCATCTTGCACTGCCATACCGGTAGATCCTGAAGTGGATGGCCCAGTGGCCAGCGCCAAAAACCCTTCATTTCCTGTCACCAGGAGGGCCACGCCGGCAAGGCGATTGGGAAGGTTCCTATGGTAGCGGTATCTGGCGAACCTGCGTTGACCCTGAGGCCTGCGCTTTGGGCACGACCCGCCCAAAGGCAACCAATATTCAAAGGGATCGTGTTCATCGGGCGGCCACGTTCGTCTGAGCTCAGCCTCAGCGCCCGGTCTTGTCGAGTACCAGGCGCACTTCGCGGGCCACCTGCTGCGCCAGCGCTTGGCTCGCCTCGGGCTGGCCGTCTTGCAGGTACGCCAGCGTCAAGAGCGTGAGCGGGTGCAGGCCCAGCACCTGCGCCAGGGCGTCGACCTTGCTCAGCGTCGGGCTCTTGAGGCCGCGCTCCAGGGTGCTCACGTAGGTGCGGCTGGACGCCAGGCTGAAGGCCTCCTGGGGCAGGCCGAGGGCCAGGCGGGCGCGCTTTAAGGCTTGGGGGAACTGGTGGGCAGGGTGGGGCGGTTGAGCAGCTTGAGGCGCTTGAGGCGCTGGGCTCGGGTGGTGGCCGGGGTGTCGGGTGGAGTCCATGCGGCCCGATTAGTCTGCATTGAGCCCTATGGCGCTACAATCCATAGGACTCATTTGTGCATTCAATGATTCTTTCTTTGGCTTTCCCGTCTGCGTTTTCTTTGCGTCACGTCCACTCACCTACAAGGCACACCTGTCCATGTTCTGCTCCCAAGTCGCTGACCACGCCTCTTTTTCCCGCCTGGCCGAAGACAAGGGCCGCACCTACTGGACGTCGGCGCAGCTGGCGCTCAATGTGCCGTGGTTTTTGCTCTCGTTTTGCCACGACGCACGGGAGAAAGACATGCGCGCTCATCAAGACGAGCCACCCATGATGGTGGTCACCACCGAGCTGCTCAGCCTCACCGAGGACGTGCAGCGCCGGATCGCCGAGCACGAGCGGGGCGTCATCGAGATCGAAGCGCTCATGCTCATGACGCCCGGGCACGTCAACGGGTCAAGCAGCTGGAAGATGGAGCCCTTTGGCGCCTTGTGGCTGGCCCAGGAGCCGTCGGCGCCGGGCGGGCGGGGGATAGAGATCTACGAGACGGCCGAGGGCGCGAAATACTCGCGCTACGGCACGCCGGCGCACGAGCTCACCGATCCGGTGCTGCTGCTTCGCTGGGGCGGCCAGGCTCGGCACGAGCGCTCTGGACATTGACATCCACCAGGCTGAAGGGCTGCGTGTGATGGGTCGGGTGGTGCCTGCTGCGAAAACCGCCGGGTGGGTTTGCCGGTCATGGGGTCTTGGGTGCAAAAGGTTTTTCTTGACGCCAAGCGGAGGTAAACCCCCGCTTGGCATTTGGCTGCCTTGGAGCAACAACGCCTCGATTGCATGCGAGATACAATGTATCTCAAACCCCAACTCCAAAAGGAGGCCAGCATGGCTGCAACGACGATGGTCCACGTTCGCGTGGACGAGCAAATCAAGGCTCAGGCCACCGAGACGCTCGCGGCGATGGGCCTGACCCTGTCGGATGCGGTGCGGGTGTTCCTGATGCGCGTGGTCGCTGACCAGCAGATGCCTTTTGCCCTGAAGGCGCCCAACGCCCAAACCCGCGCGGCGATGGCCGAGGCCGACGAGATTGCGCGCACGCATCGCGCGCGCTTTGGCAGCGCTGCCGAGCTGTTTGAGACCCTTGAAAAGAACACCGGCCAGTAAACGCGCCCCGCTGCCGCGAGCGGCGGACTACGCCAGGTCGTTCCTGAAGGACTGGGAGCGCCTCAGCCGGGCAGGGCGCTACGACATGAACCGGCTCAAGGAGGCGATGCTGCTCTTGATCGCCAACGACGCGCCGCTGGGCGCCGAGTGGCTTGACCATCCTTTGGGTGGCGACTGGGCAGGCCACCGGGAGTGCCATATCGGAGGTGACTTCTTGCTGGCCTACAAGCTGAGCGATAGTGCCAAGCACAGCTTGGTCGTGTTCGTGCGTGCCGGAACGCACGCTGACCTGTTCGAATGACAAGCCGTCAACGGTTTGACCACTGAGGCTAAAGCCCATCAACAGCCAGAAGGCGCCACGGTGGATCCCTTGGCTCGCTTTGACTGAACTGCGCACTGGAGCGCGAAGGTGCAATGTTGTGTCTGCCGTGAGATACTTATATCTCAAAGATCCTGCAGGAGAAAAACCATGGGCGCCGTTTCCATTCGACTTCCCGATGACGTGTCCAGCCGGCTGCACGAGCTCGCGCAGCTCACGGGGCGCAGCAAGACGTTCTACATGATCGAGGCGATCCGCGAGCACCTGGACGATCTGGAGGACCTGTACCTTGCCGAGCAGCGGCTCATTGCCCATCGCGCTGGCCAGGGCCAGGCGGTTGCGCTGGACGAGGTGATGAAGCGCTATGGTCTGGAGGGTTGAGCTTGACTCTGGCGCAGTCAAGGAGCTTGACAGGCTGGATGCGCAAAATGCCCGGCGCATTCTGACGTTTTTACACGGCCGCGTGGCTGTGCTGGATGACCCGCGCAGCATTGGGGAGGCGCTCAAAGGCTCCAGGCTGGGGGACTTTTGGAAGTACCGCGTGGGCGACTACAGAATCATCAGCAGCATTGAGAATAGCGCCGTGCGCATCCTCGTCGTGAGAATTGGCAACCGGCGCGAGGTGTACCGGTAGCAGGTCATGCTGCAGGAGTTTGCGCAACAGAGTAGCTTGACTTTGCGGCCAAGCAGACGCGTTGCATCGGCACGAAGCCGGGCAGCAAAGGCCGCGCCAGAATCTTCTTCACGCGCATTGCATGGGCTCAAGCGAATGGGCGCGCACTCCGAAAGTGGTACTCCTACAAAGTTTTCAAATGGCCTTTGCTTTAGGCTCCTACCGGCGCCCACTACCCTACTCTTTTGTCGGCACCTGCATGAAGTGACCGCTCAGGCGGCCCTTGCCCTCGAGCGCGATGCCTTCGCGCCGCAGCTTCCCGCAAGCGGATAGCACCCCCCAAGGTACCAAGTCGAGGCGGTTGGCAATGCTGACGTAGCTTTCGAGCTGGCTGCCTAGCGCATTGCGCACTTGGACAATGACTTCGGCCATCGGGGTGTCGAGCTCTTCGTTCCAATCGCACCAGTAAATGCGTGAGCGCCACAGAATAAAGTGACTTTTGCACCCGCTGTCTCGCCAAACAGACGGGAAGAGTGACACATCACCGCCACGATCGTAGTACTGCCAAGCCTTGCCCGCACGACCGTCCAAGTTGATGGTAATGACTTCACCACAGCCATCGGGGCAGGCCATCGCCATCGAGCGCATTACGCCCCGTCGCACGAGTACGACCTCGCCTGGTGCGTTCAAGACCTCGTCTGCAAGGTGGCGGTGGGTGACTTCGCCCTTCATGGCAATGCGGTTTGTTCGCTTTTTCATGCAGATAGCGTCTGGACAGATGTAGCCATGTCGAGGTGTTCCGTAAGCCGGCAGGCCAGCCAGTAGGCGAACGTGCGGCGGTACTCGTTTTGGGCGGTGAGCTTCTTGCTCTCTGGCAAGCACCCCTGCCGCAGCAAGTAAACGGCTAGCACCCGCATGTATTCGTCTTCGCCAGTGACCGACGCACAGGCAAGGCTGCGAATTTCAGCTACGACTTCATGAATCCAGGTGCCACTCACGGCCACTGCCTGTGGCTGCAGACTGGCGCGAATTGCCTCTGCGCTGTAGAGGTTCATGACTATGGCTCGCCACTCTTCTCCTTGCTCATCGCCTTCCATGGTGTCGAAGGCCAATGAAACCTCTAGCTGGGCCAAATCCGCGCTGGCTGGCCCGGTACAAGCATGAGCAAAGTCGATGAGAATGGCATCGTCCTTGCGGACCCGCACGTTCTCGCCGTGAAGGTCACCGTGAATGGCGGACTTTCGCCACTCTCGCCTGGGTAGGTCAACGAGTCGCCACCACAGGGCTTGGGGGTCCACCATATCTCCACCGAACAGCTGCTTAGCAGTTTCCCATCGTGTCGCCGGAGCTTTCTCGAGCTTGCAGAACTCTTTCAAAGCACTGATCACCGAGCGTTCTTGAGATGCCACTGCCGTGGTCTGGAACTGCTGCCGCAGACCCGCAAGCGTTTCCTCAAAAAGGCTGCGAACGTGCTGTGCGCCGTCCCCTTTTCGTACAGCCTCGGCAAGTGAGCATGAATTAGGTACAAAATTTCCTACCAAAATGCCGTTCTCAACGCCGTAAGCGATGCGTTCCGGGATGAAATTTGGGCGCAGGTACCAGGGCACGTGGTGCTCAGCGTACTGACGGAACGCCAGCATTTCTTTCTGAAGCTTGGTTGAAATTCCTAATTTTGTGAAGAACGGCCGCGGCTCAGGGCCGGCGAACGAATCCTTCAATGTTGCCCTGACAATGAACGTTTCCGCCTTGGAATGCCCCGGTGTGATGGACTCTAGCTTGATTGCGCGGCAGTCATGAAAGGCGCGCTGCAGCAAAAAACGACTCTCCTTATCTACTTCAACATCCCCAGTGATTTTCAGAGCGATGTCGCGTGCAGCTCCAGGCGTGTGAAGTAAGACGTGGTGAAGAAGTTTGTGAAGCTCGACTGGCTCGGTCAGTACCCTGTGCGGCTTGACCGCCTCAGTTGGGTCTGCTTCGCTGAAAAGATCCTTGACGTCCTGCAAGCATGTAAAGTCAGCGGCCGGTGACACGATAGAGGCAAGGTAGACGCCATCATTCAAGGCAGCTTTGAGATGGTCGCGCAGACTAGGTGCCGCTTGGGAGAAGTACCCGTCCGTTGCCCAGAACAACGCTGCGCACGCATACCTGAAATCTGGGGAGGAAGTGCGGCCATGCACGACCAAGTTGAATCCGTGCTCCTCGACCAGGGTGGCCTGGGCGTCATCTGGCGGCTTGCCAAACCAGTGAATCTGAGTGCGCTGCATGCTATTTTTTCTTGCGGGTGGGCAAGACCCAGCTGTCACCTAAGCCCAACCCGCCATCCTCGCTACAGGCGATGCAGCCGGGGCGCGGCTCCATGGCAACCGCGCGCATCGTCCCAAGCTTGCCGTCATAGGAGAGCATCCGGGCCGTAGAAGGCACACCGGCAACGCTGGCCAGGAATATGGTCACGGCGGCAGACGACATCGAGGAGTTGAGCGAGATGACCGCGGGCTGCGGCACGGCGGCGCCCTGAATGTACTGGTCGGCCTTGCGCTGTTCTTCGGTCAGCATCTCGCGCCGGACCTGTTCGAAGTCGAGCTTGTCGGTGCAAATAAGACACGGCAAGCCCGCGCTCAGCATCTGCACCCGTCCCGCGATGAAGCGAATGGCGTCACCATTCACGTGAATACCCACTCCCATGTCGATGCACGGGATGAGGTACTGGTAAGCAAGCTGGTTAAGCACAGCGCGGCTGGCCTGCGAGTCGGTACAGGCGAAGATGAAGTCTACGCCGAGCAACTCTTTGGCAACGTGATCGTCCACAACGTCACCTGCGACCGCTTTGACTTTTGTCTCCGGGCTGATGGCTTGAACGTGGCGGGCCGCGACCTCCACCTTGGGGCATCCGACATCGGCGGGCGTAGAGCCAATGAGGCGGTTGAGATTGGTTTCTTCGACTTTGTCCGGGTCGACCAGCAACATGTCGCGCACGCCTAAGTGCGCGAGCTGCGAGGCAACGACCGAGCCGGTGCCGCCCAGACCCACGATGGCGACGCGCAGGCTCGCGACCGCTGCCTGGCCGGCAGCGCCAAAGGCGAGCACTTGGCGGTGGTGGCGGTTGCCATCAGCGGCCTCGGCCTTGCGATTGACTAGCAGCTCGCGGCCTACCACCGCAATGGCCGTGTTGGTGCCACCCAAGCTGCGGGCACGCAAGGTGCTGCCAGTGAAGACGGCTGCGAAGGACTGGCGGTTCGGCAGCTTGCGGCTGAAGTACTGCTCCAGCGGCACCTCACCGCGGTCGTCGACGCTGGAGAACTCCTTTAGAGGCCGCAGACCTACATGAGTATGCGCAAGCAGCACGCCGGCCCCGGCCTTCTTGGCCGTATTGCTCAACTCGGTCATAAAGGCAGGCTTGAGCGACGCCGCATACGGAGTGCGCTCGTAGTACGCACCTTCCGGCACCTCTTGCATGCCCCTCACCGTGAAGATGGGCTCACCTCCGATGTTCCCTGCTGGAAAGACCAAGCCCGTCGCACAGGTCTCGACCTCCCTGGACGCTGCGGCAGCGTGGAGCTGCGCAGCCTGCAATTGTTGGAACCTGAGCATCAGACGACCCTCTGCAGACGGTCGCGCATGCAGGCAACCCAGCTGAACAAGTCGTCGCGGTTCGGGTTCCACTGCTGAAGGTGCCAGGAGAACCAAACCATTCCGGCCGCATCTGGAATCATAGGATTAATCTGCGTGTTCTGCGGCATCTGGTGCTGGCCCTGTACCCTGAGTTCAGGGTCCGCCCAGAAGCAGTCGGGGCGGGAGTACGGGTAGCCCTGCGGCACCAGGAACTTAACCTGTGTGACTGGCCTGTTCCAACCTACTGGCAAGGCAAAATTGGGGATGGTCACGACCAAACCATGGGCCCCGCGGTCTTCCCATGTCGTACCCAGATGGCGCTCGGCTAAGCGCTGCAGCTGCGCGTCCAGCGGTCCCATTTTCGACCCCTTGCTCAGCCGAAGCTAGCTGGTGGCGCGATATTGAAGCGGCGGGGACCCTCACCACCGCCAACCTCGAGCGACACCGTGTCGTTGTCGCCGAACGGCTTGTCCGCATCGCTGCCGTGGCCCTCGAGTTCCAGACCGCCCTGGTCTGGAAAGTCAGCGATGCGCGACTTCACGTAGGCGCCGCTCACCACAGCCAGTTCCGTTTCGTACTTGGTGTTACCCACGAAGAAGAAGTACTCGTTCTTGCCGGGTTTGTCGTTTTTGCTCATCAAAGGCTCCAAAAGCCCATCCATTTGGACTATGCCAAGAGGTTACCTACTTTTGACTTGAAAGTCAATATTGTAAACTATGTTATTCAAATTGACATATGTCAATCATCAAGGTAATGTCAATGTCGTTGATACGGCTTACTATCCGGCTTACTATCCCTCCAGACATATTTGGAGATGCACTAAATGATTGATGAACGACGCCTGTTCAGGGAAGTCGGTCAGAAGATTCGCCAGTTAAGGGAAACACAGACCGGAAGTCGAGCGCGGCTTACTCAAGCAGAACTGGCAGAAATGATTGGCCTGAAGCGCACGTCTATCACAAACATAGAACGTGGAAATCAGAAGGTGCCCCTTCACGTTCTTTATCGAATTTGCGAGGCTTTGCGAGCCTCTATTGCCGACGTGATGCCAGGAACTGCCGAGGTACAGGCGCAGCCTGAGACATCACTTGAGGAGTTCTCCTTTGCAAGCAAGGCTGTCGAGATAACTCCATTAGTCAAGCAGGCTGTGTTGGAACGACTTAGGGGCTCCTGATGAAAAACAGCCAGATTGAACAAACTGCGACGGACTTACTCAATCGCGCGGCCATCACAAAGATTCCTACTCCACTTCAACAAATAGCGACGCTATTGCAGGTGGAAATACACCAAGAGACATTTGAAGATATCGTCTCAGGCGTACTTATGGTGCAAGGAATTGAACGCCACATTATGGTGAACAAAGCTCACCATCCAAATAGACAGCGATTCACCATAGCGCACGAATTAGGACATTTGGTCCTTCATCACAATTCAGGCGATAGGTTGTTTATAGACACTCATCTACGTGCGTACCAACGGAGAGGCTCACCTGCTTCTGGTACCTATGAAGAAGCTGGGTCTACAACCACTCCTACCGAGGAAAGAGAAGCCAATCTCTTTGCATCAGCGCTATTGATGCCAAGAGCATCAATGCTCGCGATGACTGAATTCAGAGAGTTGTGGGATGAACTTCACGTTGCTGCCCTGGCGGCCGAGTTTGGTGTAAGTGAACAAGCAATGACGATTCGCTTGCGACAGTTGGATATCTTGGACTCAATTTTCTGAAATGCGCTAGCAGGCTTTCGAGCATGGTTAATGATTACCATAGCTTGGATCAGTGCTGAAAAATGTTGCTTTTACACGAGAGTTGGCAGTAATTATGTTTGGATAGTTCTTGTTAAGAATGCAGATGGCCACAAAACCTCAAGACTTTGGGCGATCGGAACAGCCGAATAACCTCTTGAGTCTGCTGGAGTGCCCTTGATGTGTTGATCTCCATCCAAAAGGGACCTACCTGATCCGGTAATTTCCATCTAAAACTAATCCACGTGATCAGCTAGTCTGCAGATAAAACAGGTCTATTTTCAGCCGCTCAAAAAACCTTCTCGGGCCGAATTGTTTGGTGAATACCCTTTGCGCGACATTGAGCGAATTAGTTGAGCATTGCTTATCCGTCTGAGCCAGCTGCCAAGAGTCAATTTCCTGTTTTCCAAGGCATCGTTTTTTCTGGGCCTGCGCGAGTGCATTGGGCCCTTGCCTGAGCAGGCCGGTGCCTTTGGGGGTATTTTCCACGTCGGGACCGGTTTTGTCCGATAAATTTCCCCCATAGATAATTGCACTTATCTTAGGGTGGTGGACAGGAAAAAGGTAAGGTTGACGTTCATTTTCATAAATCCGTATCCAGGTTTTTCATGAGTCCGTACCTGCTGCATAAAAAGACAATTAAAGACAATTGCGGCAGGAGCGTTTGGTTCTGGTGAGACTGACATGAGCGAAGGCGTCCCAGAAGCGGCCAGCGTCAGGAAGGCGACCGTCTTGCTGTGGTTGCGCGTGGAGAACAACAAGCACGTCAGAAGCAAGAAGCGCGCCCTCGAAAACATCCAAAGGTATTGTTTACCGCCGTATGAGGCCCTGCGTCGGGCCTCAGGCTAGTACGCACTGCAAGTGCCGTACTGTAGTGATGCCGCGCTCGATCAGAGCGTGTCCGACCTGCTCGAAGACATTGCCTGGGAAGCTGACATGTGCAATTGCTTGTCTGAAAGCAATGTCCAACTCGAAGGCTCTGATCGCTGGTGGTAACTCTTTCCAGAATCCTTAAGTCGGTTCACTGTTCCATTGCTCCCTGGACCCCACGTTCAGCACCCTCGAAACAATCGAAATCGCCTGTCCAGATTTCACCTGCCGAACCGCCTCCAGCTTGAATACAGGGGGTCGCTTCAGAAAAAGGAAAAAATCGTACGGTAAGGCATGGGAATGCTTGAAAAACCCGCGTCCTGCTTGGAGTTTTGTTCGTTGTGTCAGGTTGAAGTACACCTCAGACAGACGTCAGGCAACAGAAGTAAATCACGTCAGGATAGGGTTGTTTTTGCCTTTTTTTGACGCCTTTTAATCGTAAGCGGTCAATTAGCCGCGTCTCTTGCGCCAACAAAGCGAGTGTGATTGAAACGACCGGAGATTGCGGGCAGTCTAATGCTCAGTGGCTGGGCAGTTTGATGCGCCAAGGCAGCAACGCTTCGTAGTCATCGGCCGTTTTTGCCATGGGCAGCGCGGTGAGCAATGCCCGCAGGTACGCGTAGCCATCGACGCCATTGGCCGCGCAGGTCTGCAACAGCGAGTACAGGTTGGCGCTGGCCTGGGCGCCGGCCACCGTATCGCTGAAGAGCCAGTTGCGCCTTCCAATGCAAAACGGACGAATCGAATTTTCGCAGGCATTGTTGTCTATCGGGTAGGCGCCATCGGTAACATACAGTGCCAGCTTCGTCCATTGCGAAGCCAGGTAATGCAGCGCCTTGCCCAGCAAACTGCCCGGCAGCACGGCGTGCACGTTGACCAGCAGCAACGCCTCTATCTGGCCAAGCACTGGCACGCTGAGCTGTTGCCGCTGGGCCAGCAATTCCTGAGCGCCGAGCCGGTGCTGGCGGGCATGCGACTCCACCGCATACAGCTGAGCGATGAGCGCGAGAAACCGCGCAGCGAGCTGCTCGGGGCCGCGCGCGTTCCTGGGCAGCGCCTGCAGCGCTTCATGGAACCCGCGTCTGCAATGGGCCCAGCATCCCAGGTGCACGAGGCCATGCGCCTGTGCGATGGCGTCATAGACGGCGTAGCCATCGGTCATCAGCACGCTGCCCTGGCGCACCCCGGCATACAGGATTTGTGCGGCCGCCGTGCTGCGCGAGGGCGCATAACCGAACAGCCGGATGGGCGGCCCCGTTCCCTGCACCCCGCAGCCCGGTGTCGTCTGCACCCACATATAGCTTTGGGACTGGGCGCTCTTGTCGGTTTCTTTGAGCACCTGCACATGGGTTTCATCGCCATGGATGAGGGGCGAGTCCAGCAGATGGTCGCGCAGCAGATTGATGATGGGCTGCACCTCCCGGCCCACGCGCACGACGCTGGCGGCCAGGGTGTTGCGTGACAAGTCGCCGCCAAAGCGCGAGAGCAGCGCCGCCTGGCGGTACAGCGGCAGGCCGTCGCAATACTTCGACGCCATCACCCAGGCCAACAGCCCTTCGCTGAACAGGCCCCTGGGGATGATTTGCGCGGGCTTGGCCGCCAGGCGCAAGGCGCCATCGCAGCAGGGACAGGCATATTTGACGCGCTCATGCCGAATCACGCGCACCTGCTGGGGCACGATGTCGAGCTGCTCGCTGGCTTCCACGCCAATTTCCACCAGCGCCGCGCCATCGTGCGGGCACACCCGCTGGTCCTCGGGCAATTCGTGGCGCACCACTTCCCGGGGCAAGGCCGCATCGAGCGGCTTGCGTCCGCGCGGCACGCGCTGGTGAGCGCGCACCTCCTGGGTGTCGTCTTCGTGGCCGTCGCTGGCGCCGTCCTGCGCCGGCGCGCTGGCCGCGCCCAGCACCTCGGCCTCGTTGAAGAACAGGTCCCGTTGCTGCGCGCTGCCCGCTTCGCTGCGCGCGGCAAAGAGCTTGCGCATGGACTGGTTGAGCCGCTCGCGCAGCAGGTCCCGCTCGGCGCGCACCATGCGCAACTCGCCCGCCAGGGCGTCGCTGCGGCGCAAAGCCTGCGCCAGCGCCTCCTTCACGGCGTTGAATTCTTCGGCGGCAGGCGTTGCAAGCATGGCCCGCTTTGACAGGGCAGCGCCTGCAGAAGTTCCAAAAAATCCAAGCCCGGCCCACACCTCTCAAGCCGGAATTTGCCCTTCACGCCGCGCGCTGATAGCTCGCCGCCCGGTGCCCGCGCAGGGCCTGGATGTCCACGCCCTTGAGCAGCCAGTGCAGCTGCTCCACGCTGAGCGTCACGACGCCGAGTTCGCCTCGCGGCCAGACGAAGCGGTCCTTCTCCAGGCGCTTGTGCAAGAGCCAAAAGCCGTTGACATCCCAGCCCAGAATCTTGATGCGGTCGCGCCTGCGGTTGGCAAAGACAAACAGCGCATCGGCAAACGCGTCCAGGCCCAGGCCGTGCTCGACCAGGCTGGCCAGGCCGTTGATGCTCTTGCGAAAGTCAACGTCGCCCTGGTGCAGATACACCGCACGGGCAGCGTTCAGCGCAAACACGCCAGAGTGCCCAGCAGTTGCAGCACGGGCGCCATCGCCTCCAGCGAAACCTGCCCCACATCAAGCGCCACCCCGTTGGGCAGGCGCACGTGCAGGCAAAGTGCAACTGGTGCCGGTGCCGGCGCTGTGGTCGGCGCTGCGGGCTCTGTGACCTGCACGGCCACGAAAGCCGCTGGCGACGCCAGCGCTTTGCCAGGCAAGGTGCGCGCCAGGCCATGGTGGGCGTTGGGCTGGCCTGACTTGGCAATCCAGGTGCGCAGCAAATTGGCGTTCAGGCCGTACAGCATCGCCACGCGCGCCACCGACACCCCAGGCTTGAGGCATTCGTCAATCAGCGCCTGCTTAGCCAGCGGGTCGTAAGTGCATCGTCCGTCGCGTTTGCGCCCGACCACCAGCCGGGCCAATAACTCTGCGTTCATCTCTGTCATACGCGTCCATGTAGGTTAAATGGACACGTAGCATCATCGAATCAGCTCACCAATAAAAGGGCGTGGTTCGCAGAGCGCTTACTTTTAATCTGCATCCAAGACTTCAATCTCACAAGTCAATCCTTACCGTACGATTTTTTCCGAATTCTGAGATGGTATGGACGTCCCCACCTCTACCGATGCCGATCTGTCGAAGAGATCAAGCCCACTGATGGGAAGCCTCGCAGAAACGGCATCAATGTGCCAGAGTAGAAGTTTGTCGTAACTACTTGACTGGAGGCTCCATCATGAAGATTGCTGCACTGTATGGTCCCGGAGAGTCGTGACGTTATTCTGTCCACCCAGGAGGAAAAAGCGTTATGGCAACTGTGCTTCACGGCAGCGCCCGCACGACGCCGCGAATTCGAGCCGAGCTCCAAAGGTCGAAAGAAAAGACCAGCGTTTTAGCCCAGCGCTACGGGTTAAGCCGCACCACTGTCACCAAGTGGCGCTCCCGCACCACGACTGCAGATGCGCCCATGGGACCGGCAAAGTCCAAAAGCACCGTGCTCTCACCTGCCGAAGAGGCGGTGATTGTGGAGTTCAGGCGCCGAACGCTACTGCCCCTGGACGACGTGATGGGCTGCCTGCGTGAAAGCATCCCGAAGCTCAGCCGCTCAAGTCTGCACCGCTGTTTGCTCAGGCATGGCATCTCGCGGCTGCCAGCGAGCGATATCAAAACCACAAGGAGGGGCAAGTTTGCGCCAACCGAAATCGGTTACGTGCACATCGACATTGCCGAGCTGCGCCTGGCCCAGGGCAAGCTCAACATGTTTTTGGCCATTGACCGGGTTTCCAAGTTCACCTATGTGGAATTCCGGGATGACATGGGAAAGATGAACGGCGCGGACTTTTTGCGTGGCGCTATCCAAGCCTTCCCCTACCGAATCCACACCGTCCTCACCGACAACGGCATGGCCTTTGCTGATTTGCCCAAGAACCGCAACAAACCCATCCATGCCTTTTTGGGCATGCACATCTTTGGCCGGGTGTGCAATGAAAATGGCATTGCTCACAAGCTCACCAAACCCTATCACCCGTGGACGAACGGGCAGGCCGAGCGGATGAACCGCACCATCAAGGAAGCCACGATCAAGGCCTTCCACTACCCGGACTTGGAGAGCTTGAAAGCCCATGTGCTCGCCTTCGTTTGCGCTTTCAATTTTGCCAAGCATCTCAAAGCGCTCCGGTGGAAAACGCCTTACCAGACCATTGTTGACGCGTGGCAGAAAAACCCGGCTATATTCAAAACCGATCCCCGTCACCTCATCCCGGGACCATACACCTAGCCTTGCTGCCTCGATCTTGAACTCGTCCGTGTACTGCCGCTTGAGCAGTTTGCTATCTTGCCTTTTCATTCTCCATACAGGTGCAGTTTCTAACTTCTCGCTGTACGTGGAATTAAGACAAGGTCAGTCAATATAGGTAGCCGCACGCATACAGCAAGGTCCGAGCCCGAGGCAGCACACGTGGGCCGACAAAGGTCCGGCCGAGAGGCCGCTTCCATCGGCGCCGGGTGTCATGCGGCGCAGCCAGCCTGTCAAACGCGCGCCAGTTAACCACTATCTCAACCCTTCGGATTTTTAATTCACTCGACTGGAACGACTGTCGTTGGCACCATACACCTAGCCTTAAGACAGGCATACGGAAACAAGGTGGTCGCGGGGCGACGAGCGCGCGTCCCCATCCAGTGATCGCCACAGCCATTTGGGCGCTGCCGTGTGCCCGAGCCGGTGCCGCGCCACGGACCTTCCGAGGTACTCGACGCGACCCGACCCTCATCAGGAATCCCCGAAACAAGTCAATGCACAGGAGAGACTAGCATGTCAGGAAAAGTTCACCTCAAGATTGCGGTCGCCGAACGGCCCCATACTTCGGCGATCCGCAACGGATCCATTCCGATTGAGGGGGTCGATGCGGAAATTATTACGGTGAAGCCGCAGATCGGCGCGTTCCGCCGCATGGTGCGTGACCTCGAGTTCGATGTCTGCGAACTGGCCCCCACAACCTACCTCATCGCCCGTGCGTATGGCGCCCCTTTCGTGGCACTACCGATTTTTGTCACGCGTCACTTCCATCATGCCGGTTTGCTGGTCCGGCCCGACGCGGGAATCAGGACACCCAAGGACCTGGAAGGCAAGAAGGTCGGTGTGCGTGCGTACTCCGTGACTACCGGCGTGTGGACGCGGCAGGTCCTAATTGATGAATTCGGACTGGATACGAGCAAGGTCACCTGGGTGGTTGATGACGAGGAGCATGTGACGCAACTGAAGCTGCCGCCGAACGTCATCCACGCGCCCGAAGGCACTTCCTTGGCGGATATGATGGCGAACGGTGAACTCTCTGCCGGATTCGCCGCAAATGCTGGCATCGGCCGCACTGGGGCGCCCACCGGCGGCTGGCAGGTGGTCGATGCCGACTACCCCGATCTGTTGCCTAATGCAGCGGAGTTGGAAGCTGCGTCGTATGCGCGCACGGGTGTCTACCCCATGCATGGCACCATCGTTGTCAAGGACGCAGTGCTGGCCGAGCATCCGTGGGTGGCCAAATCCCTGTACGACGCATTCGACCGTGCCAAGAAGGAATGGCTGGCGAAATTGGATGCAGGCGAGGTCACCGACAAGGAAGACAAGAAGTACCGCAAGCTGCGCAAGATCGTGGGGTATGACCCTCTGCCCTACGGCATCGAGGAAAACCGCAAGACCATCGAGGCGCTCGAGGCGACGGCCTTCAAGCAGAATTTGACCCCGCGTCGCATGTCGATGAGCGAGCTCTTCGTCGATCCACGTGCCTGACACCTGCGCTTGGAAGCAATACATGATCATCGATTGCCACGGTCACTTCACCACCGTTCCAGCGTCGTTCCGTGACTGGCGGGCCAGGCAGGTTGCCGCAGCGAACGATTCCGCGAATGCACCGTCGCGCGCTGACGCTCGAGTCTCCGACGACGAGATCCGCGAAGCGGTCGGCAACGGGCAGCTGAAACTGCAGCGCGAACGCGGCAGCGACCTGACCCTGTTCTCTCCGATCGCGGGGCTGATGAGCCACCATCTAGGGAACGAGCGGACGAGCCTTGAGTGGGCCGAGGTTTCCAACGACCTAGTGCGCCGTGTGTGCGAATTGTACCCAGACAACTTTGCGCCGGTGTGTCAACTGCCGCAATCGCCGTCGGCGCCTCCTAAGAACTCGATTCCGGAACTGCGCCGCTGCGTTAAGGACATGGGCTTCGTCGGTTGCAACCTGAACCCGGACCCGACTGGTGGGTACTGGACGGGCACGCCGATAACCAACAAGGAGTGGTATCCGCTCTACGAAGCGCTGTGCGATCTCGACGTCCCTGCCATGATCCACGTCGCCGGTTCGTGCAATCCGTGTTTCCACGGCACCGGTGCGCATTATTTAAACGCTGATACCTCCGTCTTTATGCAGTTGTTGCAAGGAGACTTGTTCAAGGACTTCCCGACGCTGCGGCTCGTCATTCCGCACGGTGGCGGAGCGGTGCCGTATCACTGGGGACGCTACCGTGGGATGTCGCTGGAGATCGCCAAGCGTCCGCTTGAAGGCCTGCTGAGCAATGTTTTTTTCGACAGCTGCGTATACCATCATCCGGGCATTGAGCTGCTGACCAAGGTCGTTCCGACCAGCAATGTGTTGTTCGGCTCGGAAATGATTGGCGCGGTGCGCGGCAAAGACCCGCACACGGGCCATAACTTCGACGACACGAAACGCTATCTGGATGCATGCGAGGCGCTGACTGAAGAGGATCGCTTCGCTATCTACGAAGGCAACGCCAGGCGCGTATACCCGCGCCTGGACTCTCAATTGAAGGCCAAAGGCAAATAACAGAAGGAGCAAGTATGCAAATTATCGACATCCACCCTCACATCATTTCGGACGACACGGCTCGGTATCCGCTAGCGCCACTTTTTGGCAAAAGGTCCGAGTGGTCGAAGGATCGCGGGCACTCAAATACCGCCGAGGCCATGATCGCAGCCATGGATGACGCCGGCGTGGCCAAAGCCGCCGTCGTCCATTCTTCGACGACCTACGGCTTCGACAACTCCTATGTAGTCGATGGCTGCAACAGATATCCGGAGCGCCTAGTCGCGGTCGGATCCGTCGACATGCTCGACGACAACGTGGCGGACGTGATCAAGGGCTGGGCCGGCAAGGGCGTCAAGGGCCTGCGTATCTTCACCGGCGGATCGACCAAGGATTTCGATCCGACGGATCTCGAGAATCCGAAATCGTTCAAGGCGTGGGAGGTGCTGTCGGAACTGGGCATACCCATGTGCATTCAGACCGGCCCCATCGGTCTGCCTCAGGTCACCATGCTGGCCAAGCGGTTCCCTAGCGTGAACATCATCCTCGACCACCTCGCCCGTCCCGAAGTACAGGACGGCCCGCCCTACCGCAATGCAGCCGCGATGTATGCCCTGAGCGACCTTCCAAATATCTATCTGAAGGTGACGCCGCGAATCTTCCGGGAAGTGAAGACCGGCAAGGCGAGCGCAGAGACCTTTTTCCCTCAACTGGTGGAGTCATTCGGCGCGCGCCGGCTGGCTTGGGGCTCTAATTTTCCAGCCTCTAACGGCTCGCTCTCTACCATTCTCGCGGATGCGCGAGCCGGGCTCGCGTGCCTCAGCGAGGATGACCAGTCATGGATCCTTGGCAAGACGGCGCAGGAACTATACCCTGCATTGGCCTGAAAAGCTCTCGACCGGGACCATCATGTCACCCAGCACCCGCCTGAACGGCATCATCCGCGCCTTCGAATCTGAAAAGATCGCTTACTTAGCATTCTCCAAGCTCGACAAGCAAACGGCCATCGACATCAGCGATTCGCCGTACGACGGCATCGTCTACGAGATGGAGCACAACCCCTATGACGTTACCGCACTTGGCGACGCGTTGCAGTACCTGCTCAATCGTAAGCAAATTGCACAGTCTGGTTCTGTCGCTCCGAAAGTGACGCCCATCGCGCGCATTCCCGCCAACGGCGCTGAGATGAACCAAAGTTTCGCCAAACAGGTTTTGGACCGCGGCTGCTATGGCGTAGTGTGGCCTCATGTGGCGACCGTGGAGCAGGCCTACAACGCCGTCGCTTCATGCCGCTACGCGCGACCGAAGAATGCCCCGCTATACGAGCCCAGGGGCGTGCGCGGCGACGGTCCGGCCAGCGCCTCGCGCTACTGGGGATTGTCAATGTCCGAGTACTATGAGAAGGCCGATGTGTGGCCTCTCGCGCCCCATGGAGAGATCTTGGTCGGCCTGATGTGCGAGAGCACTCAGGCGATCGAAAATCTCGACGACATCCTGTCCAATGTGCCTGGGGTCGGATTCGTCCTGATCGGCGAGGGCGACCTGAGCCAGGAGCTTGGGCTGCCTCGGCAGTACGAGCATCCGGAGGTACTGGACGCAATGCGTCGGATCGTCGCGACGTGCCGGCGGCACAAAGTGGTCGTGGGCAACCCTCATACGACTGCCAAAAACCATCAGCGGCTCGTCAATGAAGGCTACGGGCTGCTGATGTCTGGGTCCCAGCGCACATACGGGGTCGTCGGGCTGGCGCGGGAGACGAGTGCTTACTGACGCGCCTCTTGCAAGGCCGCGCCCGGGGGGCAATTGTTGGGATGTTAATTTCCATGCAAACTTGAGTCAAGTTCAGTTTTGGATGGAAATCAACAGTTGGCATACGAATCGTTGTAGAGTATAAGGATGGCCCAACTAGACTGGTATCTTCAGATAAATCTGAAGACGCGTCACCTGCGACTCCTTGTAGCGCTCGACGATTTCGGCAACCTGAAGCAGGTTGCCGACATTACCCATGTCACCTTGCCGGCTGTATCCAAAGCGCTCGCCGAAATAGAGAAAGGCTTAGGGCTGGAACTTTTTAAGCGGACTTCTAAAGGACTTCGGCCGACCCCCTATGGGCAAGTGCTTGTGCGATATGCACGTTCAATCCTCAAGGACATCCATGGGGCACGTGACGAACTGAAGGCCTTGAGTTCCGGCTCCCAAGCCAAGATCCACGTCGGCGTGTTCCCAGCCTCGAGTTCCACCCTCCTGCCTGCGGCGCTTGTACTGCTTAAAGAGCGCTCGCCGGGAACCAACGTGCTGGTGACGGAAGGCACTGCCAATACGTTGCTGCCGGAGCTCTGGCAGGGCCGTCTTGACCTGGTCGTGGGGCGGCTCCCGACTCTGGATGCTTCGAGCAACTTCGAAGAGAAGGTCTTGCTGGAGGAAGCTATCAGGGTGTTGGCGAGCCGCAACCATCCGCTCGCGCAGAGCAAAAAGTTGAATTGGTGCGATTTGCAACCCTATCCCTGGGTCCTACCGCCCATCGGCTCCCTGCTTCGCGATCCGCTGGAACGGACCCTGGAGCACCATGGAATGGTGCTGTCGAACAACTACATCGAAACTTCGTCGGTTCACGTGGGACGAGCCTACCTCAGCATGTCCCATGCAGTGGGTGTGATGACGGGTATCGTCGCGAAGGATCCGATGCACCCCCTGACCATCCTTCCGCTGTCGCTGCCCCGGCTCATGCGTCCGGTGGGCGTGCTCTGGAACCGCAATCGTGTGATCACGCCCAGCAGCGATCTCATGATCTCTTGCCTCCAGGAAGCGGCGCAACAACTTGCCAGGCAGCAAAACAACGAATCAGCTTAGGTTGGCTTTATCCATTCAGGCTGCATAACAAAGCGAGTCGATAAAGCGATCGACCAAGGGGCGGGGAATTTTTACCATGTCCACATCTTTGTTCGACATTGAAAAATATGCGTGGCTCCACAACTCGCGACGCACGGCGGCTATGGTGTCGGAAAACGTAGCCTGTGGTTTGCAATACCAAGCGGCGCAGCGCCGATAAATCTGTCCGGTTGAAAACAACTGCTGCGCAGCCAGCGTCACGACGAAGTACGTGCCCAGAAGGCAAGGCGTGGTGCGGGAAATTGCCTTGTCCGACCATTGCCGCTGGGTTTCCATACCTAGATGCGCGCGCGCTTCCTCGAAGGTGACTTCAACCTGCCAGCGCTGCACGAAGCACTCCAGGATGAATGAAGGCATGGCCTCTTGTGCAGTGCACAGCAGGGCCTGTGACTCGAATTGTTTGAGTGGGTCACGGATCAGAACCCAGCGAAGAGGAATGCTTGGCATGCCGGAGTGGTACCACACGGCCGTGTCACTGGCCAGCTCGACCTGCCGGTCGTGCTCACCATACCAATAGGCAACAGTCAGTGTGCTCCAGGCGGTGGCCCGATCGGCAAGCACTTTGCCGAGCGCAGGCAGGCGTTCGCCTTTGAGATGAACTGACCCCCGAATGTTGGACGGGTTGACGTTTAGTTCGAAGCGAACCTGACGTCTCCCCCATAACCGGTCACTTTTAAACTGGAGTTGGGCCACTTTCCGGCTGTTGATCTGACCTCTTTCTGACGAACTCCCCCGGGGTCAGGTGGCCGAGTGAGCCATGCGGACGGTGATGGTTGTAGTCATGCTGCCATGCCTTCAATTTCTCCCGCGCGTCCTGCATCGTAATGAACTCGTTGACGTTCAGGAACTCATCGCGCAACCGACCGTTGAACGACTCGATCAACCCGTTGTCCGTGGGCTTTCCAGGCCGTGTGTAGTCGAGCTTCACACCACGGCGCCAGGCCCATTCGTCGAGCGCTTTGGACGTGAATTCCGTGCCGTTGTCTACGGTGATCGCCTTGGGCAATCCTCGCTCCAGCGCGGCCTCATCCAGGGCCTTGCCGACACATCTGCCGGTGAGCCGGAAGTTGGCCTCTAGAGACACACTCTCGCGACTCCACTGATCGATCACCGTGAGCACCCGAAATGTCCGCCCATCGAGCATCTGATCGTGCACAAAGTCCATGCTCCAGTTTTGATTTGGCCCTGTGGCAGGCGTTGGCCGACCTCGTTGCAGGCTGATGCGTTTGCGGCGTTTGACCTTCATGCGCAGCTGCAGTCCTTCCAGCCGGTACAGGCGATAGACGCGCTTCTTGCCGATTTCCCAGCCTTCGCGCCTGAAGCATGACCAGCACGCGTAGGTAACCGAATCGTGGACGGTCCATCGCGATTCTGCCGGATACGCAGGCGCAGCGCACTCTGATCGCGTGCGTTGCTCTTCGCATACCAGACCGACGGCTGCAGCAGCGCCAGCCGGCACGACCTGCGTACATTCACCTTAAAGCGCTCCTGCATCCAGGCCGCCAGCTCACGCCGCTTGACAGCATTCAAAGCTTTTTTCGGACGACCTCTTGCTGCGATCTGTTTGTCCAGCGTCAGATCGGCCACGATGCGTTTCAACCTGGCATTCTCGTCCTCCAGCATCTTCAGGCGCTTGAGCTCGGTCACGCCTAGGTCCCCGAACTTTTTCTTCCAGGTGTAGTACGTCGCCTCAGATACGCCGATCTGGCGGCACACATCGATCACCGGTGTGCCTGACTCAGCCAATCGCAGCGCGTACGCGATCTGTTCCTCTGAAAATCTCGACCTCTTCATTGCTTCTCCTTGCGCCCCTTCGGGCTTGCCGGAAAGCAACCGTACCTCTAGTTTTGAATAGTCCGGAATTCGGGGGAGACGTCACGTTGTACTGAGCCCAATTTGTCGTGCGGTATTTGCTTCGGATCTTCTTCTCTTGCGTCATTCGCTTAGCCTACCAGTTCGGCTGGGCAGATTTGTGCAACAAAGCCCGTGCCATCCATACCGAAGTCAAAGGTGAGTATGGCTGGTCTCGCATGCACAAGGAATTGCTCGCCCGCGGCATCCGGGTAGGTAAGGAGCGTGTGCGCCGCTTGATGCAGCAGCACGGCCTCAAAGCCAGGACCAAACGTAAATTCGTGGTGACTACCGACAGCCGGCATAACCTGCCTGTGGCCCCAGACCTGGTGCAGCGTCAATTCAACCCGGATGCACCCAATCAAATCTGGACCGGGGACATCACTTACCTGGCAACCGATGAGGGCTAGGTGTACTTGGCTGGCGTCATAGACCTGCATAGCCGCCAGTTGATAGGCTGGAGTATGCAGCCGCATATGCAGACCAGTTTGGTCAGGGACGCACTGGCCATGGCGTGGTTCCGCCGCAGGCCACC
>Ga0302347_1001272_pt1 | contig 31138 bp, 23 predicted proteins | sample PhyWR1_FD_202178 | JGI IMG/M metagenome (GOLD analysis project Ga0302347, IMG submission 202178) | Leaf surface microbial communities from wheat plants in UC Gill Tract Community Farm, Albany, California, United States - DLSL W.R1 (v2)... | ecosystem: Host-associated > Plants > Phyllosphere >... | reverse complement strand
AGAGTATCGCGCTCGACTGACGCCTTACGTTCGGCCATCACCAGCTCCGCAAAATCATTGGGCGAAAAAGGTGGCCATTATAGGCACGGGTCAGGCAAACAGAAACATGGAAGGGGATGAGCGTACGTAAAACACTGCAGGAGCGAACGGGCCCGCGATCTTTTGAGCATTGAAAAGATCGCAGGCAATCGAACGTCGACCGACCGCTCCTACCGATTAACCACGGGGTTAGTTAAACAACACCGCCGTTTTCTGCACCGTGACCCACACGCCCCACAACAATGGGATGCCCACGGCCAGCCATGCAGCGATCACCAAAGGCCGGCTGCCCGCTTCGGCTTTCCACTCCAGCGAGGTCGTCGAATCGGCCCCCTTGTCATGCCCCAGCGCTTGCTCGGCGGCCAGTTCGGCATCGGTCATGAAGTACTTGTCCGCCACCGGCCGCACCAGCAGGTTGCAGATAAAGCCCAGCACCAGCAGGCCGGCAAGAATGTACAGGGTGATGTCATACGCCGCCGCTCGCTCCACACCGATGCTCAACTGGTACTCACGCAAGTAGTTGACCAAGACCGGCCCCAGCACGCCCGCTGCCGCCCAAGCGGTCAGCAGGCGCCCGTGAATCGCGCCCACCATTTGTGTGCCGAACAGATCCGCCAGATACGCCGGCACCGTGGCAAAACCGCCGCCGTACATCGACAGAATGATGCAGAACGCCGCCACAAACAGCGAGATGTTGCCCAGATGGCCGAGGTTCGGGATCATCGCGTACAGCGCAAAGCCCAGGGCAAAGAACACGAAGTAGGTGTTTTTGCGCCCCAGATAATCCGAGAACGAAGCCCAGAAGAAACGACCGCCAATATTGAACAGGCTCAGCAAGCCGGTGAAACCGGCGGCAATGGCTGCAATTTGCACTAACTGGCCGGCGTCCAGTTCGCTGAAGGTCAGGCCGTTACCCAGCAACTTGCCGGCAAACACTTCCTGCAGCAACGGCGACGCCATGCCCAGAATGCCGATACCCGCCGACACGTTCAGGCACAACACCAGCCACACCAGCGCAAACTGCGGGGTTTTCCAGGCCACACTCACGTGCACGTGGCGCTGGGTAATCATGGCGTTGGCCGCTTTTTTCACCGGTGGCGACCAGCCTTCAGGTTTCCAACCCGTAGGCGGCACGCGGTAAGACAAAGCACCACCGATCATGAACACAAAGTAAATGAGTGCCATCACCACAAAGCTCTGCCACACGCCCACGCCATCCGGCCCGGCGAAATGCCCCATGAGAACAGCCGCCAGCGGTGCCCCCACCATGGCACCGCCACCAAAGCCCATGATCGCCATGCCAGTCGCCATGCCGCGTTTATCCGGGAACCACTTGATCAGCGTCGAAACGGGTGAGATATAGCCCAGGCCCAGCCCAATGCCACCAATCACCCCCGAACCCAGCCACATCAGCCAGATCTGGTGGGTGTAGATGCCCAAGGCAGAAATCAGCAGGCCGCCGCACCAGCACAGCGCCGACACCACACCGGCCTTGCGCGGGCCAGCATGTTCAAGCCAGCCACCCCAGACCGCGGCCGAGCACCCGAGAAAAATGAAAAACAGCGTGTAGATCCAGCCAAGCATTGAAATGGGCCAGTCGCATTGCGACGAAAACACTTGAGCGATAAAGCTCATGTCCGGCGCACAGGCCACGGGCGCAGTCACGCCCAAAGCCTTGGACAACGGTATCCAGAACACCGAAAAGCCATAGGCCATACCGATGCACAGGTGGATGGCCAGTGCGGCAGGCGGAACCAGCCAGCGGTTGAAACCGGGTTTAGCAATAATGCGCTCCTTGGACAGGAACGCAGGCGGCGAGGCAAGGTTGCCCGCAGCAGTACTTGTAGTCATTGGTGTCTCCCCCATGTATGAACACGCCTCCCAGACACGCATGACCCCCGGCTTTGGCACCTTGCGGCACACAGCCATTATTTGGAGTCACGTTCAGGGCGAGACAATTCGCCGCAGAAGGTCTGAAAAACAGCCCGAGATTACCACTGGAGTGTAGGACAAAGCCCCTGTTGATACGCTGTTTCATCATGCAACTGATCTGGCACGATCCGCCCCCCAGTCCGCCAGCGCGTGGCGCTATACTCTGCGGCTAAATTTTAAAACTTCCCTTATTCAGACTTACAAGGACTCGCCCATGAAAGCGCTCGGCAAAATCCTGGGTCTGGTGTTTCTCGGACTGTTGCTGATCATCGTGGCCCTGGGCTTTGCCCTCAGCCATCTGTTCGATCCCAACGACTATAAAGACGAGATCCGCCAGATAGCCCGCGACAAGGCCCACATTGAGCTGACCCTCAATGGCGATATCGGCTGGAGCCTGTTCCCCTGGCTTGGCCTTGAACTGCACGACGCCAGCGTGGCAACCCTGGCAGCCCCGAACAAACCGTTTGCCGAATTGCAAATGCTGGGTCTGTCAGTGCGTGTGCTGCCGCTGCTGCGTAAAGAAGTGCAGATGAGCGATGTCCGTGTTGAAGGCCTGAACCTGCGGCTTAACCGCGACAAGAATGGCCACGGCAACTGGCAAGACATTGGTCAACCCGTCGCGTCCGCCACGGCCCCCGCACCCGCCGGTAGCGACCCCGCGCCTGTCAGCAAGCCGGAAACGTCCAGCCAGCCGCTCAAGCTGGATATCGACAGCTTGACCGTGAACAACGCGCGCGTGGAATACAGCGACGAGCAGAACGGCCAGCAATTCAGCGCCGAAAGCATCCAGTTGAGCACCGGCCCCATCCACGAAGCCACCAGTACACCGGTCAAATTGACGGCCTTTTTGGGCACCAACCAGCCGGTCATTCGGGTCAAGACTGAGGTCGACGGCAAGCTGCGTTTTGACCGTATCCTCAAACGCTATCAGTTCGAGGACATGAAAATTATCGGTGAAGCCTCGGGCGAACCGCTGCAAGGCAAAACCATGACATTCGCCGCTCAGGGCCAGTTATTGGTAGATCTGGCTGCAAACGTCGCCGAATGGAACAGCCTGAAGCTTTCGGCCAACCAATTGCGCGCCCTTGGAGAGCTCAAGGCCCGCAACCTCGATACCACGCCACAGATAACGGGTGGCCTGTCGGTTGCCCAACTCGACCTGGCCACATTCCTCGATAGCATCGGCCATCCCCTTCCCGCCATGGCACCGGGCAGCCTCAGTGCGGTCGAACTGGTCACCCGCCTTACAGGCACGCCCACCAGCGTGGTGCTCGATGAACTTAACCTGAAGGTCGATAACAGCACGTTCACGGGCCAGGTCGCGGTTGATGATTTCGCCAAGCAAGCGCTGCGCATCCAGCTCAAAGGCGACACGTTCGACGCCGATCGCTACATGCCACCGGAATCTGCCGATGGCAACAGCGCCAAGGTTGCGCGCCAGGCCGAAGTACAAGGCGGCGAAGCACAGGCACTGACGGCATCGGGTGACTCGCCGCTGCCACAAGCGCCGACCACCAGCGGCTGGAGCACGAGCAAAATCATTCCGGTGGCACGCCTCAAGGCGCTGGACCTGAATGCCGACATCAGCGTCGGCCAACTGACCCTCAGCAAACTGCCGATCCAGAATGCGGTGCTCAAAGCCAATGGCAAGGCAGGGCTGCTGACGCTCGAGAGCCTGCGCGGCAACCTCTACAAGGGCAGTTTCGCCGCCAACGGCAGCCTGGATGTGCGCCCCCTGCAGCCTATGATCAACCTGCAAACCCGCATCAATAACGTTCCTGTCGAGAAAATCCTCCAAAGCCAGGGCCAAAAACCTCCGGTGACTGGCCTGTTGACGCTTAACAGCAACCTAACGGCCAGCGGCAACAGCGAACGCGCATTGATCCAAAGCCTCAACGGCACCGCCAGCTTCGCGCTGAACGACGGGGTGCTGCTCAATGCCAACCTTGAACAACAACTGTGCCGGGGCATCGCGACACTCAACCGCAAAACCCTCAGCGCTGCCAACCGGGGCAAAGACACACCGTTCAACGACCTCAAGGGCAGCCTGGTTGTGCGCAACGGCGTGGCCAGTAACCCGGACCTGATCGTGCGCATTCCCGGTTTGAGCGTCAAAGGGGACGGCGACATTGACCTGCGCGTACTGGGCATGGACTACCGCATCGGCATAACGGTCGAAGGCGACACCCGCGCCATGCCGGACCCGGCCTGTCAGGTCGGCAAGAACTTTGTGGGTATCGAGTTGCCCTTGCGCTGCCGTGGCCCACTGGAACTGGGCGCCAAAGCGTGCCGCCTGGACAATGAAGGCCTGGGCAAGGTGGCTGCCAAAATCGCCGGTAACAAGATCAGCGAAAAACTGGAAGAGAAGCTGGGCGACAAGGTCAGCCCAGAGCTCAAAGACGCCCTCAAAGGGTTGTTCAAGCGATGAGAGACGAGCAATTCTCTGCGGCGGTGCTGGACTGGTATGACCGCCACGGCCGCCACGACCTGCCCTGGCAACAGGGCATTACCCCTTACCGGGTGTGGGTGTCCGAGATCATGTTGCAGCAAACCCAGGTCAGCACCGTGCTCAATTACTTCGACCGGTTTATGGCATCGTTGCCAACGGTCGAAGCGCTGGCTGCCGCACCCGAGGACGAAGTCCTGCACCTGTGGACCGGCCTGGGTTATTACACCCGAGCGCGAAACTTGCAAAAAACCGCGAAAATCGTGGTCGAGCAATACGAAGGCGAATTCCCGCGAGACGTCGAGAAACTGGTCGAACTGCCCGGCATCGGGCTCTCCACCGCCGGGGCGATTGCCAGCCTGAGCATGGGCTTGCGCGCACCGATCCTGGACGGCAACGTCAAGCGCGTGCTGGCCCGCTACACCGCGCAAGAGGGCTACCCGGGCGAACCCAAGGTTGCCAAACAACTGTGGGCCACCGCCGAGCGTTTCACGCCCCATGACCGTGTCAACGCTTACACCCAAGCGATGATGGACATGGGGGCTACGCTGTGTACCCGCAGCAAACCCAGTTGCCTGCTGTGCCCGCTTGAACCTGGCTGTGAAGCCCATTTACTGGGCGTCGAGACCCGCTACCCGATCCCCAAGCCACGCAAAACCATTCCGCAAAAGCGCACCCTGATGCCGCTGCTGGCGAACGCCGAGGGCGAGATCCTGCTTTACCGCCGCCCGTCGATCGGCTTGTGGGGCGGTTTGTGGAGCTTGCCTGAACTGGATGACCTCAAGGACATCGAGCACCTGGCGCTTCAGCACTCACTGGCCCTGGGCGACCGGCAGGCACTGCCTGGCCTGACCCACACCTTCAGCCACTTTCAACTGGCCATCGAACCGTGGCTGGTGCACGTCGATACACGCGGCCACCACGTGGCCGAGGCGGATTGGCTCTGGTATAACCTCGCCACCCCGCCGCGCCTGGGCCTTGCTGCTCCGGTGAAGAAGCTGCTCAAACGTGCAGCCGACCTATTACATGCAGGAGAGACGTCATGACCCGCACCATCATGTGCCGCAAGTACAAAGAAGAACTGCCCGCCCTGGAACGCCCACCGTACCCGGGTGCCAAAGGCCAGGACATTTTCGAACACGTCTCGGCCAAGGCTTGGGCCGACTGGCAAAAACACCAAACCCTGCTGATCAACGAAAAGCGTTTGAACATGATGAACGCTGAAGACCGTAAATATTTGCAGGGCGAAATGGATAAGTTCTTCAGCGGCGAGGAATATGCCAAAGCTGAAGGCTATGTTCCGCCAAGCGAGTAAACCCCGGTTTTAAAGGGTTTCGCCCGTAAGCGACGGTAATAATTAAATATTTTTCAAAAAAGTGTTTGACGGGTCATCGAAAAAAGCTTCTAATGCGCCCCGTTGCCCAGATAGCTCAGTCGGTAGAGCAGGGGATTGAAAATCCCCGTGTCGGCGGTTCGATTCCGTCTCTGGGCACCAAAATACCGAGAAACCCCAAGGAACAATGTGTCCTTGGGGTTTTTTATTGACTACGATTTAATGGCTGCTGGACCATTTCTGGACCAAGCCACTTCGCACCTTTCTTTGACTACCCCTCCAACCACTTCCTAAGCTATCTCCCCGAAAGCAAATGCTTTAAGACGATGTCGAAGATACAACGGAGAGCCCGCCTAAGCCCCGTTCGGGATAGTGGCAACAAAGTCCGCCCCAGCAGCACCCTCTCATCTCCCAAACTGCGCCACAGGGGCCCTCAGCACTTGCGCCTGAGCTATCTCTTCGACGCCAACACAAGTCACGCGGTACACGCGCCGTGCGGACTGCGGCTAGTCCTATCGATAAAACGCACCATCGCAGGCCTCCTATGTGCAAGATGGAAAGAAAACTGATCGCTATCCGAATCCAAGGGAAAAAACTCAAGGACACGCTCGAAAATTCACAGGAAGAAGCCCGGAGCCCCTCAGGGACCAAGTCGGCACCATCAACAACTCTGCCATTTACAGAGCCATCGAAGTCACACGGTATGCGCGGCGCCTCCAGGCCAGTCCCAACCTCAGAAAAGCCTCGTGATCTGAGAGCCCCTGGAGAAGATGCCTCCAAAAGAAGTTACCCGACGCAAGCAGCATCGCTGGCGCTCAACAAATCTCCAAAACACATCGACCAACATGTCATTCTGCTACCATAGGGGACGACTTTAGCTCCCACCACAGATAGGGACATCCTGTGCTCTCATCCAAAAGACACCTGCTCCTCTTAGGCCTAATCCCCCTGTCATTCGCCTCGCAAGCTAACGACATGCAGTTCTTACAGGCTGCGAATTACTATGCCAATTCGTGTATCCAGCAGCATGGAACTCCTTATTTAAGCCCTGATCAAGGCGTTAGCTGGCATCAGATTGACTTGCAGGAAATTGCATCGAGCGCGGAGCATCAGAAAAGTCTGGCAGTTATGAATGGGCGTATGAGCAAGGAAAAAGTCACTAAGCAGCAAATCAATGACTATATAAATCAGAATGTCGCTGCATGGGCAAAAACGCTTGAGAAATCAGGATCTCTGACCTGCCAGGTAGGTTCAGGTACCGTAGTTATGGCTGGCGTAGAGACCTTGTCCGCAAAGCAGATAGAACCCAGAAATGACTCCAACTCGCCCAACCCCGAGTGGCAAAAGGTTTGGGCAGAGGAGGGACTGGAGTACTACATTGATCCATCCAGCGACACCCCCCTTGGGTTTGGCAGAATTACAGCCGGTGACGAATCCACGCTAATTAGAGTGAGCGCGCAGTGTAGCAACTCCAGCGAGTCATATCAGGTAACGCTTTTAGATGCTCAGGGCAATGATGTGAAGACATCAACCTACAAAGCCTCTGACAATGAGAAGATAATGGCTATTAAGAACACAATATGCTCTGACTCCTACGGGCGAAACTATCAATAGCACGAAAATGTATCGGCCAAAGTAAACCGAGCATTGGGATATCAGTCATTATCCGACGCATTGGTAAAGCTGGATTCAGCCACATCTATTCACGATGGGCTGACCCCAGTGCAGGCGGAATAAAATTTAACGTCGCGCCCAAGATCAGCTGACCTACTAAAAATAGAGCCTTCTCACAACCTTGGCAACCCCGAATTGGCCAAGCACTAACCCTTGACCCTAAACAAATACCTTTATCAGGCTCCGCCAAATTTAAAACTTAAAATAGCAATATTACTTAAGAATAAATAAACCGAAACTGATGCATCTCCATAAAACTCAAAGCATCGCTCACGAACAAAAACCAAATAAACAAGGCCATACATAATCATGAGCAACATAGAACAAATAAGCGACACCGAGCTCCAGTTTTATGGGGACCTCGCAGCTGCATTTGAGTCGTCAAAACGCATACTGCTGAGTGAAGGCGGAAAATTAAAATCAGCAGACCTCCAACAAGGAAAAATTGATGTACGCTTTAGGTATGGCATTAATCTTTCCGGCCTTCGTATAAAATTAAATTTTGAAAAAATCAACGAAAACACTTCTAGGGTCGCCGTAGTTGGTGACTTCGTAGATTCTATAGATACCTTTGGAACAGCTAAAAAAAAGGCAATATCTATCACTCAGAAGCTGCTAAGCGACATGGATACCGAAACACCAATTCCCATAGCGCCCCCACATACACAAATAAGTACAAGCGTAAACAACATCTCAGGTCAGATCGGAACCCTAGGGAATAGCAATTTTCTACCGTGGCTCACACTAATTATTGTAGCCCTTACGATTAGCGGTATCCCAACAGGGCTTGGCATATTCCTAGTTCCATTTTTTGGACTCACAGGAGCTTTACTAACCCTCCCTCTATCTCGCTGGCTGGCAAAGAGAGCGCACAACATCTTTGTGATAGACCCTCAAAACCCCGACCATAGCAACTATCAGGAACTGTATCTGACCGTTTCAGAGCTAGCGGAGAAGGCTGGGATTCCTACTCCCGAGGTCGGGGTATATAAAAGCAAAGACATGAATGCGTTTGCGACAGGAATGAACCCTAAAAACTCCATTGTCGCCTTCAGCTCAGCTCTGCTAGAAAAGCTAACTCCATCTGAAGTTCAAGCAGTCGCAGCTCACGAAGTCGGACATATAGTTAGCAAAGATATGATGGCTATGGCATTTTTTCAAGGCCTAACAAACTCTTTAATTTTACTATGTACGCTGCCACTTCAGCTTGCTCGCCTGCTGGTTTCCAGCTCTCAAGACAAGTCGGCCCCGCTTATTGACTGGCTGATTTGGCTCTTAAAAGCTGCACTGACCGTCATGCTGACATTCTTTGGATCATTGGCCCTAAAAGCCTTCTCCAGAAGACGTGAATATCGGGCAGATGCAATCGCAGCTCTATTGGTAGGAAAAGAAGGAATGATCAGCGCCCTAAGAAAAATCTCAGTAGACGCTGAAGAAGCACCATTACAACAAAAATCTTACAGCGCCATGAAGATATCAACCAAACAACAATTTGCCGAATGGTTCTCAACACATCCGCTTATCGAGAGCCGAATTCAAGCACTAGAATTAGAAACGCACACTCGACCTTCAAAAAATAAAGCAACCAAAGCTGAGGCATGAAGTAGTCCGAGTAAAAATCAGATCATGAGGAAAAAACCTCATGATCTGATTCGCTTCTTTGTAAAGCTATGCAACTAGCAATAACCGAGTCTCTCGCAAATCAGCACCATCGAAGCTAGTCTTACGGCGAGTGCCGCGTGACCGAAAAGTGTTCAGTCACTCAACAAAATTCAACAGAATACCAATCTAAACAAGTTATTTATTCAATAACTCTAGGCAGTAGCCCCAGCGCTTCTTCCCTTTCACTGCCTTGAATAATTGATTGCTTTTTGCATGTTTTCCAGAGCTGTAGCTGCGCATGGCTAGTCGGGTAAGCGCTGGCATCTCTCTCGCCAATATTCGCCCCAAGCATCGCACTCTTCTATTACGCTCCACATCCGAAAATGCCGGAGGCTTAAAACAATAGAAACTATCAAAAACCATAACATCTGTAGCTTCAGGATACGCGCAAGCAATCGACTCAAAAATAACGTCCTGCACAGAGGTTAAATCAAACGAATCACGCATTTTAGTATCTACCAATTCATAAATCATAATTCCACTAATATCCTAACCTCTCTCATAGCTGGCTCTTCTTTATAACGCCAACAACATCACTAAAAACAACGACAAACTACCTCGCCACATACCACTTTAACCCTGAGCAAACTGTATCAGCACTAAAAACAAGCAGATATATTTCTATGATCCCAACACTGGGTCGTGTAAATATTTAGGAGATATCTATGTGCGCATGTAAAAACCCTTGGATTTCCAGTGCTATTGACACGGGCAGACATATTCCTGACCCGCGCATTCAAACTGCAATCAGCATTTACGATTTGTTCTGTACGCTGTGTCACGAAAAGTAGCCAACTAACTGCACCAACACTGAAGCCAGTTACACACACCTCAAAGACTAAAACCATTTGACTTCCATCCAGACTATTGGAGCGTATCAAAAGCGCCTTCACTTTGGTGAGTGCGGTAGTTCTGCTTGAGCTAGGGTAAAGTTCATCACTTAATTATTACTACGGAAAAACCATGAGCAGAAACAAAGCCGTTGAACCAAGTTATATGGAGCTACTAGCTGTAAAAGAAGGGCATGCACCAAAGCTAAGTCTCGGAGCCGAAGGGAAGATCACCTACCAACTAGCACTATCAATTGACAAAAAGCAGATCTTCATCGCTTTGGTCGATAGTGGAAGCCAGGGCTACTTCAGTCGTGAGTGGATTAACACCGATGCCATTCTCGAAATCTTGGAAGGTCTGGGTCAACGAGCAGAAGCATTCCCCAGCAAGGTACTACTGCCCGTCTTTGTGGGACGCTCCAGCAATAATGCCCCGTTCCTTGCGGCCGCTTTACTGGCTGAAAATTTACTAGGGCGAGATGGGAAGCATGAAACCAAACTACGGGTAACTGAAGATGGTGCCACATGGAGAAAAGGCGTTCTTACGCTTAAAGGTAAACCAATTCGTGTTCGGCTCGATGGAAAGCCAATCATGTCTACTGCTGAAGAGAGTAGTCGACCATCTGAGCTGAGTAACGAGCAACGGCAAATCGAGGAGGCAGACCATGCTGCTGATTCGCCAGAGTGAAGCTACCGTTCAAATCCAGGACAGAGGCATACGCCAGTGGGTAGAGGACCAGTATCAGGTGCTGCGGGAGTACGGCTCTCAGTGGGTACCTGATGAGCTCGGTTGGTTTGCAGTCTGGGGCGAAGGCGATGACCCATACGACAAAGGACTTTTCCTCGGCGTCAGAAACCTTTTACAAAGCCCCTATGATGCAAATATTTCATTTGAGATCGTCGAAGATCACGGTCATTTCTACGAAGTCGTGATCCTGCTTTCCGACCTGCTCTCGGTAGCCGTGCTCATTCCAAAAGGCCTAACCCTTCAACCGGAAATGAACAGGATACTCGCGCAGTGGATCTCACCTTGATGTAGTACTGTTATTTCCCATCCGTATATCAGCAGATGACCGTCGCAGGTAACAACAGCTTCCACTGCTGTTGGCCTTTCCAACATCGACACCGAAAGCACCGGAAATGAACCGGAGCGACGGACGTAATCAACAGTCTCAAGTTCACCAACCCATCAACCCAGCAACCACGACCTCTGATGACTACCCTGGCTCAGCTTTCCGAGCTGACTCAGGGATAGTCCAAACTCGGGTCGAAAAAGGTGCCTTATGAGCAAGCTCATTCGCTTTTCCAAGCGCTTGATCGACGCACTACCACCACAACCAACAGATGCCAAAGCCAGAGAGAATGAGTATTCAGATACCGAGGTTTCCGGCCTGAAATTGCTGATCAACAAACAAGGGCGCAAGTTCTTCTATCTGCGTTACCGACATGCTGGGCGACAGCGAAGCATGAAGCTGGGAAATTATGGAGAGCTGGAGGTCATTGATGCTCGGTTACTTGCGCTCAAACACAGGGCTCAGCTTTCAAACGGTGTTGATCCACAGGAAATGGTGTCCGAAACAGGGATGACCTTTCGCCGTTTCATTGATGACCATTACCTACCGCACGCTTACGCCAGCAAACGCAGCGCGAACAGCGATGACTCGAAGTTCAAGACTCACCTCTTCAAGCTGTTTGGCGCACGACCGCTCGCCTCGATCAGCCGGCAGGAGATCCAGCGCTACCACGACGAGCTCATCAGCCGACGAGCCCCGGCAACCGCCAATCGGCATCTAGCCCTTCTGAAACGGAGCTTCAACCTCGCCATCTTATGGGGTTACCTCGACACCAACCCGGCGACAGGTATTCGAATGCACACCGAGAACAACCAATCGCAGCGATTCCTCAGCATCGATGAGGCCAAACGTCTGTGGGCGGTACTCAGCACCGAGCAAAATCAGATTGCCGCGAAAGCCATTAAGCTGATGCTGCTCACCGGTGTGAGGCGTGAAGAAGCGTTGCAAGCTCGCTGGGATGACATCGATCACGAGCGGTTGTTATGGAACCTGCCTATCACCAAGAGCGGTCGGCAACGCTTTGTGATACTCAGCGACCCGGCATTGGCCATCATCAAGGAATTACCGGGGAAAAGTAGCGGTCATTATTTGTTCCCCGGCGCCAAACCCGGTAAGCCACTCAACAACGCTCGCAAATGCTTTCAACGCGCCTTGAAGGTTGCAGGACTTGCTCACCTACGGATTCACGATTTACGCCACACATTCGCCTCCTTGGCCATCAATAACGGGGCCAGTCTGTATGAGGTCCAGCACCTGCTGGGTCATGCCAGCAACAAAACCACTCAACGTTATGCCCACCTCGCCTCTGACAACCTGCGGGTGGCCTCTAATCGCGTCAGTGATCTTGTGACAGCAACCACTTAGCCATTGCCCGACAACACCTGTCGGGCAATGGCATGCTTACAACACCACTACATTCAACATTCCACCAAGAGCTCACCGTGCGAAAAACCGTCCTTGCTGCGAGCAGAAGCACACAAGATGGAAAACGCCGACACAGTGCGATACCGACGCTAGAGCCATCAAGAACATGACGTCATCAATAGGTCTGAAAAAGCTCGGTAATTTGCTGAGTTTTTTTACTTTGATTCAAAAGTCACGCGGTGCGCGCGGTATTTGGTAAGTCGCTCGCGAGAAGCAACACCAATTCGCTTCATCAATAACAACGTTGCTTACCTGTTGCATCCAATGTCGTGAAAATCCATCTCGACACGCCCTGTCGTGCACTGACCGGACAATGATTCTCCGACGACAATGACCTTTCCAAAATGGCCGAGCACAATACATTCGCCCAACGCTTGGGCATCATCCCGACCAAGTTCTACAGCGGACAACGCTCAAACATCAAACTACCCAGGAGTATGAGCAACCGGACATATGGCCCCGTAAGATAATTTCCCGACAAATACCAAATCATCTTTCGTGTTTACTATCGAAAAAGCAATGACCACCCTTAGGTGGCCTTTGCTTTTTTGTTAATCGTTCACATGGCGTCGCGTGTTATCAGCAGTATGTGTGTACCGCTGGTTTACCCCTGTAAAGCGTCAATGAAGGATTTGGACGTTCCGCACCACTGAAAACCGAAGCCATCCATCCAATTCGTCCTCATATGATAGTACACAGGACTTTTCCCTACGGTATTACGGCCTACGTCATGCCTGTGAAGCAGATCATCTAGGCGAAGACGCTTGGAAATTTTTTCCATTTCGTCGTTCTCTCCAAATAGGCTAGCCATCCATTCCTTCGACGCCATCAGTGTCGGCCAGCCCCCATGATTATTTTCATGCATGAATACCTTTTGGTTTCGCCCAAATTCCTTGCACGAAATACGTCCCAAGTTACGAATCGCACTGGCGATGATCTCCAGGTGGCTCCACCGCACTCGTGTCCAGAGCTGCGCAAGGACGACAATCCCCTCGAACAATTCCTTCTCAGTCACAATCGAATCGTCCAGAACTCCAGCCTTTAAAGCCAGTTTGCCGGCGACCCCCGCAAGCGCGAATCGGGTCACGACTCGATCAGCTCCGCCTCTGCGACATACATCAGGCAGATAGTCCATCAACTCAGCCTTGAATGTCTGGACTTCCTCAGCCCATGCCTCTGGCTCAAATTTGTTAAGCAAAGCCTTGGCAAAGGCGGGCGCAACAGTGCCGTACTGATTGCAGATGCCGTCAATGACTTCCTGCCGGTGACGGTTCGACTGAAACAGCTTGTAGAAATCATCTCCCTCATCACTATCGCCGCAGGGCTGGTCTCCGATCGGAATATCAACGGCCCGATCAAAAATGCCTTCTTTAGCATTGCGTGAAACAAGCGACGAAATAGGTAATTCTCCGGTGGTGATCATGAAAAGCGTCTTGGATGGCGAGGCTTCCAGCTCTCCTTGGCTGTTCGACCTCGATCGCGATGAACCATTGGCCGACGTGTAGATAAACTGATCGAAGTCTTTGTAGTCATTGCTTCCGATCTCATCAATAAGCAGAAGCCCACCAACCGCTTGCTGAGCCTGCGCTTTCAAACCAAGGGCAGTCGATCCGAAGGTGTCGATCATCAGACGCCCCGTTCGTCCCGCGACGCTTTGTCCAGGCGCCGCAGTATTTCCGAACAGGCTGGCTATCACACCCAGACTGAGTGTCTTGCCGTTACCCGCCAATCCACACAGGTTGAAGAGCGCGGAGGATACGGACGGTACAAGATCGACCATCATGCCACCAAGGCCCATCTGAACCAGGCCCATCAGGATCCAACTCCTCTTAACTGGCCTGAGAACCGCCTCATTCCAACCATCCAAGCTGCCTTTCACCGTGAATCCCGGTTTTACTGTCTTGGCTAGGTAGCCGGCCGAATCAGCATTTGGCATCACACTCATATGTTCAGCATGAGCAAACCCCAACAGTTCTGCACGGTCGCGTCCGCCATAGATCCAGCCCTCTTCCTTCACCCACTTCTTGAGCGGCTCGCGGGACTTTTGTTGAACCAGACACCGCACCAGTTCCGAGACCGTTTTTTCCTCGATAACCTCCGGCAACACCCGATTCATCAACTGGGGCAGAACTTTCCGGTCCATCGCTACAACCTTGGTCATGAGCTCGGATTTGATCTCGACGCTATTGCCATTTCTGCACCAGAAATTGATACGTACATTCATCTCATCTTTGTTCGCAACATCCACAAGGATGGGGTCGACCCAGATGGGAGGACAAATCTCGACTGATTTGTCTTTTTTAGTCTTAAGCACGGTTTTCAACGTGAATTCAAATTCCCCGATCCGGTGATGGCCAAAGAGCTTTTCGACCAGCCCACAATCCATCGTGTGGATTATTTCCAAGAGCGCTATAAGGCTGAGTTTTTGATCACTTCCCGCACCGGGTGCGGTGAAGCGGCCGCAGTGAAACTGGTTGCCGAGACTGCTATCGAACTCGATATCGATACGCAGACTGGAAAGAGCAGCCTTTACCACTTCCTCGACACCATTCCCGGTATGAAATTTATTGGAAAGGAACACGTAGGTTGATGCTGTGCTTTCGAAAATCAGGAAGCGATTCTTGACCATGTCGGTCAACTTCCTGGCGTTCGGATTTGATTTCGCGATGGTTACCACCGCAGTACGGCTTCCAAACTCTAAGCTCCGACCGTCGTCAAGTAACTGACCGCCCACAGCACTGGCGGCGTCTTCAACCTGATAATCGAATGGCTGATCATCTTGAGTCATGAATTTTGTCATTACATACGCTCCACAAAGTTAGCAGCCATGGCTTTAGCAACTCGCTCGCTGGCAACTTGCAGGTCGCAATGGGCGAGGGACGCATAGCGCTCAGTCATACGGATGCTGGAGTGCCCCAGTAACCTCTGGACGGTGTAAAGCGGAATGCCGTCCTTCACGCAGAAGGACGCATAGATGTGTCGCAGATCGTGAAAGCGAAGGGCTGCTGGCAGACCTACCACAAGGCAAGCCTTTTTCCAGGGCCGCACTGGTCTGCTCATAGGCTTGCCAGGAAGAACGCCAGGGAAGAGCCAGCTGCCAGCGAGAAACGCGGGGGTAGACTCAGCGAGTTGGCCGAGAACCTTCTTGCAAGCAGCATTAATCGGCACGTGACGTTTCTTGCCGCCCTTGGTCGTGCTCAACGTAATGTGTTCAAGGGAGTGGTCGACATCTTCCCACTTGATGGCAAGCGCCTCGCCTATGCGCATGCCCGTCGAAAGCAAAAACGTCACAAGAGCACCCACACGCGGGTAATGGCCGTCCAGCCAGATAACCGCTTCGCTTAAACGCCCCCCCAGATCATCGGTAACCTCGTAGGTTTTGTGCTGAATCTCCCTGACCAACTTGAGGCCACGAGTGGGATCCTGATCACAATAGCCCTGCGTTACAGCAAATCGAAACAACGCCCGCAGCATCGCCAGGTAACGATTTCGTGTCGCAACGCTTAGAGCAGGGGCAAGGCCGTCCATCACTCGACGAACGTGGGTAAGCGCGATCACCTTGATAGACAGAGAACCAATGATTGGCTGCACGGATTTCGAGTAACGCTTTTGCTCGCGCTCAGTCGAACACTTGGCGTTCAATTGGCCGACACTGGCGAATTCGGCGAACACCTCGTCCACCGTCCGATCGAGTGTCTTAGGTGACGGAACATTATTCTTAACAGCACATACTCGCGCCTGATCAAGGGTGAGCTCACCGCTTGTGCCGAGTTTGATGCGCTTACGATTGCCAGTGCTAGCTCGCATGTAGTAGCTGCAATTACCGGTGGAGGGGTAATCGACGATAACGAGGTAGGGAATGACAGAATCGCGTGTTTCAATTTGTTTAGGCATGACTCCTCCGGTCTGGGCAAAAATGCCCTGACGAATTGGCTGTTTTGGTTGTTTACGAACGAGTCAGAGAGGGAGGTGAAGCAGTAGATTAGAAGCGCAATTAGTAGCTCTCAGATGGGGCATTTGACGTCCGACAAACGAACTTTGCCCCATATCCTGATGGGCTGCAAGCCACCTAAAATAAGCAACTCTCGGCCAAAATTCGGATAAATAGAGATACGAAAATCGATACGCCCTGGATCTCTAGGGGACGATTAGATCCGACGGGTTTTCCCTTGAATGTTCAGGGGATAATTAAATATTTCGGTTTTCCCCTGGATGTCCAGGGGAGAACGTAGAAAGCGAAAAACATAAAAACATTAGAAACGAATAAAATCAGCCATGGTTATTCGATAACGGTATATAAATAACCTTCAGAGTGATGCTCTTTTCAGATTTTTCCAGCATTTTAACGCGGTGCACGCGGAATCCTTGGACCGCCACGCTTGGATGAACCTTCAAGAACGACCCATGGAGCGTTGAACAGCATTTTCGGGGCCGGTACCGCAGGCTGACCAGCAAGTGGTCTGAGAGTGGCCGTCGACCCCTGCTTTTCGTCTCTGAATCGCCACAGCAGTAGACTGAAAATTCTTTATTGAAAGTGCAAAGGCTTCTGCCTTTAGGCCTCAAAAAGCGCCCCCTTCGCTACGACGCCATTAATATGCCATTATTGAAAACCGATTCAGTTCCTGGCCTACACACAAATGGAGTTGTGCCCATGCGTCGTTACCTCATCACTGCCTCTATCCTCCTTGCAATCTCATCGCCTTACGCATTTGCCAAAAATCACTACTCCGTAACATATGGTGCTTGTGTAGCGAAGGCAGAAGGCAGAAGGCATCAGGACCAACCTTAATAACTGCAAAAATGAAGCGCTGAAAAAGCAGGATGCTCGACTGAATAAGGCTTACAAGTCAGCAACGGCTGTATTGCCTGCTGGACAGAGGACGAAACTACGCGTCATCCAACGCGTTTGGATCTAGTACAGAGATGCCGATTGTGGGACGTACTACACGCTTACCGATGGGACTATGGCGATGCTGAACGGTGCTGGGTGTGAGTTGAGCATGACGCATGAGCGAACTGATGCATCGGAGTGGTTGGCTGAGACGGTGGCGATTGATTTTACCCTCAAACAGTCTTCCAACTTGCACATGACCAGTGGTGCCTTATGCTTGTCAGTAACAACGTAAAAAAACTGAGCGAGAAAGTGGCTTGCAACGATCAAGACTCACTAAATGCTCTGTCGCCGTTAATGGCATGCCATCATGCCAGCGCCGACTTAAATTCACAATTTTTGTTGTTCAGAGCTTATTTAAGCCATAATAACTAAACCCCCAAACAAGATAGCAACAACAAAATCAAACTAACACTTCAATAAAGAGATGAGACATGGAAGCTTCAACCAACGATCTAATTTCAATCGACGCTAAGACCATGCAATACAATACGACTCGCCTGAAGTACGAGGCACTATCCCGCAATGCCCACTCAGACTTTATTGAGAACTTCAATTCTTGCTTCTCAAACATAGATGACGTTCACAACAATTGCAGCGAACTTTCCACCACCAAATACTTTCTTCCAGCAATCCATGAGGCGATTTGCGATCTAATCGCTCTCGGCATACATGATATTGATTTATCGTTTTTTTGCGAAAACTATCTTTCCTCTCACTTCACATGGGAGGATGACTTTCAAGTAATAGATGACAAATATATGGAGCTCACGCTAGCCACCGGAGAGCTGGATGCTTACAGAGTTGCGAGGAGAGAACAACGCGGACGCTGGATGGGCGGCGGGCTTGGATTAGGTGGGGCAATTAAAGGTGCAGCCCAAGCGGCTGCCATAAATGTCGTCACAGGAATAGCTCATGGCACATGGAACCTCGGAGCAAAAGCTATCTCTTCAATCAGCGTCAGCATGAAAAAAGACGCATTATTCAAAGAACCAGCCACCAAGGAAGAGTTGGCTTTAGCAATTTATCACGGTGTGTTCTCTGTCTTTGTCGCGCTTACTGACGCGGCTAACGATCAAAAACCAGGATCAATTTCTGGTCTGATAACAGCAGAAGGTGTAGATAAAGCCAAACGTATCCTAGACAACATAGAGCACAGCCGCCTGCCCACCACAGACATCAAGGAAGCATTACAAAAAGCGATAAATCTCGACCCTTATAATGAGAATTCATACCGAGTCTGGGTTAGAATATTTGGCGACGCTGATTTAACCCTAAATAAAACTGCCGTTAATTTTGGGCGCGGAAAGGCTCTTGATCAAGAAAAAAATAAATTATTTAAAACTGAGATATCCAAACTAAATCTGACTTCTATTTCAGCACTCGAGAACAATGCACTCCAACTAAACGAGTACGCATTATCCATTGGTTTTCTTGGGGCAGAGAAAGAAATCCATAAGATCCGCACATTACTCACAAACAAAGATAAAGAAGACAGAACATTCAACGGCAACACCTACGAAACAACGGCCATGGCCACCGACGCCAAACTAGATGTAATCAACCGCACACACGACGGAAAACTTTACGAGTCGATAGACTTGGCTGAAATCGCACGCAACAAAAAAAGTGTCGGGATATTCCTCGGTGCCGGCATACTTATTGCCCCATACATATTCTCTTTCTTTACGTTACAAAAAGGTTACTCTCCACTAGCTAGAGTTATAGCCTTTAGTTGGATGGCAGGTGCTATCTATATAGTGAAACGCTGAACAATACTTCCCGTTCTGGTGAAATACGTATCTTGCACAAACTGAACGGTTGGGTGTTCGTTTAATTACGCAAGGCGTGTTCGCCGGACGCTTACAGTGCTGGCTCGCCTGCAGTACCCTCCCAGACAGCCTACACCACAGCGATATCGTTGGTTTACTCGGCAATTCATTTGCTTGTGCCCGCTGAATCATCACCCCTAAAAGGGTAAGGCGGAAACCTAAATAATGCACATTTCGTCCGCACGCAGAGATAACAAGTCCATCTGATGATGGTTGTCGCGGTCCTACTCTCAAACTGACTCGCTCAAGGAGGAAACGTTGAATAATCTGTTCATGTACGCCACGAAAGAACTCAGCACTGATGCTTTTCTAGCTTGGTTTTTCAAGGAATTGGAAGTCAACCCAGACGTCGCGGATTATCGATCCCAGGTATTTCACGCTCTAGGGCTCATTGCCGAAGGCGAAACGCCCGTAAAAGTTGAACCGGTGCTCCAATCTGGCAACGTCGATTTAATCTTGAGCTTTGAAGTCAACAACACAGCCCGTAGCATTCTGTTTGAGAACAAGACCTCATCAACCTTTCATTCTGATCAACTCAATCGCTACCGGAAACACTTTCCGAATTGCGACAAGTATATTTATTTTAAAATTGGCTATGTCGACACATGGGAACGGCAGAATCTACAGGGCTATCAACTCGTAACTGCGCATGACTTTTATCAAGCAGTCAGCTTTTTAGCCCCATTCCACCCAATTATTCATCAGTACTGTGCGTTCCTGAAAGACGCCTGGATCTCTAAAGAAGAAAATGTTTTCAAGCGTTTAGCCATCTCCTGTCCAACAGCATTTCAAAGCGCCATAGGTCAACGGCACCTCATCGGTGAACTCTACGATCAACTAAATGGCAGTGACCCGTTTTTGAAATTTAAGAAAGGCTCCAACATTAACGGATCACCTTGGACTCAGCTAGATTTTTGTAGACGTAAGGACTACTACGAAGGCACAAACGAAACATTATTTTGGAGAGTAGACTCACGCGCCGGGCGAACCTATCTACGAATCAACCAGTACGCTGCCATCCCGATTGACCGCCCCGAAATTGTTGCTCATAAAAAGCGGCGTCTAAAGTCTTTACGCGAGTTAGCGTCTGATATCAGCAGTCATTACGACTTGAAGCCCGGCAAGATTTCTAACAAGGGTGTGCGAGAAAGCGAGGTTATCATTTTTTTCTTTGACGAAAACCCTTACGCCCCCCTAAAAAAGTTACTTCCTGAATATACCACCAAGCTCCAAGCGCTGTACTACCAACTGGAATAGAATTTCTGAATGGTTCACTTAAGCACGCCAACAGGAGACTTAACAAAAAATGAGCCTATTCAAAATATTAATGGGTCTTACCATTACTTCCACCGTTGTTAGAAAACCAGACCAAGAAAAAATTGACGCTGAGAGAAGAAGAACGAATCGAAGCGCTATCAATACTATTTTCGAGGAAGTCTTTGACGCTCAATGCGTCTTGCGTCCAGGATCAATTGTGGCCTGCGACCTTGCTCTCGGATTGGATCACACAGGGATCTATATAGGCAGAAATCGAATTGTTGAGCGGCATGGAGATGGGGAAATCAGAAAAGTCTCGATAAACGATTTCATCAACTCGTCAACGCTTAGATCCGGGGTGACGTTATACGTAGCTTGTGCGAATGGTAAAATCATAGCCAGCCCTGAAATTGCAAAGCGTGCAAGAGAGGCTGTCGGAACCAATTTTGGCTATCACTTGATAGACAATAATTGCCATAAACTTACGGCATATCTGGCAACCGGTAGACGCCACGAGATCACCACATTTTCAACGCTGGCGTCCTTACTTGACACGAAGCACCCAGGACTAGAGTGGAAATCCGCAATAGTTAGATAACACCACAGCATCAGTTGTTCGCAATGACCCTATTGTCACGCGGCATGCGCGGCGTGGATGTATTGGTAGCATTTCTGGCTTACTCAAATGTCACGCGGTACGCGCGGTGCGTCGAATAGCAGCAGCAATCCGTCCACCCCGCTCCGGTGCTCCTCCGGACCGTCCGGAACGCTTTCAAGCCATCTGGCCCGTTTCTGGCCGAGATTGACTGCGCCGTATTTCAGATAGGGCCAGGAAATCCAGTCGTTTTTCGAATGCGGCCGGGCTTTTACAGGTTTTGAAAATCCCCGTGTCGGCGGTTCGATTCCGTCTCTGGGCACCACATTCAGTTTTGATTTGGTGTTCGCACTACCTCAAAACACAGAAAAACCCGCCTAGTGCGGGTTTTTTTTTGGCCGTGATTTAACCCCACAGCACCACCTCTCTTGGCGATTGCAAAGAGATGGGGTTCAATCCTCTCCTCAGCCTGCAAAGGACACACCGTTATGTCATCGCCAAAAAAGCAGCAAAAAAACGCCCAACGAGCCAAAACCAAAGCCAAGCAGAATCGCGTCGGCAAACCGGCCAAGGCCTCGGCAGGCGCACTGCTCGACAATCCGTTCGATGACGTGAAAATCGACCTGAGCACGTTCAACTTCCAGGACATTCTCGACAACGGCTTTGACCCGGCCGATTACGACGACCTGTTCCAGGCCATGAAAGCGGCCGAAGCCATCAACCTACAAACCCTGTGCACGGTATTCCTGCAATACCCGGTACTGGAGCTGGTGATCTCGGAAGAGGAAGAAGAACCCGCCACCGACTTCCTGATGGGCCTGCTGATCGAATACCGCATCGGCATCCACGGCGACGACGAAGACAGCGCCGTGGCCTGGATTGAGACCCCGGCCTTCCAGAAAGCCTACGTTGAAGCCTCGCGCCTGCTGCAGGAGCGCAATACCCGGAGCCTGCACTGACAGCAGCCCTGATTGAACCTGTCAGCTGGGCATTTACTGAGCCCGCTGCTGACGGTTACCTGTTGGGCGGTTTCGAGTGGCGCCAGCGCACGCACGACAGCACACGGGCAGTGGTGATTATCAACGCCGCCACTTCGGTGCGCTGCCAGTACTACTCGCGGTTTGCCGAATACCTGTTCAGCCACGGCCTGGACGTGATGCTGTTTGACTACCGCGGCATCGGCGCCTCGCGCAGCGGCTCGTTGCGCGGCTTTGCGGCCACATGGTCGGACTGGGGCATGCTGGATGCCCAGGCCCTGCTCAAGCGTGCACAACGGGAATACCCCGGCCAGCCGATCGACGTGGTGGGCCACAGCTTTGGCGGTTGTGCCGCGGGGCTGGCGACCTCCGGTCAGGCTATTCGCCATCTAGTCACTGTGGGTGCGCAATTTGCCCACTGGCGTGACTACGCACCGGCACAGCGCTGGCAGATGCTCGCCAAATGGCACGGGGTGATGCCGTTGCTGACTCGCATATGCGGCTATTTCCCTGGCAAACGCCTGGGCTGGCTCGAAGACACCCCGGCGGGCGTGGTCAGGGACTGGGGCGCACTCAGCACGCGCTACGAGAAGCTCCCAAGCGCACGCAACATTGCCGCCCTGCCCTTTTCCAGCGTTACCGCCAAAACCCTCGCCATCAGCTTTAGCGACGATCCTTTCGGTACTGTGCCGGCCATTGAGCGCTTGCTGGGTTACTTCAGCGCCAGCTCGCGTACGCATCTGCGCATCCAGCCACAAGATATCGACGAAACTGCCATTGGCCATTTCGCGTTTTTTCATAGCCGTTTTCAAGGCAGTTTGTGGCCGATTGCTTTGCAGTGGTTGAAGGAAGGGGAATTGGCGGTGGATGTGCCGGGGCGGACAGTCTCTTTCAAAGCGCCCTCACCCCAACCCTCTCCCGGAGAGGGCTAGGGTGAGGGGCTTTTGACTCTGTTGCCAAGAAGGCGTTCGAGCGCTAAAGTCCGCTGTGTCGCGGTCAATCCCGTGGCCGGGCTTGGAAACCCGAATCGTAAACGGTGCTACAGCGCCAAAGTCAGTATTTCAGGCGTTTTTTTATGCCTGAAATATTACTTTATGGCGGCTGTGCGCGGGAGGCTTCGTGCCTGCCGGGTTCCGTTTACCCCGGTTTTCCAACCTGCGTACAGCTGCCACCCATTCGCTTGGAAACGAACGTGGTAGCTCCAACCAGTAAACGGAGCATCACCAATGAATCAACACCCCACCACCACCCTCGCTTTCCACGAAAGCGGACGCAACCACCTGCTATTCAGCGTCACCGCCAATATCCCTGCAACAGACGCCTTGCACAGCGCCTCGGAGCTCATGTCCGCCGTCGCCCACTCACTGGACGCCGCCGCAGCTGGCACCCTCCAGATCGACGCTCATCAAGCCTTTGTGCTGCACCACGCCCTGCGCGCCGCCAAAGCCACTGTCGATTCGCTGATCCCGGTAACCTGACGCACTAACTGCAACAGGACAATCTCGCTCCTACAAAGGAGCGAGAGTCTGCCCACCTGCCTCTCTGATCCGTTCACTTACCACATCACGAATTTCTAGATAACCTAATCAAACAAGCTCATAAAAAATCAATATTTATTGGGCTTTAGGCTATATTTTTCTAGATAGTCAAAATACTCAACAGAGATAATTGCAAATGCCCTGGTTTAAGCATCATGCACTTGAGCTGCTGAATCCTTCATTCGATTCGAGTCTGGTCGATGTGCTGAGTGAGCTGGAGCATCTACGCCGCCTGAAGCTGGAAGGCGATACACCGGCCCCGGTGTTTTTCCAGCTCAAGTCTATTTTTCACATGCTCGAAAGCCTGGGCTAGGCCCGCATCGAGGGCAACCACACCACCCTCGCCGATTACATCGACCATAAACCGGGCAGATGCCCCAAAGTACGGTCTTATGAAAGTCGCTCTGGCACATCATCGGTTTGGCTGGGTGCACCCCTTTAGCAACGGTAACGGTAACGGTCGAGTGGTACGGCTGCTTACGTACGCCTTACTGATGAAATACGGTTTCAATGTGGATGCTGGAGGCAGGGTTTTGAACCCCACTGCCGTCTTCTGCAATGACCGTGAGCACTACTACTCAATGCTTGCCATTGCCGACTCCGGCAGCAAAAACGGCCTCGAAAGCTGGTGTACCTATGTGCTGGAAGGCATTCGCGCAGAGCTGGAAAAAGTAGATCGCCTGACCGATTACACGTACCTCACCAAACATATTCTCAACCCCGCAGTGACATTTGCTCATGAGCGCGGCTGGATCACCGAAACCGAAAGCACTGTGTTGACCTTGGCTATCAAAAGCAAAGTGGTTAAGTCCTTCGACTGCGCCGCTGTTCTACCAAGGCTTTCCATGAATCAACGCACGTACCTGATCAAAAGGTTGGTCGAACAAGGCATGCTGCTCCCCATAAGCCCAGGGGCAAGGCAATACACCATCGGTTTTTCAAACAATTACCTGATACGCGGTGTTATCAGGTCGCTGAAAGAACATGGTTTTATCCCTTCCCCACTGGAAACTCTTTAACGGGAACAAACCAGGCATTACTAAGGCTGCGCAGCACACCCTTGCGGTTTATACACCCGCAAACCAGACGGCGGATTATTCGCCAGCTTGTTGGCAGGTCTGCGCGGGCGCACCAGCAACTCCCCGCCACAATTGGGGCAAAGCCCGCCCAGGTGCTGCTCGGTGCAGGTCGCGCAAAAGGTGCACTCAAATGAACAAATCCGTGCTTGAGCCGAATCAGGCGGCAAATCGCAATCACAACATTCGCAATTGGGGCGTAATTCGAGCATGAGCACCTCACATAGGACCGGTAGTTTTCATCCTTACATTTAAGACGCTTCCCGCAAAAAACCAACAGCAAATACAAAATGGCAGTGACATTCTCATTAGCCCTTCAAGCTGATGCGCGGCAAAAAACAATGAACCCACCGCTTCCCGCTACCACCCCCGATTCTGATCTGGCGCCCTTACTCAACTCTCTGGGCGAACTTATCCGCCAAGCCCGGCAAAAGGCCTTGCGCGTGGTGGATACACTGCAAGTACAAACCTGCTGGAACATGGGCCGGCATATCATTGAGTACGAACAGGCAGGTGCCGTTCGAGCTGCTTATGGCAAGCAACTCTTACCAACACTGGCTAAAGCCCTTACGAACGAGTTTGGAAAAGGATTTGATGAACGTAATCTGCGGCACATGCGCAGTTTCTATCAAGGTTTTCCAATTTGGAACGCAGTGCGTACCGAATTGAGCTGGACCCACTACCGCACCCTGCTACGGGTCGAAAAAGATAGCGCACGCCAGTGGTATATGAACGAGGCTGCCACACTGAACTGGTCAACCCGCGCCCTTGAGCGGCAAATCGGCACGCTGTATTACGAGCGCTTGCTGGTCAGCCAGGATCGTCCTGCGATCATGCAGGAAGCCGCAACCAATATGCTCGCGCTGAACAAAAGCCCCCGCGAATTTGTGCGCGACCCGGTGCTACTGGAGTTTCTGGGCATGCCAACAGTTGCGGGGCTTTTCGAGACCGGACTGGAACAGGCACTGATCGATCATCTGCAAGGATTCTTGCTGGAACTGGGCAAAGGCTTCGCCTTCGTTGCCCGCCAGCAGCGCATCAGCACCGAGAGCAAAGACTTTTATGTCGATCTGGTGTTCTACAACTACCTGCTCAAGTGCTTTGTGATCTTCGACTTGAAACGTGGCGAGTTGACCCACCAGGACATCGGCCAGATGGACATGTATGTGCGCCTCTACGACGACCTCAAGCGCGGCCCCGAAGACTGCCCCACCGTGGGCATCATTCTGTGCGCACAGAAGGATGCCTCGGTGGTGCGCTACTCAGTACTGCATGGCAACGAGCAGCTGTTTGCCAGCAAGTACACACTGGTGCTGCCTACAGAAGACGAACTGCGTGCCGAACTCGACCGAGAACAGCTGCTGGTTGAGGCCAGAAGCCATAAACCTGAGTAGCCGCTCTCAACTCCGTCAGCTAAACGCGTTGATAAACCAGGTAATCATCGGGATCGACACGATATCGATCAGCACCGCACCACACAGCGGCACGATGATAAAGGCCTTGTACGAGAAGACTTTGTAGTGATCACAGATGGCGCCCATATTGGCCACGGCATTGGGCGTCGCGCCCAGCCCGTGCCCCATAAAGCCCGCGCACAAGACTGCTGCGTCGTAGTTACGACCAAACAGACGGAACAGGACGAACACGCACAGTAAAATCATGATCACCACCTGCACCACCAAAATCACCAGCAGAGGCAAGCCGAGTTTCTCCAGCTCCCAGAACTTCAAGCTCATCATCGCCATGGTCAGGAACATGCCCAGGCACACGTCACCAATGGTGCTGACGGCATGGTCGGGCATCTCGATAACCTGAGCCCGGTCATTGAGGTTGCGCAGGATGATCGCGACAAACATGGCGCCCACATAACTCGGCAATACGATGCCCAGATGCTGCTGCAAGCTGGAGCCCAGCCAGAAGCCCAGCACCATGATCACCACGATGCAGGTCAGCAAGCGCAGCAGGGTTGCGGCATCCAGTGCGGAAGGCGGAGTGTGGACCACTTCTTCGAACGCCTTGAGGCTGCCAACGGCTTCAGCCTTGACCACCAGTTTGTTGCGCTCGATCAACCAGCGCGCCAGCGGGCTACCCAACAAGCCGCCTGCCACCATGCCGAAGGTTGCAGCGGCCAGGGCTGCTGTCGTTGCCCCCACCGCACCCAGGTTTTCAGCAATTGGCCCGAAAGCTGCCGCTGCACCAAAACCGCCTTCCAGTGACACCGCTCCGGCCATGATCCCCAGCAGCGGGTCGATACCCAGCAGTTTGGCGACACTCACACCCACCACGTTTTGCACCAGCGCCAGGCCCCAACAGGCACCCAGGTAGATAAACAGCAATTTGCCGCCCTTGCGCAGTAAACCCAGGCTGCCGCCCAACCCGACGGTGGTGAAGAACGCCACCATCAGTGGGGTTTGCAGGCTGGTGTCGAGGGTCAGGTTGAGCAGTTGTTGATCACGTAACAGCCAGATCACCAGGGCAAAACCAAAACCACCGATGACCGGTGCAGGCACACACAGTTGGCGCAGCCAGTAGCTGCGTTTTTTCAGTTGGGCACCCAGGCCCAGCAGGAGCAACGCGAGAGCAAGGGTGCTCAGCGCATCCAGTTCGAATGTCAGCATGGCGAATTTCTCTTTTTCTTATGATTCAACAAGCGGTTTCAGGGATTTACGGAAAACTTAATCAATCAGGCTGGCGAGCAGACGCGCGCCAATGCGGGCGGTTCGGTTGTCGATGTCCAGGCTCGGGTTGAGCTCGGCAATGTCGGCCATGCGCAATTTGCCGCTGGCTTTGGCGTGGCGGACCAGATGCTCGACGATCTGCAGGTCAACACCATGGGCAGACGGCGCACTCACGCCGGGCGCCTGGCTGGCGGGCAATACGTCAAGGCACAGGGTCAGGTAGAGGTGATCGACACCTTGCAAAAAATCATCGATCAAGGCTTCACAGGCTGGTATGTCCCAGCTGTTCATCTGCCGGTCGAGGCGGTAACGCACATTCAGGCGCTCTGCCTGTTCAAACAATGCCTGGGTGTTGTTCAACTGGCTGACGCCCAGGCAGCAATAAGCGAAAGGCATGTCGAACTGCTGGCAAACCTCGGCAATCTGGCGGAAAGGTGTGCCAGAACTGCTTTGTTCAGCGTGGCGCAAATCAAAATGCGCATCAAAATTGAGAATGCCGATCCGCGGCTGCGCACTTGTGCGGCGCAAGTGATCAGCCAGGCCACTGAAACTGGCAAAGGCGATTTCATGCCCGCCACCCAGGCCCAACGGTAAATGCCCCTGGTCGAGCAAATGGCTGACCTGTTCTGCATAACCTTGCTGCGCGCCTTCCAGATCATCGCCTGCACAGCTCACATCACCGGCGTCATACAGCGGCGCCTGGCCGTGCCATGCCAGATTGGCCAATGCCTTGCGCAGGGCCACGGGACCCTGCCGTGCACCGGTGCGGCCCTGATTGCGCTTGACCCCTTCATCACTGGCCAAACCAATCATTGCAGCGCCCGCCGGCAGGCCATCAGCCACTGGTTTGACCCATTGATGCCAGCGCAATGCGCCCTGCCCTTCGGCAGCGTCAATACGGCCTGTCCACAAGGACATGTCGGGTACAACTGTCATGCTTGAAACTCCAATCGAATTCAGTCGAGCCGGGCGCTCAGGCGCAGGGCTACGTCCTGGGTCCAGCGGATCAGGCGTTCACTGCGGGTGTGTGCCCGGGAGGCCGGGGCCATAAGGCTGATGGCGCCTTGCAGGCGATTGCGGCTGTCGAGCAACGGCGCACTGATGCCCCAAATGCCGTCATCAATCTCACTCACACTCACGGCATAACCGGCAGCGCGGATCTCGGCAAAGCTGCGCTGGTAGGTGGCAACCTCCTCAGCTTCGACGCCTTGAGCCAGAAGAGCCGACAGGCTTTGCGCCTCATCCATATACGCCAGCAGCACCCGCGCAGAAGCGCCGACCAGTAACGGCTGGGCAAGGCCCTTCTGATAGCAGCAGCGCAGGGGTTGCGGGCTGTCGACCAGCTCAATGCAAATCGCCTGGCCGTTGCTCGGCACCATCAAGGCCACGCTTTCCTGACTTTGCTCGGCCAGACGCTTGAGTTCAGGCTTGGCCAGCGTCACCAGCACCGCTTCACGGTCAAATTTTTTCGCCAGTTGCAAACAGGCAGGCCCTGGCAGATAGCGGCCCTGGCCGTTCTCTTCGGCCAACCCCCAGCGCAACAGGGTTTTAAGATGGCGATAGGTGCTGCTCAGCGGCTGCGCCAGTTGCTCGGAAAGCTCTTTGGCAGAGATCGCTTCACCGGATTGCCCCAGGGTTACGAGGATTTGCAGCAAGCGATCAGTTGGCGTGTTGTAGTTCATTGTTGGCCCCATGCTCATGCCTGCATGGTGCACGGTGTTTCCCATTAGCTGAAATTCGATTCCCACTGAATGGGAAAAATCGGCCAGATAACGATCAGCGGTCGCAGATTGGCAGCATTACAGGCACAAAAAAGGCCGCCATCCGAAGATGGCGGCCTTGCTTGTTTACTCAACCGTGAGAACCGTCCTGGCCTCAGTTGAGTACGGTTGCCCCCAACTTCTCAATACGCCGACGACGAGCCACCAGCAGGCCAGCCGTCACCACCAGAATGCTCAACAAGCCGGTGGCCATGATTTCAACGCGATGCGCTTCCTGGAACAGCATGATCGTCAAAATAGCCACGATAAACACGATGACCGCATAGGTCAGGCCCGGGAACAACCACATCTTGAAGGCAATGGTCTCGCCCAGTGCCGTACGCTTTTGGCGCATGCGCAGTTGCGATATGGCAATCACCAGGTACACCAGCAAGGCAATGGCACCGGAGCTGGCCAGCAGGAACTCGAACACCGCAGCCGGAGCCACGTAGTTGGCGAATACCGCTACGAAGGCTGCACCAGTGGACATCATCACCGCCCAGTAAGGCGTACCCGCCTGGTTGGTACGCTTGGCCGCAGCCGGTGCGTCACCGCGCTTGCTCAGGGAGTAGAGCATCCGCGAAGAGGTGTAGAGCGCCGAGTTCAGGCAGCTGGTTACAGCGATCAGGACCACGATATCAACGATCAGCTTGGCATTCGGGATACCCATGCGCTCAAGTACGGTCTGGTAGGAGCCATACTGGGCCAGAGCCGTGTCGTTCCACGGCACCAGGGCCACAACGATAAAGATCGACACCAGATAGAACAGGCCAATACGCCAGATCACCGAGTTGGTGGCCTTGGTGATTTGCTTGCTCGGGTCTTTCGATTCCGCCGCCGCGATGGTGACGATTTCAGTGCCCATGAACGAGAACATGGTGGTCAACATGGCCGCCAGTACCGCGCCCATGCCGTTGGGCATAAAGCCGATGGTGTCGCTCAGATGAGCGACTCCACTGACCTGGCTGGTCGGCAGCAGGCCGAAAATAGCCATAAGGCCCAAAACGATAAAGCCAATGATCGCCAGTACTTTGATCAGCGCAAACCAGAACTCGAACTCGCCGTAGTTCTTTACACTGAACAGGTTGGTGGCGGTCAGCAACAGGGTAATGACCAGGGTAAATACCCAGATCGCCGTATCGGGGAACCACGCATGCAGGATGGTACCGGCGGCGACAGCTTCCAGCGGGATCACCAGTACCCAGAACCACCAGTACAGCCAGCCAATGGTAAACCCGGCCCAATGCCCGATGGCACGGTCGGCGTAGGTGGAGAACGAACCGGTGTCCGGCGAGGCTACGGCCATTTCGGCCAGCATGCGCATCACCAGTACAACCAAAGTGCCTGCTGCGGCATAGGCCAGCAGTACAGCGGGGCCCGCCTGGGCAATCGCGTGTCCGGAACCGACAAACAAACCGGCGCCGATGACACCGGCAATCGACAACATGGTCACATGCCGTGGTTTGAGCCCTTGTTCCAGGCCGCTAGAGGATTGCGTATTGCTCATTGGGACTACCTTTCATTGAAGCCATTCCGAGCACCCGCGTTGACTTTCGTAAAAAGTAACCAACGGGGCGTTTAGAATCTTTGACGCAATAACTGAGCCAGAATGTGACAAGTGCACGGTTTGCGCGGGCTGCAACGATTTGCAACAGACGATGCAAGCCATTGACCGTAATGGCTTTTCGCCAATTCGTTACCGTAACACTCAGTTACAGAGCGCTCGACGCACCAAAAATACCCAAAACCGCCCATATGGCCCAAAAGAGGTGCGCATCTTTAACCTTTAGTAGGTTCGCGCTTCCAACACCGGGCCAAAGCTGGCAACATCGCGACCTTTTTTAAGCGACACCTGTCTGGCCGAGCGGCGAAATACAGGGTCGGTTGTTGTCGGCGCGACACTCTGCTGTAGCGATGCGACAAACTGCCACCCTCTCGCCTTTTGTGTCTTCAGGGCGGCTGGTTGCCTCTGCAACCCTATGCTAGCTTGGCCTCGCCAGGAAGGCCGCCCAACAGCAGGATCGCACCCGAACACAATGAGGAACGCACATGGCTTTGGCCACGCCCGCGCTTGAAATCCGCAACTTGCACAAACGCTACGGCGAGCTTGAGGTACTCAA
>Ga0302347_1001271_pt1 | contig 31142 bp, 31 predicted proteins | sample PhyWR1_FD_202178 | JGI IMG/M metagenome (GOLD analysis project Ga0302347, IMG submission 202178) | Leaf surface microbial communities from wheat plants in UC Gill Tract Community Farm, Albany, California, United States - DLSL W.R1 (v2)... | ecosystem: Host-associated > Plants > Phyllosphere >... | reverse complement strand
CTACAATTAAGTTCGAAAAATAAAATTAACGAAGCTGTTATCTACGACAATTCCGGCAGAATCATTTTAAAAACAAAAATCGAATCGGACAAAATAGATTTGCGTCCCCTTAATACAGGAATCTATTTTCTTTATTTCACCAACACAGACATCAAACCTATAAAAATTATAAAAAAATAAAAACCAAATGAAAAAACTCTACATCGCTTTAAGTTTATTTTTAGCTTCATTCGCTTATTCTCAAGTTCCACAGGCTTTTAGCTACCAAACCATTGCTTTCAACTCTGCAGGTGCGCCAATTGCTAATGGAAATGTAAATTTAAGAATCAGCATTCTGGACAATTCTGCAACAGGAACTGTATTATATACTGAAACTCATACTAAAACAACCAACTCCAAAGGTTTGGTTAATTTAAATATTGGAAGCGGAACACCGACTACAGGAAACTTCGGCGGAATCAACTGGGGAACGAATACCAAATTTGTAAAAGTAGAAATGGACCCAGCTGGTGGAAGTAATTATACGAATGTTGGAGTGAATCAGTTGATGAGTGTACCTTATGCTCAGGTTAGCAAAACTGTTGTGACTGGTCCGGGACAAGGAATTACTTTGGTTTCTCCAAATGGAACAAATTATACTTTAAATGTAAGTGATTCTGGAACACTAAGTTTACCCACAAGTTCTAGTTCAACTAACTCAACAATTCCTACAAATCTGTATATGCTTGGGTCATATAACTCATATAATACTGCAAGTGCTGAATTGCTTAGATTAAGTTCTGGTGAAAAAATATGCTATAAATATTTGGCTGCAAATAGTAAAATCAAATTTGCAGCTGGTCAAAATTCTGGAGCACAAATTTATGGAACAAGTACAGGCAGTGATATTATACCAAATGGAAACGACTACCTTATAAATTCAAATGGTTTTTATCGGGTGAAGTTAAATGTGACCGGTATAAGTGGTGGAAATATATTCTATAGTGTAAATTTTAATAATTTCACACCGTCTTTATATTTTAATAATGGTAGTCCTGATGTGTTATTTAATTATTACGATGAAGCAACAAATCAGTTTAGTTTTTTTGTATTTGGAGTCACAAATACATATGGTAATAAATTTAAAATATCTCTTCCTAATGAGACTTTAGGAGATAATCTAAGTGATGGTAATTTAGATATCAACGGAGATTTTATTAGTTTCCCTGGCACTAATTCTTCTTCTCAAAACTTTTCGGTTGTATTTAAGTTAAATTTTGATGGAACTGGAACATATACTGTAAATAAGCTATAACTAAAAGAGGCAAACGCCTCTTTTTTTATTTTAATTAACAAGAAAAACACTCAAAAATCATATTTCTGATATTAGAAAATTATTATAAAAACACTAAATTTGTATGTTTTGAAAAAACAGTAAATAAAATCAACTAATATAATGTCAGAAAAATCAAAAATTATCTACACGCTTACGGATGAAGCGCCGATGCTTGCAACACATTCTTTTTTGCCTATCGTTAAGGCTTTTACTTCGGTTGCAGACGTTAACATCGTTCCAAAAGACATTTCACTTTCAGGCAGGATCCTGGCTAACTTTCCAGAGTTCCTGAAAGACGATCAAAAAATCGGAGATGCATTGACGGAATTGGGCGAATTGGCAACAACTCCGGAAGCAAACATTATTAAATTACCAAATATTTCTGCTTCTGCACCTCAATTAGAAGAAGCAATCGCAGAATTACAAGCTAAAGGTTTCGCAGTTCCAAATTATCCTGCTGAACCAAAAACTGAAGAAGAAAAAGCAATCAAAGCTAAATATGCTAAAGTTCTAGGTTCTGCCGTAAATCCTGTTCTTAGAGAAGGAAATTCTGACAGACGTGCGCCAAAAGCTGTTAAAAATTATGCTAAAGCTAATCCACACAAAATGGGAGCTTGGGCATCTGACAGCAAAACAGATGTGGCTCATATGACCAGCGGAGATTTCTACGGAACGGAAACTTCTACAACAGTTGAAAATGATTCTAAATTCAAAATCGTATTCTTCGGAAATGATGGTTCTGAAAAAGTTTTGAAAGATTTCGCAAACCTTAAAGCTGGCGAAGTTGTTGACTCTTCTGTTTTGAATATCAATTCTTTGAAAGCTTTTGTTCAAGAAGCGATTGAAGAAGCAAAACAAAGAGGCGTTCTTCTTTCTGCTCACTTGAAAGCAACAATGATGAAAATCTCTGACCCTATTATTTTCGGAGCGATTGTTGAGACTTTCTTCAAAGAAGTGTTTACAAAATATGCTGAGACTTTCAAGTCTTTAGATATTAATCCAAACAACGGATTACAAAACCTTTACGATAAAATTGCCGGAATTCCGCAAGAAGCTGAAATCAAAGCTGACATCGATAAAGTTCTTGAAAACGGACCTAGAGTGGCGATGGTAAATTCTGACAAAGGAATCACGAATTTCCACGTTCCTTCCGACATCATCGTTGATGCATCTATGGCTGCATTAATCAGAAACGGAGGAAAAATGTGGGACAAAGTTGGTGCTGAGGAAGATACAGTAGCAATTATTCCAGACCGTTCTTACGCAGGTTTTTATCAGGCTGCAATTGATGATATGAAAGCTAATGGAAAATTAGACCCAACAACAATGGGTTCTGTTCCAAACGTTGGTTTGATGGCTCAAAAAGCTGAAGAATACGGTTCTCACGACAAAACTTTCCAAGCTGAAGCTGACGGAACTGTAAAAGTTCTTGACGAAAACGGAAATGTTCTTTTGGAACAAAAAGTAGAAAAATCTGATATCTTCAGAATGTGTCAGACTAAAGATGCGCCAATTCAAGACTGGGTAAAATTAGCCGTAAACAGAGCGAGATTGTCTGATACGCCTGCTATTTTCTGGTTGGATAAAGCAAGAGCGCACGATAGAGAAATCATCAAAAAAGTTGAGAAATATCTTAAAGATTACGATACAACTGGACTTGACATCAGAATCCTGGATGTGAAAGATGCAATGACAGAAACGCTCAAAAGAGCAAGAGAAGGTAAAGATACCATCTCTGTTTCCGGAAACGTTTTGAGAGATTATTTGACCGACCTATTCCCTATTTTGGAATTGGGAACTTCTGCAAAAATGCTGTCTATCGTTCCATTGATGAATGGTGGTGGTTTATTCGAAACAGGAGCTGGAGGTTCTGCTCCTAAGCACATCGAGCAATTTATTGAAGAAGGTTATTTAAGATGGGATTCTCTTGGAGAATTCTTGGCTTTACAAGCTTCTTTGGAACATTTGGCTCAGACTCAGAATAATCCGAAAGCTCAGATTTTGGCTGATGCTTTAGATGAAGCTAACGCTAAATTCTTAGCAGAAGATAAATCTCCAGGAAGAAAATTAGGAACAATTGACAACAGAGGTTCGCATTTCTATTTGGCAACTTATTGGGCAGAAGCTTTAGCCAATCAAACTAAAGATGCTGATATTGCTTCTAAATTTGCTCCAGTTGCAAAAGCATTGACTGAAAACGAAAGCAAAATCAATGAAGAATTGATTGGTTCTCAAGGTAAAGCTCAGGAAATCGACGGTTATTACAGACCAGATTTCACAAAAACTGATGATGCAATGAGACCTTCTGCAACGCTTAATGAAATTGTAAACGGAATCTAATTCTTATCAATAAATTATAAAAGCTCCTTTTTTGAGGAGCTTTTTTTGTTTTAATACTTTTTTAAATTTTATCTTCTACAATCACTCTTCTGTGTTCTCTTCCCCAATTAATCATTTCTCCGATAATTGTCCCGAATGTTCGGCAATAACCCGTTGGTTCGTATTCGATTAAAACCGGCGTGTCGGGAAAAACAGTTCGTTTCACCAGTTTATTCAGTTCCATATCTTTCAACTCTTTTGAAAGCATTCTGGTTGTGATTCCAGGAATACTTCTTTCAATTTCGCGGAAACGCTTGTTACCATTGCAAAGTGAATTGATAACAGGAATTCTCCATTTTCCACCAATAAAATATAAGGTGTCCTGCAATGCTCTAAGTTCTTCGGTTTGGTCTCTTTCCATAGCTGTAAAATTAATTGATATAATTAATGATATTGATATACTCTGTGATACTGATTACAAAAGTATATCAATTTGAAATAACTTTGTCAAAAATTTTAAAACAATGAGTAAATTTAATAACAAACTAGCCATCGTAACTGGCGGAAATAGCGGAATTGGTTATGCAACAGCAAAAGAATTGATTGCAGAAGGCGCAAAAGTAATCATCACAGGAAGGCGAAAAGAAGCGATTGAAAAAGCAGCAGAAGAATTGGGAGCAATTCCTTTCGTAGCCGACCAAGGAAACCTGGAAGATATTGAAACTTTAAAGAATGAAATTGAAAACCACTACGGTAAAATTGATATTCTGTTTATCAATGCCGGAATTACGGGAACATTAGGTTCTATTGAAAATATGAATTCCGAGAATTTTGATAATGTGATGAGTATCAATTTTCGTGGTGCGTACTTTACTTTAAGCAAATTGATTCCATTACTGAATGAGGATGCTTCCGTCGTTTTTCTATCTTCAAATGTAGAAAACAGCTGCGGCAGAATTGGCTCCAAGGAAAATCCGTGTCAATATCGTAAGCCCTGGTCCAACAAAAACTGAAATAATGACCAAAGCCGGACTTGACGAAGAAACCTTGAAAGGAATCAATGAATGGTTAATTAATGAAATTCCACTGAAAAAAATGGGAACACCAAAAGATGTCGCAAAAGCTGTCGTTTACTTGTCAGACAATAATATGGCGAGTTTTATGACCGGAACAGAAATCCTGATTGATGGTGGGATGATACTGTAAAGCCAATGTCAATTTTATCAAAATGCCGACAATCAAATGTTCTGCATTTTTTTCGAAAGCTTTTATTCTGCTTTTACCTTCTAATTTGTCCACTTCGGGTATTTATTCATTTCAAAAGAATGATGTTCAAATTACTTTTGACATATAAAATTTTTGATTATGACAACAACTAAAAAGAAAAGTAACCCGATTGCGATTATATTCCTGATAAGTTTGGGAATCTTTGTTGGACTTCAGTTTTTCAACGAACCTTTGAAGGGAGAATCTGTAACCAAATCAATCGAAGCACCGCGTGAAGTGATTTCTATATTGGAAAATTCCTGTTTTAACTGCCACTCCAATCAACAGAATTTGAGTTGGTACGACAAAATTGCTCCCATCTCTTGGGCAGTAAACAAAGATGTAAAAAGAGCTAAAGAAGTCTTGAATTTTTCCGAATGGAATTATTCTGCAGGAGAACATCAAGGAAAAATGTACGCTATTTTGAATATGATGCAAAGCGGAAAAATGCCCCTTCCCGAATATACAATCCTTCATCCTTCCGCCAAAATAACTCCAAAGGATGTAGAAGTTATTAGAAAATATACGCTTTCATTATCAAGTATTAGTTCAAATAAGAAAGTAGAAAAAGAAATTTCTAAAAGTGTAGAGACTAAGAAATCCAATGACACACCAATTTCCCCAAATGGTGTCAAATATACAGACGATTATAAGAATTGGAAAGTCATCAGTATGAGTACACTTTTTGACCATTCTATAAGAGTTATTTACGGTAATGATGTTGCTGTGAAAGCTATTGAAACAGAAGATTTTCATCCTTGGCCAGATGGAAGTGTTGTGGTAAAATCTGTATGGAAGCAGGAAAAACTTGCTAATGGCGAAATCCGAGCTGGAGAATTTGTCAATGCTCAGTTTATGGTAAAAGATTCTAAAAAATATACAGATACAGAAGGTTGGGGATTTGCGAAATTTTCTGGCAACGACTTGCATCCAACCGGAAAAACGGCATCATTTGCACGGGAATCTTGCATTGCCTGTCATCGTCAATTAGCCGAAAAAACAGGTTATCTCTTCGATGTTCCAATGAAACTAAATACAGAAAAACTACTAAAAACTCTTCAGAAATAATGAAAATACTATTAATACTAATTTCCATTGTAAGCTTATTGACCGCTTGTGAGACGAAGGAATCAGACAAAGATTTACAGCGCATTGTTTTTGATGCAGGCGATTTGAAATTCATTTCAACCTCGATGAATACAATCAAAGGAACTTCATCGGCATTGTATGGTAATCAACAAGCTTTGACATCTTTGCAAGAAGAGAAAAGTCTGCCGTTGAACGGTTCTATTCTGAAACTGGTCACTTGGAAATACCACGATAATCCGCAGTACATCGGTGGAACTATTACTGGAGAATTGTTAAGTATAGAAACTCTTGAAAGTGATAAAAATGGAAATGTCAATTATAAAGTGAAAGAGAGCTCAAAAATAGCGTCTAATCTTCCATATAAAAATGATAGAATAAAATATATAATGAGTTATAAACCAGTCACAAGACCATAATGGTAATTTTAAAAAATAGATAATTTGAGATTAGATTGAAAAGTCCTTTCTCAGATTATCTATTTTATAATTTACCAATAAAAGTTATTAATTTAACAGTTTCAAAAACCAGCCGTTCCAATGCAGCAGCAAAAAATTAAAATCTCAAAGACCATTATTTGGGTCAGCTCTATATTTTTGGGCGTTCTGTCATCTGTTCCTCAATTGGCTTCGCATACATTCAATTGGAAAGAGGCAATTGTCAATTCGGCTATTACAGCAGCATTTTCTGTAATAATGTGGTACGTTAATATCTACCTTCTCAACCGTGACACAGGAAAAAGAAGACAACAGATTTCGTATTCCAGATTACTGAATATTCTGGCTTTTGGTATGGTTGTAATGTTCTTCTTGGCTTGGATTCAGCAGCTTATTTTGTCGCATATCAATTTTGGTCCCACAATGTTGATGGTGGAAGTTAGGGGAATTCTTATCAATCTGGTTTGCTATATGTTTTTGACTTTGCTTCAAAATAATTACTCTGGTCAGCAGATACAATTGGAATTGGAAAAAGTGAAAAGTGACAATCTGGGCGCACAATTCGAATTACTGAAACAACAAATCAATCCTCATTTTCTGTTTAATAGTTTCAATACTTTAAAATCAATGGCAGAAACCAATGACTCAGAAACGGTTGATTTTATTATGAAACTTTCTGATTTTTACAGATATACATTAGAAAGCAGAAAACTGGACTTGATTACCGTGCAGGAAGAAATGAAAATCGTAGAATCGTACATCTTTCTACAAAAAGCCCGTTTTGGCGATGGACTTATATTTTCAAATGAAATTGATGGAGAAATTTTAAAAACACTGATTCCTCCTTTTACCTTACAATTGTTAGTCGAAAATTGCATCAAACACAATATTGTTTCAAGAAGCAAACCACTCCAAATAAAAATTTATAATTCCGAAACTGAAATCCTCATAGAAAATCCAATTCAGAAAAAAATGATAACAGAAGATTCTCTAGGCGTTGGTCTGGATAATGTAAAATTGCGTTACAAACACCTACTGGAAAAGGAAATCACAATCAATTCGGACCAGAAAACATTTCAAATAAAATTACCTTTCATCTATGAATATCATCATCATTGAAGACGAATTTCGTGCAGCAAAATCACTTGAAAATCTAATACTGGGACTTAAACCCAATGCAAAAATAATTGGTGTTTATGACAGTATCGAAACAAGTATTGATGCTTTGTCAAAAGAGATGAAACCTGATTTGATATTTATGGACATCCATTTATCAGACGGACTTTCCTTTGAGATTTTCAAACAAGTGGAGATAACTTGTCCTGTAATTTTCTGCACCGCTTTTGACCAATATATGCTGGATGCTTTTAAAAGTAAAGGCGTAGATTATATATTGAAACCTTTCTCAAAAGAAGATATTGCCGAAGCTTTCCGAAAAGTGGAAGAACTGAAAAAACATTTTCAAAAAAACGAATTGCCAGAATTGGCATCTCTACTTCAGAATATGATTCAGCCAAAATCTAATAGCAAAAGTAATTTTCTGGTTTTCAAAAATCAAAAATATACGACTGTTCTCACGGAAAACATTGCCTATTTTTTTATTCATAATGAAATTACACACTTGATGACTTTTGACAAAGAACAATTTCAGTTAAGCCAAACTCTGGGACAAGTTGCTGAGTTGGTCTCGGATAAACAATTTTTCAGAGTCAACAGACAATATCTGGTTAATTTCAAGGCTATTAAAGAAATGAAGCATTATTTCCAACGAAAAATATTAGTCAAATTAATGATTGAAACTCCGGAACAACTATTCATTAACAAAGAAAAAACGCACAGCTTTTTTACTTGGCTGGAAGACCGCTAAGATTCTGAAAAATTTTCAACTTACTATTTTATAGGCTCACCTTACAATTTGTCCGGTTGAGCCTTTTTTGTATTCTTTTGATTGGATAAGCTATCTACTTTTGAATCAAATTAAAAGAAATGATACTTAAAAATGTAATAAAAATTGCGGCTTTTGCTATTGTGTTTTTCACAATTTCTGCTTTTGCTTACAACAATCGGACTAAGGAAGAAAAGCAAAATTCTAATTCAGAAAATAACGGGTTTGTTGTCTTGGAACTCTTTACTTCAGAAGGCTGTTCCAGCTGTCCATCGGCTGATAAACTAATCGGCGAAATAGAAAACCGCTATAAGGACAAACCTGTTTTCATCCTTTCCTATCACGTAGATTATTGGAATAATTTGGGTTGGAAAGACCAATTCAGCAGTGCAGAAAACTCAAAACGTCAACAGGAATATAGTAGAACTTTGCGCTCTCAGATTTACACACCACAACTGATTGTCAATGGTAAAAATGAATTTGTAGGTTCTGACCGAGAAGCCATTGAGAATGCAATCCTGACTACTCTATCAAACTCTGAAAATTCTAAAATTGATTTGTCTGCGAAAATTTCTGAGGAAAAGATAGATGTGAACTTCAAAACATTTGAAAGCAATTCTCAGAACAGACTTCTTATCACATTGATTCAAAAAAAATCGGAAACGAATGTGAAACGTGGCGAGAATGAAGGCAGACATTTGATTCACTGGCAGATTGTCCATCAGCAAAATCAGATTTCGTTGAAAAATAGCTCAGAAGGAATTAGCACTTTCAAACTTCCGGAAAATTTCGTTGCCAATGATTGGGAAATTATCGGATTAATTCAGAATGTGAAAACGGGTCAAATTCTGGGTTCAGCAAAAACTAAACTTTAATATTTAAAATCAAAATAACAATTTAAAACAATAAAAAAATGGAAACAAAAACAACAAAAATCATTTATTGGTCAGGCGCAATTTTTATGTCATTATGGTTTGGAGCGAGCGGTTTTTTTGAACTGACAAAAAATCCTGTAGTTTGGGACATTACCCGACAATTAGGCTATCCGCCACACTTTATCTACATTTTAGGAGTGTTCAAATTATCCGGTATCCTGGTTTTATTATTACCTAACCGACTTTTAAGATTGAAAGAATGGGTTTTCGCAGGAATGTTCTTTGATATTATTTTCGCCTTCTTTTCAAAAATCGTCGTACTTGGCTTTCCTGCAACGATTGATGCGATTGTCGCCTTTATAGTGCTTTCGATGACGTATCTGATGTTCAGGAAATTGTATAAATCTAGACTAAGCTTTAATTAGAATTTTTGAACTAAAATCAACTCTCATCATTGGGAGTTGATTTTTACTATCATAAAGTATCTTAAAAAATGAGCGAAAGGAGCAATGGCACAAAGAAATATTGTAATTTTGGTAGGTTTAATAAATTAATATTTACAAGCTTTTAGTATGAGAAAATCATTTATATTTTTTCTTTATGTTGTTGGGATGATGCAATTTAAAGCGCAGGACAAAATAGACAAAGCCGTCCAGAATCTGGAACAAAATTATACGCAGGAAAAAGTCTATGTTTTGTTGGATAAAGACAATTATGTCGTAGGCGACAATATCTATTTCAAATCTTTTGTATTTAACGGTTACGGTCGTTCAACCATTTCTACTACACTATTCGTGGAGTTATATGACCATAGCAAAAATCTGGTTGATAAGAGAACAATTGCTCTAAAAAACGGTGAAGGTGATGGTTCTTTTACTTTGACCGAAGCTTTGAAAGAAGATGTCTACTACTTCAGAGCTTATACAACCTATATGGCAAATTTCCCTGAGGAATTTAATTTTATGAAACAAGTTCCGATTTACAATCCGAATTCTGAGCAGAAATTGATCCTTAATAAAAATACAAAATGGACTGCAAATGCTTTTCCAGAGAGCGGAACTTTCATCGATAATATTTCGACCAAATTTGCTATGAGACTTTACTCAGAAGGTATTCCGCCAGAAAGTTGGAGTGGTTATGTTATCGATTCTGAGAAACCAAATGAGAAATTGACAACTTTTAAAGGCTTAGATAAGAATGTTGGAATCTTTACGATTACTCCAAAATTTGGTAAAACTTATAAAGTAGTTGTTGAAGATAATAAAGGTACAAAAAAAACGATTGCTTTACCTGCAGTTGCAAATTCCGGAATCAATTTTCAATTAGTCAATGATCCAAAAGGCATTAGTTATCAAATCAAAGGAACGGCTTTGCCACAAGGTTTACAAGGTTATTCCATCGTTGGAACCATCAATAATGTAATGGTTTACAGAGCGAATATTAAAACGCCAAATAGCGAGGCTTCCAGCATTATTCCAACAAAAGTCAGCAACGATGAAACTGCGGTTCTGAATATTACGATTTTTGATGAGAAACAAAATCCTGTAGCGCAACGATTATTTTTCGTCAATCCAAAAAAACTCAATCTGGACGAACCAACTTTGAATTTTTCATTAAATAATGAACCTAGGGCTTTCAACAGTTTTGATATCGAACCTAATGAAGACTATACGAACTACACGGTATTGGTAAGAGAAGATCAGCCTTCTGAAAATAAAAATGAAAACACTTTATTGAGTGCGAAATGGTTAACCGGAGATTTCACTTCTTCTATTTTCAATCCGTCTCAATATTTTGGGAAAACTGCCAATCCGGAAGCTTTTGATGCATTATTAATTTCAGAAAAATGGAAACGTTTTGATTGGGAATCTCTTCTATCTGGGAAGACTCCAGAATTCACCTATAAACCTCAAAATAATCTTTCTTTCAAAGGAAAAGTAACTAACAACGGACGTTTCTTACCAAATAAAAGCATCAATCTATTATTAAAAACTGAAAATTCAGATAAGAGCTTTGTTCCAGCTATGACGGATGATAATGGATTTATTTATCTGGATAATATCTATTTTGATGAACCTTTGACTATTTCTTATTACCTTAACAAAGATAAAAAGCAAGTTTCAGAAAGTGATAATCTAAATATCAGCTTCCAATCTTTGGTTTCTAATATTCCTTATAAAAATAATCTTCCTCATACTAATTATCAGTTGGTAAATTCTGGTCAGACTTCTAATCCCGCTATTGCAAAAGCACTTCAAAATAAGAAAAATCAACAGATTTTAAAAACAACGAATGAAGAAGAAACTTTGATTGAAGAAGTCAAGGTAACCGCCAAAAAAGTTGATAAAAAAGCAGAATTGGACAAGGAATTATCCAGCGGAAGATTCAGCAGTATGGATGCCACAATTTTTGACTTTGTAAATGATAACAAAGATGCTCAATCTTCTTTCAATATTTTACAATGGCTGCAAGGTAGAGTTGCTGGTGTAACTTTTACAATGGATAGTTCGGGAAATTATATTCCATCTATTCGTGGTTCACAAGCCAGTTTATTTTTGGACGAAATGCCTACAGATGCAAGTATGATTAGTTCTTTGCCTGTCAGTAATATTGCGATGGTGAAAGTGATTAAAACCGGCGGTTTGGTTTCAAATGCTATTGCAATCTACACCAAAAGAGGAAATATGTTATCCGAAGAAGATAAAACCACTGAGAAGGTTAACAAAACAGTTCTGCGAGGTTATGATAAATCAATCGAATTCGAATTACCCGACATCACAAGTGATGCTTACAAGAAAATAAAAACAGATACTAGAGAAACATTATATTGGAATCCTAAGCTTTCGCAAGAAGGTAGCTTAGCACCAAGAGCGAAATTCTTCAATAATGATGATGCAAAAAACCGGGAAATCATTATCATTAGCTTTGATAAAGATGACAAGATGCTTTATTACAATGAAGTGAAATAATTGCAAAAAAGACTTTCCGAACTGGGAAGTCTTTTTATTTCTTGATTAAGTTCAAAATGATCTTTTCAATCTCTTCAGCTTTATTTACCGTCATAAAATGTCCGCCATTTTCAATAACAAAGTCAGCTTTTACATTTTTAATAGGAATAATTATGTCTTGACTTCCGTGAATATGAATACAATTTTCAGGGTAGATTTGATTCTTCCAATTTACAATTTCATTAATTGCCCACTTTAAAAAATTTGAATCTGTATCTTGAAGAATGCTTTTTAGTAATTGTTTCTCTCCATTCGATTCAATTCCGAATAGCCAATTAAGAATGAAATTATGATGTTTTAAAATTGAATTCGGGAGCAATTGATTCAGCTTTAATTTTCCTGAGAGTTTAAAAGCAAAAGGAAGTTCAAATTTATTTTTTGCAGAAGCAATTAGAATTATTTTTTTGACTTTAATAATTCTTGAAATCTCAACAGATAGCATTCCACCAAAAGATAAACCGATGAGAATTGGGTTTTCGCCAGTTATTTTCTTAGAAACCCGAAGAGCATAATTTTCTAAATTTTCATTTTCGAGAGGCTGAATCCAGTCAATCAATTCCACATCCAAAGTTCCAAAATCTATATTACCATAAACTCTTTTATCAACACCTAAACCACTGAAAACATAAATTTTATTCATATATAAATATAAAAAAAGACTGAAAAATTTCAGTCTTTTAATTTATAACATTTTAAGGTTGTTCACTTCCTGTTCCGTTAGTATTCTCCAGTGACCTCGTTTGATATTTTTCTTAGTCAATCCTGCAAACATTACTCTGTCAAGCGCTTCTACTTCGTAGCCCAGTTTTTGGAAAATCCTGCGAACTACTCTATTCCATCCGATATGAAGTTCGATTCCAATTTCATTTTTTGGTTTTCCTTCGATGAAAGAAATACTGTCGATTTCTGCAACACCTTCTTCCAGACGGATTCCTTCACCAATCAATTTCATGTCATCATTGGTTAATTTTCTGTCCAGCGTCACGTGATAGATTTTTCTCATATTGAATGAAGGATGCGTCAGCTTTTTCGTCATATGCCCATCATTTGTCAAAAGAATAACACCAGTCGTTTGTCTGTCCAATCTTCCAACAGGGAAAATTCTGTAAGGTGAAGCATTCGCTGTCAAATCCATAACAGTTTTTCTCGCTTTATCGTCTTTGGTTGTAGAGATATAACCTTTTGGCTTATTCAAAAGAACATAAACCGGTTTTTCGGGCGTAATATTCTGTCCGTCAAAAACAACTCTGTCAGTTTTCTGAACCTGATAACCCATTTCGGTTACCACTTTTCCGTTTACTTCTACAAGACCTTGCGTGATCAATTCATCAGCTTCTCTCCTACTGCAAATCCCTGAATTAGCAATATATTTATTAAGTCGGATGGTATCTTTGAAAACTTCTTTGCTTATTTTCTCGAATCTTCTTTTTTGGATGAACGATTTTGTTTTGTCCTCATCTTTTTCAGCCCTGTTGAAAGGTTTTTTAGGACCAAATTTTCTATCGCCATTTTCGTATTTATCTCTACTGTCGAAACGGTCTCCGCCTCTAGTAGTTTTAGGTCCACGAGAATTTCCAAAAGATTTTCCACTTCCAGAATTTCCTCTGCTATCGCTGGAGCTACGGGAGTTTCCTGAAGGTCTTCCACCTCCAGAAGTTCTTGGTTTTCTATTTCTACCTGATTGATTTCCGTCTCCGCTCATTTTCTAAAATTTTTGCAAAGATAGTGAATTAGTTAAGAGTTCCGAATTATGAACTACATTTTACTAAAATTGAGAATAATGGAATTTTAAATCTTGAAATTATTCAAACATCTCAGCCAAACGAACAGCTTTTATTTCATTAGAATTATAAAGTTCTTCAACAGATTTTTTCTTTTCTAATTTTGGATAAAGATTGACACCGATGATTTTAATTTTTCCTTCTTCTACCCAACTTTGTTCTTTCAAAGCTTGCTCGAAAATCATTTTCTGAATTTCGCCTGATTTCAAAAGTTCAAGATAACCACCTTTTTCCTCGATTTCAAGGAATAATTTCCAAGATTTCTTAGCGAATTGTTGTGTAATATCTTCTACGAAATAACTTCCGGAAGTCGCATCTTCAAAAACATTAATGATGCTTTCGTAAGCTAAAATAATCTGTTGTTTGAAAGAAATTTCTTTAGAAAGTTCTGTCTGATTTTCTATTTTATAATCATTTGAAAAAACTGCGTCTGAACCGCCAATCATCGCTGAAGCTAATTCCAAAGTGGAACGAATCAGATTATTGTCCGCATCATTTTTAGCCTTATTTCTAAACGAGGTTTCTGCAAAAATATAGGGTATTAAGTCTTTTTCAAATTCCTTAGACAATTGATTGAACAGATATTTGAAAGCTCTGATTTTAGCAATTTCGAAAAAATAATTGGAACCTATTGCAAATCGAAAAATCAATTTTTCAAGAATCTCCGAACCGAATTTCTCAACCAATTCCTTAGATTTCGCCAAAGAAAAAGCCAATTGTTGAATGATGGAAGCACCAGCATTTTGGTGGAAACTTACATCAACGCCAATCTGTCTTTCGAAAGTTTTTGATAATAATTCGCCAGCCAGATGTTCATTGATTTCCGCTTTTTTATCATCAGAAAAAACATCAATCAAAGAAAAATATCGATTAGTTTCTTTGGTCAAAATATGCTCTGCTAAATCCTGATTATTGATGAAAATTGCTTTTTCTTCTAAACCTTCAACATTTTCATTTAAAAGAAAAGCAAAAGCCTGTTCTTCCAAACCATCCTGATATTCGGCGACAAGATGTGTGCTTTCTTCAACTTTTGGAAGAATTTTTGTTTCAGAATTGTTTTGATAATAAGGCTTTACCTCAATATTTTCCAGATTCTCCTTTTGAAGAATTGCATAGATATCATCTGTTTTCAATTGTTTTTGAACCAGCTTTTCCCAATTGTCAAATCCACTCATCATTGAAAAATTTTTGTTTTGAAAAGTACAAATTTCACAGCAAAAGCAGTGTAAAATTTGTCAGAAAAGTATTTATAAAAATCAAAAACCTTTTCCGACTTGAAATGGTTTTTATATCAATTTATTTTTTTGCAATTTTGGAACTGTCAACTACCAAAATGAAAATCTCTTCGTTCGGTTTTTTCATAAAGTAATTTTCACGAGCGTATTTTTCTTTTTCTTGCTTGTTATTCATTAGTTTACGGTAGAATTTGTCATTCTTTTCGTATTCTGTCTTGTAGAATTCGCGTTGGCTTTCATAGCGTTTTATTTCGCCGTTCAGCTCGTTGATAACCAAAAAAGAAGTGCTGTCAAAAAATATCATCCAGACCAAAAATCCAACCAATGTCAATACATATTTGTTAAAAACGTAAGTCTGGAAAAACTTGAGTGTCGGCGATTTTTTCTTGATATCTTTGATTAGTTCTTTCATAATTAATGAACTTTTTTAAGCGAATTGTTAATCACAGTAGTTAAGAAATCAATTGCTACAGAATTCTGCTTCATATTTGGAACAATCAAATCAGCTTCGTTTTTAGAAGGTTCGATAAATTCCTGATGCATCGGTTTCAAAGTCGTTTGATATCTGTGTAAAACTTCTTGCAAATCTCTTCCTCTTTCCTGAGTGTCTCTTCGAATTCTACGGATTAATCTCTCGTCAGAATCCGCGTGAACGAACACTTTTAGATCAAATTCTTTAAGTAATTCTTTACTTGTTAAAACCAAAATCCCTTCCACAATCAAAACATTTCTTGGCTCAACAGTAACGTGATCGCCCGTTCTGGAATGTGTTACGAAAGAATAAATTGGCTGTTCTATGCTCTGATGATTTTTAAGCGCTTTAACGTGTTGCAACATCAGGTCAAAATCGATTGATTTTGGGTGATCGTAATTGAGAACTTCTCTTTCTGATAAAGTTAAATTAGGATTGTCGTGATAATAATTATCTTGAGAAAGCACGTTAACACCTTCTAAATTAAGTTGTTGAAGAATCTTATTAACAACAGTTGTTTTTCCGGAACCTGTTCCTCCGGCTATACCAATCACGAGCATCTCTACATTTTTTACAAAAATACTATAATTTTTTTTTCAGAATCAAATAAAACTTAAAATTACTTACACAAAAAAAAGCTGCAATCTGCAGCTCTTTCTATTTTCTTCTTCCACTATTTTCGGTAGAACGTGTTTCGATTTGAGGTTGAACCTGTTTTTGTGGAGATGTTCTTATATTATTCTGATTTCTCCTTGTTGGTTGAACTCTGATATTATTTTGATTTCCAGTGGCAGGTTGTGTTCTCACATTATTTTGATTAGTATTAATCATCCCACTGTTTCTCTGACTTCTAACAGGCTGAATTCTTATATTTTCGTTATGCATCGAGTTTCTTTTCGGTGAAATCACAATATTGTTTCGTAGTCTGGAATTTGACTTATACACAACTCCATTTCTGTAATAATTGTTGTTATAATCTAAGTAAACAACGTTTGGCGCATACCAATAACCATCAGGTGACTGATAATAACCGTCTCTGTAACCATCAGAATAACCCATAGAATAAGGATCATTATTATAGCTGTATGAATCTGTTGCTGTGACACAAGAAACCATACTCATTGCGAAAGCAGCTAATATTATTTTGATTGAATTTTTCATTTTCTTTGATTTTATAAGTTATACATTGTCTGTATTAACAAATAAATTACAAAGAATCTGCCAAGATAGAAATCGAGAAATATTTAATGATTAATTATAAATAAAATTGAATATTATTCTTCAGGAGAAATCCCCAAAATATAATAGAAAACAGCCAAAACTCTGGCAAAAAATTCACGGGTGTGATTTCTGTAGAAGCTTTCATTTTTACTGACGTCTTGCGCATCAAAACCTAATGCATTCATCCCGTTATTTCGAGCAAAAAATAAGGCTCTGAGGTTGTGAAAACCTTGTGAAACGATAATCACATTTTTTTGACCGTAAACATTTTTACAACGCAAAATACTTTTATGAGTGTTGAAGCCTTTTGGGTCTTCAATAATTATATTTTCGGGAACACCTTCTGTGTACACGAGAAAACGTTTCATAGCGGCTGGCTCATCATAGTTTTCACTTTTTTCGCCGCTGACAATAATTTTTTTAATTTTTCCGTGATGATAAAGTGTTCCCACAGCATCCATTCTTGCCGTAAAATATGGGTTGGCAACGCCTGAACGCATTTTAGGAGAAGTCCCTAAAACCAGAGCACAATCTCTTGGCGGAACTTTGCTGATTTTCGTATAAGTTCTTCCACTTGTGAGAGCAACAACCCAGAAGTTCGCTAAAATCAATAGCAAAATCCCCAGCTCTACAAGTCTGAAAATAATCTTCAGAAAATTAGCAACCTTCTTCAACATTAGTTATACAAATCAAAATCTAAATATACATCTTTGCTCATTGCAATGGAAACACAAGGTAAAATTTTTCCCTGAAGTTTTTCATTTTCCGTCAAATATTCGTCTTCTGTCATATCCACTTCTCCATTTTTCAGATAGCAGAGACAGCTTCCACAGATTCCGGATTTGCAGGAATAAGGCAGTTTGTAACCCAAATCCAATAATTGCTGAAGGATTTTTCGTTCATTATTTTTTAGAATAATTCCGTCTTTTTCAATATGATTGAATTTGATTTTGACATTCACATTTTCAATCAGAGGAAATTCTTTTTCAGTTGGGTAAATATCTTCATTAAAAGCCTCAAACAATTCGAAATGAATATTCTTCTTAGGGATTCCGTGGTTGTAACAAGCATTGGCGACAGATTTTATCATCGCGCCCGGACCACAAATCAAAACCTTATCTGTACTATCCCAAATTGTTGATTCCTCATCCTCTTCATCCAAATGAAGGATTTGATTAATGATTAATGAAATTTTCTTTTCATCCAATCGACCTTGAAACAATTTGTCTTTAATGGGTTCTTGCGACAAAAAATAATAAACTTCGAATCTTCCTACGTTTTCTTTTTGTAATTCTTCCAATTCTTGCTTTAGAACAATATCTTCATAGCTTTTGTTCCCATAAAAAAGGAAAATTCTGGTAAATTGTTCTTCGTGGAGGATATTCTTAATATGGCTAAAAAGTGGTGTTATTCCGATTCCAGATGCGAAAGCCAGAATTGTTCTTTTTTCATTAGGTCTCGATGGAATGAAAAATCTGCCTAAAGGTTCACTTACAGAGATTTCGTCGCCAATATGGTAATTCTGAAATAGAAATTGGGTGGAACTTTCGTCGCCATTGATTTTGATGGCTAACTCAAGTTTATTTTCAAAAGGTGATGATGTGAAAGAATAATCATTCTGAATTTCCTTCTCATTAAAATGATATTTCAACGTCACATATTGTCCGGCTTGATATTGATATTGCGATTTTAATTCCTCAGGAATCTCCAATTCCAAGGCAAAAGCATTTTTGGTCAATTGTCGTTTTTTAGCTATTTTTAGCCTGTGAAACTGAGGTTGGTTCGCGATTGTTAATTGATTCTCCATTGTCAAGAATCAAATTTAATGAAAATTGACAAAAGAAAAGTTGAAGCTGTAAAAACTATGAAAACAAAATTAATTTTATTTTTATTTCTTTTATCAAATTTCGTTTATTCTCAATCCAGAGAAGAGATTTTGGATTCAGATCTTTATAAAATGAAATTTCTTTTCTTTAATAATGTCCCAAAGTTTGTTAATTATTTATCATACAATATCAAGGTTGATGAAGAAAGTCTCGTAAAAAGAATTAAAAACAATCAAGAGGAATCCAGATTAAAATCTGATAGTATAACTTATATTTATTTTAAAAATATTAGCAAGCCAATTAAGTTCAATGGGAAGTATCAAACTTCGTTAACAAAAGTTGTATTAATAAAAACGCCTAAAGGAAAAGTTGTAAGGGAATATTCTATTGTTGGAGTTTTTGATGAGTATTACAAAAATTGGAAATTTATAGACTCTTCTATTCTGAGTGATGACGAAATTAAAGTCCATTTTTCAACTCTGAATGAAAAAATGATTTCATCTATAAAACCAATGGTTCAATATCAATTTGATGAAAATAATTTAATCAAAAAATGTAATGAATATCGTAATATGGAACTGGAATCCATTTCACCTTTTACTTTTGACAAACAAAGAATATTGGTTTATGAAACAGAGAAAAAAGATATTACAAACGATAATTATTATTTAATGGATATTATTCGGTATAAAGATAATCCCTGTCTAACTACATCCGTTTTGAAGGATTTAAAAAAAGAAATATCAAAGTCTAAAATCGGTGATGAACTTGATATGGAAATTGTTGCTTTTGATGATAATACGTATTATTTTGTCACAAAGTTCAAAAATGACAAACGAACATTTTTTGATAAGTTAACTGTTATAAATAAAATTAATCCTTAATATTAATTATGAAAAAATTCCTGATATATTCCGTTTTGTCACTCAGCTTTTTAGCTTGTAAAAAGAACGATGAAAAAGTTGCTGAGACAGAGGCAAAAGAAGATTCAATAAAAGTCGAACCAACAAAAACCGAAGCAGATGTTGCACAACTGAAAGAGTTTTCTCCCGAAAAAATTTCAACAGCTTTAAAATCGAATCATTTCGATACATTGTATGTGACCAACTTCTTTGCAACCTGGTGTGGACCGTGTATGCACGAGATTCCGTTTTTCAGAAAAAAGATGGAAGAATTGGCTAATCAACCTGTAAAGTTCACTTTTGTGAGCCTTGACAATAAAACAGATTGGGCAACAGATGTCAGTGATTTTGCTGATGAATACAACATCAGAGAAAATGTTGTTCTTTTAGACGGAGCACTTTTAAATCAAGAGTTTTTCAAGCAAAATTTCCAGTCTTGGGATGGAGGAGCTATTCCATTTACCTTGATTAGAAAAGGCGATAAATCGGACGAAACCGTCGGTTCTATGAGCGAGGAAATGCTAAATCAGAAAATTGAAAAACTATTGGCTCATAATACTACCACAAAAGTTGTTGAGAATAAGGAAAAAGCAGGTATTTCTGGCCCCAAAAAATCTTTGAAATAACAATTATTCTTGATGAAACGTTTTCCTATTCTGGTAACATTGATAGTCGTATTAGCGATTATTACATTTTTCATCAACCTCAATATTGGTTTTGCAAAACTGAATTTTTCAGACTTTTTAAATTCAGAATCCGAGAATTTTCAGATTGCCGGATTCAGGATCAATCGTGCTTTAGCAATGCTTTTAGCTGGAATTGCGATTCCAACGAGTGGATTTCTTTTGCAGGAATATTTTAAAAATCCTTTAGCTGGTCCAGATGTTTTGGGAATCACCTCGGTTTCCAGTTTGTTTGTGGCATTTTACATTTTCTTTTCACAGAATATTGTCATTCCAGATTTTTTGCAGAACAGCTTTATCAGCTTATCATCAATCGTTGGAAGTATTGTTTTGATGATGCTTCTACTCTTATTTTCGAATCGATTTCGGGATAAAAGTTTCATCATTATTTTCGGATTTTTGATCTCGGCTTTGGCTGGTGCTGTGGTTTCTTTTCTTCAGTTTTATGTAGAAAGTCAAAGTCTGAAAAATTATATGCTTTGGACTTTTGGAGCAAATAATCAGGCGAATTTAATTCAAATTTTAATTCTTACGGTTTTAATCATTATTGGATTAATTTTTACTTTCAAATCTATAAAACCATTAATCGGAAATGCTCTTGGAATAGCTTACGCACAGAGTTTCGGAATCAGTCAATCGAAACTTAAAATCAGCATTATTGTAGCATCCTCCCTGCTTTCTGCCTCGGTTACAGCATTTTTAGGCCCTATTTTGTTTATTGGTGTTGTAGTTCCGCATTTTTGCAGAATGATCTGGAATCCAGCCCAACTTTGGCATCAATGGATTTTGAATATGATTTTAGGTATTTTTATAATGCAGGTTTTCTCGATTATTTCTGAGTTGAGCCAATTTCCTATTAATATTATTACAACTTTTTTTGGGATCCCTGTGATATTGTTGATGTTGATGAAGAAAAAATAATAAATATAATTTTGTCACTCCGTAGGAATCTCAACAGTTTAGATTTCTGTAGAATGAAAATGACAATTCATAAAAATGAGTTTCTTAGAAATACAAAATACATCAATCGGCTATTCAGAACCATTAATTTCTGACATCAATACTTCCCTACAATTAGGCGAAGTTTGTTTATTAATGGGAAATAACGGCATTGGAAAAACGACTTTAATCAAATCAATTCTTGGACAAAATAAGCTTTTAAAAGGTGAAATTTCTATTAATGGAAAATCAAATCAAAAACTTAATTCGAACGAAATAGCTTCTCAGATTGCTATTGTTTTTTCAAAAGCTGAAATTCCTGATAATTACACAGTTACAGATTTAATTTCGTTAGGAAAGTATATTCATTATCCTTATTATTTTAAATTGAATGAAACTGATAAACAAGAAATCTCTGATATCATAGCCAAACTCAATTTATCAGAATATCAAAACAAAAAACTAACCGAGTTATCTGACGGAAACCTTCAAAAAGTCTTTATTGGTCGTGCTTTGGCTCAGAACTCTCCATTTATTATTTTGGATGAACCAACCACACATTTGGATGAAGAAAATAAATTGATGATTCTTTCTCTTTTAAGGAATCTTGCAAAATCTGAAAATAAATTGATTCTTTTCTCTTCTCACGACTGGCGATTAGCAAAGGAATTTTCTGATAAAATCTGGTGGATTAAAGAAAAAAAACTTATCAGCGGAATTTCAGAAGAAGTGATTCTCAACAATCCTGAATTGATTACACCAAAGATTCTGAATTTTAATCAAACCTTCCATTCTCCTGAAATTGATGCACCGAAATTGGAAAAAGAAATGATGTTCTCTTATCTCCAAAAAAACTTCTCTCAGGATTTGCAAAAATTTAAATTGACGTTTAAAAATGATTTTTGGGAACTGAATTCGGATAATTTTTATGACAATTGTCATAGTTTTCAACAAATTAAACAGTCTCTGCGAACTCTTATTAATACAGGAAATTCTAACTAAATAGATTTTCTATAATTTTATTTAATAAGATTTGCATAATAATTAAAATATTGTAAATCAGTTATTTAATCATCTCATCGTAAAAATACTATGCATGCATAGTATTTTTTTTATATTTGTATAAAGCACTTCAATATGCCAGTTATGGAAAAGAAAAATTCAGAAAAAGTCGAAAGTATTGACTTGATGTTAAAGTCGGCTTGGTTAGCGGTCTCGAAAATGTATTCGGACCAGGCATCTCTGTATAACTCAACTGCAGTTCAAGCACTTACATTACTTAAAATTGACCCGAAAGAAGGAACAAGAAGTACAAACCTTGGTCCTAAAATGGCAATTGAACCTACTTCACTTACAAGAATCATCAAACTTCTTGAAGACAATGGTTATATCTACAAAGAAAAAACCACAACTGATAAGCGGGAAGTCATTATCAAATTAACAGATAAAGGTATCAATTCCAGAAACTTATCAAAAGAAGTAGTTCTTAATTTCAATAAAAAAGTTTTGGAAAGAATTGCTCCTGAGAAATTTGAAGTTTTCAAGGAGGTGATGACAGACATTCTGAAAATAGCAAACGAACTTAATCATAAAAAATAATTCTAATAATGAACAGAAAAATAAAACACGTTACAGTCCTCGGCTCCGGCGTGATGGGTTCCGGAATTGCCTGTCATTTGGCTGGTAACGGGATTCAGGTTTTGATGTTGGATATGCCTCCGAAAGAATTGTCTGAAAAAGACAAAGCGACGGGCGTAAATCCAGAAAGTAAAAAATTCAGAAACAGCGTGGCGCAAGGTCATCTTGACACCGCTCTGAAAAGTAATCCTTCTCCCATCTATGACAAATCTTTTGCTTCCAGAATTACCGTTGGAAATTTTGAAGATGATTTGGAGAAGATCAAAAATTCGGATTGGGTAATTGAAGTGATCGTCGAGAGATTGGACATCAAACAATCGATGTTTGAAAAAGTGGACAAACTTCGTAAAGAAGGAACTTTGGTAACTTCTAACACATCGGGAATTCCGATTCATTTGATGTCAGAAGGAAGGTCAGAAGATTTCCAGAAACATTTCTGTGGAACGCATTTCTTCAACCCACCGAGATATTTGAAATTATTTGAAGTGATTCCAGGTCCGAAAACGGATAAATCTGTAGTAGATTTCTTTATATCTTACGGTGAGAAATTCCTTGGAAAAACTACGGTTCTTTGTAAAGATACACCAGGATTCATTGGAAACAGAATCGGAGTTTATTCGATGGCGAAGATTATGGAATTGACGGAAGAAATAGGTTTAACGATTGAAGAAGCTGATTCTTTAACAGGAGATTTACTGAATCGTCCAAAAACCGGAACTTTCAAATTGGGAGATTTGGTTGGTTTGGACACAGCTTTCAATGTAACAAAAGGACTTCAGGCGAATCTTAAAAATGATGAAATGGTTCAGGCGCTTAAAGATTCCAAAACTCTGAATCATTTAATTGAAAATAAATTCCTTGGCGATAAAGCTAAAAAAGGATTCTATTATAAAGAAAAAGATGCTGGCGGAAATGTCAACCGTTTTGTTCTTAATTATGAAACGCTTGGTTATGAACCGACGAAACAACCAAAACTTCCAATCGTAAAGGCGGCGAAAGAAGCCGGAAGTTTGAAAAATCGTTTGCCAATTTTGTTGAAAGACCAAACCAAAGCCGGCGAATTGATTCGAAAACATTATGCTTCACTTTTCGCTTATGTTTCTCAGCGAGTTCCTGAAATTACCGATGTTTTCTATTCTATCGATGATGCGATGAAAACCGGTTATGCCTGGAAATATGGGCCATTCGAAAACTGGGATTTCTTAGGAATTCAAAAAGGAATTGATTTGGTTGAAAGTGAAGGTTATAAAGTTGCTGATTGGGTAAAAGAAATGCTGGCTTCCGGAAACGAATCGTTCTACAAATTAGAAAACGGAAAGCAATTATTCTACAATCAGAATACGAAAACTTACGAGCCAATTCCAGGTCAGGATTCTTTCATTATTCTTAATAACATCAGAAAAGAAAAAACAGTTTGGTCTAATTCCGAATCTGCTTTGATTGACTTGGGCGACGGTATTTTGAACTTCGAATTCCGTTCAAAAATGAATTCTCTTGGAGGTGGCGTGTTGGAAGGTCTTAATAAATCCATCGATATTACTGAAAAAGATTACAGAGGTTTGGTTGTAGGAAATCAAGCTGATAATTTCTCTGTAGGTGCAAACCTTGCAATGGTAATGATGATGGCTGTTGAGCAAGATTGGTACGAATTGAATATGGCAATCGCAATGTTCCAGCAGACTTCAATGAAGTTAAGATATTCATCAATTCCGGTTATCGCGGTACCTTTTGGAATGACACTTGGCGGTGGTTGCGAATTCTCTATGCACGCAGACAAAATCGTTGCAGCAGCGGAAACTTACATCGGTTTGGTTGAAGTTGGAGTTGGTTTGATTCCAGGCGGTGGTGGAACAAAAGAGTTTGCTTTACGAGCACTTAAAGGAACACTTCCTGATGATGTTAAAACCAATCACTTGCGAAATTACTTTATGAATATTGCAACTGCAAAAGTGGCTACTTCTGCCCACGAAGCTAAGCAAATGGGAATTCTGACAGATAAAGATATCATCGTTGTAAACAAAGACAGACAAATTGCAGAAGCAAAACGTCAGGCAATTGTTCTGGACGAATTAGGGTATACACCGCCGGTTCCTGAGAAAGTTAAAGTTCTCGGAAACGAAGCAATGGGAATGTTCTACGTTGGAACTGACCAAATGGTTGCCGGTGGTTATGCATCAGAACACGACAGATTGATTGCCAACAAAATCGGTTACGTAATGACCGGCGGAAATCTCTCCGAACCAACAGAAGTTTCCGAACAATATCTTTTGGACTTGGAAAGAGAAGCATTCTTGTCACTTTGCGGTGAGAGAAAAACCTTGGAAAGAATCCAGACAATGTTAACGACAGGGAAACCACTTAGAAATTAGAAGTGAGAAATTAGATATTAGAAGTTAGATGAAAGCGCATAGATTACAAGACTTACAGATTTGGAAAAGGTCGATGAATTTGGTTAAAGAAATTTACATCATTACCCAAAATTTACCATCCGAAGAAAAATTTGGATTAATAAGTCAGATTCGAAGATGTGCTGTTTCTATTCCTTCTAATATTGCGGAAGGTGCAGGAAGAAATAATGTTAAAGAATTCATTCAATTTTTAGGAATAGCGTCAGGTTCAGCTTATGAACTTGAAACTCAATTAATCCTTTTGTTTGAATTAAATTTTAAACAAGAAATCGAAATCACACCTTTAACAAATGAACTTGCTGAAATTCAGAAAATGATTTATTCATTTAAAACAAAATTAAACAATGGTTAGGATTAATTTGAAATTCTCAAATCTAATTTCTAACATCTAAACTCTAACATCTTCAAACAATGGAAGCATATATAGTAACAGGATACAGAACAGCAGTTGGTAAAGCGCCGAAAGGTTCTTTGCGTTTTACCCGCCCGGATGATATGGCGGCAACTGTGATACAACATCTGATGAAAGATGTTCCAACTCTTGACCCGGCTCGCATCGACGATTTGATTGTCGGTTGTGCAATGCCGGAAGCAGAGCAAGGCCTTAACGTCGCAAGACTGATTTCATTAATGGGATTGGACACCGACAAAGTTCCGGGCGTAACAGTCAACAGATATTGCGCATCAGGCTCAGAAGCGATTGCAATTGCAGCGGCAAAAATCAAAGCTGGAATGGCAGAATGCATCATCGCCGGTGGTGCAGAAAGTATGTCTTATATTCCGATGGGCGGTTACAAACCGATTCCAGATACGGATTTGGCCAAGAAACATCCCGATTATTATTGGGGAATGGGATTGACAGCCGAAGCGGTTGCAAATGAATTCAAAGTGAGTCGTGAGGAGCAAGACCAATTCGCTTACAACTCACATCAAAAAGCGATGAAAGCTATTAAAGAAGGAAAATTTGAAAGTCAGATTGTTCCGATTGATGTTGCATATAATTTCCTTGACGAAAAGGAAAAAATCCAGACCAAAGAATACGCTTTCAAACAAGACGAAGGTCCAAGAGCTGACACATCTGTTGATGCTTTGGCTAAACTTCGGCCGGTTTTCGCAGCGAATGGTTCTGTGACTGCTGGGAACTCTTCTCAGACTTCTGACGGCGCCGCTTTCACAATGGTAATGTCCGAAAGAATGGTTAAAGAATTAAATCTAACGCCAGTTGCAAGACTTCTCTCCTATTCGACTGTAGGAGTTCCGCCAAGAATTATGGGAATCGGACCAATGTTTGCGATTCCAAAAGCGTTGGAGCAAGCTGGGCTTAAACAATCTGACATCGATTTGTTTGAATTGAATGAAGCTTTTGCTTCTCAATCTGTTGCAATCTTAAGAGAACTGAACATCAATCCTGACATCGTCAACGTGAACGGAGGAGCAATCGCACTTGGACATCCACTGGGTTGCACAGGAACAAAATTAACAGTCCAACTTCTTGACGAAATGAAACGCAGAAACAGCAAATACGGTGTTGTGACAATGTGCGTTGGAACTGGTCAGGGTGCAGCGAGTGTTTTTGAGTTGTTGTAGACAAGGAGAAAAAAGAATAAAGAGAAAAGACTTTTCATAATGAAACATAATTTTAAGCATCTGAACATTTGGAAATTATCCATTGAATTAGCTGATGAAATTTATGCAATTACAGAAAGTTTTCCTAAAAATGAAGAATTCAGTTTGAAATCTCAAATCAGAAGATGTACAGTTTCTGTTGCTTCTAATATTGCAGAAGGTTCAAGCAGAACTTCACAAAAAGATTTCAATCGATTTTTAGAAATCAGTTTGGGCTCTCTTTATGAATTACAAACGTAGATAATAATTTCTTCAAGAAGAGATTATATCGAACAATCGAAATTTGAATTAATAGAAAATAAAATCACCGAATTACAGAGAATGATTTCAGGCTTTCAAAAAACATTGAAGTGGTAAGTCTTTATTCTTTTCTCTTTATTCTTTAATCAAAAAAATAATATAAATGAGTACTGAAACCCAAACATTAAACGGTGGCGAATTCCTTGTAAAGGACATCACTGCTCAGGAAATCTTCAGCATCGAGGAACTTTCCGAAGAACAAAAAATGCTTCGCGATTCTGCAAAAGAATTCATAGATAAAGAAGTGGTTCCGAACAAAGAACGCTTCGAGAAAAAAGACTACGCTTACACGGAAGAAGTGATGCGTAAAATCGGAGAAATGGGATTCTTGGGAATCGCTGTTCCGGAAGCTTATGGCGGATTGGGAATGGGATTTGTGACCACAATGCTGGCTTGCGATTACATCTCCGGAACCACTGGTTCATTAGCAACAGCTTACGGCGCGCACACAGGAATCGGAACACTTCCTATCCTACTTTATGGAAGCGAATATCTGAAAAATAAATACCTTCCGGACTTGGCGGCTGGAACTAAATTCGGTGCTTATTGTTTGACCGAGCCGGATGCTGGTTCCGACGCCAACAGCGGAAAAACAAGAGCCAAACTTTCCGAAGACGGAAAACATTATATCATCAACGGACAGAAAATGTGGATTTCGAATGCAGGTTTCGCAGACACTTTTACTTTGTTTGCCAAGATTGACGATGATAAAAACATCACAGGATTCGTCATCAACCGTTCAGAATTGGAAAATCCTGAGAGTCTGACTTTCGGAGAGGAAGAACACAAATTGGGAATCCGTGCGTCTTCTACGCGTCAGGTTTTCTTCAATGATATGAAAGTGCCGGTAGAGAATCTTTTGGGCGAAAGAAACAACGGTTTCAAAATCGCTCTGAATGCCCTGAACGTTGGCCGAATCAAATTGGCGGCAGCGTGTCTGGATGCACAAAGAAGAATCCTGAACCATTCATTGACTTATTCTACGGAGAGAAAACAGTTTGGCGTTTCTATCAACACTTTCGGGGCAATTCGCAAAAAGTTGGCAGAGATGGCGACTGGTGCTTTCGTGAGTGAGGCTGGTTCTTACCGTGGTGCAAAAGATGTCGAAAACAAAATCGAGGAATTGGTTGCCGGCGGAATGAACCACGAGGAAGCGGAACTGAAGGGTGTGGAAGAATTCGCTGTAGAATGTTCTATTTTGAAAGTTTTCGTTTCAGATTTAGCACAACATTCAGCGGATGAAGGGATTCAAATCTTCGGTGGAATGGGCTTCTCAGAAGATACACCAATGGAATCTGCCTGGAGAGATTCAAGGATTTCCAGAATCTACGAAGGAACGAACGAAATCAATAGACTTCTGGCCGTTGGAATGCTCATCAAACGTACAATGCAAGGGAAAATCGACCTTTTGACGCCTGCAAAAAATGTAGGAAAAGAATTGATGGGAATTCCGTCTTTTGACATTCCGGATTATTCAGAATATATGTCTGAGGAAAAAGAAGTCATCAAAAATCTGAAGAAAGTATTCCTGATGGTTTCCGGTTCTGCCCTTCAAAAATATATGATGGACATCGAGAAACAACAGCACCTTCTCCTGAATGCTTCCGAAATCCTGAACCAAATCTATATGGCAGAATCAGCCATCCTGAGAGCGGAGAAACATTTCGATACCGATTCTGTAGAAGCAGCAATGGCTAGACTGAATCTTTACAAAGCCGTTGACATCATCGCCACCAACGCCAAGGAAGGCATCGTGTCTTTCTCCGAAGGTGACGAGCAAAGAATGATGCTGGCCGGACTAAGACGTTTTACAAAATACGTGAACACACCAAATCCAATTGCTTTGACTGAGAAAATTGCCGAGCATTTTATTGGGAAAGGTTCTTATTAATTAATCAATTTGATTGAAATAATAAACCCTCTGAATTTTTCGGAGGGTTTTTTTGGTTTTATTTTTTAAAAGTTCTTTTCAATCTTCTAAATATTTCAGGTAAATTAAATTTAAATCCATTATACTCAAACTCTTGTATTGATAATAAGCCATCTAAAGTTTTCTCTTCATTTTTAATAACATTTTCTTCAATGTAATTCTGTTTTTGAAAATTACTAAACTTTAGACTTTCAATTGTCGCATTTTTGGATTCAATTAATGAACTTGCCAAAATTAACTGCGATTTAAGATGATAAATATTTGATAATAGTTGTTGAACACTAACATCACGATAATCTTTTGTGATATTTTCTAAATTTTGAATATCAGGAAGTGAAAGATATAGATTAAGCAAATTTCTAATGTTGGACAAAGCTTCAGTTGAATTTTTAGGCTTTACTGAAAAAAAAGTTTCAGCATTTTTTGATTCTAAAATTGATGTTATTTCTATTCCATAATCTTCTAAAAATCTAGAAAAATAAATTAAATATTGTTCGCAGGCTTCTTTTATTTCTTGGGGAAATGAAAATTTACTGACTACAGAATTTACATCTATGACCGAAGGATTATCAAATAAATTTTTAATCTCATTATTTATTACAAAAAGAAATCTCTCATATTCTTTATAAATCTCTTTTTCAAGATTAATTGGAGTTGATATATTAAATCCATCTTGTAAAAAATCTTTATCTTCTTTAAAATCAACATAGAAATCATATGGCAATAATAAAAGTTTTAACTTCTCAAGAAAATTAAAAATATTATATGGTTTATTCCATCTAACAAGGTCTGGAAGAACAAAAAGTGAAATTTTTTCTTCATCAAACCAAACATCGTTTAATCCAGTTTGGTTCCACGATAAGTTTGAAAAATTTGGAAAATTTACAGGAACCATAAATGCGCCAATATTTTCTTTGAAAAAATCTCCAATGCTGTGTTCTTTTGAAATCTCTAAAATGTTCATTTCAAAATCTATAAGAAATTCCTTTCCTTCTCCAGCCCAATTATTTAATGCTGTTCCAACCACTACATCATCAAGATAAATTTCAAAATCATTTCCATTTTTTTTATCTTCAATTTTTTCAATCTTTAAATTCATAATTATATTTTAATAAGTATTCAAAACAAACTCAACTGAATCCCACCATTCCCTTTCATCGGCTTCGCATCACCAAAAACCGTTTTCCCACCAAACCGCCACGAGTTTTGTCGCTCTTCTTCTATCACTTCTTCAAGGTTAAAATCCGGCGTAAAGTTCGCTTCCGTTCTCAAAGCAATCTCGTGAAGTTTCTTGATGGCCTGGCTCTTATCCGTATTCCCCAACTTAGATTTCTCGATGCCATTTCTTAGGATAGAAATGGTTTCGTCGTAGGTTTTGGTAGGCACAGGAAACGGATGACCGTCTTTCCCGCCGTGGGCAAAAGAAAACCGCGCGGGGTCTGTAAATCTCGACGGCGCACCGTGAATCACCTCGCTCACAAGCGCCAGAGACTGCATCGTTCTGGGACCAACGCCTTTCAGCATCAGCAATTCCTCAAAATTCTCAGGCTGATTTTCTCTCGCCAGCCAAAGAATATTCCCCAGCTTTTTCATATCCACATCACTGGCCAAGACCTCGTGATGCGCCGGCAAAATCAAACGCTGGAAATCCTGCATCCATTTCTCAGAATCGGTCTTTGTGATGTCCACAATGCCATTTCTGCTTTGTTCCGCCTGAGCAGAAGTCAGATTAAGAATATTCCCACGATTCACACCGGAAATTCCTGTATGAGGTTCATTCACAAAAGAACTGACATTCTCTGAAAGCCAATGGTAACGCCTCGCAGTGCCGTCGGAATCGTGCATTCCTTGCTGAACAACCGCCCAATTCCCTTGGTCCGACAAAATAAAATTATGAAGATAAAGCTGATAACCATCTTGGATAGCCGTGTTATCAACCTTCGCAGAAAGTTTACTGCATCGCACGAGTTCTGTGCCGTCAAGTCCGGTT
>Ga0302347_1001270_pt1 | contig 31159 bp, 39 predicted proteins | sample PhyWR1_FD_202178 | JGI IMG/M metagenome (GOLD analysis project Ga0302347, IMG submission 202178) | Leaf surface microbial communities from wheat plants in UC Gill Tract Community Farm, Albany, California, United States - DLSL W.R1 (v2)... | ecosystem: Host-associated > Plants > Phyllosphere >... | reverse complement strand
TCCGCGCCACGTTTTCGAATGCGCCAAATCGTGGCGCGACATTCGGTAGTCACAGATCCAAAAAGCGAGTGTATGGTTATCAGGACAGCCCTAGATTGTCTCTAGAAAAGGAGGTGACTATGAGTGTTCCTATCCTGACCAAGATGCATATCAATGGTTACGACGTCCTAAGCGTAAACCACGGCCCCTGGAGGGTCTGCACGAATGCTGACCGGCTCGGCTCGTTCCGCACGCGTGAAGAGGCTTTTGCGTATGCAGCGGCGCTGCCTATGAGGGTGGTGCGAACCAAGCGGCATACAAGCGCGCGGTAGACGAAGTAACTCTCAAATTGGCCTCGGCAACCGCCGGGGCTTTTTTATGCAAGGGTGTTTTATGAGTAACGTCACTCGACTGCGGCACGCGCTTCCGTTGGGCCAGGATATCAACGTCGCTGTGAGCTATCTCGACAAGGCCATTGCAGATGCCGTGGATGCTGCCAAGGAAGCTGGGCTACCCCAAGGCCTGATCGTTGGATTGCTCCACGGTCACGCCCATGCACAAACCCATCAGATGGTGAGCGAATGACCGTCAAAGTTCTGGAGTTCAAGCGAGAGGACTGGCGCGATGCAGCCAAGACCCTGCGGAAGATCGCCGATGACCTCGACGCGGGCGAGCATCCCGAGTGCACGGTAGGCGCATTGACGCTGATCGGCGCGAAGGGAGAGGTAACGGTGTTCGGCCTCGGCCCCAAGTGCGATGACCTCCAATGTCTCGGTGCGATGCGCCTGGGTGAACAGAAGCTGATTGATGTGCTACTGGATAACGCGGAAGGGTAGGTATGCCGCAGGTGAGTGCGGCACAGGAGCATCACTTGGTATTCAGGGCTTCCTGAATCTGGTCTGCATACTTCGAAAGGTTGTCCAGCTCTTGGCTTAGATGCACGGACGCCGAGCTTAATACTCGGTTAGAAATCAACTCCAGCGCGGCACCAACAGCAATTGCCCTTTGGGAGTTGGGTTGGAGTTTTGCGTACGACAGATTCCCGATAACAGAAACCGCTTTGATTGCCTCAGACATAGTGCCCTCCTTGCTTTGATTTGATATTTACCAATACCGGCAACACGCCACTAATTCAAGCTCAAGGTGATCCATGGACAGGCCATACCCTCCATTGTCACTGCTTGAACTGTCCGACCTTTCAGACTTCGGCATCCGCCTGACCCCGGCACCCGAGGTTTGGGACTGGCTTCATGCCGAGATCCTTGCCGACACCGGCAGTATTCACAACGAAAACCATGCCCATTTGATCGATGCGGACATTAGAGTCATGTGGGCATCTGCCGCCTTTACGAAGAAGGGGCGCACGGTCGTCGGCCAAGCCGAGCAGGTAGCGTTCCGTGCTGGTGGTTGGCAGAAGGCTCGGATGGAACAGCAGATGCTGGATTGGTTCGGAGACGTGCCGGCCTACATCATCACCCTGGCTGCCGATTACTGCGCCCAGTGCAGCGACGCTGACTTCTGCGCACTGGTGGAGCATGAGCTGTATCACATCGCCCAGGCCACAGATCAGTACGGCGCACCCAAGTTTACCCAGGAAGGATTGCCCAAGCTGGAGATGCGCGGACACGACGTTGAAGAGTTTGTCGGTGTTGTCCGCCGCTACGGTGCAAGCCCTGACGTTCAAGCGTTGGTGGATGCTGCAAACAGTCCTGCTGAGGTGGGGAAATTGAACATTGCGAGGGCCTGCGGAACCTGTCTGCTCAAGTCGGCCTGATTTTGGACAGGTTTGGACGGATGAACGCCTATGGCAGCTCTAAGCAGTGAGGTGAAGACCTTTGTAGTACAGGCTCTCGCTTGCTTCGATACGCCTTCTCAGGTGGTTGAGGCGGTCCATAAAGAATTCAGTTTGAGCATCACCCGCCAGCAGGTCGAATCCCACGACCCGACGAAGGTTTCAGGCAAGAAGCTCGCGGACAGATGGAAGACCCTCTTCGAGCAGACCAGAAAACGTTTCCGCGAAGAAACTGAAGACATACCCATTGCCAACCGCGCCTTTCGCTTGCGCGCGATGAACCGCTTTGTGGAGAAGGCTGAGACGATGAAGAACATCGTCCTTGCCATGCAGATCCTTGAGCAGGCCGCGAAAGAAACCGGCGACATCTACGTCAACCGGGTGCGCAAGGAAGACGTGGGCGATGAACCGGTGATCCCGACCCGCATCCAGGTCGACGTGGTGGATGCGAGGAAGCCGAATGCCGAGCCTTAATGTTCCGCAGGCTCAGTTCCTCACGCTGCCCCACAAATTCCGTGCGTTCGTTGCCGGGTTCGGCTCAGGCAAGACCTGGGTGGGCTGCTCCGCACTGAGCAAGCACTTCATGGAGTGGCCCGGCGTTAACGCTGGCTACTTTGCACCGACTTACCCGCAGATCCGGGACATCTTCTATCCGACGATGGATGAGGTGGCCTACGACTGGGGGCTGAAGACCAAGATCAACCAGGCGAACCACGAAGTTCACATCTACAGCGGCCGGCAGTACCGCGGCACTGTGATTTGCAGGTCGATGGAGAAGCCGCAGACGATTGTCGGTTTCAAGATCGGCCATGCCCTGGTGGATGAGCTGGACGTGCTGACTGCCCTCAAGGCTCAGCAGGCCTGGCGCAAGATCATCGCCCGGATGCGCTACAACTTGCCCGGGCTGAAGAACGGGGTGGACGTCACCACGACGCCAGAGGGCTTCAAGTTCGTCTTCCTGCAGTTCGTGAAGCAGCTGCGCGACAAGCCGTCGCTCAAGGAGATGTACGGCCTGGTGCAGGCCAGCACCTTCGACAACGAGCTGAACTTGCCGGAGGACTACATCGCTTCCCTGATGGAGTCGTATCCGCCGCAGCTGATCATGGCGTACCTCAAAGGCCAGTTCGTCAACCTGACGTCCGGCACGATCTACACCGCCTACGACCGTAAGCTCAATGGATGCTTCGACACCGTGCAGCCTGGTGAGCCACTGTTCATCGGGATGGACTTCAACGTCGGCAAGATGGCGGCGATTACCCATGTTAAGCGTGACCAGGGGCTGCCCAGGGCCGTGGATGAGCTGATCGACGGCTACGACACGCCCGACATGATCCGCCGGATCAAAGAGCGCTACTGGCAGCACGACGGCAACGACTTCAAGAAGACTTGCGAGATCAGGATCTACCCGGATGCCTCGGGCGATTCGCGGAAATCCGTGAACGCCAGTATCACCGACCTGGCCATGCTCAAGCAGGCCGGGTTCGCGGTCATCGCTCCAGCGGCAAACCCGCCTGTGAAGGACCGAATCAACGCAATGAACGCCGTCTTCTGCAATGCGCAGGGCGAGCGCCGCTACCTGGTCAACCCGTTCACCTGCCCAACCTATGCCGATGGCCTGGAGCAGCAGGTGTGGGGCACAAACGGGGAGCCAGACAAGACCGCCGGCATCGATCACGCGAACGACGCCGGTGGCTACTTCATCCACCGCGAGTACCCGATCATCAAACCGGTCACCGCAATGAAAATGGGGGTCGCTCGATGACGGACGTCACTTTCACCCGCCCTGAGTACACGGCGGCGAAGTACCGCTGGCGCTTGGTGCGCGACGTCTGCAAGGGCTCGGAAACAGTAAAGGCTGCTGGCGATTACTACCTGCCCAGGCCGAACGCCTCGGACAAGTCACAGGACAACAAGGACCGGTACGACGCGTACAAGAAGCGCGCTGTGTTCTACAACGCAACTGGGCGCACGAAACACAGCCTGGTGGGAGCGGTGTTCCGTACCTGGCCAACATTGACTGTTCCCGGTGCGCTCGACTACGTGACAAAGGACATCGACGGGCAAGGCGTCAGCGTTTACCAGCAATCGCAGTCGGTTATCGGGCATTTGCTCGAAGTTGGCCGTCACGGCTTGCTGGTGGATTACGCCGCTGTTGAGCCCGGCACTGTGAGCAAGGCAGACGAGCAGGCCGGTCGCGCCCGTGCAAACGTCGCCAGTTACCCGGCTGAATCAATCATCAACTGGAAGACGCGCCAGGTTGGCGGTCAGCACTTGTTGAGCCTGGTTGTGCTGCGCGAAAAGATCGACGTTGATACTGACGACGGGTTCGGCAGTGAGCAGGTTGTGCAATATCGCGTACTGCGCCTGGATGTGTCCGGCGTGTACACCCAGGAAGTATGGGAGGAGGGCTCTAGCAAAACGGAGATGACCGTAGCGCCATTTGCCCCGCTGAACGGAGCCGGACAGCCATGGCGAATCATCCCGTTCCAGTTCCTGGGCAGCGAGAACAACGACACCAGCATCGACGACTCGCCGCTGTACGACATGGCCGAAGTGAACATCGGGCATTACCGCAACAGCGCGGATTATGAAGAGGCAGCGTACTTGGTGGGCCAGCCCCAACCATGGATGTCTGGTCTTGATGAGCAATGGCGCGACCACCTCGAAAAGGCCGGGATCTTCCTGGGCTCCAGGGCGCCTTGGCTGCTCCCTGTGAATGGCGCATGTGGCGTATGGCAGGCGCAGCCCAACACCGTCGCCAAAGAGGCCATGGACGCCAAGAAGCAGGACATGGTGTCGCTCGGCGCCCGACTGATCGAGCGTGGAAGTGCAGTGAAGACAGCAACCCAGGCCGACAACGACAGCGCCGCCGAACACAGCGTTCTCTCCCTAGTGGTGAGCAACGTCAGCGAGGCGTACAGCCAGTGCCTGGTTTGGATGGTCGAGTTCGTGAACGCCACCGGCGAGGTGGTCTACAAGCTCAACCAAGACTTCAGCCAGATCACTCTGGACGCAACGATCCTTGCGGCGCTGTTCAATGCCGTGCAGGGCGGCAAGCTGCCCGAAGGCGACTTCTGGCAGTACCTGCGCGATCGCGGCGTGATCAACCCGGAGAAGACGGACGAAGAGATCCGGGACGAGCTCGAAGCGCAGAGCGCCGGGCCAGCCTTGGATGACGAAGAGGTAATTCCGAATGGCGGCAAACCAAGCAATCCTTGACGCTACCATTCGGCACGCGGTGTTCCTTGAGCAGTTGAAGTCGGGAGAGGTAAAGAAGTTCGCCCCCTTCCTGAAGGAGATCGACCGCTCGATTCGTGAGCGGCTGACGCGGGCGGACCTGACGGACTACACCGTCGCTCGCCTGGAGCGGCTGCTGAGCGAGGTCGATAGTCTGCTGCTGGGCATCTTCGACCGGTACAGCGAGAAGCTGAACCTCGACCTGGTGGACATCGCCAACTACGAGGCCGAGTTTGAAGCGACCAGCCTTACCCGGGCGGCACCTGTGGGCGTCACCTTCGACGCGGCGGTGCCAGGTGCTGCGGCAATCAGGGCGGCAATCCTCACCAATCCGCTCAGCGTGCGCGGCGCTGACGGCGGGAAGCTGCTCAAGTCGTTCATTGATGGCTTCACCGCTACCGAGCGGCAACGCCTCACGGGCGCGATCAGGCAGGGCTTCTTCGAAGGCCAGACGAACTTCCAGATCATCAAGAATATCCGGGGCACCAAAGCACTCCAGTACAACGACGGCATCCTGGCCACGACAAACCGCAATGCCGGCGCCATCGTGCGGACGGCGGTGCAGCACGTCGCCACCCAGGCGCGCATGGAGACGCTGAAGGAAAACAGCGACGTCGTGCAGTCGGTGGAGTGGGTCAGTACGCTGGATTCGAAGACTACCAGCCAGTGCCGGACGCTTGACAAGCGCCGGTTCAAGCTGACGGAGGGGCCCCGACCGCCGATCCACATCAACTGCCGCTCGACGGTGGTTGCTGTGACGCGCTTCAGCGCCTTGTTCGCCAAGGACGCCACGCGGCCATCGATCGGTGACGGCGGCGCTCAGCAGGTGAGGGCAGAGCTCAGCTACTACGACTGGCTCAAGCACCAGCCGGCGGCGTTCCAGGACAAGGCCATTGGTCCGGTTCGGGCGAAGCTGTTCCGTGAAGGTGGTCTGAGCGTACAGCGCTTCGCCGAGCTGCAGCTTGATCGCAACTTTTCACCTCTGACCCTCTTACAGATGAAGGCTCTTGAGCCTCTGGCGTTCGAGCGGGCGGGAATAATTTGAGTGTTTGGTGTAGCATCACTTCGCCACTAATCTAGAGTCACAAGGAAGCGAAGAATGACCGAGCATTATCATTACTCTGAGAAACTGGAACCGGTACAGGTAGACCTTAACGCGCAGACTCCGGAACAGTTCACGAAAAACTATGCGCAAACCACGCTCAACACCTATGAATTGACTGACGAGCAGGCGCAGGAGATATACAACGCTGGAGTTGGGACTGGTAACGCTTACGATGGTAACTGGGTTCCAGCACGGGTAGCCCATATCAACGGTGAAGTGGTTATCCGTCTCAAGCTTCGCGACACTACGGCCTACACAGTGCTGCCTTTCACCCGGTAGCGCCTTACCAACTCTGAATACCTTTAAGCCCAGCTAATGCTGGGCTTTTTTATGCCCGCAGGCAGGGCCTGCACCTACGTCTCTGGGAGACAACCAATGCTGAAATTCCAACTGGATACCCTGGAAGGGGTGGATGAAGCCGTGCGCGCTCTTTACACCGAGAAGGACGGCAAGTTCGTACTCGGCATTGAAGGTCTGCCGCAACAAGAAGATGTCACCGGCCTGAAGGCCAAGGTTGATGAGTTGCTCGGCGAAAAGAAACTGGCCGAGAAGAAAGCACGCGAGGCCGAAGAGTTGGCCCGTACTGAGCGTGAAGAGGCCGCTCGCAAGTCCGGCAACGTCGAAGAGCTTGAAAAATCCTGGTCTGAAAAATTCAACCGCCGCGAAGCTGAGCTGAACGGCTTGCTGGAACAGGAGCGTGGAACGCTGAGCACTCAGATCCGGGATCTGACCGTCGGCCGTACCGCTACTGACATCGCGTCTGCCCTGGCAATCCCAGGCAGCGCCAAAGCCCTGCTGCCGCACATCGAGCGCCGTCTGAGCGTCGAGCAGCGCGATGGGAAGCCTGTTGTGGTCGTGCTCGACCAGCAGGGCAAGCTCTCGGCGGCAACGCTGGACGAGCTGAAAGCAGAATTCGCAAACGACACGGCCTTCGCGCCGTTGATCGCGGGTAGCAAGGCGTCTGGCGGCGGGGCTGCTGGTGCTGGAGGTGGCGGCGGGGCCGCAAAAGGAAAAATCGGCGGCACCAAAGAGGAACGACAGGCCGCAATCGCGAGCCGGTTCCCGGATCTCCCACAATCGTAAGGAAATAACTCATGTCCCTGTCGCAAATGCAGGTTTTCAACGAATACATCATGCCGGCGACTCTCGAGACGCTGGATCAGTATCTCGCCGCTTTCAACGCCGCCAGCCGTGGCGCAATCGTGCTGTCTCCGGACGGCTTCACTGGTGACTTCCTGCAGGAGTCGTTCTTCCAGACCCTGGCCGCTGCCCAGCGTCGCGTGGATCGCTACAGTGCGAACGCCGCCGTCGCTGCCACCGACCTGACCGAGCTGAAGAACACTTCGGTGAAGGTAGCCGGCGGCTTCGGTCCGATCCGCTACGAGCCATCGCAGATGACCTGGCTGGAGCGCCCAACCGCGCAAGGCATCGAAGTTGCCAGCCGCGCGTTCGCTGAAATCCTGCTGAAGGACCAGCTGAACACTGCGATCGCCGCGCTGGTTGCTGCAATCACTGCCCAGGCCGCAGCGGTCAACGATGTGTCGGCTACAGCTGGCATCACCTACGCCGGCCTGAACAACGCCCACGCGAAGTTCGGCGACGCAAGCCAGAACCTGGTCACTCAGGTGATGCAGGGCACCAGCTACCACAAGTTGGTCGGGCAGAACCTGGCGAACCAGCAGCAGCTGTTCCAGGCTGGCAACGTCCGCGTCGTGGACATCCTCGGCAAAATCTCCGTTGTGACGGATGCCCCGGCGCTGATGCAGGCCGGCACCCCGAACAAGGAAATCATCCTGTCCCTGGTGCAAGGCGCTGCACTGGTCCACGACGGCCGCGACATCATCAGCAACGTCCAGACCACCAACGGCAAGGAGCGTATCGAAACCACGCTCCAGACCGACTACACCTTCGGCCTTGGTCTGAAGGGCTACACCTGGGACACCACCACCGGCGGCAAGTCGCCAACCGATGCCGAACTGGCGACCGGTACCAACTGGGACAAGACCGCCACCAGCATCAAGCACACCGCCGGTGTGGCTCTGATCGGTGACGCCTCCAAGTAACCCTGACAGCTGAGTCGGGCCCAGTGCCCGGCTTGGCGAGGACATGATCATGAGCAACAAAAACATCTGGTATCTGCCTGGTCCATTCCACCAGTACCAGGAAGACGTGAAGGCGCTGGCCAAGGCGAATGGCCTGCGCATCGTCGACGCAAGCGTTACCGAAAGTCGTGAAGATGCAGCAGAAGAAGTGCCTGACGTGACAGTCAAGGAGTTGCCGAAGATGCTGCTGATCGATGGTGGCAGTTCCAGCATCGATATCGAGGCCTTACGCGCTGAGCTCGAGTCTGTCGGCCTGATCGTCGAGTCATTCGCTGACCAAGCGCTGGCACGCCCAGAAGGCGAGCTTGGCCCTATCGCTGATCGCCTGTTTCAGGTGTTCGAGGCGGTGAACGCCGGCGTGGAAAGCCTCATCCGTGAGCGTGATGGCGAAGCTGAAAAGGTTAAGGCTCTGCAACTGCAGGTAGACGACCTTCTCCAGCAAGCCGCCAAGGCTCGCCTGGACGACCCGGACGCGAAGGAAATCGCCGACCTGAAGGCTAAGCTGGACAAAGCCAAGGTTCCATACCGGGCCAACGCCTCGAAAGAATCCTTGGAAAAGCTCGTCGCTGATCTGCCCAAGGCCTGATAATGCTGGCTGCCGGTGATCCAGTGGCCAATTTTCAAACCATTCCAGCGAGTTGACGCATGACACTCATCATCGAGGACGGTACCGGTAAGCCGGACGCCGAAAGCTACGCGAGCGCCGAGGACCTTGCCCTGTATGCCGTGAAGTTCGGCACGGTCATCCCCGCCGGTGTTCCCGAGCAGGAAGCGCTGCTGCGCCGGGCTGCCTTGGCGATGGATAGCAAAACCTGGAAAGGCCGCAAGATGAGCAGCGAGCAGGCGTTGGCCTGGCCGCGCCGGGGTGTTGAGCTGGACTGCCAGATCAAGCCAGATAACTACCTGCCGGCACGGATCCAGTACGGCCAGATGGCCCTGGCCGCCGAGATCCATCAGGACGACATCGACCCAGTGGAGAAGCGCAAAGGCGCGGTAACGCTGGAGCGTGTCGAAGGCGCGGTAACACGCGAGTACGCGACGATCTCCAACACCAGTGGTCGGCTGATGCCGGCGGCGCCAGACCGGCCGAGTGCTACGCAGTTTGCCGACTACCTACAAAAGCGCGGGCTGTTCGCAGTACGCGCATAGACACAGCGGAGACCATCATGGCCTTTTACGACGAAATGGCCGTGATGGCTCTGGAGATGATCACAGAGTTCGGCCAGCCTGTGACCATCAGCAAAACTGAGCCGGGCGAGTACGACCCGGAGACGGGCGGCGAAGCGCCAGGTGCCACCGTCGAGCAGATCGCCCAAGGCATCCTGCTCGACTTCACCGGACAAGAATTCCAGAACAACAGCCTCATCAAGCAGGGCGACAAGAAGCTCAAGATCGCCGCGCAGGGATTGGCCTGGGTGCCTGGTCTGCTCGACAAAGTGGTTGCTCAGGGTCGTACCTGGTCAATCGTGCCGCCGCTGAAAGAGGTCAACCCTGCCGGTACGCCGATCCTGTATGAGTTGCAGGTGCGGTCGTGACGAACAAGTATTCGAGTATGAACGGAAGCTTTGCCGAGAACATTCGTGACTTTGCTGAGAGCGCGAAGGGCGGAATCGACGCAACCATCCGCGAGATCGTCATCGAAATCGGTAGCAGCGTCATCCGCATGTCTCCGGTGGGCAACCCTGAGATCTGGGCTGCGAACGTCATTCACCGTCAGGCGAACAAGCGGGCCGCCGATGACTACGACTTCAAGGTTGCAGTACGCAACACGATCATCAACCTCAACGAATCGAACTTCACTAAGGCTGGCAAGTTGCGGCGCGGCGTGAAGTACGCCAAGCCCCTGACCAAGACCGAGCGCGACCAGAACTTCAACGTGAACGGGTTGGTCGCGGGTAGGGACTACGTCGGCGGGCGTTTTCGGGGGAACTGGCAGTTTTCCATCGGCACGCCGGCGGAGGGCACGCTTGACCAGGTTGATCCTGCTGGTGGCGTGACGTTGGCCAAGCTGCGACTGCAGGTCCAGGCACTTACGGCTGGCGAGACGGCCTACATCGTGAACAATCTTCCGTACGGCATCCCGCTGGAGTATGGGCATTCGACCCAAGCTCCTGGCGGCATGGTCCGGATTACCCTGGCCCGCTTCCAACAGATCGTCGACGAAGCCACAAGGAACAACCAGGTATGAGCCACGCCATCATTGCGTCCATTTACGAGGCCAAGCTGATTGCCTGGAGCAAGGCGCGGGCAGAGCCCATCAAGGTCGTGTTTGAGAATATCCAGTATGACCCTGCGGACGGCGAGACCTACCTTCGTGCATTCGCGCTACCAGGCGATACCGCCAGTAGCACGCTTGCTGGCGACCATCGGGCGTTCATCGGCGTCTACCAGGTCAGCATTGTGGCCCCGGCCAATACCGGCAAGACCAAGACGAACCCGGTTGTAGCTGAGCTGACCGCACTGTTTCCGTTGTACGCGAGAGACACGAAGGCGGGCGTCACCGTCGTCACGATGTCACCGGTAGACCCTGGCCCCGGCATACCCGACCCACCCACGTTCACCGTGCCTGTGTCGTTCGAATACCGAGCAGACATCGCCACCTGATTAAGCCCGTTGGGCAAAACCCCGAAACCCGCCTCTGTGCGGGTTTTGTCATTTCTGAAAAGAGGAAACACCCATGCAAATGCCCAACGGCGCCACTCTTGAGATCGCGTCCATCTACGGCACGGCGATCCCATTCACCGCTCTGACCAACGCCAATCCAGCCGTCGCGACTGCTGCGGCGCACGGCTTGGCCGAGGGCGACGTCATTGCCGTAAATTCTGGCTGGACACGACTGGATGGTCGCGGCGTGCGAGTTGGGGAGATCGCCAGCGGCACGTTCGCGCTGGAGAGCGTCAATACGACCAGCATTCAACAGTATCCCGCGGGCTCGGGGATTGGTTCCGTTCGCGAGGTGACGGCCTTCACCGAGATCTCGCAGATTACTGAGATGAATTCCAGTGGTGGTGATCAACAGTTCCTAACCTTCGGCTTCCTGGCTGACGATGATGATCGCCAGATGCCGACCACAAAGAACCCGATCACGCTGACCTTCACCGTCGCCGACGATCCGTCCAAGCCTTATGTGGCCGTCTGTGAGGCGGCGGACGATGATAAGCAGGCTCGCTTGCTTCGCCTGAACCTCCCGGGCGGTAGCAGCATTATCTACAACGGCTACGTGTCGATCACTTCGACCCCGACCATGTCCCGCAACAACCTGATGACCCGCGTGATCAGCCTGGCGTTGACCGGCCGCCCAACCCGTTACGCGGCTGCGGTGTAACCCATGGCTAAGTTCAAGTTGATTCAGAAACCGACCTTCAAAGCGCCGGTGATGATCCAGCGGGCGGGCTACAGCGCCGAAAAGGTGGAGTTCGAGTTTAAGTACTTGGACCGTACTGCTCTCGCCGAACTGTACACCGGCTGGAACGAGCGGCACGACGAACTGGGCAAGCAGGTCGGCGACATGGACCTCAAAGCTTTCACCGCTGCCCAGATCGCACTGCAAGCCGATCAACTGCTGGATGTGGTTGTGGGCTGGGACATCGAAGAGGAGTTCACGCCTGAAAATGTGCGCATCCTCGTCAACTCGATCAACTCGGCGCCTAAGGCCGTTCTGAACGCCTACGCCGAAGCCTTCAGCGAGGCCCGCCTGGGAAACTCCTAAGCGCCTCGCGCGCGCTGTATGAGCCAGGGCCGTCAGATGCTGATCTGATGGCATTCGGCTTGTCTCGCCAGGACATCCCCGACAAGGAAGTCGGCATCTGGCCCGACAACTGGGACGCCTTCAGAGTCTTCGAGGCCATGAGCACCCAGTGGCGCACAGGTGCGTGCGGCGCAACAGGCATGGACTACAGCGTTCTCTCCGGGGTTATTCGGATGTGTGGCGTACCGATCAGCCAGCGACAAACCATTTTCAGCGACTTCCGCCGCATGGAGGCTGAAGCCCTGCAGGTGATGGCGGAACAGAGAGAAAACAAATGAGCACCAACTTCGCTTCCCTGGGTATTGCGGTCGAGTCGTCGCAGGCCGCAAAGGCTGCTGATGATCTGGATAAGCTGGTCGATTCCGCTGAAGGCGCCCAGAAGGCCATTGATGATCTGGGCAAAACGGGCGAAGGCCTGGCCAACACCGGTAAAAAGGTTTCCCAGGCCGAAGCGGACGTTGCGCAAAGCGTCGATAAATCAACGGCAGCGAGGGACCGTCAAGCCGGGGCGAGTCGCAAAGCCACTGACAGCGCAGTAGCGGAAATCTCCGTCATCAGTCAGCTCGACAAGGCCATGACGGGCAATATCTCGAGCATGGAATCGCTGGTTCAGGCCGAGGGTTTGCTGGAGCGCGCCCGCAAGGGCGGCTTGGTCACCATCGAAGAGCAGGCGAAGTACCAGGATCAGCTGGGAAAGGCCTACGACAAGATTGAAAAGGCGGAAGCCAAAGAGCTGGCCCAGAAGCAAAAGCTGATCGAGGCTGAGAATCGCCAAATTGAGGCTCTGAAGCGCACCGTCAACGGTATTGATCCAGTAACCGCCAAGCTGGCGAAGCTGGAGGCTCAGGAGAAGGCGCTCAATGATCTGCACAAGTCTGGTCAGATCGACGCCGACCGTTACAACGAGGCCTTGGCCAAAATCGGTAAGGATCGGGCTGGGCTGACTGAGGCAACCGGCGCATTCGACAAACTGAAGCTCGGTACCCGCCAAGCCCAAGAAAACGTCATGCAACTGGCTAACGCGATCCAGGCAGGCGATCTGGGCAGTGGGGCGCGCGCGATCGCTCAGTTGGGTGCTGGCGCCGGTGAATCCGCGAAGAGCCTGGCAGGGATGCTGCTTCCTGCCGGCCTGCTGGTCGCTGTGATCGGTTCGCTTGGCTATGCCTACTTCGACGCGATGAAACAGGCGCGCGAGTTCAATGCTGCAATAAGCGGGGGTACGAACGGCGCGGGGCAAACTATTGCCAGCCTGAAGGATATGGCCGACGGCGCTGGGCGTGTCACCGGTAACCTGTCCGGTGCGCGAGAGGCCGTTGTTTCGCTTGCGTCTGGCGCGGCCACCAGCGGTACCCAGATGCGCAATCTGGCTGAAGCTGCAGCCGCAGTCAGTGAAGTTACCGGTCAGGGGGCGGGTGAACTCGCCAAGTCCTTTGCCACCGCTGGCGATACAGCAACTGAATCTGCCAGCAAGATCAGCAGTCAGTACGGATTGATCACCCTCGAGCAGTACCAGGTGATCAAGGGGCTGGATGACCAGGGCGACAGCCAGCGTGCCCTGGATGTGCTCAGCGAAGATTTGAATCAGGCCGCCTTGACGCGCCTGAAGACTTACCGCGAGTCGTTATCCGACGTAGAGCGCGACTGGGACAGGATCAAGAACGCCATCAAAGGCGCTTACACAGAAGTCCGGTCGGAGATATTCCCTGACCTGGCCAAGCAGATCGAGATCACGCAGCGCGTTCTGGATACCCGCAAGGGCGGCGGAGTTGCGGGCGCCATCTCTAACGGGCTGAGCTCTTTGAATTCGGCTCTTGGTCTGGGCACCGGTGAGCATGACGACTCAACTGAGGCGCTTGAGAAAAAACTTGCCGACCTGAAGGCCCGACAGACTGCCAGCTCTAACCTGGCAATCGTCACCGGTGAGAACGCCGACGCAAACCAGAAGGCAATCGAGGCTCAGAAGGCGCTGGATGCGCAACTTGACAACGTCAACCCTCTGAACAAGCGCAAAGCGGGACTGGAAAAGCTGAACAACCAGTTCAAAGCGCTTTACGAGAATGCAGAAAAGGCAAGACAGAAGTCGCCACTGCTGGACGGTGTGAGCTACGACGGCAAAAAGTTTTCCGGTGGTGCATACGACATTCTTTTGAAAGGCCTTGAGGATAAAAACAAGGACCCGAAAACCGCCGGCACCCAAGTTGATCTGACCAGCTTCAACAACGCCAAGAACGACTTGGCAGCGATCACCGACACCTACAAAAACTACCAGAAGGAACTGGAGGCGGCACAGAAGGCTGGCCTGCTGTCTGAGGAAGACTATCTGCTGCGGCGCCAGGCGCTGATCGGGAATCAGCTAGACCAGACAACGGCAGCCTACGAAGCAGAGATTGCGGCGCTTGAGGCCGCCAAGGGCAAGAAGTCCACGTCGGCTGCGCAAAGCATCCAGCTGGACCAGAAGATCGCCGACGCGCGCGCAGGAATGGTCAAGGCGCAGAAGGATGCCGACAGCCAGCTTGAAGTGCTGGCCACGAACGAAACCGGGCGCCTGGCAAAGCAGGAGCGGGCGATCAGCACGTACGTGCAGGCACTGGGGCAGCAACAGCGGGCCTTGGAGTTGGCAGGCCAACGCGCAGTGCTCGGCGTGGGGCGGGGCGATCGCCAGAACGCGCTCAGCGGCGAGCTGAACAGCCAGCAGGACCGGTTTGTGCAGCAGTCGCTGGAGTTGGCCAACCAGAAGTCCGACCCGTCGCGCAACATGTCGGAAGAGGAGTTCAAGCGTAAGTCGCAGGCGCTTGCTGATGCGAACAAAGCCGCGACGGACCAGATCCGACAGAACTATGCGGACGTGGAGGCGGCCCAGGGCGATTGGACCAAGGGTGCGACTGCTGCGTGGGACAACTACCTGGATTCGGCGCAGAACATCGCCGGCCAGACCAAGAGCCTGTTCGGTAATGCCTTCAGCTCTATGGAGGACTCCATCGTCAACTTCGCCATGACTGGCAAGGCGTCGTTCTCGGACTTCGCCAAGTCGATCCTGGCGGACATGGCGCGTATCGCTACCCGCCAGGCCAGTTCGGCTTTGCTGGGTAGCCTGGTTGGCGCAGCAGCGAGCTACTTCGGTGGTAGCGCTGCTGGTGGAGGCAATGGCATGGCCGCCGGGTCTTCCGGTGCCACGTCGTCAAACCTCGGGGCATCATCTGCCGGATACTCCAGCACCTACTTCCCGCAAGCCAAGGGCGGCGCGTGGTCGAGCGGCGTGCAGATGTTTGCCGACGGCGGTGCGTTCACGAACTCCATCGTCAGCAAGCCCACGGCTTTCGGGATGGCCAATGGCAAAACCGGCATCATGGGAGAAGCTGGTGAGGAGGCAATCATGCCGCTGACCCGGACGTCGAGCGGCAAGCTTGGGGTTATGGCCATGGGCGGCGGTGGGGCTGGCGGAACGCTGATCAATGTCGAGGTGCACATCGATGGCGATGGCAATGCATCGTCCACCGCCGACACACCTGGCTACGACCTCTTCGGCAAGGAACTGGCGACGTTCGTAGAGCAGAAATATCAGGAACTGCGCTCTAAGGATATGCGCCAGGGCGGCGTCATCAACAATGCAATCAAGGGGCGATGATGACTATCGAGCGATTCATCTGGGCAACGGAGAAGGGCGCGGAGGGTGATATCACCCAGCGCGTCCGGGCCAAAAAGTTTGGCGATGGCTATGAGCAGACGGTCGAGGACGGACTGAACAATCAGTCGGAATCCTGGCCGGTGACGTTTACCGGAATGGCCGCGCGAATCCTGGAGATCAGGAAGTTCCTCGACAAGCACAAAGGGGCAAAGGCGTTTCTCTGGACGCCACCTCTTGGCGTGCTTGGGCTCTACAAGTGCAACGGCTACAAGCCAGTGCACCGCGGCGGCCAGGTCTACGCCATCACCGCGACCTTCCAGCAAACCTTTCATCCCTGAGATAACCCCCCATGGCACTGATCACGGACATCCAGAAGCTGGAGCCCGGCGGCGAGATTCGCCTGTTCGAAATTGACGGGACGGAATACGGCGCCGATTACCTGCGCTTCCACGGTCACGCCATCCCGCATACGCCAGAGGAATTGCTGGCCTACGAGGGCTCCGAAGAGGACCTGCCCGCCAAGTCTATTATCTGGCAGGGGCAGGAGTACGCAGCCTGGCCGGTGCAGATTGAGGGTATTTCCTCGAGCAGTGACGGCACCGCCTCTCGGCCGACTTTCGCCGCCGGCAACGTGAATGGACGGGTTACAGCTTTGTGCCTGGCCTTCGAGGACATGCTCAAGTTCAAGCTGACAGTCCGCGAGACTCTGGCCAAGTACCTGGACGCAGCCAACTTCCCCGAGGGCAACCCAACCGCCGACCCGACCCAGGAGGCGCTGGAGATCTGGTACATCGACCAGAAAACCAGCGAGGACGGCGAAGCCGTTGTCTGGGAGCTGTCTTCGCCGGGCGAGATCGACAACCACGGGCTGCCCGGCCGGCAGATGACCACCTTTTGCCATTGGGCCATGACCAATGGTTATCGAGGGCCGGACTGCGGCTACACCGGCGCGGCCATGTTCGACGACGAGGACAACCCCACGGATGACCCGGCCAAGGATCAGTGCAAAGGCTGTCTGTCGTCGTGCAAATTGCGCTTCGGCGAGAACAACGAACTTTCCTTCGGTGGATTCCCTGCCGTTTCCCTCATAGCCCGGAGCTGACCATGCGCAAGCACATCATTGCGGCGATCCAGGCGCACGCGGCGGCGGAATATCCGCGCGAGTGCTGCGGCCTGCTGCTTGCCGTCGGGCGAGCGCAGAAGTATTACCCGTGCCGGAACATCGCCACGGATCCGAACGAAGAGTTCAGGCTCGATCCCAAGGACTACTCCGCGGCGGAAGACTTGGGCGAAGTGATCGGCATCGTTCACTCGCATCCGGACGCCACCAGCAGGCCGTCACCGCATGACTTGGCCATGTGCGAGGCCACGGCGTTGCCCTGGCACATTTTGTCGTGGCCCGAAGGCGACAGGCGCACGATCACGCCAACCGGCAGCACGCCGCTACTCAAGCGCCCGTTCGTGCACGGCGCTTGGGACTGCTGGCAGGTGTGCGCTGATTGGTATGCCCGCGAGTGGGGCCTGGAATTCGAAGCCTTCCAGCGCACCGATGGTTGGTGGGAGAGTGCAGAGAACACCAGCCTGTACGAGGCGAACTACGAGGCTGCAGGTTTCGTGCGTGTCGACCGCCCACAGCGGGGTGACATGATCGTCATGCACGTCGGGCGGACAGTTCACCCGAACCATGCCGGGATCTACCTGGGCACTGAGCCGGCGTTACCTGGCGAAGAGTCTGGCACGTTCGGGCCAGGCCCGTTCCTGCTGCACCACCTGTACGGCAGGCCGTCCGAGATCATCGTTTATGGCGGCCCGTGGCACGACCGAACACGCCTGATCCTCAGGCACAAATACGCAAAATAACCAACATGACGCGGCAGGGCCGCAGGGTGAAATTATGATCAATGAAACTGACCGGAAAGCTACCGGAGGCGCGCGAGCCGAAGGTTCGAAAAAAACCGGCTCGCGCGATGTTCTGGCTTGGTTTAGAGTTCAAATCGCGGACACAAAACTCACTTCTTCGGCTGTGCAGCCTTTATCTCTTCAATAACCTTGAGGGCGCCGTCAATGGGTGCTTTGTAGTATCCAAGCAAGTGACCTTCGAAACCGGTGTCTTGGCTGTTGAGATAGATTTTCAGCTGCTCTACGAGCTTTTCACGCTCCGGAGCGTCGCGATAAACAATTGCTGCCAGCGCTTGTACTGCGCGGGTCAGTCCGAGATTGAATGCGTCGTGGCGGGTAAGCTCATTTGGATCGATTGCCATTTTGACCTCCAGGTCATAAACGCGCCGATATTGGCGCAACCCCAGTCCTTGGGCTTGCAGGCGAAGGACTGGGAAATCCACTAGCCTTTTGTTTGGGTTTCCACGATCAGACGCCAGCCAATTGTCTTCGCTGACCCGGGATGTTGGTGTGTGTTCTGCGGCGGAAATGGCGTGCCTTTATTGGATGTGATTTCATCGCCACACGTCTCGCATCGGTAAATTCCCGATACGGGAACGTTGTCTCCAATGGAGTGCACCGTATTCCATACTAGCGAGCCGAGAAGGCTTACCGGAGCTTTCTTGAGATATTGCTCTGTTTCCGAGGTATAGCGCGCCATGTTCCATCCTGCCTTGGTTAGAAATGAGGCACAAAGCTACTACGGCAATCCAGAAGTCAGTTACTGGCATTCCATCCACGCTGGATGCCTGGACAGCTGAGAATCAGGTGGTGGCCTTTTGATTTTTTGGGCGTGCTATCGTAGAGCCGAGAATCATATCTACGGCTCATTGGCGCAGCCATAAGAGCTTCGCCAACTGCGAGTGACATCCCTAAATGCTTGCTGAACTTTTGAAATTTGCACTTGAACTATTGAAGTTGGCCCCCCGGTATTTTGTGGCGCTTGGTGTAGTTGCTGCTGGATTACTTTTTATGCCTGCGGACTGGCTGAGCCGGCTAGGAGTGGAAAAGTTTGCGGACGATAACAAGCAGTGGCTAGGCCTCGTGCTGCTGGTCAGCACTGTGCTCTGGGGGGTATTCGTCATTGTTTCTTGTTGGGGCGCTGTTAAGCGGGCGTTTTATCGGAGGAAAAATAAAGCTCGTACCATCAGAAAGCTTCGATCTTTGACGGAGGGAGAAAAGGAAATTCTTCGTTATTACCTGGCGGAAGGCACGCGTACCAATGTGCTCAAGGTGGATGACGGCGTGGTTCAAGGACTGGTTGCCTACCGAATTATTTACCGGGCCGCGTCTATGGGGAATTTGATGGAGGGGTTCGCCCACAACATTACGGAGCTTGCATGGGATTACCTTCACTTGTATCCGGAGGTGCTGGAGGGTACAGGCAATTTTTATCGTACAGATAAAAGGCAGAGGGGTTGGTAATCATTGCCAAGCCTTGCGCCGGCCTTTTTTGCATTCATCCCTCAGTGCTACAGTCCCACCAAACCAAAGAGGGAACGACATGCGGATTTTGATAGCTGCGGCGATAGTAGCAATGCTGGCGGGGTGTATGGCGCCAACCATGAACGAGGCTCGCCAATCTGGCCCCTACAAGGTTCTCACTTCCAAAAAAACGGACGCCGCGCTGGCTAAATGTGTCCAGTACGAATGGCAGAACCAGTCGATATTCGGCGGTACGCCTGGCGCAACTCTTCAGCCTGGCCGCGACACTGGTTACACCGTGTTCACCGAGGGCGCCCAGTACTTCGTTGACATCCAGCCTAAAGGCTCGGGGGCCGAAGCGAAGTATTACGTGGTGGTCGGAAACTGGATTGCGAATAAGCGATTGGCCGCGCTGCAAGGCTGCCTATAGTCCGCACCACTTCATCAAAGGCTCGCTTCGGCGGGCCTTTTTATTGCCTGGAGAAAAGCACATGGCGGCACTTGCCATCAATTATCAGCCAATGACAACGATCCTGCTTTACGGTCAGCTTCGACAGTTTGGCCGATCCTTCCGCATGGCAGTGAAGTCGCCCGCAGAGGCGATCAAGGCGCTGTGCGTGCAGATCCCCGGATTTGAACGCTTCCTGTCGAACGCCAAATCCCGAGGGATTGAGTTTGCAGTATTCCGAGGAAGGACGAACCTGGCAGAAAAGGAGCTTGGGTTTGCGGGCGGCGGTGATATCCGAATTGCTCCGATCATCACCGGCAGCAAGCGAGGCGGTGCGCTGCAAACAATCATCGGTGCAGTACTGATTGTTGTCGGGCTCGTCATCACCGGCGGCACATTCGGCGCAGGCGCACCGTTCGGTTCAGCGCTGATCATGATGGGCGGCTCCATGGTCCTTGGCGGTGTGATTCAAATGCTCAGTCCGCAGGCTGGCGGCCTCAAGACCAGCGCGGCGCCCGAGAACACACCCGGCTACGCCTTCGGCAGCGCCAAGAACACAACGGCCTCCGGCAATCCTGTGTCGCTGTGTGCCGGCCGCCGGCGCTGGGGGGGCGCGATCATCAGTGCCGCTATTTACGCCGAAGACCAGATGTAGCCAACACTCGAAAACTGAAGCCGCCCAAGAGGCGGTTTTTTATGCCTGGAGAAAAACATGGGCGCAGCACGCAAGATCGATGTTTATGGCGCCAAGGGCGGTTCCGAGAAGCCTAAAACTCCAACCGAGGCACCAGACAGCCTGCGTTCCGTCGCCATTGCGAAAATGCTTATTGCGGTAGGTGAGGGCGAGTTTGAAGGCGTTCCGACCGCCAAGGACATCTTTCTCGACAACACGCCGCTGCAAGACCCGCAGGGGAATATGAACTTCCCAAACGTGAAGTGGGAGTGGCGCAGCGGGGCTGTGGACCAGTCCTACATCCAGGGCATCCCATCGGTCGAGAACGAAACAACCATCAGCACCGAGCTGCGCAGCGGCACGCCGTGGGTTCGAGCGATCACCAATACCCAGCTCTCGGCTGTCCGTGTGCGCTTTGCTTGGCCTGCGCTCCAATCGGTCGACTCCGGCGGCAACATCAACGGTTACACGATCGGGTACAAGGTCGAGCTGGCAACGGACGGGGACACGTATCAGGAGGTTTTGAACGAGGCCGTGTCTGGCAAGACCACCAGCCTGTACGAGCGGACCCGCCGCATCAATTTGCCGCGCGCGACAACCGGGTGGCTGCTGCGCATCACTCGACTGACGGCCAACCAGAACAACAACAAAATTTCCGACACCATGCAGATTGCCGGATTCACTGAGGTGATCGACGCGAAGATTCGATACCCGAACACCGCGCTGCTTTACATCGAGTTTTCTGCTGAGCAGTTCCGCAGCATCCCGGCGGTGACGATCGAATGCGATGGTCGGAAATGGCAGGTGCCGAGCAACTACGACACCAGGTCGCGCACCTATACGGGCGTCTGGGACGGAACATTCAAAGAGGCCTGGACCGACAATCCTGTTTGGCACACTTACGGCATCACTACGAACGACCGTTTCGGCCTGGGCCGTCGCATCAAGCCGTGGATGGTGGACAAGTGGGAGCTGTACCGCATCTCGCAGTATTGCGACCAGCCGGTGCCGGACGGTAAGGGCGGTATGGAACCGCGCTTCCTCTGTAACTTGAACCTGCAGAGCAAGGCTGACGCCTGGTCGCTACTGCGCGATATCTCGGCGATTTACCGCGGCATGACCTACTGGGCCCAGGGCCAAGTATTCACGCTGTCGGACATGCCGCGCGCCACCGACTTCGACTTCGCCTACACCCGTGCGAACGTCATCGATGGCAAGTTCACTTATTCCAGCGCATCGGAGCGCACCCGTTACAGCCGCGCGCTGGTCAGCTACGACAACCCTCTGAACAACTACGACACCGATGTCACCGCTGTGACCGATGCCAAGTTGCAGCGGCGCTACGGCGATAACCCGCTCGAGATAAGCGCAATCGCCTGCACCCGCGAGTCGGAGGGCCAGCGCCGCGGTAAGTGGGCGCTGCTCACGAACTCGAAGGACCGCGCCGTCAACTTCAAGGTCGGCCTCGACGGGCGCATCCCGCTTCCAGGGTACGTGATCCCGATCGCCGACGAACTGCTGGCCGGTCGGCCGGTTGGCGGGCGAATCTCGGCGGTGAGCGGCAAGGTCATCACACTGGATCGCAACACCCAGGCCAAGCCCGGCGACAGGCTGATCCTCAACCTGCCAGACGGCAAGTGCGAAGGGCGCACCGTACAATTGGTCAGCGGCCGACAGGTCACCGTTACCGTTGCCTACTCCGTTGCGCCCGAACCCGAACTGGTGTGGGCGCTGGATGCCGACGATCTGGCAATCCCGTTGTACAGGGTGGTAAGCGTGGCCCGGCCGGAGCCAGGCGTGTTCGAGATCTCGGCCGTGCAGTATGACCCGAGCAAATTCGCGCACATCGACACCGGCGCGCGCCTGGAAGAGCGCCCAATCAGCGTTGTGCCGATCACCGTCGTTCCGGCGCCGGCGAGCGTCACGCTGACGTCGAGCTACGCGGTGAACCAGGGCATCGCCATCAGCACCATGAACATATCCTGGCCCGCCGTGACCGGAGCGGTCGCGTATGACGTGGAATGGCGCAAGGACAGCGGCAACTGGATCAAGGTACAGCGCACAGGCGCGACAAGCGTAGATGTCACCGGCATTTACTCGGGCGCCTACCTGGCCCGCGTGCGTTCGGTGAGCGCATTCGAAATCTCGTCGATCTGGAAGAGCTCCGACCTGACCAACCTGGAAGGGAAGGTAGGCTTGCCGCCGGCGGTGACGTCCCTGACCACCACCAGTGAGCTGTTCGGCATCGGCATCAAGTGGGGCTTCCCTGCTGGCGCCGAGGATACCCAGCGCACCGAGCTGTGGTATGGCCCCGCGAACGACCTGGGAGCGGCGACCAAGCTGGCCGACCTGGCTTACCCGCAGGCCGATTACCGGATGCAGTCGCTTCTGGCGGGCGCAACCTTGTTCTTCTGGGCGCGCCTGGTGGACCGGACCGGCAACGTTGGGCCGTTCTACCCGGTTGGCAGTGGTGTAATGGGGATGGCGAGCGCAGACGCCGATCCTGTGCTCGACTTGATCGCCGGCCAGGTTGGGCGCACTGAGCTTGGTCAGGATGTCCTGGACGAGATCGACAAGATCCCAGGCCTGCAAGATCAGATCAACGCCTTGGACGGTCTGAAGGGTTACGACAAGGAGGCCACCTACCTGAAGGCTCAGATGGTCGTGGAGGGCGGGAGGATCTATCAAGCCGCCCAGGCCGTCCCCATCAATACACCGCCGCCCAACGCTACCTACTGGCTTGATGTTGGCCAGTCGGTAGAGACTGCGAATGGACTGGCACAGCAGGTATCCACCAACACCGCCGATATCACCGAGTTGGACGGCGTGGTCACCGCCCAGGCGTCGAGCCTTCAGGCGTTGCGTTCGACCTATCGGGATGACACCGGGGAAGGCGACCTGGCTGATGCTCTCCAGGGATACAACGCTTCGGCCAGTTTCGCCCAGGAGGTGAAGACACAGGCCACGAAGAACTCGGCCATGGTACAGCGCACGACCGAGCTGACTGCCGAGGTGGGCAGTGTCAGTGGATCTGTGGCTGCACTGGAAAGTGTTGTTGCCACCGATCGCCAAGTGACCGCCCAGGCTATCCAGCAGATCGGTGTGAAGATCGGCGAGAACTCGGCCAACATCCAGACAGTGAGTCAGGCCCAGGCCGACACTACCGGAAAGTTGGCGACGATGTGGTCCGTGAAGATGCAGCTCAACCAAAACGGGCAATACGTCGCGGCGGGGATCGGGCTTGGCATTGAGAACGTGGATGGTCAGTTGCAAAGCCAGTTCTTGGTGAGCGCTGACAGGTTCGCTGTGGTGAACAACATCAACGGGAATCTTTCTTCGCCATTCGCGGTGGTGAACGGTCAGGTTTTCATGCGCTCAGCCTTCATCCAGGACGGCAGCATCACCATGCTGAAAATCGGAGAGGCGCTGCAGTCCGACAACTATGTCGCAGGTGTTCAAGGATGGCATCTCGATAAAGCCGGCAACCTGGAATTTAACGGCCCAGCACCTGGTGGTGGCCGTCTGACGATGACGAACAGAGCCATCAAGGTCTACGACGAAAACGGAGTCAAGCGCGTGCAACTTGGAGACCTGACGGCATGAACTTCGGGATGCGAATCTGGGGGCCTACGGGCTTTCTTGAAATGGATGAAAACTCTTTCACCGTTAGGATTGTATATTCCTCAGTCGTGCAGAAGGTGGCAGGCGAGAATAGAACTAGATGGATATCTATTCCTGGTGTTTCGCCGGCAACACACTCTGCTGTTTGTTTTCCAGTCGCGGCTTATGACACTAGCGCCCAAAATATCGCCTCTATTCAATACATACCTATAGTCAGCGAAGGAGGGCTGACTTTGTATTTCGGGCAGCCAGGAACAAGAGAAGGCGCGCCGCTAGGTATCGGTCCCCAAAGACTTATTGTTACGAGGTATCGCTAATGTCTTTCGGGCTGAACTTTGTCAATAACAATGACGTAGTCACGTTGGACTCTGAGTTTGCAAGGCTTGTAGTTCTTCACAAGGGGAATTGGACCAATGGCGGGGGCGGTGCAGGAATATCGTTCCCTTCGGTAATTACCTCATCTGAGCCACCCCTAGTATTTGTCAGGCCTAATTCGTCTTGCACGATGTGCTTTTGCCTTATCAACGGATCTCCAGGCGCTTGGACAGGCTTCTCTTTTAGGGGCATTGCTGGGCAAGTTTATTCAGGAACCTACTTTGCTGCTGCCTTTAAAGCCTCACCTGTCGGAACGTTCGGTTTAAGGCTATGGGGTGGAGATTCGACGTTGCTGTTTGATAGCTCTAATCCCTGTGCTCAGTTTACAAAAACTGTTACTTCGTGGAGTTATCTAGGTGCTGTCAATACCGGGCAGGGAGTCCTTAGGCTGAGTTGGACCGCAAATACTCCGCTTGATACAGGTGAGTATATGTTGATCAATAACATAGCCATGGATGTAGCTGGCAGTACCTCCCGGCAAGGAAATCAGTATGCCGTTTGGGAGTATCAGAATAATAGATTGGTTATGCAGGTTGTTGGTGTGGATATACAAACAACTTTATATACGCCAGTCGTGTGGGCTAAGCCAATTTCATAGGAGGTCGCATGTCTTGGTACAAGGCAGGAACAGTTTCAATCACGGCTGGAAGCAATGCGGTGATTGGAGCGGGAACCGCATTCATTGCCAATGTCCGCGTGGGTGACGCATTCCGAGGGCCCGACGGCGCTTGGTACGAGATAAACAACGTTGCAAGTGATACCGCGTTGTCGATTGCTACAGGCTATCTGGGAGCTACGGTTGCTGGGGGGGCGTACTCGATTATTCCAGTGCAGGGATACGTCAAAGATTCCGCAGATCAATTGCGCGCCGCAACGAAAGCCCTAGGTGATATGCCTGTAAGCAAGCAGGACAAGAGCGATAACCTCACTGCATTTTCAGGACTCGCTGGCGCAGCCGACAGGCTGCCATTTTTCACTGGGCAGGGAGCTCTTTCACTTGCAGTCATCTCAGCCAAAGCCCGAGCCTTTTTAGGTCGCTCTGACAGTGCTGGTATGCGTTCTGAAATAGGAGTTGACGTAACCATGGCGTCTGCCGTTTTAGACCCGCAATCAGCGGGCGGCTTGATGTCGGCGACTACGGTAAGCGGATTTACCGTGTTCAAGTACGTCAATGGGCAGATGATTGTGCAAGGGCCCATCCCGACAACTCCGTCTATTCCGGCAAGCTCTACATTCACAATCAGCGTTGCAATACCAGTAACGTTTCCAGTTGGCGCAGTTACTCCGCGGGCTACTCTTTACCCATCTGTAGGTAATGACTTTGCCATACGGAACGAGCAGGCCCCCGGGTCGACAGCATTTGTGTTTGGGGCGAACGGTGCCTCGGCACAAAGTTTCTCAGGAAATATCATGCTGGTCGGAAGGTGGAAATAATGAAGATCACTCTGCTGGCTCATCTTTCCGACTGGCCTCTTGAGGCTTCTGTCTCCGGCGATGTAATCACCATCAACGGCGAAGAGATTGATCTTTCGGGCATCCCTGATGGGTTTAGACTTCCCGGCGACGCGGTAGGTAATAAATTTTTCGAGGGGCCTTGGTTCGTTGAAAGAATCGGTAAGACCTTGCACTTCACACTCCGTCTTCCAGTTCAAAATGACTCCCCCGAGGAATACCGGAATCCAATAGAGCCGATCGTTCTGGACGTGCAGAGTGGACCGGTTCAGTTCCCAGACACATTGCCTACCAAAGTACTGGTTCGCGAAGTGATCAAGTCATCCGAGCAATTGGAGGTGCCTGAAGATGGTGGATCTATCGAAGCTTGAGCCGATCAAAACCGCGCAGGACGAAGCTGATCGAATCAGCCTGGATCAGGCGCGCGCGTACCTGAAAGAAACCAACTGGCATGCCTTCGCCTTACTTGAAGATGGCACGCCGATACCCGACGACATTAAGCAGGCACGGGCCAATGCCAGGGAAACTATAAATCGTCTCGGGCCACCGACATCGGCTTGACCCGCAAGAACACCGACACCGCCTAGAGCGGTTTTTTTTCGTCTGGAGAAAAGCATGCCGATCAATGAGCAGCAGTTGCTGCAGATCCTCCCGAACGCCGGCCACCAAGCCGGCGTTTTTGTTCCTGCCCTGAACACGGCCATGAACCGCTATGGCATCGTGGGCACCGCGCGAGCTGCTGCATTCATCGCCCAGGTTGGGCACGAATCCGGCCAACTGCGCTACGTGCGCGAGATTTGGGGGCCCACTGCGCAGCAACTCACTTACGAAGGCCGTGCCGATCTGGGAAACAACGTCAAGGGTGACGGCTCGAAGTACCGTGGGCGCGGACTGATCCAGATCACCGGGCGGGCGAATTACGCTGCCTGCGGCGAGGCACTGGGCCTGGACCTCATCAGCAACCCGGAATTGCTCGAGCTGCCCCGGCACGCGGCGATGTCTGCGGCCTGGTTCTGGTCCACCAAGGGGCTGAACACGCTGGCGGATCAGGGGGAGTTCACGAAGATCACCCGCCGCATTAATGGTGGTCTCAACGGCCTGGAAGATCGCTTGCAGTTGTGGGAGCGCGCGAAAAAGGTGCTGGCATGACGCCGGTACAGAAGCTGGCCGGTTTGGTGGTGCTGATCCTGGTGCTGATGGCGACCGCCGCCGGCGTCACCTGGCAGGTGCAGGACTGGCGGATGGGCGAGAAGCTTTCCGAGCAGGCCGGCCTGCACAAGGACGACCTGGCGGCGATCAGCAGTGCCGCCGCCGCCCAGACCAGAACTGAGCAGGACAAGCGCCTGGCCGCAGAACAGAGAGCGGCCGCCGCAGACCAACAACACTCCCTGGAGCTTTCCAATGAACAACGCAAGCAAGCTGCTCTGCGCGATCGCCTCGCCACTGCTGATGTACGGCTGTCAGTCCTTCTCGACGCCACGGATTCAGCCAGTGACTGCAACGTGCCTACCACCCCCGGCGCCGTCGGCGTGGTTCATGCAGCCCGTCGAGCCCAACTTGACCCAGCGCATGCTCAACGAATTATCGCCATCACCGACGCCGGCGACCAAGGACTGATCGCGTTGAGGGCTTGCCAGTCGTACGTCAGAACCATTAGGCCCTGATCAACACTCCAGATCGCAAAATTAACACGACCCAAAATGAATACTCACCTTGCAAAGGATTGCAAAAATGACAAACCCAATCGTTCCATGGATGGGTGGCAAGCGCCGCCTGGCCGACCGTCTGATTCCTCTATTCCCTCCGCATGAATGCTATGTTGAGGTTTTCGCTGGCGGCGCGGCGCTCTACTTCATGCGGCCCCAGGCTGCACCAGTTGAAGTCCTCAACGATATCAATGGCGACCTGGTGACGTTGTATCGGGTGGTGCAAAACCACCTGGAGGAATTCGTGCGCCAGTTCAAATGGGCGCTCAGTTCCAGGCAGGTATTTGAGTGGCAGAAGATGACTCGGCCGGAAACTCTTACCGATATTCAGCGGGCAGCGCGATTTTTCTACCTGCAGCACCATGCCTTTGCCGGGAAGGTCAGCGGCCAGACTTTCGGCACAGCCACAACGGGGCCGGCTATCAATCTGTTGCGGATTGAAGAGAACCTTTCCGCAGCCTGGCAGCGCCTTTCTGGAACCTATGTCGAAAACTTGGGATGGCTTGAATGCGCTGAGCGCTACGACCGCCCCCACACTTTCCACTATATGGACCCTCCGTACTGGCAGACCGCGGGCTACGGGGTGGACTTTCCGTTCGAAAACTATGAGCGGATGGCCGACTTCATGCGCCGCTGCAAAGGCAAGGTCATGGTGAGTATCAACGACCACCCTGATATCCGGCGGGTATTTGAGGGGTTTCACTTTGAAACGCTGGACATCCGCTACAGCACCACCAATCAGCGCCAGGGAAAAGCCGAGATCAGCGGCGAGCTTGTGATCATGAATTGGAAACCCTCTGACCTCGGTGGGCTGTTTTAGGGTACAGGCTGTATCAGGTGGGGCCCCTTGTTCCGGACGTTACCCACGGCCGTATCGACCTTGAACCATTCGAAGGCCTCGGCTGGCTCGCCCTGGTGCAGCACCATCTGCTCGGCGCGCTCCTTGGGCGTGGTCGGGTCCAACCATTCCAGGGCTAGATCGGGTGTAAGCACCACGGGCCGCCGATCGTGGATGTCCACCATGCCGCCGGCGCTGTCGGCGGTAATGATGACGAAGCCGTCATGCTCACCTGGGCCTTCATCAGCATCCGGTAGCTGACCGATTGCGGCACAGAATATAGGTGCACCATCCCGCCGGCGTATCAGGTAAGGCTGCTTTTTGGCCCCGCCTTCATCCACCCATTCAAACCAATTATCGATTGGCGTGATCGCCCGGTGCGGCCAGATAGCCCGGAAGAACGGGCCGTGGGCGACTTTCTCCACGCGTGCATTAATTGGTGCCGCGCGATCTTTCGCCCAGTGCGGTCGCCAACCCCAGCGAACGGGATCCGCATGGAGCATGTCCCCCTGCATGTGCAGCAGCGCAACTGCGGTTGTCGGTGCAACGTTGTAGCGCTCAATTGGCTGATCTCCCACGGAGTTAGCCAGGGCATTGGGCATGCTCAGAGCCGCAACAAAATCGTGGATTCCTCGATACTGTGAAAGCCTTCCACACATGATCTTCCCTCCCGCCGTCATTTCAGCCTAGCTTGCGCTGGAGGATTGAGCTTGACGAATCTCGCCCAGCAATCGTTGATTTTCCCTGAGCAGGTGGTCTCGCTGGCTGGTAATGAGATCGATGGGGCGAAAGCTTCCGTTGTCAGAAGGCTCATTGCTCATCGCCGCAATTTGATCAAGGGCCCTTCTTAGCGCAGCCTCCGCCGAAGCCTTGCCAGTGGCGAGCAGGTCATTCATCTGCACCAAGCCGGCCACATTGGCCCGGGCCTTTCGCAGCATCGCCTCGGTTTGGATGAGCTCGTCCTCGAGCAGGGCGCACTGGTGTTGGTACATTTCCAGGGGCGTGGGGCAGCCAAGCCACTCAGAGGTGTCTTCGTCAATGTTCATGGTGGGTAAACTCAAATACTGTATGCGCATACAGTAATCGAGGCTCTACAGATTTGGGAGTGGTGTTCGTCGGCAGGACGCCGGGGAGGGGGCGTGACTTTTGCGTGACACTCTCACGCACTTGTAAGCTCTTGTGGGCAGTCGGTTGCAGCGAGCGCCAATAAAAACAGCTACTTAACAAGGTCTTACAGAGGTACTGCGTGCATGGGGTGCTAGGGGTCGAGTGTTCGAATCACTCCGTCCCGACCATTATTCCTGAGTAAAATCAGACACTTAAGCCGATCAGATAGATCGGCTTTTTTGTGCCCGCGCGAAACTGCCTGGTGATGTCGCTGGTATTCGGCTCAAGGGCTGTGTTCTGCTCAGTCGGGTTGCCACCTTCAGCTCTGGCAATTGCTCTGAAAATTTCCAACCGATTCATGTCTTTTTGTCGTCGGCCAGCGGGGCAGTCGGTTGGGCTTTCTCTTCGAATCAGCCTTGTCCCTTCAAGCCCTCAGGCGTTGGACAACTGAAACCGATAGCCCACGCCGTACAATGACTCGATGGGTGTTTCCCCTGGGCACGCCTGCTCCAGCTTGCGCCGTAGGTTGCGGATATGACTGTCTACCGTACGGTCGGTGACCACGCGGTGGTCGGAGTAGAGCTTGTCGAGCAGTTGGTCGCGGGAAAATACCCGGCCGGCGGAGCGTGCAAAAGTGCTCAGCAGGCGTAACTCCAGAGGCGTGAGGTCCAAAGCGACGCCGTCGAGTGATGCGCGGTACTGGGCTTCGTCGATCAGCAGTCGCGGTGGGGTGTTGCTCAGCAATTGGGGGCCACGGCGCAGGATGGCCTTGACCCTGGCAACTACCTCCCGGGGGCTGAAGGGCTTGCAGATGTAGTCGTCGGCGCCCAGGTCCAGGCCCAGCAGGCGGTCCACTTCTTCGACGCGGGCGGTGATCATGATCACCGGTATTGCGCTGAAACCGCGCAGCTCCCGGCACACTTGCATGCCGTCGCGCCCTGGCAGCATCAGGTCGAGCAAAATCAGGCGAGGGGGGCGGGCGCGCACGGTCGGTACCACCTGAAGGCCATTGTCCAGGCACAGGGTCGGGTAGCCCGCTGCGGCCAAGTAATCCTGCAGCAATGCGGCCAGTTTCGGTTCGTCTTCAACGATCAGGATCGGGCGTTCTTCGCTCATGGGTCAGGTATTCCGTGGGAGGCGCAGGCTCAGCCAAAGGCCACCGAGGGGGGAGTGAGCGGCGCTGAGGCTGCCGCCGTGGGCGAGGGCGATGCTGTGGCAGATCGCGAGCCCCAGGCCGGCCCCGCCACTGGCACGGTTGCGCGAGGATTCGCCGCGATAGAAGCGCTCGAACAGGCGCGGCAATTGCTCGGCCGACACACCAGGGCCGGAGTCGAGGATGTCGATGCATACGTCAGCGCGATCCAGGGCGACGCGGATACGTATTAGCCCATTCGGGTCGGTGTAGCGCACCGCATTTTCCAACAGATTGGAGAACAGTTGCTGCAAGCGACCGGCATCGGCCAACAGTTCCACGGGCGGTGCTGGCAAATCCAGTTCGAGGCGCAGGTGGCGCGCGTTCAAGCGCTCCTGGAACATCGACACACTGGCGCGCAGCAGTGGCTCCAGTGCGCAGGCGCTCTTGCGGTAGGTCAGCGCCCCAACATCCGCCAGGGACAGTTCATACAGGTCATCCACCAGCTTGCTGAGCATGCTCACTTCGCCCTGCAAGGACTGCATCGAGCCTGGGTCGAGGGTGCGTACGCCATCCTCGATAGCCTCCAGCTCGCCGCGCAAGACCGACAGCGGGGTACGCAGTTCGTGGGACACATCGGCCATGAATTCGCGGCGCATCTGCTCATTGCGCTCCAGGGTGTAGGCGAGTTGGTTGAAGTCACGGGCCAATTGGCCGACTTCGTCATTGGAACTCACTGCCACCCGGCTGCTGAAGTCGCCGCTGGCCAGGCGATGTGTTGCCGCAGCCACCCGCTTGACTGGCTCCAGCAGCGTGCGGGCGATCCACCAGGCAATCAGCATCGCCAGCAGCAGTG
>Ga0302347_1001269_pt1 | contig 31207 bp, 24 predicted proteins | sample PhyWR1_FD_202178 | JGI IMG/M metagenome (GOLD analysis project Ga0302347, IMG submission 202178) | Leaf surface microbial communities from wheat plants in UC Gill Tract Community Farm, Albany, California, United States - DLSL W.R1 (v2)... | ecosystem: Host-associated > Plants > Phyllosphere >... | reverse complement strand
GGAAGGCGGTGAAGACCACCCAGGCGGCGCCGCCGATCATGGTCGGCAGCATCGGGATGAAATACTCCGTGGCGTCCAGCCCCAGCGCGGCAATGGCGCGGGTGGCGGGCCCGCCCCAGGGGCTCAGCCCGCTCATGATGCTCAGCGACAGCATCGACACGGTGGCCAGAACCATCGGGTTCATGCCGATCCGTTTGTACAGCGGCAGCATGGCGGCACAGGTGATCATGTAGGTGGTAGTGCCGTCACCGTCCAGCGCCACCAGCAGCGACAACAGTGCGGTGCCGATGGCAATCTTGATCGGGTCGCCGTTGACCCGCTTGAGGATCTTGCGGATCAACGGGTCGAACAGGCCGGCGTCGATCATCAGGCCGAAGAACAGGATGGCGAACAGCAGCAAGGCCGCCGATGGCGCGACCATCTTCAAGCCGTCGAGCATCATCTTGCCCAGCTCGGGCGCGAAGCCGCCGACGACAGCGAAAACGATCGGGACTACGGTCAGCGCAACGATTGGCGACAGGCGCTTGCTCATGATCAGGTAGGTGAAGGTCACCACCATGACCAGGCCCAGGAGTGCGAGCATGGTATTTCTCTCTTGTTTTTATTGTGCGTGGCCACCTGCCGGGCAGGCAGCCCCCTGCCCGGCCCGGCATCGCTGTGATGCCGGGCGGGCGTTCAAGTCAGGTTGGGTATAACGCCGTTCAGACGTGACGGCGTGGTTCTGCGGGCCAGGCTGGCTGTTCGGGTTCGACTGCAGCGGTTTGCGCCGGCTGCTCGCCGTCCAGGGTTCGCAACAGTGTTTGCCGGTCACAGGCGTTTTCCGACAGCGAAATCACCACGGTGGCCACCGCGTTGCTGGCAAGGCTGGTCAGCGCGCGGGCCTCGGACATGAAGCGGTCGATGCCGATCAGCAGGGCCAGGCCGGCAAGCGGGATGTCGTGGATCACGGTCAGGGTCGAGGCCAGGGCCACGAAACCGCTGCCCGTCACCCCGGCAGCACCCTTGGATGACAGCAGCATGATCGCCAGCATGGTCAGCGTCTGCCCAAGGGTGATATCGATATTGCAGGCCTGGGCGATGAAGATGGCTGCCAGCGACAGATAGATGGCCGTGCCGTCGAGGTTGAATGAATAACCGGTCGGCAACACCAGGCCCACCACGCCTTTCTTGCAACCCAGCTTCTCGAGCTTTTCCAGCATGCGTGGCAGCACGGGCTCGGTCGAGGAAGTACCGAGCACCACCAGAAACTCTTCGCGAAAGTAACGCAGCAGTTTCCACAGGCTGAAACCATTGGCACGGCAGATACCGCCCAGCACCACCAGCACGAAGAACGCGCAGGCGATGTACAGCGTCCCCACCAGCTTGGCCAGCGACCCGAGCGAGGTAATGCCGTACTGGCCGACGGTAAACGCCAGCGCACCGAAGGCGCCAATCGGGGCGAAACGCATCAGGTAACCAAAGATGCGGAAGACCATGGTGGAAGCGGATTCGAGTACATCCAGCACCGGCTTGGCTTTCTCGCCCATCGATGACAACGCGAAACCACAGAGCACGGCGATGAACAGTACCGGCAACACTTCGCCCTTGTTGAATGCGCCGATGAAGGTGTCGGGAATGATGTGCATGAAGAAGTCCACCACGCCCAGCTTGGCTGCCGAGGCCGTGTACTGGCTGAGGCCTTCGGTGCTGAGGGTGGCAGGGTCGATGTTCATGCCTGCGCCAGGCTTGAACAGGTACACCGCCGCCAGCCCGATCGTCAGGCTGACCACGGTCAGGCCCAGGAACAGCAACAGGGTCTTGCTCATCAACCGCCCCAGCGAGCGCTTGTCGGTCATGCCGGCGATGCCCGTGACGATGGTGCAGAACACCACGGGGGCGATCATCATCTTGATCAGCTTGATGAACGCATCACCCAGCGGCTTGAGGGCCACGGCCTGTTGCGCCCAGAAGTGCCCAACCACCACGCCCAGCAGGACGGCGCAGAGGATCTGGAAGTACAGCGATTTGGCGAGTCTCATGAGGCATCACCCATTGTTGAAATTGTGCGGATGCGCTTGTTGCGAATGTGCAGGTTGAATAACGGCCTGTGCCTACCCCGCCAACCTGCGGAATGTAGGGGCGTAAACGAAGCCTGAGAAGAGCCGCCGGGCAGTTCGTACCACCGATGCCTGCAGGGTCTTGCCATCAGCACCACTGCGCGACAGCGCAACGTCGATACCGCCGCTCGGGTGTTCCAGGCGCACCTCGGTCAGTTGCCCGGCGCTTTCGCCCAGCAGGTCGCCTATCACGGTGCCGGGGCTGACGCTGGCAGTCGCCAGCCCGACCGCACCGGTGATTGCCAGTGCACGGTGGCAGCTGTGCGGCATGAAATAGCGAACCTGCAGGGTGCCGTCGTACCGAGGCTCGGACACCAGCACCGGCTTGGGTATCACCATGCCACTCACATCACCCAGGCCCATGGCCTTGCCGGCCTTCAGGCGCAGCGCTTCAAGGCGCTTGAGCAGGGGGCCGTTGGCGTCCAGTTCGGCTGGGGTTTCCGACCCGGTGATACCCAGTTGGCTGGCCGCTACAACCATCATGGGCATGGCCATGTCGATGCAGGTGACCGGCACGCCGTCGATGACATCTTTGGCCTGGCCAGTAGGGAACAGCTTGCCCGTCTTGCTGCCGACGGCGTCGAGGAAGGTAATGTGTACCGGGGCGGCGGTACCGGGTACGCCGTCGATGGCGGTGCGGCCTTCATAGCGCACGATACCACCAGGTGTTTCCACCAGCGAATTGACGAAGGTACCGGTGTTCAGGTTGCGAATGCGCACCAGCGTCTTGCCTTCCTGGCCTTTGACCAGCCCCTGTTCGATGGCAAACGGGCCAACGGCGCAGAGCATGTTGCCGCAATTGGGTGCGGTGTCCACACGACGCTGGGCGACCATGACCTGCACGAACAGGTAGTCGACGTCGGCGTCGGCATGCAGCGAGGGGCTGACGATCGCCACTTTGCTGGTCTGCGGGCTGCCGCCACCGATGCCGTCGATTTCCAGTTCATGACCGGAGCCCATCAGGTTGATCAGCAATTCGTCGCGTTCGACCACATTGGCAGGCAGGTCCCAGGCGTGGAAGATCGGCCCTTTGGAGGTGCCGCCGCGCATGAGGACGCAAGGAATTCGTTGCATGATTTCGCACTCTTGTTGATCAATGGGCATCATTGATGCTGTGAGCAAAAGAGTGACAGGCATGGATAAATCAATCCAATGCAAATATCGTAGCCATTATTGCGACTCACAAAATAATCGCGGAATGTTCGCCGGCAGGATTCGCTATGGAATATGAGCTTCAAGACATTCGATCTTTCGTGAAAATCGCCGAACTTGGCAGCTTCCACGAAGCAGCAGAGGCGCTGCACTTGTCCCAGCCAGCGCTGAGCCGACGGATCAAGAAGCTGGAAGAGGGCCTGGGCACCTCGTTGCTCGAGCGCACCACACGTCGGGTCAGCCTGACCAGCGTGGGCCGCGATTTCCTGCCCAAGGCCAGGCGCCTGCTGGATGACTTCGAGGACTCGATCCTCAGCATCCGCGAACTGGCCGAGCGCCAGACCGGCCAGGTCACCCTCGCCTGCATCCCGACGGCGGCGTTCTATTTTCTGCCGTCGGTGATTCGCGACTACAACCAGCAGTACCCGAAAATCCGCATTCGCCTGCTGGACCTCAGTGCCAATGACGGGCTCGAAGCCGTGCTGCGTGGCGAGGCCGATTTCGGTATCAACATGATGAGCGGCCAGCACCCTGACATCGAGTTCGTCTCGCTGGTGCAGGAGCATTTCGTGCTGGCCTGCAGGCGCGACCACCCGCTGGCAAACCGTGAAGCCGTGACCTGGACCGAGCTGGCCGACTACCGCCTGATCGGCGTCGGCCGCCTGAGCGGCAATCGCATGCTGCTGGACCACGCGTTGTCCGGGTTGAACCTGCGGCCCAAATGGTTCTATGAGGTGCAGCACTTGTCCACTTCGCTGGGCATGGTGGAGGCCGGGCTAGGGGTGTCGGCCATGCCCAGCCTGGCAATGCCCAGCGCCGACCACCCGACCCTGGTCAGCGTGCCGCTTAACGAGCCGCAGGTGACCCGAACGCTGGGGCTGGTCTATCGCCGCGGGGCCTCTTTGTCGCCTGCAGCGGAGAAGTTCGTGTCGATCCTGTTGGAGAAATGGCCCAACCGCTAGAAGCGCAGCCGGGTTGTGGGGCCAATGCGCCCCCTGTAGAAGCGGGTTCACGCGCGAACACGGGCGCAGCAGCCGGTGCCACACCCCACGTCGCCAGCCTGGCGCTCAGTCGCTCTTGCCCAGCACATACCGGTCAAACTGCTCGATATGCTCATCCAGGTTGTCCTCGAGCATCATCCGGTACTGATCGCAGAAATACTTCAGCAGCTCCTCCCGCGCGGCACCCAGCTCCGCCCCGGATTTGAAACTGCGGGCGCTCATCCAGGCATTGAAGCGCGCCGCACCAAAGGTCAACGAAGCACTCACCTTGCCCAGGTCCTCGAGTTTTTCGATCTGCTGGTTCGCCAGTTCGATATGCGCGTCGGCGCGGTCATAAAAGGCCTGGTCGGTAATTTGGGTCATTGCGCTTCACCTTGTTGCGAGAGTCGAACCGGGGGCCAAGCCTTGCATGTCGCGGCGCATACGTGCAAGGCTGAAAAAGGATCACCCATTACAGAAAAGGAAGCAAAGCACCTTATGCTTGGAATCACACGTATCCATCGCTATTTGCGCCCACTGCCTGCAAAACGTATTGCAGCCAGTGGGCGTGACCTTAACGGCAAACCAGGCGCACGCCTGGCCTCGAAGCTCGCAACACTCCTCTGCACGCCCCGCTCCGCCCCGCCTTACCTGTGCGTCACGCCTGAGCGCCCCCCTGTCGATCGTGTCCCTCCTACCTGACTGCCAACGCTGCAGCTCACACGCCATGCCCGCTATTCACAGGCGGGATGTCTGACACGACAACAGAGGCAACACCCCCATGCTTTTTTTCCACGGTAAACGCATTTTCAGCGCCATCTTCGATATGGACGGCACCCTCTTCGACACCGAGCGTTTGCGCTTCAAGACATTGAAGCAGGCCTCACTCGAGATCTTCGGCAAGGCCCTGGGCGAGCACACCCTGATCGGCTCGCTGGGCCTGAGCGCGAAGAAGGCCGAAGCCCTCGCCAAGGCGCACAACGGTGAAGACTTCCCTTATGCGCAAATCCGCCAGCGCGCGGACGAACTTGAGCTGGAGTACGTGCGCAACCACGGCGTCCCGATCAAGGCGGGCTTGCTGGAGGTACTGGAGCGGCTGCGCAAGTCGGGGCTGACCATGGCAGTCGCCACCTCCAGCCGCCGTGCCATTGCCGAGGAGTACCTGATCAACGCCAATGTGCTCAAGTACTTCGACATCACCGTGTGCGGTGATGAAGTCAGCCAAGGCAAGCCCCACCCGGAGATATTCCTCAAGGCCGCCCGCGCACTCAATTGCGAGCCTGACCAGTGCTTCATGGTCGAAGACTCGGAAAACGGCATGCTTTCGGCCATCCGCGCAGAAGGCCAGGCCATCCTCATCGAGGACATCAAGCCGCCCGCGCCAGAAATCAAGGCCGGCGCACTCAAAGCCTACCGCAGCATGCAGGAGTTCCTGGCCGACTTGAGCGAGTGCGTACCCGACCTGGGCATGCCAGCGCTGAGCGAACCCTTCCCGGCTTCGTTGAACCAGTTCCGCGTGGGCATTCATGGCTTCGGAGCCATCGGCGGCGGTTACCTGACGCAGGTATTCTCCCATTGGGACGGCTATACCCGGCCTTGCGAAATCATCGCCGCCAGCCGCTCGCGCATGCTGCGCGAGAGCGTCAGCGCATTTGGCCGCTACAGCGTGCGCTACGGTGCGACTTCGTTCGACCAGACCATCGACAACGTGCGCATGATCGACATGGACGATGATGCTGCCGTGATCGACATGTACACCGCTGCCGAAATCATCGGCCTGAGCCTGCCCGAACAGGCCATCCGCAGCCAGGCCAGGGTGATTGCCCAGGGCCTGCTGCAACGCTTTGAACGCCGTGGCCGCGAACTGACCCTGCTGATCGTGCTGAACAAGGTAGGCGGCGGCGCCTTTGTGCGCCGGCACGTTGAAGCTGAACTGGCGTTGCTGTGCCCTCCGGCAATCAGCGAGCAGGTCTTGCAGAAGACCCATTTTGCCGAAACTGTGGTCAGCCGCATTGTCTCCAAACTGGGCAACGACGCGTTGGTGCGACAACTGCGCATCAAGTCGCAGATGTTCAGGAACAGCCTGGAAGACGAACCTGCCGTCACCCGCAAGCCCGCTGCGGCCCTGCCTGAATACGAACGGCTGATTGGCCATTTCAGGCCCTTTGCCCAGCCCAGCAGTGCGATGAACCAGCTGCATCTGATCCTGTTCAACAGCGAACCCGACATGCCGCTGTATGTAGAGCACGGGAGCGAGCTGCTCGAACGCCTGCGCCAGGTGACGACAGTGCCTGACATCACCCAGATCCAGGTCATCAAGAACCGTCTGTGGAACGGCCCGCATGCCATCGTTGCCTGGTATGCAAGCCTGCTGGGCCACGACTCGGTAGGCCAGGGTATGGGTGATGCACGCGTCAGCGAACTGGCCGAACGCCTGATCCGCCAGGAAGTCGGGCCCGCACTGGTGGCGCAATACCCGCAGATGGCGCAGGTGGTGGACCGTTTTGCCAATACTTTCCTGGAGCGCTGTACAACCTCGTTCAAAGACCCTTGTGCCCGGGTGGGGCGCGACCCGTTGCGCAAGCTTCAACGCAACGAACGCATCTTCAGCAGCATCGACTTAGCACGCAAGCACGCCATTGAAACCCCGGCACTGACCCTGGGTGCGGCCCTGGCCATTCATCATGCACTACGCTGCAAAGATGCAAGAAACCTGGAGGCCCAGGCGATCAGGCAGGTGTATGTGGACAACGATGGCAGTGTCGAGGCCGTGCTGACCCATGCTGGCAGCCACCACGGCAAGCGTTTCCCAGGGCTGGACCCGATCAGCGACGCGCAACTGATCAGCGCCATTGCCACGGCCTTCCGGCAGTACCCGCAGGAGGCTGCAACGAGCAGGCGAGACGACCTTTGCGTAGGTGCATGACCTATTGATGTAGCGGACAGGCTCTGGTGCCTGCCAGATAATGTTTATACAGGCTTCACCGGGGCTGCTTTGCAGCCCGGGTCAAGCACTGCCATCAAGCAACAATGCCGCGAGTTTCGCCAGCTCGAACCGACCAACCGGATCAACACCGTCTTCCATCATCCAGGTTGCCGACAACCCTGCCCACGCCAACGCCCATTGCATCAGTCTTTGCCGATCGATATGGGCAGCCTCGCAGATGATCCCGACTTGCTCTTCCGGGCTATGGGAGACTTTCAGCATGGCCGGTATATCGCCATGGCGAACAGGTAACAATTGGCCATTGAGCGATGCGAAGGGATCACCGTCGATGGTCAGCGCCCATACCTTCAAGTACCGATCAAATACTGACTCGTTCAATTTTGCGTTTTCGCCCCTGTCAGTTCTGGTTTCCCACAATTGCCGCAATCAGCACCTGAACTTCACAAAAACAAGCTCAGGGTCGCCCTCATCCAGGTTTTCAACCTGGCCACTGCCGATGAAACCGAGTTTGCCGAGCAGCGCCTGCATTGGCAGGTTCGACGCGTTGGTCGAGGTGAACAGCTTGGCGCCGAGCGACCGGGATTCCAGTTCACGAACGATGGCTGCCCCTACGCCACGGCGACGTGCCGAACCCAGTACCACAACCAGCGGGATGAATTCCTGCCCGAAAAATGAGTGGTCCAGTACGCCGTAGCCCAACAGCAGCTCAGTATCGTCAGCATCCGTTGCCACCCAGCACTGGCCGCAAGCTACCGCACGGGCAATGAACTCCCGTCGGCTTTCTTCGCGCTGCGCGATGACATCAAGATCAAAAAGCGCATCAAGGTCGGCTTGCCGGGCAAGCCGCACAGGTGATTCGAGAACCATTGCTTCACCGTATAGACAGGTCAGGGAAAAACCCGATCAATCGCGTCACGATTGACAAGGTTCAGTGCAGGGAAGCCGTGCCGAGGGCAAGGCGAAGCATGCAGGCAAGCCACAAGCAAGGCCAGCCAGGATGAACATCATCACACCATCGCCCAGCGAGGGCATCAGGTCGTATTCACCGGGTTGCTGCAACAATCCCAGGATCCCCAGAATCCACAGCATTGCAAGGCTGCCCCCTGCCAGGCCTGCGCTGACACAGCCCCGCAAGGTGCGCTGCAGCCCAGACAAGACCGCCACCAGCCCCAGCAGCAAGCTCGGCAGCAAGAAAGCGATCTCGAACCCGATCGGGTAGAAGAACATGGCCAGAATACCTTCGCCGCGGCCCATCACCCCGATCAACCTGGGGTTGCGCACAAAGGCGGCAAACGTCACCACATTGAAGATCACGCCCATCATCAGGCCACCGATGAGCGGCGCTGCAGCGAACCCAAGAAAGACCCTTTTCCTGCCCGTCATGACTTCATCCCTGAGAGAGCCCGCCACACGTTGATGGCAAGCCATAGCTGCGGCAACGCCTGGACTGGAAAGTAGCCTTGTTTGATCGGTCCAGCGGACTATCAGGTAGCTGACGGTTCTACGGCTTTTCCTAGGTAAATTATTTTCAATCAGACGACCAGAAACTGTGCCGTAGGTAAGTTGAGTTTCGCTGCACCGAAATATATCAATTAACTCGACAACATAAGCTCCAGACAACTTGTAGGAAAAATCTGAATTTCTTTTCAGGCCACTTGATCGCCCTTGGCTGGTGTTAGGTTTTTAACCTCAACCATGCACAGGGAATTTGTATATGCGCGTCAGCCTAGAGGGAAAAGGTCAGGCAGTAGATGGTGATGTCACCACAACGGGCGCTGTCTGTATTGCGACGGGGCATGGTTATCTGGATGAAGGCCGAATGGTGCTCCGTGAAGGCGACCACACTACGCCATGTCCTCGTTGTGGGCAGGTGGGAACTGTCGCCGAAGGTGTGGAGCACTTCATTTCCGATGGCCAGCGGGTGGCCATGGACGGTGCGCTGGTTGTCTGTGGCTGTTCGCCGGGCAGCAACCGGGTGGTCGCGCCGTTGTATGAAGCACCGCCGTCTCCGCATGCCATTGCGGGGCGTGCCAATACTCACTTTGCCGAGCCCTCACCCACGGTCTACCCCGAACGCATTTCACAACCTGTGATAGGCGCATTGCCCGATACGCTGGAGCCTGGCTTCTACGTAGTCCCTCGACGCATGTCGTTCCCTCAGGTGCTGCTGCAACTGGCCGAGCACGATGCCACGTTGCCGATTTCCCGGTTGCAGCGACTCAACCCGACGTTTGCACAAGGCTTCAAGGCCGGGGAAATCTTCGTTATCGGTGATCCTGACAACGGCAATGCCTGCACGCGCGAAGAGGGGGCACTGATGGCAGCAGCGCAACATGCACGCCGCGCACTGGAGGTACTCGACTTCGCTGAAGCGGATTTCATGATGGATCACCAAGCTGAAATCGCCGGGTTGCTCAGTAACGCCAGCCTGTCCATGGGGGTGGGCAAGGACATGCTTGATCAAGGTTTGAAGCAGGTGAGTCATACACTGACGAGTATCGAGCAGTTGCACCAGCGGGAGTTCATGCGCCATGGCCACTTGAACAGCCCGGGCTTTTTCGCTGAACGGCGGCGCCTTCTGCAGCAGCTGGATGGACAGCTGAAAACAGCATTTCTGAACAAACAGTTGGGCCTTGGGAACTATGAGCGTTTGAGGAGGAGCTTGAATATCTCCACCAAAAGCCTCGTGCACCATTGGTCGAAAGCAGGCGGACCGGGGCAGATTCCCGGGTATGCGACTCATCTGGATAAGGTGGCGCGCCTAAGCAAGTACCTTGGATATGGAGGATACGCAGCAATTGGGGTGGGTGGGACTTCGTCCTACCTGAAAGTCCAAGAGGTATGTCGAGCCGGAGAAACCGAAGCTTGCAAGATGGTGCGACTCAGGGAAACTGGAAGTTTTAGTGGGAGTATTGTTGGTGGTGCTGCGGGAGGCTTCATCTCCGGGCTAGCTGTCACTTCAGTCTGTGCGGCTTTCGCTATTGGCACAGCAGGCATTGGGGCTCCAGTGTGCGGCATTGCTCTTGTCGGAGCTGGTTCGATGGCTGGGGGTTTGGCTGGCGAGGCTGTAGGGGAGGTGCTTGGAGAAAAGATCCATGAATTCATCGCTGATTGATATCAATAGTTGGCCACTGACAATCCAGCTATTTTTTCTAGCGGCGCCATTTGCTTTGAGTGCTATTGGCCTGACAGTAAGCGGCTGTGTTGCATGGTCTAGCGAGTTTGAGGTTCTTGATAGCTCTATTCGAACCAATGCCTATTTAGAGCAGATGAAGCGCTTTTTGGGGACCACTACCTACCGATCGCGATGGATGGTGGTCTGTGCTGTCAGCGGCCTCCTGACCTTTCCTCGTTTTCATTCAAGAATAGGCGTTGTTGATGCTGATGAATTAAAGGCTTTTCCTACAAGGCTGAGACGAAAGTTGGTTTTTTCGAGCTGGCTCATACTAATAGGCATAGCGTGGCTAGCGGTCGCCTATGTGATGGTGAGTCATTAGATCGTTACCCCTTCGTGAACTCTCGAAAAGGGTGTAGGCACTTAGCAAGTCAGACCCGCATTCGCGGGTCGTCCTCCTTTTGCCCGACCTATCGTTGACGCTTCCTTGCCGCTCCCCCTCCCCTCACATGACAGACACCAGCGATGACACATCGCTTGCATATGACACAAAGTGTCATTATGATCGCCGTGTGTCCTGACGACTCCCGCGTCGCTCAGCCCAGAACCTCCCCACTCCGGCAGGTACCCCCATGACGACCACCATGCACACCCCCAAGGACCAGTTGGTCAAACTCGCCCAGCAGCAGATGCTGACGGCGCTGGCCGACAACACCTACACCGCACGGCAAAAACTCGCCCTCACCTGCCGCATCCTGTTTGACGGCGGCCATGACTCTGGCCTGGCCGGGCAGATCACCGCACGTGCGCAGGAGCCTGGCACCTACTACACCCAGCAACTGGGTCTGGGCTTCGACGAAATTGCTGCTTCCAACCTGCTGGTGGTGGACGAGGACCTGACCGTGCTGCAAGGCCGTGGCATGGCCAACCCGGCTAACCGCTTCCACAGTTGGCTGTACCGCGCCCGCCCCGACGTCAACTGCATCATCCACACCCACCCGCTGCACAGCGCGGCCCTGTCGATGCTGGAGGTGCCGCTGGCGATCTCGCACATGGACCTGTGCCCGCTGTTCGATGACTGCGCATTCCTCCAGGAATGGCCCGGTGTGCCAGTGGGCAACGAAGAAGGCGAGATCATCGCCAACGCGATCGGCAACAAGCGCGCGATCCTGCTTTCCCACCACGGCCTGCTGATCGCCGGCGGCTCGATCGAAGAAGCCTGCGTGCTCGCCCTGCTGTTCGAGCGCGCGGCGAAGATGCAGCTGCTGGCCATGGGCGCCGGAGAAATCCGCCCCATCCCTGAGGCACTGGGCAAGGAAGCCCATGACTGGATCTCCACCCCCAAACGACATGGCGCCGCGTTCGGCTATTACGCCCGCCGTGCCTTGCGTGCCCACGGCGACTGCCTGGGCTGATCGAAGCTGTACTCTTTTCCTCAACAACGGCAAAGGTGCCTGGTCATGTCTACACCTGTAATTCGCGGCGTCATCGGCTACACCATCACTCCCTTCACCGCAGACGGCACGCTCGACCTGGAGGCCCTGGGCACGTCCATCGACCGCCTGATCGCCGACGGCGTACACGCCATTGCACCACTGGGCAGCACAGGCGAAGGGGCCTACTTGTCCGACAGCGAATGGGAAAGCGTGGTGCGCTTCAGCCAGGCACGCATTGCCGGGCGCGTGCCCAGCGTGGTCAGCGTCTCAGACCTGACCACCGCGCGCACCGTGCAACGCGCCCGCCTGGCCCAGACCTGCGGCGCCACGGCGGTGATGGTGCTGCCTATTTCCTACTGGAAGCTCACCGAAGCCGAAGTGATCGCCCACTACAAGGCGATCGGCGCGGCCATCGACATCCCGATCATGCTCTACAACAACCCGGGCACCAGCGGCACCGACCTGTCGGTGGAGCTGATCCTGCGCATTCTCGACGAAGTGCCAAATGTGACCATGGTCAAGGAAAGCACCGGCGACATCCAGCGCATGCACCGCCTGTTCACGGCCAGCGACGGCCAGGTGGCCTTCTACAACGGTTGCAACCCGCTCACCCTGGAAGCGCTGGTGGCCGGCGCCACCGGCTGGTGCACCGCTGCGCCCAACCTGATCCCGGCGCTGAACCTGGCACTGTGGCAGGCGGTGCAGCAAGGCGACCTGGCCGAAGCCCGGGCGCTGTTCTACCGCCAGTACGAACTACTGGAATACATCACCCGCCGCGGCCTGCCCACCACCATCAAGGCCGGCTTGAAAATGCTCGGCCAGGATGTCGGCGCCCCCCGCCTGCCCCTGCAGCCGCTCGACGCCCAGGGCAGCAGTTGCCTGAAGGGCCTGCTGGACACATTGCGCGGCTGATCGACCTCACCGACGCCTGCGCGGCAGCACCCCGCCGCCGCGCAGCGCCCCGCCGGGAACAGATGAGCCAGAAGCTTCAGGTGTTTCCCGACAAAGGGTCGAGGCATACAGAGCCCGCTGAATCAGCGGGTTCCGTCATTTGAAACCTGCATCCAGCAAACAGAGGCAACCATGGACGCGCCTGCACAAAGCTCTTCAGCACCGCTACGGCTGACAGACATCCTTCACCCCGTGATCGCGGGAATCGTCTCGGTCATCGTCAATTACGGCGGCACCTTCATCCTGGTGTTCCAGGCCGCCAAAGTGGCCGGATTGAGCCCGGAGCTGACCGCTTCGTGGGTGTGGGCGGTGTCGATCGGCGTCGGCCTCAGCGGCCTGGCCTTGTCCTGGTACACCCGCGCACCGGTGATCACCGCCTGGTCCACGCCAGCCGCCGCGTTCCTGGTCACCGCTCTGGCCAGCGTGCCCTACAGCGAGGCCATCGGCGCCTACCTGCTCTCGGCAGCCGGCTTCGTGGTGCTGGGGCTGACCGGGTGTTTCGAGCGCCTGGTACGGGTCATTCCCGCCGGGATCGCTGCCGGGTTGCTGGCCGGCATCCTGCTGCAGTTCGGCATCGGTGCCTTCGCCGGGCTGTCGGTCGACCCGGCCCTGGCCGGGCTGCTGATTGCCGCCTACGTGGCGTTCAAGCGCTTCAGCGCTCGCTACGCCGTGGTGGGCATTCTGCTGCTGGGGCTTGGCTACCTGCTGCTTCAGGGGCAGGTGGGCGTGGCAGCGCTCAAGCTGGAATTCGCCTCGCCAGTGTTCACCGCCCCCAGCTTTTCGCTCAACGCCGCCCTCAGCGTGGCCCTGCCACTGTTTCTGATCACCCTGACAGGCCAGTACATGCCCGGCATGCTGGTGCTGCGCAACGACGGCTTCACCACCAGCGCCAACCCGATCGTTGCGGTCACTGGCCTGGGCTCGTTGCTGATGGCGCCGTTTGGCTCGCACGCCTTCAACATTGCGGCCATTACCGCAGCCATCTGCACCGGCAAGGAAGCCCACGAAGACCCGCGCAAGCGTTGGGTTGCGGGGATTGCCGCCGGTGTCTGCTACATCCTGGTGGGGGTGTTCGGGGTGACCCTGGCGAGTGTGTTCATGGCCCTGCCGGGGACGTTCATTACCACCCTGGCCGGCCTGGCCCTGCTGGGCACCATCGGCGGCAGCCTGGCCAGCGCAATGGCCGATGCCCCCGCTCGCGAGTCGGCACTGATCACCTTCCTGGCGGCAGCGGCCAATATCAGCCTGTTCGGCATTGGCGGGGCCTTCTGGGGCCTGGTCATCGGCCTGCTGGCCCATGCGGCGCTGAACGGCCGCCTTCCTCGGGTCAGCCGCAGCGCCCGTTAAACGGGCCCACTCCCTCAGCGCGCGCCACAGGCGCGCAGCGCTCGACAGGTATCGATATGCCGCGAACACCCAAGCTTCTTACCCAGGTTGCTGCCGTGCACTTTGTCAGCCATGTGCACATCATGCTGATCCCCGCCCTGCTGCCCGTGCTTCCCGGCCTGATGGGGGTCGGCTTCGTCGAGCTCGGCGTCGCCCTGGCGGTGTTCAACATCGTCTCCGCCCTGGTGCAGGCCCCGTTGGGCTATGCGGTCGACCACTACGGTGCACGCAAAGTGCTCAAGGCCGGGTTGCTGCTGGGAAGCCTCAGCTTCGTGCTGGTGGCGGTCAGCCCAGGCTATGGGGTGCTGCTGGTGGCCATGGCCCTGGCCGGCCTGGCCAATGGCGTGTACCACCCTGCCGACTATGCGTTGCTGGCCAAGGGCATCGAGCAAAGCCGCCTGGGCCGGGCGTTCTCTATTCATACCTTCGCAGGCTTCCTCGGCGCGGCGGTTACGCCGGCGGTATTTCTGGGTATCACCGCCTTGTTCGGCCTGCAGGCAGCCCTGGCGACGGGCGCGGCATTGGGGGTTGCGGCGTGGCTGTTGATCTCGGTGCCCGGTAGCGGCGTGTATCAGGTTGCTGGCCCAGGCAACAAAACTGCCGCCGCCTGCGCTGATGCGGCCGGCCGCGTGCGCTTGTTCACGCCGATGATCGGCGTGTTGACGGTGCTGTTCATCCTGCTCAACCTGAGCACCAGTGCAATCGAGAAATTCTCCGTGGCCGCTTTGGTCCAGGGGCAAGGCCTGACGCTGGCCTGGGCCAACACTGCACTGACCGCCTTCCTGCTCTGCAGCGCGGCGGGAGTGTTGTGCGGTGGAACCCTGGCTGACCGTACCCGCCGCCATGGCCTGGTGGCGGCACTGGCCTTCGCGCTGGCGGCGGCGCTGACCGCGCTGGTGGCCCTGGGGCTGCTGCAGGGCTGGCCGCTGGTGGTGGTGCTGGGCGCGATCGGCTTGCTGAGCGGGGTGATCGCCCCATCGCGGGACATGCTGGTCAAAGCGGCTGCGCCGCCAGGGGCCGAGGGTAAAACCTTCGGGCTGGTCTCGACCGGGTTCAATATCGGCGGCGCCATCGGGCCGGTGGGGTTCGGCTGGATGCTTGACCAGCGGCTGGCCAACGGGGTGTTTGCTGCGTCGATGGTGTTCATGTTGCTGACGGTGCTGCTGACTGTGGCGCAGGAGCTGGCAAGGCGGTGCTCGCCCCAATAGATGCAGCGCCTGTGAAATGGAGCGCTGCGCGGGTTCCGTCGGCCTGCTCCGGGTACAACGGGCGCCCAGCCACTGCAGCGGAATATCAGGCGAGGCCCAGCGACATGCAGGACATTTCTGTACCCCCAGGTCTCAAGCCTGGATAAATTTACCGGCAGCCATTGGTCGCCACCCCCCCGGATGGATTAAAGTATCACCCCTTGCCAAAGCCGCTGACTTCAGCCGCCTGCGGCCCCACACCAGGAACCGTCGACGATGGAACACCGTGAAGCGCTGATCGCGCTGCGCACCTTTCTTTCCACCCAGATCCTAGGCCAGGAAAAACTGGTCGAACGGCTGTTGATCGTGCTGCTGGCCGATGGCCATATGCTGGTGGAAGGTGCTCCGGGGCTGGCCAAGACCAAAGCCATCAAGGAGCTCGCCGAAGGCGTCGAGGCACAGTTCCATCGCATCCAGTTCACCCCCGACCTGCTGCCAGCCGACATCACCGGTACCGAAATCTATCGGCCGGAAACCGGCAGTTTCGTGTTCCAGCAGGGCCCGATCTTCCATAACCTGGTGCTGGCCGACGAAATCAACCGCGCACCGGCCAAGGTGCAGTCGGCGCTGCTCGAAGCCATGGCCGAGCGCCAGGTCAGCGTGGGCCGCAGTACCTACGACCTGTCGCCGCTGTTCCTGGTCATGGCCACGCAGAACCCCATCGAACAGGAAGGCACCTACCCGCTGCCCGAAGCCCAGCTCGACCGTTTCCTGATGCACGTGAAAATCGGCTTCCCCGACGCCGCGGTAGAGCGACGCATCCTGGCCCAGGCCCGCGGCGAAGCCCTGGGCGGCGAAAGCAAACCCGAGCGCCGGGTCAGCCAGCAGGCCATTTTTGCCGCGCGCAAGGAAATCCTCGGGTTGTACATGGCCGACGCGGTTGAGGAATACCTGGTGCAGCTGGTGATGGCCACCCGCACCCCGGCCAAGTTCGACGCCGAACTGGCCGACTGGATCGCCTACGGCGCCAGCCCGCGCGGCTCCATTTCGCTGGACCGCTGCTCGCGCGCGCACGCCTGGCTGGCCGGGCGCGACTTTGTCAGCCCCGAAGACATCCAGGCGGTGCTGTTCGACGTGCTGCGCCACCGCATCATCCTCTCGTTCGAGGCCGAGGCGGCGGGGATCGACCAGGACCGCGTGGTCCAGCGCATCCTCGACGTTGTCGCCGTTGCCTGAACCCATGCCCACCACCCAGCTGGCACAACCCGGCATCCGCATCGGCCTTGCCGAGCTGATCGACATGCGCCATCGCGTGCGCGAAATCCAGCTGTTTTCCAAGCCCGGCCAGCGCAGCCCGCTGGTAGGCCTGCACCACTCCAAGTTGCGCGGGCGCGGCGTGGATTTCGACCAGGTGCGCGTGTACCAGGCCGGCGACGACGTGCGCAACATCGACTGGCGCGTCACCGCCCGTACCCAGGAGCCGCACACCAAGCTGTTCCACGAAGAGCGCGAGCGGCCAATCTTCATCCTCGTCGAGCAGAGCCAGCGGCTGTTCTTCGGCTCCGGGCTGATGTTCAAGTCGGTGCTCGCGGCCCAGGCTGCAGCGCTGTTCGGCTGGGCCGCGCTGGGTCATAACGACCGCATCGGCGGGCTGGTGTTCGGCGACAACGAGCACCACGAAATCAAACCCCGGCGCAGCAAGCAGAGCCTGCTGCAACTGCTCAACCGCCTGGCCAAGGTCAACCAGGGGCTGCACACCGAGGCCACGCCCGGGGCCGACAGCCTGGGCCTGGCCCTGCGCCGCGCCCGCGAAGTGCTGCGCCCCGGCAGCCTGGCCATCGTGATTTGCGACGAGCGCTCGCTGAGCGCACAGGTGGAACAGCACCTGGCCATGCTCTCGCGCCATTGCGACCTGCTGCTGCTGCCGGTGTCCGACCCGCTCGACCATGCCCTGCCCGCCGCCGGCCTGCTGCGTTTTGCCCAGCGCAGCGCGCAGCTGGAGCTCGACACCCTCGACGCCAACCTGCGTCAGGCCTACCGTCAGCAGGCCGAAGCGCGCATCGAGCGCTGGGAGCTGATGGCGCAGAAGCTGCGCGTGGTGCTGCTGCCACTGAGCACGCAGAGCGAAATGATCGAGCAACTGCGTGAACACATGAGCGCCCAGCGGCCGCGGAGCGCCTCATGAACCCGCTTGACCAGCTGCACCCGCTGATCGAGCCGGCGCCGGTCGGGCTGTGGCCACCCGCGATCGGCTGGTGGCTGCTGCTGGCCTTGCTGCCGCTGCTGGCCTGGGGCCTGTGGCGGCTGCGCCGCTGGCGCCCCACCAAGCGCCGCATCGTGCGTGCCGAACAACCGCTCGACCCGGTGCGCGTCGAAGCCCTGGCCGAGCTGGCCCGCCTGCCTCGCCCGTACGACGGCGCCCCGGCCGGTGCGTGGCTGCAGCAGATCAACGCCCTGCTCAAGCGCCTGTGCCGCAACCATTATCCGGGGGCCAACAGCCATACCCTCAACGGCCGCCAGTGGCTGGCGTTTCTCGACAACCGCTGTCCGGCCGCCGGCCTGACCCGCTGGATGGTGCTGGTCGAAGGCGCCTACAAACCCGAGTGCAAGCTCGACGACAAAGCCATCGTCGGGCTCAGCCAGGCCGTCGAAACCTGGATCCGCAAGCATGTTTGAACTGGCCTGGCCTTGGGTCTTCACCCTGCTGCCGCTGCCATGGCTGGCGCGCCTGCTGCTGCCTGCCGCCGACAGCGGCGAGCCAGTGCTCAAGGTGGGCTTCCTGAACGAACTGGAAAGCCTGGCCGGGCGCCGTGCGCGGCTCAACCTCCCAACCTGGCGCCAGCAGGCGCCGTTCGTCATCATCTGGCTGTTGCTGCTGTGCGCCGCCGCCCGCCCGCAATGGCTGGGCGAGCCGGTGCCGGTGGCCGCCAGCGGCCGCGACCTGCTGGTGGCGGTCGATGTGTCCGGGTCCATGGACTTCCCCGACATGCAGTGGCAGAACGAAGACATCAGCCGCCTCGATCTGGTCAAAGCGCTGCTTGGCGACTTTCTGCAAGACCGTGAAGGCGACCGCGTGGGCCTGATCCTGTTCGGCAGCCAGGCCTACCTGCAGGCCCCGCTCACCTTCGACCGGCGCACCGTGCGCACCTTCCTCATGGAGGCGCAGATCGGCATCGCCGGCAAGAACACCGCCATCGGCGACGCCATCGGCCTGGCGGTCAAGCGCCTGCGCGAGCGCCCGGCACAAAGCCGGGTGCTGGTACTGATCACCGACGGTGCCAACAACGGTGGGCAGATCCACCCGCTGACCGCCGCGCGCCTGGCAGCCCAGGAAGGCGTGCGCATCTATACCATCGGTATCGGCGCCAACCCCGAAGCCAGTGGCACCCCCGGCTTGCTCGGCCTCAACCCGAGCCTGGACCTGGACGAAGCCGCGCTCAAGGAAATCGCCGACATCAGCCACGGCGCCTACTTCCGTGCCCATGACGGCGCCGAGCTGGACGCCATTGGCGACACCCTGGACCAACTGGAGCCGGTGGCCCAGCAACCGACCCAGGCGCGCACGGCCAAGGCCCTGTATGCCTGGCCCCTGGCCCTGGCGCTGCTGCTCAGCGTGCTGCTGGTAGTAGCGGTGCAATGGCCCGACAACCTGCTGCATCGCCTGCTGCGCAAGCCGAGCTTCCTGCAGCCGCACCCGGAATGGCGCCAGCGCCTCAAGCGCCTGCGTCTGAGGAGACGGCGATGATCGACCTGTGGCCACAATGGCTGCGCCCGCTCTGGCTGCTGGTCGTGCCGCTGCTCGGCTGGCTGCTGTACAAGCTGTGGCATCGGCGCAAACGTGCCGGGCGCTGGCAGATGATTCTACCGCCGGCGTTTCATGGCGTGCTGCTGGGTGGCGGCAGCGGCAGTAGCAGCAAGCTGCCGTGGGTGGCCCTGGGCCTGGCCTGGGCGCTGGTGATCCTGGCCCTGCTCGGGCCCAGCTGGCAGCGCCTGGAAGAAAACCGCCAGCGCCCGGCCGACCCGCTGGTGATCCTGCTCGAACTGACCCCGCAGATGCTCGCCGAGGACAGCCCGCCCAACCGCCTGGAGCAGGCCCGGCGCAAGGTTCTCGACCTGCTCGAACACCGCCGCGACAGCCAGACTGCACTGGTGGTCTATGCGGGCTCCGCGCACACACTGGTGCCGTTGTCCGATGACCTGGCCACCACCCGCAATCTGCTCGAGGCCGTCGACCCGTCGATCATGCCCAAACCCGGCCAGCGCGCCGACCTGGCCGTGCAAAAAGGACTGGCGCTGCTGGCCCAGAGCGGCCTGGGCCAGGGCCGCCTGTTGCTGATCGGTTCGGCGCTCAGTGCAGCCGAGCGCCAGGGCATCGCCCAAGCCCTTGGCCGCCAGGGCCCGAGCCTGTTGATGCTGGGCATCGGCAGCCGCGAAGGCGCACCGGTGCGCCAGGCCAACGGTGAATACCTCAAGGACGATCAGGGCGGCATCCTGGTACCGCGCCTGGACAGCAGCAGCCTCAAAAGCTTCATCAGCGGCACCGGGGGGCGCTACCGCCATGCCCGCATTGACGACCTCGACCTGCGTGGCCTGGGCCTTTTCGACAACCCGCGCAGCGCCCGCAACGACGGCCAGACCGTGCAGCTGGACAGCTGGGCCGACCAGGGCTACTGGCTGCTGATCCCGCTGTTGCTGCTGGCCGCCTGCGCCGGCCGGCGTGGCTGGCTGTTCTGTTTGCCGCTGCTGCTGGCACTGCCTCAGCCCAGCCAGGCGTTCGAGTTCAACGACCTGTGGCTGCGCCCCGACCAGCAAGGCCAGCGCCTGCTTGAGCAAAACCGTCCGGCCAGCGCCGCGCGCCACTTCCACGACCCGCAATGGCGTGGCATGGCCCTGTACCAGGCCGGCGATTATGCCGCTGCCGCCGACGCTTTTTCCCAAGGCGACACGGCCGCAGCCCACTACAATCGAGGCAATGCCCTGGCCCGCAGCGGCGAGCTGGAAGCCGCGCTCGACGCCTACGAGCAAGCCCTGGAGCGCCAGCCCGACCTGCAACTGGCGCTGGACAACCAGGCGCTGGTGCAACAAATGCTGCAACAGCGCGAAGCCCAGGCCGAAGAACAGCCGCCACACAGCGATGCCCAAAGCACACCCGGCAGCGAAACCGAAGGCAACAGCAGTTCGGCCAGCAGCCCCGCGCAAGGCACGCCCGGCGGTGACCCACAAGCCAACGCCGAACAACCCGGCGAAGGCAGCAACAACACCCAGGCCACACCCGGTAACCAGGCAGGCGCGGATGACAGCGTCATCCAGCCGCCCCAGCGACCGGTATCGACCAGCCTCGATGCCGAACAGCGCCAGGCCCTGGAACAATGGCTGCGGGAGATTCCGGATAATCCGGCGGAGCTGCTGCGGCGCAAATTCTGGTATGAACAGCAATTGCATCAGGAAAACCCACGATGAGTCGCTTCGGCGTCTTTATTCTCAGTGCACTCTGGGCCGTACTGGCCCAGGCCGAACCGCTGCTACAGGCGAGTGTTGACCGTACCCGCCTGGAAGCCGGCGAAAGCCTGGAGCTGACCCTGGAAAGCCAGGACGTGACGCAGTTCGGCAAGCCCGACCTGCGCGCCCTGGAAGGCGACTTCGAAGTGCGCGGCACGCGCCAGCTCAACAGCCTGCACACGCTGGACGGTGAAACCCGCGCCAGCACCCGCTGGATCATCACCCTGCTGCCACGCCGCAGCGGCAGCCTGCGCATCCCCGAGCTACAGCTGGGCCAGTCGCACAGCCAGGCGATCGAGCTGCAGGTGCTGCAGGCCGATGCCAGCCGCCAGGACAGCGCCCAAGTGTTCGTCGAGGCAACCCTCGACAGCACCGAGGTCTACGTGCAGGCCCAGGCCGTGCTGACCTTGCGCATCTACCATTCGGTGGCGCTGTACGACGACAGCAGCCTCAGCCCGCTGCAACTGGAAAATGCCAAGGTCGAGCCGCTGGGCGAATCGCGCACCTATGAAAAGGAAATCAATGGTGTGCGCCACGGCGTGATCGAGACCCGCTATGCGCTGTATGCCCAGCAAAGCGGCAGCCTCGACATCCCGCCACTGACGTTCACCGCCACCGCCGCTGCCAGCAGCGATGAAGCGCCGCAAGGCAACGGCACGGCCCGCGCCGGTCGCCAGGTGCAGGTCAGCTCGCTGCCTTTGCGCCTGGCCGTGCGGCCGATTCCGCCGGCCTGGCCCGCGGGTGTGCCGTGGTTGCCAGCGCGCAGCCTGACCCTGGAAGAACACTGGAACCCCGACCCCGGCACCCAGCAGGTGCAGATTGGCGATTCGCTGACGCGCAACATCACGCTGCGTGCCGATGGCCTGTCCAGCACCCAGCTGCCACCGCTGCCGGCCACCGAAATCACCGGCCTGCGCCGCTACCCGGACCAGCCGTTGCTGCGCAACGAAATCAGCGAGCGTGGCATGACAGCCAACCGCGAAGAGCGTGAAGCGCTGGTGCCGACCCACAGCGGCACACTGGCGCTGCCGGCGCTGGAGGTGACCTGGTGGAACACCCGCGAAGACCATCTGGAGCACAGCAGCCTGCCGGCGCGCACACTGGATGTGCAGGACAACCCGGCCTTGAGCGCCGACACGCCGGTGGGTGAAAGCAGCAGTGTCAGCGCCCTGCTGTGGCCGTGGCAGCTGGCCACCCTGATGTTTGCCCTGAGCACAGTGCTGGGCTTTGCCCTGTGGTGGCGTGCGCGCTCGCGACCGGCGGTGCTGCGTGCCGCGCAGACCGGGCCCAGCCCGCGCACCTTGCTGGATGACCTCAAGCGCGCGTGCCAGGCCAATGATCCCCATGCCACTCGCCAGGCGCTGGATGCCTGGGCGCGACAGCAGCCGGAGACCCTGGCTGAGATGGCAGCGCGCTTTGTGCCGTTGTCGGATGCGCTGGATGGGTTGAACGGGGCGCTGTACAGCGAGAGCGGGCAGTATTGGCAGGGGGAGGATTTGTGGCGGGCGATCGGGGTTATTCCCTCGGCGGAGCAGGTGTTGGTGCCGGCTGGGGAGAATGGCAGCTTGCCGCCGCTTTATCCGAAATGATCCGGCTGGTGGGCGGCGTATCCGGGGGGGGGATCACAATGGGCCTGCCGACAATTCTCCGGCTTGGGTTACCATACCCCCTTCACGCAACGCCCATCCCCAGCCAAGCCCTCGCTTGCTCGACTCGACACCAACAGGTCATCCATGCGTCTGTTTCATACCTCCGACTGGCACCTGGGCCAAAGCCTGCACGGCCAGGAACGCGACTTCGAACACGCCTGCTTCCTCGACTGGCTGCTCGGCCAGCTGCGCCTGCGCCAGCCGGATGCGCTGCTGATCGCCGGCGATATCTTCGACACCGTCAACCCGCCGGTCAAAGCCCAGGAACGCCTCTACGACTTCATCGTCCAGGCCCACGAGCAACAGCCCAAGCTGGACATCGTGATGATCGCCGGCAACCACGACTCCGGCTCGCGCATCGAGCTGCCCGCCGCGCTCATGCGCCGCCTGCGCACCCATGCCCTGGGCCGCGTGCACTGGCTGGACGAGGGCCAGCTGGATGCCGAACGCCTGCTGATCCCGCTGACCAACGGCCGTGGCAAGGTCGCCGCCTGGTGCCTGGCCCTGCCGTTTCTGCGTCCGGCCGAAGTGACTGGCCCGCAACTGGGTGACGACTACCTGCAGGGCATCACCCAGGTGCACCAGCAACTGATCGCCGCCGCGCAGAAAAAGCGCAAGAAAGACCAGGCGCTGATCGCCATCAGCCACGCCCACATGGCCGGTGGCGCGGTGTCGGAAGACTCCGAACGCAGCCTGATCATCGGCAACGCCGAAGCCCTGCCGGCCAAGCTGTTCGACAAGGCCATCAGCTACGTCGCCCTGGGCCATCTGCACAAGCCGCAGAAGGTCAACCGCGAAGAGCGCATCCGCTACAGTGGCTCGCCGATCCCGCTGTCGTTCGCCGAAGTCAACTACCCGCACCAGGTGCTGGAAGTGGAGCTGAACGGCAGCGATCTGGTCAGCATCGAACCCCGCCCGGTGCCGCGCGCCGTGGCGCTGCAACGGGTCGGCCCGGCGCCGCTGGGCGAACTGCTGCAGCAACTGGCCGAACTGCCGGTGATCGACCTGCTCGAAGACCCCAACCGCCAGCCCTGGCTGGAGGTGCGGGTGATACTGGATGAACCGCAACCGGACCTGCGCCAGCAGATCGAAAGCGCACTCCAAAGCAAGGCCGTGCGGCTGATCCGCATCAGCGCCGAATACGCCGGCCGCAACAATGCCGAAGACGATGGCCTGGCCTTTGTCGAACTGTCGCAGATGACCCCGCAGGACCTGTTCAGCCGGGCCTGGGAACAGGCCTACGGCAACCCCGCCGACGAGCAGGCGCTGGCCGACTTTGCCCTGCTGTTGCAGGACGTGCAGCTGGAAGAGGAGCAGCCATGAAGATTCTCGCCATTCGCCTGAAGAACCTGGCATCGCTGGCCGGCCCGATCGACATCGATTTCACCGCCGAACCGTTGGCCAGTGCCGGCCTGTTCGCCATCACCGGGCCTACCGGCGCCGGCAAAAGCACCCTGCTCGACGCCCTGTGCCTGGCGCTGTTCGGCACCGTACCGCGGCTCAACGACATTGGCCGCGAGGCCAAGGTGCCGGACGCCGACGGCGAGATCCCCACCTCCGACCCGCGCAACCTGCTGCGCCGTGGCACCGGCAGCGGCTTTGCCGAGGTGGATTTCGTCGGCATCGACGGCCGTCGCTACCGCTCCCGCTGGGAAGCCAACCGCGCCCGCGACAAGGCAAACGGCAAGCTGCAACTCAGCCGCCAGAGCTTCTACGACCTCGACAGCGAGCAGGTGCTGGCCAGCGCCAAGAACGAATTCAAGGCACTGGTCGAAGCCCGTCTGGGCCTGAACTTCGAACAGTTCACCCGTGCGGTGATGCTGGCCCAGAGCGAGTTCGGCGCCTTCCTCAAGGCCGACGACAAAGACCGCAGCGAACTGCTGGAAAAGCTCACCAACACCGCCATTTACACCCGCCTGGGCCAACGTGCCTTCAGCAAGGCCCGCGAGGCCGGCGACACCCACAACGCCCTGAAGGACCGCGCCAGCCACCTGCTGCCGATGGCCGCCGAAGCCCGTGCCGAGCTCGACCAGCAGTTGGAGCAGGCGCAGCAGCAGTTCAAGGCCGACCAGGCCGGCGAGCGCCAGCTGGAACAGCAACGCAGCTGGCTGAATGAACAACGCCAGCTGCAGGCCCAGCACAGCGAGGCCAGCAACGCCCTGCAGGCCGCCGAACAGGACTGGCAGCAGCTGGCCGAGCCACGCCTGGACCTTGCGCGCCTGGAGCGCCTGGCCCCGCAGCGCCACCAGTTTCACCGCCAGCAGACGCTGAATGCGCAGTTGCTGCCACTGGCGACGAAGATCACTGAACAACACCAGCAGCAAACCGAACTGCAGGTGCGTACTACCGAGCTCGAACAAGCGCAGGTCACCGCGCGCCAGGCCCTTGCCGATAAGCAGGCACAGCACGGCGAAAATGCCCCGCGCCTGCGCCAGGCTTTTGCCGTCCAGGACAACCTGGCGCGGCTGGATCAGGAGCTGGTGACACAACACAGCACCCGCCAACAGGCCGAGCAGGAAGTTACCGACGGCCAGCAGCACGTGCAGCAGCTGGAGGCCAATCAGCAGCGCAGCCTGCAACAATTGGCACAGATCGACACGGCGCTCGCCGACAGCCAGCACCTGGCGGGCCTGGCCAACGCCTGGCACGCCTACCTGCCGCAACTGAAGCAGGTGATGCAGATCGGCGCCCGCCTGGCCAAAGGCCGTGAAGAACTGCCCGGCCTGCAAGCTCTGGCCAGCCAGGCCAATGTGCACCTGCAAGCCGAGCGTGACGCCCATGACCTGCTGTTCCGCGAGGCCAAGGCCGAGCCCCAGGCCCTGGCGGAGCAGATCGACCTGCTGGGCAGCATGCTGCAGGAAAACCGCAAGCAGCAACGCGCCGTTGAAGTGCTCGCGCGCCTTCATGGCCGTGAACAGGAGCTGCGCCAACAGCTGAATGCCGTGCGCGGGCGCCAGCAGCAGGCCATGCAGCAGCGCCAGCAGCTGATCAGCCAGGGCACCGCAGCCAAGGCCGAACTGGAAGCCGCCGAGCAGGCGCTCAACCTCACCCGCCAGTTGCTGGAACGCCAGCGCCTGGCGCGCAACACGAGCGTCGAAGAGCTGCGTGCCCAACTGCGCGACGGCGAGCCTTGCCCGGTGTGCGGCAGCGCCGAGCATCCCTTCCATCAACCCGAAGCGCTGCTGCAAAGCCTGGGTCGCCATGACCAGGCAGAAGAAGCCGCCGCGCAAAAGCAGGTGGAAAACCTCAACAGCACGCTGGTGGAGCTGCGCACCCAGCTGGGGGTGATCAACGCCCAGCTCAAGGATTATCAGCAGCAACAGCAGCAACTGGATGAGCAGCTGCAACCCTTGATGGCCGAGGTGCAGGCGCACAGCCTGTGGCCGGCACTTGCGCCGCAGGACGACAAGGCCCGCCGCGCCTGGCTGGACAGCCAGCTACGGCGTCTGGACGAAGTGATCAACCAGGACGAGAAGCGCCAGAGCGCGCTGCTCGCCCTGCAACGCGACGCCGCCCGCCTCAACCAGCAGCTGCAAGCCGCGCACGATGCCCAACAGCAGGCCCAGCGCCATCTGGAGCAACAGCATCAGGCCCTCGCAAACGACGAGCAGCAGCTGCAGCAAGGCCTGAACGACCTGGCCGGCGTGTTGCCCGATGAAGCCCTCAAGGCCTTGAACGACGACCCGGCCAATGCCTTTCTCGCCCTCGATCAGCAAATCGCCCAGCGCCTGCAACAACTGGAACAACGCAAGGACGAGCAGGAGGAACAGCAAGCCCGTCAAGCTCAGCTGGACAAGCTGCGCGACCAGCAACAGGCGCGCGCACAGGCGCTGCAGCAATTGCAGCAGAAACTCGCCACACTCGACCAGCAGCGCCAGCAGGCCCAGGCTTCGCTGGCCGAACTGCTGGGCGAACATGCCAGCGCCGAAGCCTGGCAACAGCACATGGACGCCGCGCTGGAGCACGCGCGCGCCCTCGACGCCGACACCGCCCAGCGCCTGCAGGCGTTGCGCACCCAGGGCGTGCAGCTGGCCAGCGAGCTCAACGCCAATGCTCAACAGCATCAGGCGCTGGACAACGAGTGCCAGCAGTTGCAAGGGCAGATTGCGCAGTGGCGCAGCGAACACCCTGAACTGGATGACGCCGGGCTGGATCGATTGCTGGCCATGGACGATGCCCAGGTCAGTGAACTGCGCCAGCGCCTGCAAGGCGCCGAAAAAGCCATTGAGCAGGGTCGCGTGCTCCTGCAGGAGCGCGAACAGCGCCTGCAGCACCACGCCGCGCAAACCACCGTGGAAACTTCGGCCGAAGCGCTGGAGCAAGCCCTGGCCGACTTGCGCGAACGCCTCGCCGGCCATGAGCAGCAATGCGCCGAATTGCGTGCGCAGCAGGCCGACGACCAACGTCGCCAGCAGGCCTCCCAGGCCTTGGCAGCAGAAATCGAGCAGGCCCACCAGCAGTGGCAACGCTGGGCGCGCCTGAGTGGGCTGATCGGTTCAGCCTCGGGCGATGTATTCCGCAAGATCGCCCAGGGCTACAACCTCGACCTGCTGCTGCACCACGCCAACGCCCAGCTACGCCAACTGGCCCGGCGCTATCGCCTCAAGCGCGGCGGCAGCGCCCTCGGCCTGCTGGTGCTGGACACCGAGATGGGCGACGAGCTGCGCTCGGTGCACTCGCTGTCGGGCGGTGAAACCTTCCTGGTGTCGCTGGCGCTGGCCCTGGGCCTGGCCTCGATGGCTTCCAGCACCCTGCGCATCGAATCGCTGTTCATCGACGAAGGTTTCGGCAGCCTCGACCCCGAGTCGCTGCAACTGGCCATGGACGCCCTCGATGGCTTGCAGGCCCAGGGCCGCAAGGTGGCGGTGATTTCCCATGTACAGGAGATGCACGAACGCATCCCGGTGCAGATCCAGGTGCGTCGTCAAGGCAATGGCCTGAGCGATGTGGAGGTGTGCGGGTGATTCTCTACTCGTTCCGCCGCTGCCCATGGGCCATGCGTGCGCGCCTGGCACTGCGCTATGCCGGGTGCCAGGTGCAGATCTGCGAGGTGGCGATGAAGCACAAGCCGGCAGAATTGCTGGCCTTGTCGCCCAAGGGCACGGTGCCGGTGCTGGACACCGGTGCCGGGGTGCTGGAGGAAAGCCTGGATATCATGCGCTGGGCGCTGGAGCAGAACGACCCGCAGGACTGGCGGCTACAAGGCGCCCCGGCCGCAGCGCAGCAAGCTGAGGATCTGATTGCGCGCAATGACAGCACGTTCAAGGTGCAGGTAAACCTGTACAAGTATGCCGAGCGCTATCCCGAGCATTCCCGCGAGCATTACCGCCTGCAGGCCGAGGCCTGGCTGGCGGAGCTCGAAGGCCTGCTGGATGGGCGGGGCAACTTGCTGGCTGACCATCCAAGCCTGGCCGATGCCGCGTTGCTACCCCTGATGCGCCAGTTTGCCGGGGTCGAACCGCTGTGGTTCGCCGAGGCGGCTTATCCGCGGGTGCGGAGCTGGCTGGAGAGGTGGCTGGCTTCGGAGCTGTTCAAGTCGGTCATGGCCAAATGAAATCTGCTCCTGCACTGGCCCTATCGCCGACAAGCCAGCTCCCACAGGTACCGCGCTGGGCGTGAGGCCTGCATATCCCTTGTGGGAGCTGGCTTGCCGGCGATAGGGCCAGTACAGGATTCAATGGTTATGTTTGCCACTCAGGGCCGCGTGGAAGTTGGCACTCTGGCGCAGGTACTGCTCGGTGTAGCTGTGGTTTGCGGATGCCTTGCGAGTGGAATCGGCATGGGCATGCGTGGGCAGTACCACTGAGGCAGAAATGGCGGATGCGGCGATGACCGGGAAGAGATTGAAGTTCATCTGGGCTGACCTCGACGGCGGTGGTTTGACGGTGGCCCGTTTGGGCCTTGGATCAAACTTACGCCGCAGAGGCCGCATGCAAAAATTCATTGCGGCAGTATCGATTATCACGCCGATCGATATCACTCCAGGAACTTCAGGTCCGAAGGCGCCTCCTGCTTCAGCGTCTGCACCGTCTCCAGCAGCTTGCCGCTGCGCGGATCGCGGCGCATGACCACGATCTGGTTGCTCTTCTGGTTGGCCACCAGCAAGAAGTTGTCACTCGGGTCGAGGGCAAACTCGCGCGGGTGATCGCCTTCTACCGACCGCCGCTGCAGAAGCGTCAGCTGGCCATCGTCCTTGCCCACACTGAACACCACGATCTGGTTCGCCGTGCCGCGGTTGCTGACATACAGGAAGCGCCCGTCGGCCGACAGGTGCAGCCCCCCCGCCGCCTTGGCTGCCGCATCCGGCTGTTCGGTCAGCGGCAAGCGCTGGCGCGGGAGCAGCGCAGCGTCCTTGACGTCGAACATCACCACTTCGCCGCTCATTTCCAGCGTCAGGTAGGCATGCCGGCCCTTGGCGTCGAACAGCAAATGACGGGGTCCACTGCCCGGCGGCAAGTCCACCGAAGCAGGGCTTGCCGGGCTCAATGGCTTGTCCACGCTGGCACCGTCATAGCTGTAGATGAACACCTTGTCTGCGCCCAGGTCGCAGGCGTAGACATGCTGGCCGTTGGGCGACAGTACCAGCGAATGCACGTGAGCACCGGCCTGGCGCTCGGGGTTGACGCCGCTGGGCTTGTGCCGCAACTGCTGTACCAGCGGCTTGAGCTTGCCGTCCTTGGCCACCGGGATCACCACCAGGCTGCCACCGGGGTCGGGTGCAACTGCATAGTTGGCCACGAACAGGTAACGCTGGTCACGGCTGAGGCTGGCGTGAGTTGGCTCGTCGCCCTTGGTGGTCACCTGGTTGAGGGGCTTGATCTCGCCCTTGGTGCTGACGCTGAAACTGCTGGCGTGACCACCGGGGGTTTCATTGACCGTGAACAGCTGACGCTGATCGGCCGACAGCACCAGCCACGACGGGCTGACGCTCTTCACCACCTGCTGCGGCACGGGGTCGATATGACCGGTTTTTTCGTCGAACTGGTAACGGTAGATACCCTGGCTGGCGCCATCGGTGTAGCTACCGACCAGCAAGGTGGCGGCATGGGCGTTGAAAGTCAGGCTCATCAGGCTAGCGGTCAGCAGGCTGGTCCAGATCCGGTTCATCTTGGTCTTCATCCGGGGCACGAAAGGCACTCATACAGACTAGCCGATGCTCGCCATTGGCATCGTCGAGCTGCCATTCATCACCGTTGGCGATGGCGGCGGCGACTTGTTCAGAGGTGAAAGACCAGCGGCGCAGTTGACGGCCGTCCATGCATTCGATGGTCAGGCCGGTTTCGTCGCTGGTGAAGTCGAAGGCATGCAGGCCGTCGATCAGGAGCATGTCGCAAGACTGCAGGGCGGTGGCGAGGGGGGACATGGAGGTACCAATTTGAAATGAGCCGGCATTATAGCCTTGGGGCTGCTTTGCAGCCCATTCGCAGCACAAGGCTGCTCCTACAGCAGATCGCGAACGCCCTGGCAGGAGCAGCCTTGTGCTGCGAATGGGCCGCACAGCGGCCCCCTGCGATTCAATGGGCGAAAATCGATCCCCCTTCCTTGCCCACCATCTTCTCAGGCTTGATCAGGAACCGCGCCAGCGCCGGCAACAACCACAGCGCACCAAACATGTTCCACAACAGCATGAAGGTCAGCATCAGCCCCATGTCCGCCTGGAACTTGATCGCCGAGAAGATCCAGGTGCACACCCCGATGGCCAGGCACAACCCGGTGAACAACACCGCCTTGCCGGTCGAGCGCAGGGTTTCGTAATAGGCCTCCTGCAACGGCAGCCCGGCACGCAGGAAGCTTTCCAGACGGCTGTAGATGTAGATGCCATAGTCCACGCCAATGCCCACCCCCAGCGCCACCACCGGCAAGGTCGCCACCTTCACCCCGATCCCCATGTAAGCCATCAGTGCGTTGCCCAGCACCGAGGTCAGCACCAGCGGCAGCACGATGCACAAGGTGGCGGCAAACGAACGGAAGGTGATCAGGCACATCACCGCCACGCAGATATACACCAGGATCAGGATGGTCAGCTCGGCCGACTTGATCACTTCGTTGGTCGCTGCTTCGATCCCGGCGTTGCCCGCCGCCAGCAGGAACTGCAGGCCTTCCTTGTTATGGCTGTCGGCAAACGCCTTGGCCGCAGCGGTGACCCGCTCCAGGGTTTCGGCCTTGTGGTCGTTGAGGAACACCAGCACCGGCGCCAGCGAGCAGTCGCCGTTGTACAGGCCGTCGGCGCGGGCAATGGAGTTGTTGAGGATATCGGGGTTGCGCGACAGGGTTTCCCATTTCAGGTTGCCCTCGTTCATACCCTTGATCACCTGCTTGGACACAGTCACCAGGGAAATTGCCGACTGCACGCCGGGCGTGTTCTGCATGGTCCACATCAGCTCGTCGATCGGCGCCATGGTCGCGTGCACCGAGCACTGCTCGGACGGGGTCTTGACCATGATTACCAACACATCTGAACTGGTCGAGTAGTTGCTGATGATGAAGTTGTTGTCCTGGTTGTAGCGCGAGTCTGGGCGCAGCTCTGGCGCGCCCTGGTCGAGGTCGCCGATTTTCAGGTTCTGGCTGTACCACAGGCCACCGGCAAAGGCGACCAGCGCCAGCACCACGGACACCGGTGCCACCTTGGCGCTGGCGAAGTTCGACAGCAGGCGCCAGAACGGGTGCTCGCGGGTCGCGTCCTTCTTGCTGCGCTCGACCGCCTTCTTGCTGATGCCGACATAGGAGATGGCCACCGGCAACAGGATCAGGTTGGTGAACACGATCACCGCCACGCCGATAGAGGCGCCGATCGCCAGTTCGCGAATCA
>Ga0302347_1001268_pt1 | contig 31241 bp, 32 predicted proteins | sample PhyWR1_FD_202178 | JGI IMG/M metagenome (GOLD analysis project Ga0302347, IMG submission 202178) | Leaf surface microbial communities from wheat plants in UC Gill Tract Community Farm, Albany, California, United States - DLSL W.R1 (v2)... | ecosystem: Host-associated > Plants > Phyllosphere >... | reverse complement strand
CACAGGCGGCTCCACAGGTGGTTCGACAGGCGGTTCGACAGGCGGTGTAGTGCCTTTCTGCGCAATGGTCAGGTTCAGTTCATTGGCGGTGCGCTGCAGGCTGACATTGAGAAATGCCGAGTTGGTGAACGCCTGCGCATACGCGGTACCTGCTGCTGCGCCCTCCACCACGCCGCCCTGGGCGGCCAGCAGGGTGTAGGTCTGGCCGGTCTGATAGCTTTGCGCATCGTTGAGGGTGGTCACGTCTACACGCGTACCGCGCAGGGTTGCGCTGCCGCTGACGTTAACCCGGTCGGCGCCGCCATTGCCTGCAATGTCGGCGGCGTACCTGGAGCCTTCGGCCATGTCCAGGTCGCCCTTGATGTTCAAGGTGCCGAGTGCCGCTTCACCTGGCGACAGCGTACCGCCCGAGGCTACCTGCGTGCTCCCGACCTGTCCGTTACCGGCCAGCACGCCACCTGCCAGTACTTGGGCACGGTTGCTGTAGTTGCCAGAAGCGTCGGTATGCCCGACGGTACCGTTGACCACCAAGGTGCCGTTGCCCACACTCAGCAATGACGTGCCTCGTGGGTTGGTCTGGTCTACATCGCCGTCGAGTACCAGCCGCCCGCCACGCACTACCGTGCTGCCGGAAAGGCCCGTCAGGTCGCCGCCCAAGGTGGTGTCGCCACTGAACGCGTACACACGGCCCGCGCCACTGATGCGGTTGTTCACTTGCAGGTTGCTGTCGGTATGGTTGAACGCCAGCGCACCGCTGCCGGCGCCGAAGCGAATGGCGGTTTGCGGATCGAGACGGCCCGCCGCCTGGGCAGAACCGGCGCTGATGGCATCGATGTCGGTACGCGCATCGTCCCGCACGACGGCACCACCGATGCTGAGCGTGCCACGGGCGGCGGAGTTGATGCTGGTCAGCTCGCTGATGTCGATGCCGTCGGCGCTGCTCAGCTCGGCGCCGTTGGACAGGGTCAGGATGGTGCTGGATGTCGTGGTGCCCAGCGTCATGGCGCGCGTGGCCAGACGGGTGCCTTCACCGGAGACATTGACCTGGGTGTTACGGCTGACGTTGGCCGAGCCCAGCGCCATGGAGTCGCTGGTCAATACGGCGCCGTCACTCAGGCTCAGGTCGTTGCGGTTTCTGAAGGTGCCGGTGTTGTCCCAGCGGGTGCCAGCGCCTGACAGTTCGCTGATCGAGTTGATGGCCACGCGCTCACTGACCAGTTGCCCACCATCCTTGAGGTTGATGCGCGAGTCGTACAGGAACACGCCACCGGACGTGACGTTGACGGTGTCTACTTTCGAGCCCTGGCCGCTGACCAGCAGGTTGGCCCGCGACAGTGCGTTGCCGGCATTGCCATTGTCACTCAATTGCAGGTCCCGCACCGACACCTGCCCACCGCCAAGCACGTTGAGAGTACCTTGCCCGGCGCCACCAATCACGATGGTGTTACGCAGCACCGCGCCGGTGCGTGGCACGTTCCAGCGCGTACCAGGGCCCTGCACGATGACCGTGGCCATCGCCGTGCTGGCCGCGTCGTTGGTGGACGACCCACCGATTCGGCCGCCGAAGCTGGTGACCTGGGCGCCATTGTTGAGCGTAAGCGTGGACGGCGTGCCGTTGCTGGGGCGCAGCACCACAGCGCCGTCAATGCCTCGGTCGCTGCTGAAGGTGTCCTGACCGCTGTCGAGCACATAGTCGGCCGCGTACGCGCCGGGTGCCATGGCGAGCGTTATCGCGAAGGTGAGGGGGGATAACTTGAACAAAGGGTTCATAACGACTCCGGAGACTCCATGAGATGCCACCTGCGTGGCCACCGAGCCCGAAGGGCTTGGTGTTCCTGTATACGGCGGTTAACAGGGGGAGTATCGGGAGCGACCCAAGACGGTGAAATAGTACGAGTGTGCTAGTGGGGCGCCCACTGTGACGCACTGCACACTTCTCAGCCACAGGTGGCCGATCCGCCGCGTTCAAAGGCTGTTACGCCAGTAATGGCCTTTTGGTTATGGCCCTAGGCCCTCAGCTCGCCGGGTCTTGCCCCAGCACCTTGCTCAGCGCCACACGGGCATCTTCGAGCTGCACCAGGGAGGCGTGCCGGGCGCCAAGCGCATCGCCGTTCTGGATAGCCGTCAAAATGGCTTTGTGTCGGGGGAGGGCGAGCTCATCAAAATTGGGGCGCTGGTTGGAAAAGCGCACTGATTCGCGCAACGCCATCGACAGCATGTTGCACAGGTAGGCGAGCAGGTCATTGTGGGAGGCGTCGGCAATACGGGCATGAAAGTCCAGGTCTGGCTGCAGCCGCTCATCCGGGGTACGCGCTGCCTCCATTCTTTGATAAGCCTCGCCAATCGACGCTACGTCCTCTGTCGTGGCATTGGTGGCGGCCAAGGCGGCGGCAGCGGGCTCAATGACCCAGCGCACGCTGGACAGGGTATTGAAGAACTCCTGTTGCGGCGTTGCCTGCATCAGCCAGTGCAGCACATCGGGGTCGAGCATGTGCCAGTCATGGCGGGGTCTGACCAGGGTGCCGACGCGGGGGCGCGCTTCTACCAGGCCCTTGGCCGTGAGGGCGCGCATGGCCTCGCGAAACACCGGCCGACTGATCGCGTAGGTTTCGCACAGGCTTGCCTCGGACGGCAGCTTCTGCCCTGGGGCGAGTTGGCCGGACACGATCTGCAGGCCCAGGTCCTGGACCAAGGTAGCGTGCATGCTCTTGCGCGTTGAGGGCTGGCGGTAGTTCATGGGGGTTGTGCGAGGTCCTTCTGGCGGGGCTCGCATCATAGCACTGATAAATGCAGGGCTGTTTTGCAGCGCCTTGAGGGCGGACAGAGGTGGTCCCTGCGGGCCTCGGCGCTCTAGCGGGCGCGGGAGCTGTCGGTGCATGGACGGCTCCACGGCGTTCAAGCGGCAAGCGGCACTGTGCGCCCCTGTTGTATTGAGCCAGTCACGGCCCCGCTTGGGGTAATTTCCCTGGGCTAGTGAGAGTGCTTGGGCACCGCCGCCCCGCGGCAGCCGACGAGAAAGTCGAAGTCGCAGCCCTCATCGGCCTGCATCACATGGTCCAGATAGAGCTTGGCATACCCCCCGGTAATCAGCTGTGGCGGTGGCTGCAGATCCGCCAGGCGGCCGGCCAGCTCCTGCTCGTCGATGTCCAGATGCAAGCGGCCTTGCTGGCAGTCCAGCTCGATCCAGTCGCCTTCGCGTACCACGGCCAGGGGCCCACCTGCGGCAGCCTCTGGCGCAACGTGCAGCACTACGGTGCCGTAGGCCGTGCCACTCATGCGCGCGTCTGAGATGCGCACCATGTCGGTTACGCCCTGGGCAAGCAGCTTGGCCGGCAGCCCCATGTTGCCCACCTCGGCCATGCCGGGATAACCCTTGGGCCCGCAATATTTCATCACCAGGATCGAGTTGGCGTCCACATCCAGGTCTGGGTCGTTGATGCGAGCCTTGTAGTCCTCGAAGTGCTCGAAGACCACGGCGCGCCCCCGATGCTGCATCAGCGCAGGCGTGGCCGCCGAAGGCTTGAGCACTGCGCCCTTGGGCGCCAGGTTGCCCCGCAGGATGCAGATACCGCCGTCGGCCACCAGGGGTTTGTCCAGCGGGCGGATGACGTGCTCATCATAAAGTGGCGCGGTGTGGCAGTTGTCCCACAGGCTTTTACCGTTTGCGGTCAGCGCAGTCGGGTTGGGCAGCAGCCCATGCTCCCCCAGGCGACGGATCACGGCCGGCAGACCGCCGGCGTAATAGAACTCCTCCATCAGGAAACGCCCCGAAGGTTGCAGGTCGACCAGCGTCGGCGTACCCCGTCCCACCCGCGTCCAGTCCTCCAACTGCAGGTCTACGCCAATGCGCCCGGCGATGGCCTTGAGGTGAATGACGGCGTTGGTCGAGCCACCAATGGCGGCGTTCACCCGGATGGCATTTTCGAAGGCTTCGCGGGTGAGGATTTTCGACAGCCGTAAGTCTTCGCGCACCATGTCCACGATGCGCATGCCCGACAAGTGCGCCAACACGTAACGGCGCGCGTCCACGGCAGGGATGGCAGCGTTGTGCGGCAGCGAAGTGCCCAGCGCCTCAGCCATGCAGGCCATGGTCGAAGCCGTACCCATGGTGTTGCAAGTGCCGGCTGAGCGCGACATGCCTGCCTCGGCAGAGAGAAATTCGTTCAGGTCGATGTGGCCGGCCTTATAGGCCTCGTGCATCTGCCACACGATAGTGCCGGCGCCAATATCCTTGCCTTTGTGCTTGCCGTTGAGCATCGGCCCGCCGGTCACCACGATGGCCGGAACATCACAGCTGGCCGCGCCCATCAGCAACGCAGGCGTGGTCTTGTCGCAACCGGTCAGCAGCACCACGGCATCGACCGGGTTGCCACGAATGGCTTCTTCCACATCCATGCTCGCCAGGTTGCGCGTGAGCATGGCCGTGGGGCGCAGGTTGGATTCACCGCTGGAGAACACTGGGAACTCGACCGGGAAGCCGCCTGCTTCCAACACGCCTTTCTTGACGTGCTCGGCGATCTTGCGGAAATGCACGTTGCACGGGGTCAGCTCCGACCAGGTGTTGCAGATGCCGATGATCGGTTTGCCCTGGAACTCGTGGTCCGGAATGCCCTGGTTCTTCATCCAGCTGCGGTACATGAACCCGTTCTTGTCGGCGGTACCGAACCATTGGGCGGAGCGCAGTGAGGGCTTGCTATCGGACATGATGGACACCTTATTAGTATTACTATTTGTCTTTATTCCGCCAAATGTATCGCCAAAAAACGAACATGTGAAGGCTTGTCGTTTTAAATAGTAATACTATAAGATCAATTTCCTAGGTCAGCGGTCTGCCAAAAAACCTCGGCCTGGTGTTGTACCCATTACAAGAACAATTGGAGACATCGCCATGATTCAGGAGCAGCGGCTCGTCCGCCTGATCACACTCAAGCTCATCCCTTTTCTGGTCCTGTTGTACCTGGTGGCCTATGTCGATCGCTCGGCGGTCGGCTTTGCCAAGCTGCACATGGGCGCCGACATTGGCCTGGGCGATGCTGCCTACGGCCTGGGCGCCGGGTTGTTCTTCATCGGCTATTTTCTGTTCGAAGTGCCCAGCAACTTGCTGCTGGACCGCTTTGGCGCACGCCGCTGGTTTGCGCGCATCTTGCTTACGTGGGGCGCCATCACCATTGGCATGGCATTCGTGACCGGGCCGAACGGCTTCTATGTGATGCGCTTTCTGCTAGGGGCAGCCGAGGCGGGGTTCTTTCCGGGGGTGCTGTACTACATCACTCAGTGGTACCCCGTGCGTCATCGCGGCAAAATTCTGGGTTTGTTCATCCTTTCCCAGCCGTTGGCGATGCTGGTCACAGGGCCGCTTTCCGGCGCATTGCTGGGTCTGGACGGCACCTATGGCCTGCACGGCTGGCAATGGCTGTTCATCTGCATCGGGACCCCTGCGGTGCTGTTGGCCTGGCCCACCCTGCGCCTGCTGCCCGATGGCCCGGCCAAGGTACGCTGGCTCAGCGACGCGCAACGCACCTGGTTGCAGGAACAGCTGGCCGATGACCTGCGTGAATACGGCCAGACCCGCCACGGCAACCCGCTGCATGCACTCAAGGACAGCCGCGTGCTGCTGTTGGCGCTGTTCTACCTGCCCATGACCCTGAGCATCTACGGGCTCGGGTTGTGGCTGCCCACCTTGATCCACCAGTTCGGCGGCAGCGACTTGGTCACCGGTTTCGTGTCGGCGGTGCCCTACCTGTTCGGCATCATTGGTTTGCTGGTCGTGCCGCGCAGCTCGGACCGCCTCAACGACCGTTACGGTCATCTTGGCCTGCTGTATGCCCTGGCCGCAGCGGGGCTGTTCCTCAGCGCCTGGTTGAGCGTGCCGGCGTTGCAACTGGCGGCACTGTGCCTGGTGGCGTTCGCCTTGTTTTCGTGCACGGCGATCTTCTGGACCCTGCCTGGGCGATTCTTCTCCGGGGCCAGCGCTGCGGCCGGCATTGCCTTGATCAACTCGATCGGCAACCTGGGCGGCTACCTGGGCCCATTTGGCATCGGCGCCTTGAAAGAACACACAGGTCACCTGTCGTCCGGGCTGTATTTCCTGGCCCTGGTCACCCTGTTTGGGGTGCTGCTTACCGGGGTTGTCTACACCCGGCTGGAGCGCCGACAGCGTGATGCGGCCGCCCAGGTGGCCGGCGCCTCCCGATAATTTTTCGCAACCGACAAGCGAGTACGACCATGCGATTGATCCAATTTGAAACCGCCACCGGCCAGCGCCATGTCGGCGTGGTGGAAGGTGAGTACGTGTTGCGCGTATGTGGCACCGACACCACCCGCGAGCTGGCCCAGCAGGCCATTGCCGCTGGCCGGACCCTGGCCGACCACGTGCAGGTATTGAGCCTGGGTGAGCGTCACGATTACCGGGCGCTGTTGGCCGAGGGCCGGGTGCTGCCGCCGCTGGATCACCCCGATCCTGCCCATTGCCTGGTGACCGGCACTGGCCTGACCCACTTGGGTAGCGCCGCCACGCGCGACAAGATGCATCAGCAGCAGGCCCAGGACGCCGTGACCGACAGCATGCGCATGTTCCAATGGGGCATGGAAGGCGGCCGGCCACCTGCAGGGCAGGTGGGCGCACAGCCGGAATGGTTCTACAAGGGCGACGGTGCCATCGTCGTGCGCCCGGGGGCGGACCTGCCGCTGCCGGCGTTCGCCGAGGATGCCGGAGAAGAGCCTGAGTTGGTCGGCCTGTACCTGATCGGCCCTGATGGCACGCCCTATCGCCTGGGCTACGCGCTGGGCAACGAGTTCTCCGACCATGTGATGGAGCGGCGTAACTACCTTTATCTGGCCCACTCGAAGCTGCGCGCCTGCAGTTTCGGACCGGAGCTACGGCTGGGTGCGCTGCCGGCGGACCTCGAAGGGACCAGCCGCATCCTGCGTGATGGCCAACCGGTATGGAGCAAGCCCTTTCTGTCGGGTGAGCAGAACATGTGCCACAGCTTCGAGAACCTGGAGTTCCATCACTTCAAATACGACCAGTTCCTGCGACCTGGCGATATTCATGTGCACTACTTCGGCACCGCGACGCTGTCGTTCGCCGACGGCATCCAGGCTCAGCCCGGCGATACCTTCGAAATCAGCCTGCCGGCCTTCGGCGAGCCGCTGCGCAACGGCATTGCGCCAGCAGCCAAGCAGGTGCGGCCAGGGACGGTGAAAAGCCTGTAAGCCTACCTCTGTCATTCAGGGTACGTACCCCGTGGCCCAGGGAAGCGGTCACGTGCGGCCACTTCAATCTCGTAACTCAGGAGTCATCATGACTGGAAGCAATTTCATTGGCGGCCAACGCAGCGCCGCGGGCAGCGTGCGCCTGCACAGCCTCGATGCCTGCACCGGGGAGGCCCTGCCGGTCTCCTTCAGCCAGGCTACCCCCGAAGAAGTGGACGCAGCAGCCCAGGCCGCCGAAGCCGCTTTCCCCGCATACAGTGCCCTGGCGCCCGAGCGCCGCGCGCAGTTTCTCGACGCTATCGCCGATCAGCTCGATGCATTGGACGACACCTTCGTCGCCACCGTATGCCGAGAAACCGCCTTGCCAGCAGGGCGTATCCAAGGCGAGCGTGCCCGCACCAGCAACCAGATGCGCCAATTCGCCAAGGTGCTGCGGCGCGGCGACTTTCTTGGCGCCCGCATCGATCGCGCACAACCCCAACGCCAGCCGCTGCCACGGCCTGACCTGCGTCAGTACCGCACCGGCCTGGGTCCGGTGGCGGTATTCGGCGCCAGCAATTTTCCCTTGGCCTTTTCCACGGCCGGTGGCGACACCGCCGCTGCGCTGGCGGCAGGGTGCCCGGTGGTGGTCAAGGCGCACAGCGGGCACATGGCCACGGCCGAGTGGGTCGGCGAAGCCATCGAGCGGGCCGCTGTGGCGACCGGTATGCCCGCTGGCGTGTTCAACATGATCTACGGTGGGGGGGTAGGTGAGGCCTTGGTGCGCCATCCGATGATTCAAGCCGTAGGCTTTACTGGCTCGCTCAAAGGTGGGCGTGCCCTGTGCGACATGGCGGCTGCTCGTGCGCAGCCGATACCGGTGTTTGCCGAAATGAGCAGCATCAACCCGGTGCTGGTGCTGCCAGGTGCGCTGCAAGCGCGTGGCCCACAGATCGCCCGGGAGCTGGCCAACTCGGTGGTGATGGGGTGTGGGCAGTTTTGCACCAACCCGGGGCTGGTCATCGGTATCGCTGGCCAAGCCTTCAGCGACTTCCTGGCGCAATTAGGCGCGCACCTGGGTGACGAGCCTAGCCAGACCATGCTCAATGCCGGAACCCTGCGCAGCTATTGCGCCGGCGTCCAGCGCCTGCACCAGCACCCAGGGATACGCCACCTGGCCGGGTCCGCACAGGAAGGCAACCAAGCCCAGCCCCAGTTGTTCATGGCGCAGGCGAGCCTTTTGTTGCAGGGCGATGAAGTGCTTCAGGAAGAAGTGTTCGGACCTACCACGGTCGCCATCGAAGTGGCTGACGAAGCCGAACTGCGCCGGGCCCTCGAAGCGCTGCAGGGGCAACTGACGGCCACGTTGGTCGCTGAGGCTGAAGATATCCAGCGCTTCGCCGCGCTGGTACGGGTGTTGCAGCGCAAGGCCGGGCGCCTGCTGGTCAATGGCTACCCGACTGGCGTCGAAGTGTGCGAGGCGATGGTGCACGGCGGGCCTTACCCCGCTACATCCGATGCGCGCGGTACTTCCGTAGGCACCCTGGCTATCGACCGCTTCCTGCGGCCCGTCTGCTTTCAAGACTATCCGGACGCGCTGCTGCCCGACGCCCTCAAGGACGCCAACCCGCTGGGCCTGCTGCGCCTGATCGACGGGCAGCATAGCCGCGAGGCGCTTGCATGAAGGCTTGACGGTACTGGTACCTGAGTGTGTGCCGTCTGGTGAGGGTCAGGCGGCGCTTGCTTGATGAACCCCATTCAGTCAGTCCACCGCCACAGCGGCTCGTCCAGCAGGCCCACGTCTTTGAGTTGCGTCTTGCCTTGCACCTTGTCCAGGGCTAGCAGGTTGCAATCCTCACATTGGCTGAGGGCTTCGATCAATGGCGCGCTGTGCGACACGACCCACACCTGGCTGTGCTCGGACGCGCGAATGATCAGCCGGGCCAAGGCCGGCAGCAAGGCTACATGCAGACTGGTCTCCGGCTCATTGAGCACCATCAGGGCCGGTGGCCTGGGCGTCAGCAGGGCGGTCATCAGCAGAAGATAGCGTAAGGTCCCATCCGAAAGTTCTGCGCAGGTCAATGGCCTGAGCAATCCATGCTGGAGCAGCCGTACGCAGAATAGCCCGCCAGGGGGAGCATCGATGTCCAGGCGGCTGCCGGGGAACGCGTCCTCCAGCGCGGCATTGAGGCCTTCCACGTCACCGATTTCAATGATGGTCTGCAAGGCGGGGGCAAGGTTACGCCCGTCATGATGCAGCACTGGCGAGCGGGTGCCCAATTGGGGCTGGCGGCAGGGTGCATCCCGATCGATCCGAAAGTGATCGTAAAAACGCCAACTGTTGATGAAGGCGCGCAACTGCCCGATTTCCGGTGCCTGCCGTGGGCGGCCCACCACACTGAAGAAGCTTTCGCTACTGTCGGCATGCTGATCAAGTATTGTCCAGGCGTTACCTTCACGAGCCTTCACCAACGCATTCTTGCGCTCGACCAGCGCCGAGGCAGGTCGGTAAGCCCCACCTGCCCAGATGGTCTCACTTTTGATTTCCGGATCGAGGATGAAGGCTGAGGGGTAAGCCAGGGGGATGGGCAACCCCAAGGAGATGGCGAATCCGTAATCCTCGGTGGCAAAGCCCAGCCGCAGGCGACGGGCATCGCGCGGGTGCTGCCCCTGGATCGGCACTTCACCGCGCATCATGCGTGCACTCGGTTCCGGGCCCGCCCACCAGGTCGAGTCCAGCCCACCTTCGCGGGCGAGTGCCTGGATGACCCCGCCCTGTGCCGTTTCGGCCAGCAGGCGCAGCGCTTTGTACAGATTCGACTTGCCGCTGCCGTTGGCTCCGGTTACCACGTTGAGCTGGCCCAGTGGCAGGACAAGGTGATTGATGGAGCGATAATTGCTGATGGCCAGGGTAGTGAGCATGGCGTTCTTCCCATCGACGATGGTGCAAGTTTGGCCTCAATCAAGCACCGAGGCCAACCCTTGCCCATGTCGACCAGCCGACGCGGGCCAATCGCTGACGGCGATGGCTAGATCCACAGATCATTAGGCGCCGTGCGCTCACCGCCCTCATGGCCAGTGTTGAGGACGCCACATGGCTCGATCATCAGCAGCTTGGCCTCGCCCTCGGCCGCTGTTCGATGCTGTACACCCCGCGGCACCACGAACAACTCGCCGGGCGCTACATGGACGCTGCGTTGCGGCAGGTCGATGCGCAGCGTCCCTTCGAGTACCAGAAAGGCTTCATCGGTTTCCGGGTGCGCATGCCAGATGAATTCCCCTTCGATGCGTACAACCTTGAACTGGTAGTCGTTCATCTGTGCAACAACCCTGGGGCTCCATTGGCTGTCGATCATCGACGCTTTCTGGTTCAGGTTTATCGGATGGGGCTGAGTGTGTTGACTGGATTCGTACATGGTGGTTACTCCTGGTTGGAGCACGCAGCCTATTGCAGCTCAGTGCCTGCACGCTTGTACGATCCTGCACGTTGCTGCCCTGGCCGCAGGCGTTCGAGCCAGCGTAGCGGCGACACCCCATAACTGCGGGTGAAGTGTCGGGTCATGTGGCTCTGATCGTGAAAGCCTGCCGCCAAGGCAGCGTCGACCAGGGTGAAGCCATCGAGCAACAACCGACGCACATTGTCCAGTCGCCTCAGGGTGACGAAGCGATAAGGGCTGGTGCCGTACAGGGCCCGAAAGTCCCGAGACAGGCTCCATTGCTCACGGCCGCTGGCGTGCTCGAGCATCTCCAGGGTGATGCCCAGGTGCAGGTGCTCCAGAATGAACGCCTTGGCGCGTTCGGCGGACCGGTAATCCAGGCGCTTGCGCCCGCGTGGCTTGCCCGCGACAGCGCGCAGCGCCATGGCCAGGTCATAGATGGCGTCTTGCTCTTCCAGCTGCTCGAGGGGATGGTCCACAGCCTGCACAAACGGTTCGCTAGCATGGAACAGGCGCGGGTCACTGGAAAGCCCGCCAGGCACGAACGGTAGCGGCTGCCCGCCCAGTGCGGCCTGAATCAGCGCAGGGTCGATGTAGGCCATGCGGTAGCGAAAACCTGCCTCGGTGCCGGCCATGCCGTCGTGCAATTCATCGGGGTGCAACACCAGTGTGTTGCCCGCAATGCCGTGGCACAACGAGCCTTTGTAATGAAAGCTCTGTACCCCGGCCAAGGTACGGCCGACGGAGTAGGTGTCATGCCGATGAGGATCATAGCCATGACTACCGAACCACGCTTCGATCCGCTCGACAGCCCCATGTTGCTGGCTGCGGATGACCCAGTCCGAAACCGGGGGCATGCTGGACGAACGTTTCATGGCACAGGCCCCGGCGGTTCACGGAAAGGAAAGACAACGCGCTATCATAAGCCCCAATCCACCTCACCAGAACCCACCATGAACCGTCAGAAGAAAATCAAGCAACTGCTCAAGGCACACGCCAAGAAGGCCAGCGCCAAGCTGGCACCGCGCAGTACCAAGCCCAAGTACATCAGCAAGGCCGATCGCGAGAAGCTGGCGCTGCAAGCGGCCGCGGATGCCGCAGCGCAGCCCGATTCGCAGGCCTGAACCTCAGGCGTCTGACAGGGTTTCTTCCTGCTTGTAGATCCTGAAGCCGCGTGCCTGGTAATTGCCCAGCGCGGCGGGGTGATCCAGGGTGCAGGTATGCACCCATACACGCTGCGTGCCGGGCCAAGCCCAGGCGCTACGCACCGCCTGGCTCAACAGCGGACCGCCAAAGCCTGCGCCCAGAAATTGCGGGGCCAAGCCGAAGTAGCGGATCTCGGCGTTGCTCCCGTCAGGGCGATACAGTTCGTAATAACCGGCAATGGCGCCCCGGTGATAAGCCACCCAGGTGCGGTGAGCTTCCTGCTCGACCTGCGCCTGCCACTGCGCCTCGCTCCAGGCGTCCAGGTCGCCCCACGACCAGGGCGTGCCGACCAACGTGTACAGAAAGCGGTTGAAGGCTGGTTGTGGCACCTCGCATTCGACGATATGCAAATCCGGGCGCTGGGGCTTTTCCACCAGTTCGTCTGGCGAGGTCATTTCAAGGTAGTACGTGGTGCAGGGTGTTTGCATCGTTCATCTCGCGTCGTCCACTGAACAGCTTGCCAGCATGCCTGTGGCTTAGCGCCTTTGCCACCTGCGGATGGGATCACGACAGGCGTGCTGGGTTGGCAAGCGGTCGACTGTCGTTGTTGCAAACGCTGGTTTGGCGCAGAACGCCGTCAAAAGCTTCCGATTGAACGTTTCAGCGCGCAGGTGCGTCGGTATTTCTAGTCTTTTGCTTTGGAGGTTTGCATGAAATATCGCGCACTCGGCAACACCGGTCTGTTGGTTTCGGAGCTGGTCATTGGCACGGTGCCTTTCGGCGGACGAGGCTCGTTCGAGAAAACCGGCAGCGTCGATGTGGACCTGGCCAAGCGCATGTTCGCGGCCGCGTTCGACGCCGGGGTCAACCTGGTGGACACCGCCGACCTGTATTCACATGGGCTGGCCGAGGAAATCGTCGGCAAGGCCTTGGGCGAGCGTCGCCAGTCGATCATCCTGGCCAGCAAGGCGCGCAGCCCGATGAGCGACAACCCCAACGACAGCGGCGCTTCGCGCTACCACCTGATTCGCGCATGCGAGGCCAGCTTGAAGCGCCTGGGGACCGACCATATCGACTTGTATCAGATCCACAATTGGGACGGCGTGACGCCAGTGGAGGAGACCCTGGCAGCACTGGATCATCTGGTGCAAAGCGGCAAGATCCGTTACTTCGGTACGTCCAACTACACTGCCTGGCAAATGATGAAAACCCTGGGCAGCGCGCAATTGAACGGCTGGCAACAGCCTGTTTCACAGCAGATCTACTACACGCCCGAATCGCGTGAGGCCGAGTACGAGTTGCTGCCGATGGCGATTGACCAAGGCTTTGCCACACTGGTCTGGGGCCCGCTGGGTGAAGGCCTGTTGACCGGCAAGGTCCGTCGTGGCCAGCAGACGCCCAAGGGCACACGTCAGGGCAATGACTGGCCGGAACCCTACGTGCACGATCGTGAGCGCGCCTACGACATCATCGAGACCTTGATCGCGGTCGGCGAACGCCACGGTTGCTCGCCGTCACGCGTCTGCCTGGCCTGGCTGAAGGATCGCCCGGGTATTACCAGCGTGATTACCGCTGGCCGCACCCTTGATCAACTGCAAGACAATCTGCAGGCGGCAGACCTTGTATTGACGCAAGAGGACCTGAAGCAGATCGAACAGGCCACACGCATCGCGCCGCAGTACCCCTACTGGCACCGCATTGCCGCTGGCATGGACCGCATCGATCCTGCTGAAGCGCCGTTCATCGAGCTGTACCGAGAGACCATGAAGTAGTCTGCGCCGCCGGATATCGGGTCGTCTTGCCTGCTTGGTGAGGCGATCTCGGTAGTTGTGTGAATTATTTCCTGTCTCACCGGTCAAGTAATGAGTCCCCAACCTAGACCGAGGTACTCATGCACGCCTTCACTGTTCGCTACTCGCTCAATGGCAATTCGACCGACCATACTTTTGAGTTGGACCAGCCTGAGCTGGCCCTGCACGAGGCCGCCTGGCACCTGATCGTGCTGCACTTTGGCGACGGCGAGAACAGCCTGGTGATGCCTTCGGCCGACGCCACGCCCAATGAGATCCTGGCGCAGGCCGAGGTATTGGGGTTGACGGACATCGTGGTGGCCTAAGTAGCTGGCTAGTGGGCTCAAGGCGGTACTGGCTTAATCCCAGGTGGGAGCGGCCAGTCCGGCGCCCCGGCAAGACGGCTCCTACACGAGATGTGCAGGGCTTGAAAGAGCGCGCAAGGTACTCAGCACCCTAAGTCAGCTCGCAGTCATCACCTTCGCCATGACCACCGTTCGCTCGTCTCCATAGCGCACTTCACGAACGGCCGTATAACCTAGCCTGGCATAGAAACCTTGAGCAGTGAGTGAAGAAGGCACCTGCAACTGCCGGACCCCAGTGTCCCGCGCTTCTTGCTCGATGTAGCCCATCAGTTGTTCGCCAAGACCCTGGCGCTGGTAGCTCGGGTCAACGAATACACTTCTCACTACGTTCTTCTCAAGACTTGCCGTTGCGACGACCACGTCGCTCTCCAAGGCCACCCATACAACCCGCCTGTCCAGCAATTGGACCACGGCTTGGGGCGTGAAAGCGCGCGCCACGCGCGCCAATGTGGCGGCGTCATAGTCTGCTGCGTTGCTGTGGCGCAGTGCAGCCAGGATAACCCGGCTGATGCTTTCAGCGTCCAGGACGCTCGCCGCTCTGATCACCCTTGCCATCAACCTCGTCCCCCTCGATTGCGACGGACGGGCTTCAACCCGATCGAACGCCTGCGCCCGCGCTGTTCTCGAATAACTGTAGGCCTCATCCATTCTTTCGAGGTACGCGGCAATGAACAGAGATCCCATGGCACAGGACGGCGCTGACGATGAAATGCCCGTTTCACCGGACCCGTCGGTGACCCCTGACAACCCGACCATACCTGATCCGGACGATGATCCGCTCATGAACGAAGAGGAGGGTGGAGACATGGAGGATTCCGAGCAGCCGCCCATGGATGTGAATACGCCCAGAGAATAACGGGCGTCGTTCAGTGTCCAGCCACGCCTCGCCGATTTGGCACGGATGCCAGCGGCAACCGCTTTGACCAGACTCACGCTATTTCAGCGCCTCAATCAGGAGAATGCATATGCCGATCGACAATAATGGTCCTGCAGCACCCTACCCAGGCCCGGCGCAGAACAGCCCGGACACAGGCGAGGGGCACGGTTCAGGCCTTGAGCAGACCCCTTCGGAACCCAAGCAAGGTGCCGGCCACGCTGGCGGCGAGCGCCCCGAGGACTGGAATCCACCCCCAGGTAATCCAGGCTCTGACCAGGACAGCCAGGTGCCACGTGATAATGGTACCGCACGCACCCATGAAGACCCTGGCGCAGGGGATGCAGCGCTCGAGGAAGACGTGAAGGACGTGGAAGCGAACAACTCGGTTTCGCAAGAACACCCGTGATACAGGGTTAAATCCGAGGCGCTGGGGCTGACCACAGCGCCTTTGGACAGCGCTAGCGGCGGCGCAGCAGGCCTGCCAGCGCTACCGTCAACGCAACCGCCGTGGCCATTGCCAGCACAATGGTCGGCATGACCCCCAAAGCCCTCATCAGACCCGACAACATCAGGTAGAACGCCAGCACACCCACTGCGCCTATGGCGTTGCCGCGCACCATGGCCGCCATCCCCGCGCGCCCGTTCTGCACGTGAGCAAATACCATCAATGGCCAAGCGATGACCGGGATTGGCGCGAGCATGCCGCTGGTCTGGGGTCCAAGCCAGGCTGCCAGGTGCGTGGTGATCATCAGCAACGCCGTTGCCGAGACCATGCGCAAGGGGATTTCCCAGTAACGATGCCGTACACGTGCCAGCGTCTCAGGCCTGGGTTCACGCCCGCTGGCGACGATCAGAAGTACGATCAACGCCAGCGCTACGCCTATCGACACATACAAATGGCCCCAGTGCGTAAGCACATAGGCGACCAAGCCGTAGAAGACGATCGCCAAGCCCGCAGCAGCCCCGATGGCAAGCCTGCGTGTTGCATACAAGTAGAAGGCGTAGGTAGCGAGCACGGCTGCCAGGCCGCCCAGTGCTCCGGGCACGGCGTTCAGGGCAAAGTCTGTCCCTTGCTCCAGGCTCAGGAAGGTCATCACCAGCCCCGACGTGATGGGCATGCCCGCCAGTAATCCCCCTAGCAGCCCACCCCAGCGCCTGGAAGCGAGAGAGATGGCCCACATCAGCAAAGGGGTAATGGCAAGTTTCAGGTAGAACAAGGTCATCGCGGCGCGTTCCGGCTCTCAAGACAGTGCCGACTTTACCCTGTTGAATGCCCGGATGCCCGCCACTGATGCCTACCAGGGGATGTTGCGACCGTCCCAGCCCCAGAAGCTGCCCGTCACGTTCGGTCCGAGACGCCCGATCAGCTCCACGATGCACTGCGCGGCAAACGTTGTCTCGAACAGTTTGCCCTCAGGCACGTTGCCTTGGAACGGCCTTGACAGTTCCGTGTCCGTTGTACCCGGGTGCAAGGCCAGAACGGTCGCGTTAGGGTTCAGGCGCTTGAGTTCGATACTGGCTGTGTGTAGCAACTGATTCAGCGCCGCCTTGCTGGCCCGGTAGCTGTACCAACCCCCCAGACGGTTATCGCTGATCGAGCCCACGCGGGCGGACAGTGCAGCGAAGGTTGCAGGTTGCTTGCGCAGCAAAGGCAGCAGGTGTTTCAGCAACAAAACCGGGGCGAAGGCATTGGTGGTGAAGCTTGCGTGCAGGCTGGCAAGGTCCAATTGCGCCAGTGACTTTTCAGCCTTGGCGTTTTCCTGATGCAGGATCCCCAAGGTACTGATGACAAGGTGCAAGTGCACACATCGCTCGCCTGCTTGCGCGGCCATGGCGCCCAGGCTGGCCTCCTCGCGCGCGTCGCAGTCCACCAGTAGTACACGATTGGGGTGAGCGTCGGCCAGCGCCCTCAATGCCTGGTTCTGCGTGGCGCGGCGCGACACCGCTATCAGCTGATCGACGTCTTCACGGGTCGCCAGCGCGTTGCACAGCGCGAGCCCGATTCCACGGCTGGCCCCGCAGACCAGCACGCAGGCGTTCTCGTCCAACCCTGGTATGAGACTCATGACAGGCACTCTCTGGCCATCGTTTCGGTCAAGGGTAGACCGCCTCAGTCATCCGGATTTCCATCGACATGAGGTTCAGTCGTCGGTATCCGGTTCGCCACCCCAAAGGGCACGTGCACCATCGGCAAATCGCCCGCAGGCGAGTGCAGGTGGCTGCGCTGGTCATCGAAGAAGACATGGGGCTTGAGAATCGACAAGACGCGGGGTTTCTCCATGCCGCCCAGGAAGAAACACTCGTCGGGCGATACGCCCCAATCTTTGAGGGTCGTCACCACCCGCTCATGGGAAGGTGCATTGCGTGCCGTGACAATGGCGATGCGCAGGATGCGCTTGTAGTGCGGGTCATCCTCGAGCTTGCGGTCTTCGAGCGTGCGAATCAGCGACAGTTTGCGATACAGGTCGGCCAAGGGCCCAGGCGTATGGGGCACGCGCTGATGGGCCTGCTCGTGGGCCTGGAATTCATCCAGGCTGTTGCCACGCTTGTAGACGCTTTCGGCTTCGTCGTCGGCGATCACGCCATCGAAGTCGAACGCTACGCGCAGCTCGGTATCGATTTCGTCATCGTAGATACGGGTCGGCAGAACACGGCCTGCGGGGTAATTGGCGTCGATGGCTTTCTGTACGTCCTCTTCGTTGGCGCTCAGAAACAGCGATGCGTTGAACGCTGGTATGTACTCATACGGTGAACGGCCCGACATGAACGCGGCGCGGGTGATGTCCAGGCCGTAGTGGTTGATCGAGCGAAATACCCGCAGGCCCGTTTCCGGCGAATTGCGCGATAGCAACACCACCTCGACGGGCAACTGCTCGGGGAACGCCTGGTTGATACGCAGAAAACGACGGATGAACGGAAACGCCACGCCTTTGGGGAAGGGCTCATCCAGGTTCTGTTCCTGATGCCATCGGTACGCTTCGACACCCTCCTGGGTGTAGATGTCGTCCGAAACGGTAAGGTCGAACAGAGCACTGGAGGCAACGCCAATCACCAGTTTCTGTTCGATGGGGTAAGGCATGGGAAACTCCCTACGGCCCCGGCAGAGGCGCAAAGTCAGAGGGGGATGTAGTCGTTACGCGAAACGACCGGTTTGTGCGGCCCTTCGACCAGGTGCACGTACAGCCCGTCCACGCAGTCGATGGCCAGACAGTCGTCCACGCTCAGCACCGCATCGGTGTGCGGCTTGAGCCAGCCGGCCTGCATGTGTTGCTTGCCCAATGCCTTGGCATCGGCCTTGTTGCGGGCGCTGACCAGCACATAGCGGTGCGCTTCGCCGAACACACCGCGTTCGTAGCCGCCCAGGTTGATGAAGTACAGGCGCAGCGCACCGCGTTTTGCAGGGTAGGGGTGCAACTCCACTCGCATGCCATCCACGCCGTCCACTTCCAGCCAGGCATCGATGTGCAGCCCCTGCTGGCTGCCGAACCATGCGTCGCGCAGTTGCGCATAGGCCTGTTGCAGGCTGGGTGCCTGGGCGAACACCATGTCGTGGACCTCGATCTTGGCCCCTGCATGGCGTCCCCCCAGCATGACGATATAAAGCATGAGGTTTCCTTGTTGAATCGATCATCGCATGGCGTCATTTTGCAGCATCCGCACGCCGCTTCAAGCGCAGTGCTTGGCGCCTGGGCACAAGAAGGCTAGTGTGGTCGAACCTTTGACTGCGAGATAGCAAGATGCGCACTCCTTTTCTGTTCCTGGCAATGCTCTGTGCACCCCTTGTGCAAGCCGCCGAGCACTGGACGTTGAATGACCAGTTCGACCAGGCGTTCACGTTGGACGACAAGACCCGCGTGGTCATGGTTGCGCGCAGCATGGCCACTGCACGGTTGGTCAACAATGCGGTCGAGCATACGCCAGAGGGCTATCTTGAAGCGCGGGGCGTGGTGTTCGTCGCGGACATCGAGAAGATGCCCAGCATGGTGGCAGCGGTGATGGTGCCTGCCATGCGGTCGGCCAATTACCGGATTTTGCTGGATCGGGACGGCGAGGTGGCCAAGAGCTATGGCGGGGACCGCGAATCGGTGCAATGGCTGGAGGTTCAGGACGGCAAAGTGGTGACAGAGCAGCGGTACAGTGATTTACCCAGTTTGAGGCAGGCACTGGTGAAGATGGCTGGGCGGGTTGCAGGGGGTTGATGCAGTGGCGTGACCGTTGAAGCGCAACGCGCAAGCGCCTGGGTTTGGAGCAAGGACACGCTTCTTGCCGCACCAGGACACTACCGCATCACGCTCAGCCATCAGCGGTGGATGCGACGGGCCGAGCAACCCAGGAGCCAGGCTTCGCAACTTGAAGGTGTGTGGCCGCTTTGCGGCTTTGGCGATGTGAGCTGCGAAACTGAAATCCTGGGGCCGCCATGCGGCCCATCGCGGCCGGCCCGGCGCCCCGGCAAGTCCGCTTCCACACTGGAACTGAGTGGCCTTCGAGGGATGTGCAACGATTCAACATGCGGCATAGCTGGATGTTGCTACTGCTGCTTCCAATCAGAGAAGACTGAAGCAAACACCAGACGTCCTCAACCCGCCACCATGGCAAACCCCACGCCGAACCGGTTCCACGCATTGATCGTCGCGATAGCCAGTGTCAGATTCACCACCTCCGCTGGCTCGAAGTGTTCCAGCAGCGCCTCATATTCCCCCTGTGGGGCACCACAATCGGCCAGCCGTGTCAGGCTTTCGACCCACGCCAACGCCGCTCGCTCACGCTCCGTGAAGTAAGCCGTCTCTCGCCACACACACAACGTCTGCAGGCGGGCCTCGCGCTCCCCGGCTTTGCGCGCGTCGTTGGCGTGCAGGTTGACGCAGTACGCGCAGCCATTGATCTGCGATGCGCGCAAGCGCACCAGTTCAAGCAGATCATGCTCAAGGCCTGTGCGGGTCAACGCCTGCTCCAGGGCTGCCATGGCCTTGTAGGCGTCAGGGGCTTGTTTCGACCAGTCGATGCGGTGTTGCATGGCGCTCTCCAGAAACGCATTAGGGTGGCGCCACAATACCCTCGGCCGCCGATACGTCCGATAGCCAATCCGCTCATCTTCGGGGAGGCCAATCCCGCCATTCGCATCCCCACTGACAGGCATCCAATCTCTTCATTTCTGTCACTGCCGCCGACTCAGGATAATGACCCGTCCCATCCAAGGAGATTGAGCCATGCCCGACGTCCGTTTCATGCGCGAAGCCCTCGAACTGGCACGCGCCAACATCGCAGCCGGAGGCCGGCCGTTCGGTGCCGTGCTGGTGTATGAGGGCCAAGTCGTTGCGCGCGGTGTCAATGAAATCCACCGCTCACAAGACCCGACTACCCATGCCGAGATGCAAGTCATCCGCCAGGCCAGCCAGGCGCTGGGGCGCGCTCGCCTGGATGGCGCAGAGGTGTATGCCAGCGGCCACCCATGCCCCATGTGCCTGGCGGCCATGCACCTGTGCGGTATCAGCCAGGCCTGGTTCGCGTATGACAACGAGGAAGGCCAGCCTTACGGGCTGTCCACCGCTGACGTGTACGCGCAGATGACCCGTGCGCCTCAGCAGCAGTCATTGCCGCTACGCGCCCTCAAGCCCGACGGCGAAAATGGGCTGTACGCTCAGTGGCAACAGGCCAATGCCCAATGACAGCAGTCTGGAGAGCGATGCTGGTCGTGCTGCTGGCGTTGAATCTGCGACCGATTCTGACCAGCATCGGCCCCTTGCTCGATCCAATGCGCATCAGTACCGGCCTGGGTTATCAGCAAGCGGCATTGCTGACGGCGCTGCCGGTGTTCTGCATGGGAGCGGTGCCATTATTGCACCCTTGGTCACGCCGATGGTTGAGCGAACAGGCCGGCATGCTCGGTGGTCTGGCGGCCATCGCGCTGGCGTGTCTCTGGCGGTTGCAACTCGAAAGTGCCTGGGCACTGCTTGCCAGCGCAGTGCTCGCCGGCCTGGGCGTGGCGGTGGTGCAGGGCATGATGCCGGGCCTGGTCAATCGCTGGTTTCCAGGGCGGCTTGCTGGCGCAATGGGCCTGTACTCGGCTGCTTTGATGAGCGGCGGCGGGCTGGCTGCTGTGCTGGGCCCGCACCTGGCCGAGTATGCCGGGCAATGGCAGGTGGGACTGGGGGTCTGGGCCGCGCCGGCGCTGGTTGCCATGCTGGCATGGCTCATCTTGCGGCCACGCAACGCACAAGCCCCTGTCTTCAAAACAGTCAGCGGACACTGGTTTGGCCACCGACGGGCCTGGTTACTGGCGGTGTATTTCGGCCTCATCAACGGAGGCTACACCAGCATGGTCGCTTGGTTTCCAGCGTTTTACCTGGAGCAGGGTGGCAGCGCACAGGGCGGCGCCGACCTGGTGGGGCTGATGACCCTGTTCCAAGTACTGGGCGCATTGGGCCTGCCGCTGCTGCTCAGGCGCTGGGTAGATCGGCGTCCAGGCCTTGCGCTGGCGCTGTCGATCCAACTGGTGGGGTTCATGGGGTTGCTGATGGCGCCCACCGCAGCACCCGGGCTTTGGGTAGCGTTGATCGGGTTCGGGCTGGGCGCCTGTTTCAGCCAAAGCCTGACCCTGACCCTCGAACATCTTCCTACGCCAGCCGAAGCCGGCGGCCTGGCGGGTTTCGTCCAGGGTATCGGCTTCATCATCACCGGCTGTGTGCCATACATTGTCGGGTGGCTGCGTGCGCTCGACGGTGATTTTCAAAGCGCTTGGATTGTGCTCATCGCCAGCGTGGTGACGATGCTGCTGGTGACGTTGGCCTTCAGCCCGCAAAGCTACGCGAAGGCCTTGGCTCGACCCGCCGCGGTCGATAGCGTCGCTGCCCTCAGCTGATTCGCCGCAGGGTATCGCGCAGCCGGTCGAGTGCCGGGTCGATGTCGAGCATTTCAATGGCACCAAAGCCCATCAACAGCCCTGGGCGCACTGGCGTTTCATTGAAAAACGGGGCAAGTGAGTAAATGCCCAGGTCGACCTTGCGGGCTTGTTCTACCAGGTCCTCCACATCGACCCCTGGTTGCGCCAAGGCGCTTAGATGAAAACCGGCCTCGGCGGGAATGACCCTGAGCCAAGGGGAAAGGTCGTCGTCCAGCCGCTGCAACAAGCGATCGCGGCGTGCGCTGTACACTTCATGGCAACGGCGGATGTGCCGGTTCAGATGCCCCTGTTCCACGAAACGGGCCAGGGCCCACTGCAGCAGGGTCGGGCTGTGCCAGTCGCTCAGTTGCTTGGCCACGCAACTGGCCTTGAGCACGGCCTCTGGCAAAACGGCATAACCCAGGCGCAGCTCCGCAAGCAAGGTCTTGGAAAACGTGCCGACGTAAGCCACAAGGCCATGGGAGTCAAGACGCTGCAGCGCGTCGGCCTTGGGCCCTTGATAGCGGAATTCACAGTCGTAGTCGTCCTCGATGATCAGTGCGCCCAATGCGGCTGCCCGGGCCAGTAGCGCTCGCCGGCGTTTTTCGCCCATCGGCATACCCAGTGGGAACTGGTGCGAAGGGGTGACATAGATCAGCTGCGTGCCCTCGGCTATCTGGTCAACGCACAACCCTTCGTCATCCACCGGCACCCCCTGCACCTGGGCGCCCAAGGCCAGGAACAACTGCCGTGCCGGCGGGTACCCCGGGTCTTCCATCGCGACCTTGCAGCCAGGCTCCACCAGCACCCTGGCGATCAAGTCTAGGGCCTGCTGTGCGCCGTTGCAGACGAGGATATCGTCAGCCGTGCAGTGCACGCCCCGGGCGTAGGCGATGTGGTGGGCGATGACCTCGCGCAGCTCCGCAAGGCCCTGGGCTGGGAAGTGCCGCTGGGGGTGATGCTGGCTCCGCCGCACGGCGTAGTTCAGGCAACTGCGCCATAGGTCGAACGGGAATAGTGCCTTGCTCGCCACGCCGCCGATGAAGTCATAACGCACCGTCGATAGCGCTTGGCGTTGGCCTAGCACGGTGGCGCGGGATTGCCAGCGCCTGAGCGACGCATCGCCGGCAAGGGTCAAGGCACGTGGCCGCGCGCTGCGCTTAGGTTCAAGCGTATTGATGAACGTCCCCCGGCCGACCACCGCGCTCAGCAGGTTGTCCTGGGTCAGGCGTGCATAGGCGTCCGCGACGGTCTTGCGCGACACGCCCAGTTGCTCGGCCAACAGGCGGCTGGGCGGCAACTGGCTGCCAGCGGCCAGGTGACCGCGCTCGATCCCCGCGCGCAATTGCGCGTAGAGCTGGGCAGCCAAACCTTTGCGGCCCTCCAGGCGAATATGCAGTTCCATGGGGCATTCCAGAGCAAGAGAGCGCTCAGGATAGCGGATTGCGTACGGCAAAGGCGCTTGCTCCTGCAGTAGCAAGATCGCTTACGACCTGGCCATGCTCACCGTGATATAGCCTTTGCCCGATAGGATGATGCGGATGCGTGTTTCGTCAGCAGGGGCGCTGCGGCAGCGCTTGATGAGCACGCCTTCCTGTGCGACGGCCTTCATGTGATGGGTGATGGCTCGGCCCCGAACGTCGAAGAACGCTTCACTGGCGAGCAGTTCGATTCGCTCGATCAGTTGTCTGGATTGCTCATCGGTGACGCAGAAGAACATGACACCAGAAAGATGAGGGTCCTGGTCCGGGTTGGTCAGATCATGGGTAAGCAGTTCGCGCAGGTTGCTGCGCAGTTCGGCAAGAAGGTGCGGAGTGTCGAGCATGCGCAGCGTCCTGAGTGAGGGGCGACTGCGCCGATCATGTTTTCTGCCATGCCAAGCGACAAGTAGGACGGTTCCTAAGGTGGCCGGTGAAAAATCCCAATCACATGAATGGGCAACGCTCAAACGTGCGGTGATCGAGATGCTCACGGCAGCAGGGCCGCCTACTCCTTGTGCGTCCCGGCGTGGTCTTCTGCGTGCCTGACTGCCTCTTCGACGATCTCTACCCAGTGCCGAACCGCAGTGCGCCCTGCGCTATTCAAATGCACCTGACAGCCAATGTTGGCGGTGGCTATCTCGTCCGGTTGCCCGCGTTCCAGGGCCTCCAGCCGGTTATCGCGCAGCTGCCTGGACATCCCTGGCTGGGTCAGCGAGTAGGTGCCTGCCGAGCCACAACACAGGTGAGCATCGGTAACCGGCGTCAAGGTAAACCCGATTCGGATCAGTAGCGCTTCGACAGCCCCACCCAGTTTCAGGGCATGTTGCAGCGTGCATGGGCAATGAAACGCCAGGCGCCGCCCCGCGGGTACCGCCAGCTGCTCGATAGGCGCATCACCCAGGACTTCCACCAGGTCACGGCACAGGCTGCTGACCCGTGCCGCCTTGGCTGCGTAGGCCGGGTCAGCGGCCAAAAGGTGAGCATACTCGCGCACGAACGCGGCGCAGCCGCTCGCTGGAATCACGATCGCCTCGACGCCGGCCTCGACGGCCGGCCACCAGGCATCGATGCGCCGTCGTGCGCGCTGCAAGCCTTGCTCCTGGGCATTGAGGTGGAAATCGATGGCTCCACAGCACTCCCCGGCCGGTGCAGGGGTCACGCTGATGCCGACGCGGTCGAGCAGGCGCGCCGCCGCGGCGTTGGTCGCCGGTGACAATGCCGGTTGCACGCACCCCTCGAGCATCAGGACGCGTCGCCGGTGGCGTACGGCAGGGCGCGTCAGGTCAGCTGCCTTGCGCAGCGGAACCTTTTCCCGGGCCTGCGCCGGTAGCCACGGGCGCAGGGCTTGGCCAGCTCGGAGCAGGGCTCTGAAAACAGCGGGGCGCACCATCGTAAAGCGCAGGCCGTGACGCAACAGGCGCTGGCCCATTGGCCTTGGCACCTGCTGCTCCACGACGGCCCGGCCGATGTCCAGCAGGTCGTGATAACGCACACCCGACGGGCAAGTGCTTTCACAGCTGCGGCACGACAGGCATCGGTCCAGGTGAGCCTGAGTGCTGGTAGTGGCGGGCTGGCCTTCGAGCACCTGCTTGATCAGGTAGATACGTCCACGCGGGCCATCGAGCTCATCGCCAAGCAGTTGGTAGGTGGGGCAGGTCGCTGTGCAGAAGCCGCAGTGTACGCACGCGCGCAAGATACGTTCTGCCTCGTCGGCGCGCTCGAGCGTGCGTGCGCTGTCACTCAAGTTGGTCTGCATAGGCTGCCCTCAAAGGTCCGGGTACAGACGGCCAGGGTTGAAAATGCGCTTGGGGTCCAGCTGGGCCTTGAGGCTACGGTGGTAGCGCATCAGCGGCTCCGACAACGGCGGATAGTGGGCCTGGCCTGGGGTAAGGCACAGCGCATGGCCGCGAGCCTGCTCGGCAATGCGGTGAATGACGTGGGCTGGGGCATCCGTGCGCAGCCAACGCTGGGCGCCTGCCCAGTCCAGCCATTGGCGCCCTGGCAGGTCCAGTTCTCCTGTCGCGAGAGGTACCGACACACGCCACAAAGGTTCGCTGCCCTGGGTGAAGAATGCCAGGCGCTGCTCACGAAGTTGCGTCCAGAACTCGCCGTCCACGCACTCGCCGCCAAGGCGCTGGCGGGCCGACGCTACCGAACCCTCGCCACCTTCCAGGCGCACGAACAGCGCTTGGCCATCGTGGCAGGCGCCGCTCAGCGGCAGCGGTTGCGCGCCCCAGCGCGTGAGCTCGGCCAAGGCCTGGCTGCGGTCCATTCCAAGGCGCAGGCTTACGCAGTGCCGCGGCACGGGCAGGACCTTGAGCGATACCTCGGTCAACACGCCCAGACAGCCGAAACTGCCTGCCAGCAACCGTGAAAGGTCATACCCGGCTACGTTTTTCATTACCTGGCCGCCAAAGCGCAGCAAGCTGCCCTGGCCCGTGATTACTTGTGTGCCCAGCACGAAGTCGCGCACTGATCCTGCCCAGGGCCGCCGGGGCCCGGACAAGCCAGCCGCCACCATGCCGCCCAAGGTGGCACCCGGGCCCAGGTGCGGTGGCTCGCACGGTAGCATTTGTCCGTTATCCTGCAGCGCGGCCTCTATGTCGCGCAAAGGCGTACCGGCGCGAGCCGTCAGCACCAGCTCCGTGGGGTCATAACTGACGATGCCGCGATGGCCGCGTGTATCAAGTACTTGCCCGTGGACGGCATGGCCGATCACCGCCTTGCTGCCGCTGCCCTGTATGCACAAGGGCGTACCTGCATCCAGCGCTTGGCGTACCTGGTCAAGCAGCGCCTGGCTTGCATCCTGGTCCGCGTCCATCAAAACCGCTCCAGGGCAGGGAAGGGCAACTGCCCATGGTGCACGTGCAACGCACCGAATTCGGCGCAGCGGTGCAGCGTGGGAATGTTCTTGCCAGGGTTGAGCAAGCCCTGCGGGTCGAATGCAGCCTTGACCGCGTGAAACACGCGCAGCTCGTCATGAGTGAACTGGGCGCACATCTGGTTGATCTTCTCCCGGCCAACCCCATGCTCACCGGTGATGCTTCCCCCCACGGCCACGCACAGTTCAAGGATTTTTCCACCCAGGGACTCGGCCCGCTCCAGTTCGCCAGGCCGGTTGGCGTCGAACAGGATCAGCGGGTGCATATTACCGTCACCCGCATGGAACACGTTGGCCACCCGCAGCCCATGTTCGCGCGCCATTTCACTGATCCGCACCAGCACGTAAGGCAATTCACGCCGCGGAATCGTACCGTCCATACAGTAATAGTCCGGGGACAGGCGGCCTACGGCAGGGAAGGCATTCTTGCGTCCCGCCCAGAACCGTGCACGCTGTGCCTCGTTACACGCCAGCCGCACCTCGCAGGCGCCGGCCTGGGTGAACAGCGCGGCAACCCGTTCGCAGTCTTCCTGCACATCGGCCTCGACGCCGTCGAGTTCACACAAGAGGATGGCGGCTGCCTCCACTGGATACCCGGCATGGATGAAGTCCTCGGCAGCGCGAATCGCCAGGTTATCCATCATTTCCAGGCCCCCGGGGATGATGCCGGCGGCAATGATGTGGGCGACGGACCGTGCGGCGTCCTCGACCCGGTCAAAGCTGGCCAGCAGGACCCGTGCCACGGGTGGCTTGGGCAGCAGCCGTACGGTCACCTCGGTGACGATCCCCAGCATGCCTTCGGAGCCTGTGAACAGTGCCAGCAGGTCGAACCCAGGGCTGTCGAGCGCATCGCTACCCAGGGTCAACCGTTCACCTGCCACGGTAAGCACTTCCAGTTTCAGGATGTTGTGAACGGTCAGACCATACTTCAGGCAATGCACGCCGCCTGCGTTTTCAGCCACATTGCCGCCGATGGTGCAGGCAATTTGCGATGAGGGATCGGGGGCGTAGTACAGACCGTAAGGGGCGGCGGCCTGGGAAATGGACAGGTTGCGAACGCCCGGCTGGACGCGGGCGAAGCGGCCCTGGGGGCTGACTTCAAGAATACGATTGAGCCGCGCCATGACCAGCAACACGCCTTTGGCCAAGGGCATGGCACCGCCAGACAGCCCGGTTCCGGCGCCGCGAGCCACGACAGGTACGGTGAGCCGGTGGCAGATCTGCAGCACAACCTGTACCTGGTCCACGCGCTCGGGTAACACCACCAGCAACGGGACCGTGCGGTACGCCGCCAGACCGTCGCACTCATACGGCTTGAGGTCCTCATCGCGGCATAGCAATTGAAGATCGGGCAGTGCATCGCGCAGGGACTGGATCAAAAGCGCGCGGTCAACCGTTGGCAGCGCTCCGTCGACGCGTTCGTCATACAACATCGCCATCTCACTTGGATGCTTTGTTTTTATGGGGTCATGACGAGTGTAGCCCCAGTTCGGGCCCAGGGCTTGCAGGGCGGGCTACGACCGGCGTTGGCCACTACGAAAGCCAACGCCGGCGGCAGTCATTGTTGGGCGACCAGAGGGTCGTCCTGGGAGAGAATGGCGCGAGCGAGTTCTTCATCGTTGACTTGCAGGCCGGGGTGGTCCTTGCGTGCTTGCTGCAAGGCAGCTTCCACGTAGGCACCACGAATGGCACCACCGCTGGCGACGAATGCAGACAGCTCGTCACGGGCAGGAATGATGCGCTTGTCATCCTTGAACGTTGAGTACAGCGAAGCCGAGACACCGGCCGAGGTGGCAATGTCGCGGCCGTCGACGCGGGCCATGGCAGCGCCGGCAGGCAATAGAAGCAGCAGTGCGGGTACGAGGGCAAGTTGGCGCATGTCGTGTTCTCCAATAGGTGAAGCCCAGGGGATTACCACTATTGGTGAGAGGCTACGCAGGTGGGTGGAGTTCCATCACCGAAGCGTTAGCCGATGGTCTGCTCATACGGGACAGGATGGGGCTGGTCAACCGGCCTGGCAACCATCGACGCCAGGCCCGATTGACCGCACCGCCACCCGCGTGCTCTGCTCAGGGGCCCACCCTGACAGCCATCGAGGGCTGCACCATGTCTGAATACACGTTGCACTGCTTCGCCGAATCCGGGAATGCGTACAAGGCTGCGCTAATGCTCGAGCTGACCGGCCAGGACTGGCAGCCAGTGTTCGTAGATTTCTTCAACGGCCAGACCCGCGACCCGGTGTGGCGTGATGAGGTGAACGAGCAGGGTGAGGTGCCGGTGCTGATGCATGCGGGCACCTGCTTGACCCAGTCGGCGTTGATCCTCGAGTACTTGAGCGCACAGACAGGCCAGTTCGGCCCGGAGCATGAAGAAGATCGGCGTGAGATCTGGCGCTGGATGCTGTTCGACAACCACAAGTTCACCAGCTATTACGCGGCGCTGCGCTTTCTGTTGTGCCTGAAGAAGACGGGCGAAACCGAGGTGACGACGTTTCTGCGCGAGCGCGCCGCCGCAGCCTACCGCATCGTCGATGGGCACCTGGCCGGCACGCCATTCATGGTCGGCGCGCGGGCGACCATCGCCGACTTGTCGCTGGCCGGTTATGTGTTCATGCCCGAGGACACCGGTATGGACGTGCAGCAGTACACGCACATCGAAGCCTGGAAAGCCCGCCTGCAGGCGTTGCCAGGCTGGCAGCACCCCTACGATCTGATGCCCCGCGTCGCGCCCTGAACGGATGGCCGATTTCAGCCGTGGGCAGGTGGCTTGACCGCCGAGCTGCCGGCGTACTCGGGCTTGAGATGACCTTGATCGTCCAGCAGGTAAGCGTCCATGACCTCGCGGACTACCGGACCTGCGACCCGCCCACCGGCTTCGCCGTTTTCGATCATCACCGCCACGACCACGCTAGGGTGCTCGGCCGGAGCGAAACCGACGAACAAGGCGTTGTCACGGTGCCGTTCCAGGGTCTTGTTGCGGTTGTAGCGTTCCCCTTGCTTGATGGCCACGACCTGGGCCGTGCCGCTCTTGCCGGCAATGCGGTATTGCGCGCCGGCAGCGGCAGCACGCGCGATGCCGCGCGGGTCGTGCATGACCATTTGCATACCTTGGCTGACCTGGTCCCAGGCGCGTTTGTCGTGCAGGACGATATCGGGCATGGGGTTGGGGTCGACGGGCGCATCGCCACCGACGGTCATCGCCAGGTGCGGGCGGTGCCATACGCCCTTGCTGGCCAGCAGACTGGTGGCTTGGGCCAACTGCAACGGCGTGACCTGCATGTAGCCCTGGCCAATGCCCAGGATCAACGTTTCACCCGGGAACCAAGGCTGTCGGCGTGTCGCGCGCTTCCATTGGGCCGAAGGCATCAGCCCGGCTGCTTCTTCGAACATGTCCAGCGACACCTTCTGGCCGAGGCCGAACTCAGCCATGTAGTCGTGCAAGCGCTCGATACCCAGTTTGTGCGCCAGGTCGTAGAAGTAGGTGTCGTTGGAGCGCATGATCGCCGTGTACATGTCCACCCAGCCATCACCGCTACGGTTCCAGTTACGGTACTTGTGGTCGTAGTTGGGCAGCTCGTAGTAACCCGGGTCGAACACCCGGTTGCCCGGCGTGATCACGCCGCTGTCCAGCCCGGCAATGGCCACCTCGGGCTTGACCGTCGAACCTGGGGCATACAGCCCGCGCAGCACGCGGTTGAACAGGGGGCGGTCGATGGAGTCGCGCAGTTGGGCGTACTGCTTGAAACTGATGCCCTTGACGAACAGGTTGGGGTCAAAGCCCGGGTTACTGACCATCGCCAGCACATCGCCGTTGGCCGGGTCCAGCACCACCACCGAGCCACGGCGCTCGCCCAGGGCCTTTTCCGCCGCCAATTGCAGCTGGGCATCGAGGGTCAGCACGATATCCTGGCCTGGGGTAGGGGCCTTGTGATTGAGCACGCGCATCACCCGGCCCTGGGCATTGGTCTCGACTTCCTCATAGCCTACGTGGCCGTGCAACTGACTTTCGTAGAAGCGTTCGATGCCCGTCTTGCCGATCGACTGAGTACCCCGGTACTCGGTGCTGTCCAGGGTCTTGGCTTCTTTTTCGTTGATGCGCCCTACGTATCCGACCGAATGGGCAAAGTGCTCGCCCAGCGGGTATTCGCGGATGAATTGCGGCTCGACTTCAAGGCCCGGCAACCGGAACTGGTTTACGGCAATCAAGGCAATCTGCTCTTCGTTCAAGCCCACCATCAAGGTGACCGGTTCGAAGGGTTTGCGCCCCCGTCGCAGATCCTTGTCGAACTGCTTGCGGTCCTCCTCATCCAGTCCCAGGACCTGGGTCAGGGTGTCGAGCACCTTGGCGCTGTCTCCGCCGGTCCGTTCACGGGTCATGGTCAGGTCGAAGCTGGGCTTGTTGTCGGCCAGCACGGTGCCATTGCGGTCGTAGATCAAGCCTCGCTCGGGTGCGATCGGCAGTACATGGACGCGATTGTTCTCCGAGACGGCGCTTTGCTGGTCATGCTGGATGACTTGCAGCACATATAACCGACCAATCAGGATGGCGACCAGGCTGAAGACCAGCGCAGCGCAGGCCAGTAGCCGGCGGTTGACCAGGTGCTTTTCCTTTTCATGGTCCTTGAGGGGGATCGGTTGGGGCATGGGCTCTGTCTGTAGAAGGCTGGGCGCGCAGGCGTGGGTCCTGCCTGGTGCCGGATGGGGCAGTGATGCTACGCAAGCTGCATGCCTGCCTCAAGGCGCGTAGCCGCATGGTGAGCAGACCCAGGCCCAGGCCGCCCGAGCCTGTGGGGCTCAGGCCTGCATGAAGATTTGTTCATCAGCCTTGCCGAGCACTGTCCCGCACCAGCAGGTTTGGCTTCAACGCGCTCTTTAGGCCCAGGCGGGTATACTCCGTGGCTTTTTTCATGACAGAAGGTGCTCATGCGTCAGGTCCTGCTCATCGTGGACGTCCAGTCCACATTCAGCCCGCCGGAATGGTTGATCGACGGGCTGCGACTGCTGTCGGCCAATATACCTACCATCGCCTCGGTCGAGTTGCACGATGAGCGGGTGACACCGTTCGAGCGGCAATTGGGCTGGCATCCGGCTGCCCAGGATGAAAGCCTGATCGAAGCCGATCAGGTGTTCATCAAGCATGGTTACGGGCCGGGTACCGAAATGATCGAGTACCTGCACCGTCTGGGGGTGC
>Ga0302347_1001267_pt1 | contig 31245 bp, 28 predicted proteins | sample PhyWR1_FD_202178 | JGI IMG/M metagenome (GOLD analysis project Ga0302347, IMG submission 202178) | Leaf surface microbial communities from wheat plants in UC Gill Tract Community Farm, Albany, California, United States - DLSL W.R1 (v2)... | ecosystem: Host-associated > Plants > Phyllosphere >... | reverse complement strand
AGAATAAAGTAGTTGATGGTTTCTAGTTTTTTGTCAGGCTAAGGTTCTCGAAGCCTAAATCCTGATTCTTCTCTCTTGATTCTTGTTTCTTTTTTTCCGTATTTTTGAATCGATGAATGACTCTCTTTTTGAAATCGTAGAACACACCAACCGAAGCATTTTTCTCACCGGAAAAGCAGGAACCGGGAAGACCACATTTCTAAACGACTTTGTAAAAAAAACCAAGAAAAAACACATTGTAGTTGCTCCAACTGGGATTGCGGCCATAAATGCTGGCGGCGTCACCATACATTCTATGTTTGGGCTGCCACTCAGGACTTTTCTTCCGACCACGGAAAGAATTGACCAAAATCTCGGAAACAATATTCCGGATCTGATGTCACATTTCAGGTATCGAAAAGATAAATTGAAACTCCTGCGCGAAATCGAAATCATCATTATTGATGAAGCCTCGATGTTGCGTTCGGATGTTTTGGATATGATGGATTTTTCTTTGAGACACGTTCGCAGAAATCAGCAGAAATTTGGTGGTGTTCAGATGTTGTTTATTGGCGACCTTTATCAGTTGCCACCGGTTGTGAGAGATGAGTATATCTTGGCAATGTATTATTCTTCGCCATTTTTCTTTCACGCCAAGGCTTTGGAAGGCAGCAATTTCATCACTCTGGAACTGACCAAAGTCTACCGACAGACCGATGAACATTTTCTGGAAATCCTAAACGCCATCCGAGACGGAATCATCGAAGATATTGATTTCGAAACGCTGAACGAAAGATATCAGCCAGACTTTGACCCAAAGGATGAAGCTTACGTTTATCTCTGTTCGCACAACAAAATGGCGGATGACATCAACCAAAAAAAGATAAAGGAACTCGGCGGAAGAGCACATTCCTACAGTGCTGATGTGAAAGGAGAGTTCAAGGAAACGCAATATCCAAATGATGAGGTTTTGGAACTGAAAATCGGCGCGCAGATTATGTTCATCCGAAACGACACCTCATCTGACAAGAAATATTACAACGGAAAACTGGCTCAGATTTCTTATCTAGATGAAGATGAAATCTCTGTAATCCTTGATGGCAGCGAAGAAGAAATCACTTTGAAAGCTGAAACCTGGGAACAGAAAAAATATTCTCTTGATGATGAAAAGAATATCAAAGAAGAAGTTTTAGGAAGTTTCAAACAGTTTCCGATTCGGTTGGCCTGGGCGGTTACGATCCATAAAAGTCAAGGTTTGACATTCGACAGATTGATTATTGATGCTGGGAAAAGTTTTGCTTCCGGACAGGTGTATGTGGCGCTTTCGCGTTGCCGAACTTTGGAAGGGATTATTCTAAAATCTAAGATCACACCTGAAGTTATTTTCTCTGACAAACGGGTTTCGAAGTTTCAAGACGAGACACACGCCAACTCGAAAATTGAGGAGATCCTTCATTCCGAAAAATACGATTACAGCATCCAGAAAGTCATCAGAAGGATTGACTGTGTTTGGTTTCAGTCTGCTTTGGAAAATTGGATGGTTATCAGCCGAAGCAGCAAATTCATTGACAAAGACCAATCGCAAAAGCTTTACATCACTTTAAAATCTGAAATTGAAAATCTGACGGTTATCTTCCAAAAATTTGAAAGAATCTTACTTCAGAAAACCCAAAAATTCCTGCAAGGCGAAGAAGAATGGAATGAGATCGAAATCAAAGCAAAAGGTGCTGTCAATTTCTTTTTCTCGAATGTGAATGAAAAAGTATTTTCGCCTCTGAAAGATTTCTATTCCGAAACCAAAGGCGTGAAAGGTCTGAAAGCTTTCAATGAAGATTTCCGTGTTTGGCTGGATGATCTGGAAGAATATTTGAAAGATTTAAAAGACGTTCATCTTTTGGAAACGCCATTATTTGATAAAGAAAAAGACCAGGTCATTTCTATGGCAATCAATAAAGTTCCGACACACGTTTTGACCTACCAATTGTTCCAAGATGGAAAAACCATTTCTGAAATTGCGAGAGAACGAGGTTTGGTCAACTCCACGATTTTTGGACATTTGTCTAAATATGCCGAACAGAATTTGCTTGATAAAAGCGATTTGTTAAGAATCTATCCAAAAGAAAAAGTGAATGCTTTTGAAAAGGTTTTCAAGCAAAGTCCAAAAGAAAATATCAATGATTGGAAAGCGGCTTTGCCTGCAGATTTCGATTATGGTGAGATTCGGCTGATCTGGAATTATTATTTGAATTTGAAGCGATAGTATTTAAACGCAAAGTTCGCAAAGAATTTATTTGATTCAATGCTTTTTTAAGTTCGCAAAGGCATAAAACTCAGCAAGAAAAACTCATATTCTAACACTTTTGTCATTCCTGAAGAATCTCAGCAGTCCGTCAGGTTCGTTCAGAATGACACATATGGATTAAAATTACTCAATCAAAAAAGTCGCAAATATCTTTGCGACTTTCATATATTATTTAAAGAAAAAAATTAAATTAATTGATCAATTCAAACTTCGCATATTCTGCGATTTTTTTGGGCAATCTGATTCCTTCCTCAGTTTGGTTATTTTCTAACAAAGCTGCCATAATTCTTGGCAACGCCATTGCAGAACCGTTTAGCGTGTGAACCAATTGTGATTTTCCGTCTGATTTGTAACGGCATTTCAAACGGTTGGCCTGGAACGTTTCGAAGTTGGAAACAGAACTTACTTCCAACCATTTTTCCTGCGCCGCGCTCCAAACTTCGAAGTCGTAAGTCATTGCTGCTGCAAAACCTGTGTCACCACCGCAAAGTCTCAGGATTCTGTATGGCAATTCCAGATCTTCCAAAATGGATTTGATATGCTCTACCATTTCTTCCAGAACGGCGTAAGAATTCTCAGGTTTTTCAATCCTTACAATTTCCACTTTTTCGAATTGGTGTAGTCTGTTCAAACCTCTCACGTGAGCACCATAACTTCCCGCTTCTCTTCTGTAGCATTGAGAAAACGCTGTATTCTTGATTGGCAGATCTTTCTCATCCAACAAAACATCGCGGTAAAGATTCGTTACCGGAACCTCGGCTGTTGGAATCAGATATAGATCATCAGCATTAATGTAGTACATTTGTCCTTCTTTATCAGGCAATTGTCCAGTTCCGTAGCCAGAAGCTTCGTTCACCACATGTGGCGGATTCACTTCCAGATAACCCGCATCAACGTTCTTATCTAAGAAATATTGAACCAATGCTCTCTGCAATCTCGCACCTTTCCCAAAATAAACAGGGAAACCTGCTCCGGCAATTTTAACGCCCAATTCGAAGTCGATCAAATTATATTTTTTCGCCAGTTCCCAATGTGGGATCGCACCTTCGCCAAGACCTTCAACGGTTGTAGATTCGTAGATGGTTTCGTTATCATCAGCAGAAACACCCGCTACGACTTTCTCGTAAGGAATATTGGGAATTTGATACAGAATAGAAAGAAGCAATTTCTCCACTTCCGCCAGTTGCGTCTGGAATTCTTTGCTGGACTCTTTGTATTGCGAAGTTTTGGATTTTGCAGCTTCAGCTTCCTCTTTTTTTCCATCTTTCATTAAGATTCCAATTTCTTTCGAAATTTTGTTCATCTCGGAAAGTTGTGAGTCTAGCTCAAACTGTAGTTTTTTTCTTTCGTCGTCAGCATTGATGGCTGCATCGACCAAATCTAATTCCTTGAAGTTTCTTTTCTTCAAGCCTTCCAAAACGCGCTCTTTGTTCTCGCGCAAAAAATTAACCTGTAACATAGTTTGGTTGTTGGTTGATAGTTGTTGGTTGTCAGAAATTTAATTTAAAACAATATTTCTTGACGTTTGCAAATTTAGGGATTTTCTTTGATGATATTGACCACATTTCTCTGTCCGGGAACTTTTGTGAATTTCAGTTCATCATTATACCAAAGTTTTGATATTTGGAAGAGAGAAGGTTTCCAGCTATATTCTATACGAATGGTATCAGAATCATAATCGGTTACGATTACATTATTTACTTTTTTCGAATAGCGTATTATAAAATCGGAATAATATATCTTTTCTTCTGGATCTGAAGTGTCTGTATCTTTTAAAAGTCGAATCGCACCTGCGGGATAATCCATATATACCACAGTATCTGCATCTTTCACAAAAGTTTGACCAGAGATAGTTTTAAGAGATACGTCGTCCAAAAGATCCAACAATGCAACCGAAGAATAAGAACCTGTGATTTTAGAATTAAGCAAATCCTGACCTGTTGGGCTTTTCACGTAAAGGGTCAGCACCTGATCGATCGTCTGGATATCATCCTCATCTCCTCGGCAACAGACCAATGTGATGAAGGCCAATGTAATTGCAAGAAAGTATTTCTTCATAACGCAAAGGTAAAATAAAAATACATTTATTGGTTTTCAAAATATTTCTGATACCAAAGTTCAAAGGTAACGAGTTGCCAGATTTTTACGCAGTCATATTCATTATTTTGATTGTTCCACCAATGATCGATCACTTTGGCGTTGAAAAAGCCTCTCTTTTTCAGACTATCCAGATTTTCTAAAATAAACTCTCTGACCTTAGATTCAGTTTTGATAAAATGTGAAAGCGGAAATGAAAAACCACGTTTTGGCATTTTCAGGATTTCCGGATGAACATATTTTTCAGCCACTTTTCTTAGAAGCGGTTTATTTTTAATGCTATTGTATCTTAAGTCATAGGGTAAAGAAGAAACATAGTCTATCAAGTCATTGCTCAAATATGGATAACGAAATTCCACACCATATTTCATAGCACTCAGATCATCACGAAAAACATGATGAGAAGACAGAGAATACTTCATATCATATTCGAAAAGACCTGGATAATTTTTGGTTTCCGATAATTTTTTGTCTTTTAGATCAGGATTGATATTGTTGAAAAGATCTTTAGTGAAAATACTTTTAGCTTCGAAAGGCTTCATTCCGACCTGACTTTGTCTGAAGAAATCCAGCATATCATCCTGAGAAAAATAGTTTTTCACTTTTTTAGAAAAATCGTCATTCGTGAAAATAAAATGACGAACGAAATTGAATTTCCTCGTAGAAATCCATTGATCAAGTTTCAAAGAATGGGAATATCCTGCAAAAAGTTCATCTGCCCCATTTCCACTCAAAACGACTTTGAATCCAAGATCTTTCGCATATTCTGCCGCATTCATCAGAACTTCTAAACTGCTGTAAGGTTCTTCAAAATGTTGGATATTCTCTTTTAACTGATCCAAAACCTCTTCATCCGTAACATTTTTTATATGATGCGGAATTTTTATTTTATCAGCCATCAAGGAGGCATTCTTCACTTCATTTTCTGAAAATTGATAGGCAATTGTAAAGGCGTTGATATCTTCTTTATATGGTTTTGACTTGGCCGTGATCAGTGTAGAATCTATTCCGCCACTCATCATGCTTGTCACAGGAACATCAGCAAAAAGCTGTTTTTCCACACTTTCAGAAAGTAATTTGTCAACTTCTGAAATTGCTTGTTGTTCTGTTATTTGATTCGATCTCTTAGTTGGAAAGTTCCAATACTTTTCTTTTGATGATGAAAAATCATTCAGGTCAAAGACCAAAAAAGTCGCCGGTTCCAAAGAATAGATATTCTGAAAACAAGTTTCCGGAGCCAATGTCGTCTGAAAAAGAAAGTTACTGTAAACGCCTTGCCAGTTGATCTCGGGAGTGATGCATTCATTCTTAAGAAGCGCTTTTATTTCTGACCCCCAGATCAATTCGTTTTCTTTTTTATAATAGAACAGAGGTTTCATCCCTACTCTGTCTCTTGCCAGAAGCAATTTATTTTTATCCAGATCGACCAAAGCGATGGCAAACATGCCGTCAAATTTAGGAAGCATATCCGTTCCCCACTCTTCATAAGACTTTAAAATCACCTCTGTGTCAGAATGACTTCTGAAGTTGTGTCCAAGATTCTCGAGTTCTTTTCTTAATTCTTTAAAATTATAGATCTCTCCATTGAATGTGATCGTGATTCTTTCATTATCGGAAAACATAGGCTGATGCCCCTTTTCTGAAAGATCCAATATAGAAAGTCGCCGAAAACCTAAAGCAATTTTAGAAACCGAATCAGGTAGAACAGGAAAAATATTTTTGACCTGCTGTGTAGAATTTTCTCCGGAAAAAGATTGTCCTTTTGATCCGTCTGACAGCCAGAAACCTTCATCATCCGGACCACGATGCCGGATCGCATTATTCATCTCTAAGATATTCTTAGAGGAAATTTCTTTCTTGGATAAATAATAACCGCAGATCCCGCACATTTCTCAATTTTTTTGATTCGTAAAAATAAGTTTTTGATTCTATTTCTAAATAACTTCACAATAAGGAATATTAGTATTTTTTCCTGGAAAAAGTTTGCATAAGGTTGTTGATCTCATCTTTTGATATCAAATAATCTCCAACCTTGAAATCTGTGGTCTGATAAAATTTCCAAAACAATATCGATCCAGAAACCAAATAAGATGTAGATGTTACAAAACAAGCGCCCCAAATTCCCCATTTCGGGATTGCAAAATATGAGAGCGTCACCGTAATTAGCAAGCCAATAGTTGATTTGATATTTAAAATCTTGAGATTCTTGATTGCCGAAAAATAATAGCCGATCATATCACTTATTGCAATTGCAAAAATTCCTGGAGACAGGAGAAGCATAATTTTTTTGGTCTCGCTAAACTCATTACCGAAGATCAAAACATAAACTCGTGCGGGAATAATGATAATCCCGAGGAGAAAAACAAGCATCAATGTAAATGAAATTTTGAGCGAAGATTTGGTTTTAATAATGGATTCTTCTTTACTTTTAGAGTTGACGACATCAGAATATAAAACAACTGCAATACTTCTGGTGATCGTCCAGATGGCTTCGGAAAAGGTAATTCCGATGGAAAATATCCCTACAGCTGCAATTCCCTCAAAATATTCTAAAAAATAGAACGAAAGTCTGTAATTTAAAAACTGAATGAATGCACTTAACTGTGTTTTCCATCCATACTCGAACATATCAATGAATACCGTTTTTGATAATTTAAAATCCTTGAATTTGCATTTTTTTATGATCTGGTAAAAACTTAATAAAAACAGTAATAAAAGACATAGGGTCTGTGCAAGGAAATAAACGGAGACATCTTTTAATTCTACAAAATAGATCAGTACCACAATGAATAAAACGTGTATCAATTGTTGCAAAACCGTATAAAGATTGAACATCTTGATATTCTGAGTCCCTATGAACAGGCTTATGTTGGTTGTAAGAAGCGATGAAAATACAGAAATACCAATCAGATAATATAAAAAAGAATCTTGGAGTGAGGATAAAGCAAAAACTAAGGGAACGGTTATACCAACAATTACAGACCAAATATAGGAATAGACCAACACCTGCTCTATCTTGAACTTGTGGGCAAAATAAGATGTGCTGCTACCCGAAAAAATGCTGCTGAAAAAACTAACGATAGCAACGTTTGCAATGACAATCGAAATCGTTCCTTTTCCCTCGCTTCCCCAGATATTAGTAGAAAAGATGACCAGGCCGAAACTTAGTATCAATATCAAAAATCGGGAAATGAAAGTCTGAACAACTTTGAGCTGTTTCATTTTTTGCTATTAGGTAAAGAATTCTCTATAAAGGTAACGAAAGAATTGCGGATAACTTTCCAATTGTATTTTTCTACGAACTCTTTCCTTGCATTAGTTGCATGCTGATCATAAAATTGAGAATCAGCAACATATTTTTCTATACAGTCAGCAATAGATCCAGAATCCTGAGGATCAACCAAAAAACCGAAATTTGACACATCCATATGTTTTCTAATTCCCTTTAAACCGGAATAAATAATCGGTTTTCCTGCACCTATGTAATAAAATAATTTGATGGGGAGAGAATGATGATTTTCAAAATTAAATTCTCTGAGATCGAAACAGATGTCCGCATCCGAAAATGACTTGGTGAAATTCTCAAACGAAGTGGGTTTTCTGATATCGATATCTTTAACTGACAGTTTGGCAAGTTGATCCACAAAATAAATTTCATCCGTCTTTGTTCTCGTAGAACCTATGATCAGGATTTTAATAATTAATTCCAGTCGTCTTTTCCTAAGAGCTTCAATGGCTTTGAAAAAATTACCAATTCCTTTATCTTCAGAAAGTGCGCCTGTGTAACAAAGTGTTATTTTATTATGTTCAAGTTTTTTTATGCTCTCGGAAACGAATCTTTCATCAGGATAATAAGGCAAAATCATTTTCGTCTTAAAAGGAAAAAAATAAGCCAAAGGAAATTTTTTAGTTTCTTCGCCGAAGATAAAATGTGTACTCAGAAAACCTGCGTATAATTGTATCAGAAAAAACTTGATTCCATGAGCTATCTTCATTGGAAAACTGCAATCCTGAAGCATAGACATTGCCGGATACCATTCTGTAATATCGTAAACGACACTTGTTTTCTTGATTTTTTTGAATTTATGGGCCGCAATTATTGCAATTGGTTCCGAACAAATAATAGAATCCGGCTGATAACCTTGGCAAACTTTCAGAAAAGCTTCTGTTTTTTGTCTTGCACTTTGATCTAGTATCGAATAAGATTCGATTTCAACCTTATCAATAATCCCTTCAAATTCTGAACACAAGCTGCAAACTTTCACACCAAAACCGCGTTTCACAAGTTCCGTTGCCTGATGATAAAAAATACGATCATCATTATATTTGTGAGCCGTGGTCAGGAAAAGTACTTTCAAATTATGATTTTGAAATTTAATGGAAACTAAGCAATCGATGAAGCCCAGCTTCTCGCAAAAGGTTGTAAAAAATGACTTAGAAAGTCCAGATAAGTATTTTTAGAAAAATCGAAAACCTCGATATCTTTTGATAATTCTCCGCTTCTTATTTTACTTTTGAAGTCTGCTAATTTCAAAGTTTTAATTTCTCCATTTTCAACGTAACTGGCTTTCATTCTGTCAAACAATCCCAGATCAAACTCAGCGTCCAACTCTCTCATTATTTTCCCAAGCGCATCGATACTGCAGCCAGAAGCCGCTTCTTTTTCCTCGTCAACACAAATGATGATGAACTGATTTCTTTCAACTTTGAAAGAAGAGGATAATTCTTTCCCATGTGCTGCCCAACCGCCTAAGAAATCATATAATTTCTCTGCAATAACTTTGCTTTCTTTGGCTGTAAAAGGTCTGGAAGCGGGATATATGATGACACGATAATCGTTTGTCTCTACAATACTGGATTCCTCTATTTTCATTTTTCGGTAATTTAAAAATATAAATTTACGGATTTTTCCCGAGTTGGAAATCATTGTATTTTTTGCCCAATACCAATGAAAGCATTATTAAAAGTAAAATAATAAACCCGAAGAAAAATCTTAGTGTGGCAGATTGTGGAAAAAAAATAAATTTGATGTAAATATTAGCAAAAATAAAAACTGAATAGATCCTTATCCATTTATCTTTTGACCAATAAAATATCAAGCCTAAACTTCCCACCGCAATTAGCGTTACTTTTTTAAAATTAATTATCTTTTCAAAAAGAATCAGAAGATAATCTTGTAAAGTGAAATTCGCCGGCTGAGTAGAAATAAAAGGTCTTCTGTAAATAAAGGTATCATAGAAAAGATCTCTCCAACCAGGAAAATTGTAAAATTTGATTATGAAAAAATAAAGAATTAAAAGAATTACTGCTTGTAAAAAATAGTTTAAATCGAATTTTTTATCAATTATAAATACATAAATCCAAGCCGTGACAAGATAGCTAACCGTAAAAGTAATATAATCTGGCCTGATGAAGGTTATCAAAAAGAGTACTGTAAACATGATCCACTCCTGCCATTTTTTAAGAAGTGCAGTCATGAAAATCAATAACATGACTAAAATAAACATATCCGGCGTAGATATTCTGGACATCTCTGTAACAGGAGGTAATAGTAACACTCCAACGGTCACACAAAAAGTGATCAAATAATTATTGGGAAAAATAGTTTTGAATATATAAAACAGGAGAATACCAGAAAAAAAATAGGATATAAGACTTAAAAAAAGGATTGACATCGGTGCTGTAAATCCAATTTTATACAGTAATCTTATTACTAGATTATATCCAACTTTTATGTCATAATAAGGAAGCTGTTGTGAAAAAGACTCTGTATTTTTTTCAAAATATTGCCTTGTTACATCTTTGGGATCAGTTCCATTGATATCCGCATAATGGTCTGCCGGTGCTTCATTTTTTATTGATGAAAAAGTAAGCTCTCTCACTTTGTCTGGCGAATCAGGATAATCTAATGTGTACATACAACCAATATAGCCTGGCATATCCCAATCATATACTCTATTATTATAATTCCAAAAGGTGAGAGCGGCTAAAACCGGCAACAAAAACAAAAAGGATAGCTGCCATTTTTTTTCCATAGAGAATCAAAGCTATTAGTTTTTAATTATAAATCTTCCGCTTCTGCCAAAAGCTCTACAATATCTTTAACTTCTACTTCTGTATTTTTATTGAAATGCTTTACACCATCGGTCATCATTGTATTACAGAAAGGACATCCAGTTGCAATGATTTTTGGTTCGAATGAAAGTGCTTCCTCTGTTCTTTCCACATTGATGTCCTTATTCCCTTTTTCAGGCTCTTTGAACATCTGTGCACCACCTGCTCCACAACAAAGTCCGTTGGTTTTGCAACGTTTCATTTCTACCAATTCCGCATCCAATTTTTCAAGGAGCATTCTTGGTGCTTCATACTCATCGTTCGCTCTTCCAAGATAACACGGATCATGGAATGTGATTTTTTTTCCTTTGAAACTTCCGCCTTCGATTTTCAGTCTTCCTTCATTCATCAAATCTTTCAGGAATTGAGTATGATGTAATACTTGATAATTTCCACCTAAGCTTGGATATTCATTTTTCAAAGTATTGAAACAATGCGGGCAAGCCGTTACTATTTTTTTCACTTCGTAGGCGTTGAGAATTTCGATGTTCGTCAAAGCCATCATTTGGAAAACAAATTCGTTCCCGGCACGTTTTGCAGGATCTCCCGTACAAGATTCTTCCTGACCCAAAACCGCAAATTCAACTCCGATCTTATTCAGAATTTTGCAAAAAGCTTTGGTTATTTTTTTAGCACGATCATCGAAACTTCCGGCACAACCAACCCAAAAGAGAACTTCCGGAGATTTGCCTTCCATTGCGTATTCCGCCATTGTTTTTATAGTGAAATCCATTTTTATAATTTACCAATTAATCAATGTAACATTTTAACAATTAGATTAATGATTGTTACATTGGTAGATTATTACATTGTTATATTAATTATCTTTTGCCCAATTCAGACGATCGGCTTGGTTGTATTGCCAAGGCGCAGCATTATTTTCAACATTCGTCATCATTAAGTTTAATTCTTGTGGTGCTGCAGACTGTTCCATTACCAAAAATCTTCTCATTTCGAAAATAATAGATAACGGATCAATGAGAACCGGACAGGCTTCTACACAAGCATTGCAAGTGGTACAGGCCCAAAGTTCTTCTTTGGTAATATAATCGTTGACTAATTTTTTACCGTCTTCTACAAACTTGCCTCCATTCTTGTTGATATTCTTTCCGACTTCTTCCAAACGATCTCTGGTCTTCATCATGATCAATCTCGGAGACAATTTTTTTCCTGTGATATTGGCTGGACAAACCGAAGTACATCTTCCGCACTCTGTGCAGGAATAAGCGCTCATCAATTGATGCTGATTAAGATCAAAAATATCTTCAGCACCAAACTTTGAAGGAACTTCTGTCTCGCCTTCTGCCGGAGCTGCGTAAGGATCTGCATTAGGGTCCATCATCAGTTTGATTTCGTTGGTTACAGAATCCAGGTTGTTGAATTTACCTTTTTTCTCAAGATTGGCAAACCAAGTGTTTGGAAATGCCAGAATGATATGAAGATGTTTGGAATAATACAGATAATTCATAAAGAACAAAATTCCTACAAAGTGAAACCACCAAGCAGATTTTTCAACAATATGAAGCGTTTCTAAACTGAAATTTTGAAAGAAAGAAAAAAGATGTTTTGAAATTGGAAAATTAGAACTAAATCGAGTTGAATCAGCATAAAAATCCGCACCATTCATCGTGAAGAAAGCCACCATCAAAGCAAATTCAATAATCAAAATCCAGTTCGCATCTTGTTTTGGCCAGCCAAATAATTCTTTCATTGTCAATCTTTTGACACCGTAGAAATTTCTTCTTATGAAAAATACCACGACAGCAAAGACAACCAAAGCTGCTAAAACTTCTAAAGCAGCTGTGAAGAAAGCGTATAATGAATCGCCTAAAATACTTTGCAAAAACCGATGTGTCCCAAAGATCCCATCAATGATAATTTCTAGTAATTCTACATTGATGATCACAAAACCTACATAAACGAAAATGTGTAAAATACCTGCAATTGGGCGTTTTACCATTTTACTTTGTCCAAGCGCAACTCTGGTCATTATTGCCCAACGTTCTGCTTTTCTATCAGTTCTGTCTATTTCTCGTCCGAGTTTTATATTGCGATATAATTCTTTCAGGCTTTTAGCAAACAAGCCGAAACCTGCAATCAATAAAATCAGAAATATTACATTGTCAATATATTGCATAGATTATTTTTTATCTGAGTTTTTACCAAAAACGGAGAAATTGACATATCTTTTCGGATTAGCTTTTAGGTCTTCCACAAGCTTATTCAAATTGTCAGCCGTTTTTGTTAGATTGTTGTAAAGTTGATCATCCTTGGCCAATTTGCCAAGAGAACCTTCACCATTTTGTATGCCAGCAATAACGCTATTCAGTTTGTTAGCTGTTTTACTGAATTCATCAATAGTTGCATTCAATTTATCAACATCTATTTTTTCTACCACTGTTCCGTATTTGGAAACGGTCGCATTAGTTGTTAAGAGCATTTTGTTAGCATTATCAACCACCTCGTGCAAACCTTTTTCGTTGGACGAAAGAATTCTATTCGTTTGTTCTGCTGTTCCTTTGAAAGAAGCCACAGTCTGATTCAAATTAGACAGTAACAATTTGATTTCTCTTCTGTTTTGCTCATCCACGATTTTATTGGTACTCGCCAATGTAGAATCCAACTTCAACAATACATTTGACAATTGATCTTTAACCGGTTTTACCTGAGACGATAAAGAGTTGAGCATAGACAGTGCATAATTGCCTTTCAAAGTGTCTCCATCTTTTGCTGTTTCTCCTCCGTACGAAAGATTGATCTTCATTTCTTTTCCAGACATCAATCCTGGTTCAAAAATTTCTAATGTAGAATTTTTGGAAAATTCGAAATTGTCATCGATTGTCAGTTTTACAACAAAGTGTAATCTGCCATCTTTTGTGGTTATCGGTTTTATCTCATCCACTTGTCCTACCTTCAGTCCGTTTATAGAAACGGGATTAGAAGCAGATAAACCTTCTACATTATCATATTTGGCATAGAAAACATTATCTGTTGTGAAAAGGTTTTTCCCTTTCATAAATTGATAAAGTACCACGAAACCAATTATGGCGAATATAGCGATTAAACCTGTTTTTAATTCTTTACTTAACTTCACGTTTTTGTTGTTTTACTAATTAGCAAATATAAGAATATTGGATCTATAATTGTTATAAATAAAAAACAACAAAAGCGACAATTATGCCGCTTTTGTTTATTCTGATAAATGTCGGGAAATTATTGCTGAGCTGTTTTATCCCAAACTTCGATTCTAAAATCTTTGATGTTAGCATTATCCTGAAGACTCTTCAAGAATGCACCTGTAAACTGCTGAGAGTTTTGTTGATTGATAGATTCTGTGATCTGCTTGATATCGCCAGGCATTTTGTTTGTTTTAACAGATTTTTTAACCACAAGATAAACACCCGTCATTCCCTCAACTGGCTGAGACAATTTGTTTGTTGCAACTCCAAAAGCCGCACCAGCAACTCTAGGTTCCATAGCTCCGTTTACAGCTGGGTTAAACAAGTTGACATCTGCACTTCCCTTGGTTGTTCCAAATGCTTTTGCAGCTTGATCAAGAGAGGCATACTTTCCAGCATTGATCTTCTCAATAATTTTCTTAGCAAGAACTTTATTTTTCACAACTGGCTCGATTTGATCTCTTACAGTTTCTGGATCAGCAAGACCTTCATCTTGTTTTCCTACAACGTAAGCTACGATTCTGTCGCCAGTTCCGTCTACTGTAAAGATATCTGTATCTCCGATATTTCTTTTCTTATCGAAAGCCCAGCTAATCACATCGCCATCCTTGTCAGTATTAAGACCAGGAAGTGTTCCTTGGAAACGTCCAACAGTTTTAGGATTATCAAATCTGTATTTGTTTTTCTCAGCCAAGCTTTTGAATTGGTTAAAACTTTTTCCTTCAGTCTGCTGAATGAATCTGGTTGCTTGGGTAAGAACTTGATTCTCTGTTTTATCAGATGCTTTGATAACTTTTGCAAGGTGAGCAATTTTATAAGTCATCGCTCCAGATTTTTTATCCTCAACATTGATGATATGGTATCCGAAAGCTGTTTCTTGCAATCCTGTTGCTCCTTTAGAGTTATTTGCTAAAAAGCTCAAGTATCCTGGCGCAAACTGACTTGCTGGTGTTGTCCAACCCACACTTCCGTTTCTTTCTACGGCATTCGGCTCGTCTGACAATTTCAATCCGTCAGCAAATTTTGCAGGATCAGCTTTAATGACTGCTAATAAACTATCCGCAGTTTTTTTAGCCGCTTCTTTTGTTCTGTTAGAAGTTGATCTTTCCGCTCCTTTATAGGCAATCAAGATATGTTTTGACAATGTAGAATCAGACGCTTTTTTGTCTAATAATTTAGAAACTACATAAAGTGTTTGTTCTTTATATGGACCAAAGGTCTGTCCAATCGCTGCAGTTGCAATTTTATCTTTCAACTCAGCTGGTAATTGTGTTGGGCTTACATATTGGGGAATGAAGGGAACATCAGAATTCAATTCTACGAACATAGAATCATTTGTTGTATTCTGGAAGTTTTCCGCTCCGTTGGAAGCATCTGTTCCTTTAAGAAACAATTTATTGATCTCATTCAAAGTTGCGGCATCATCCTGCGTACTTGGTGCAGCAGGAAAATAAGCGTAAGCCAAATTTCTGCTTGCTGTCGCTTTGAATCTTGTTGGATGCAATTTGATATAATCCGCAAGATCTTGAGTGGTAACTTTTACATCATTCTTTTTAGAGAATTCCAAATAATCAACCTTTACAAAATCAATATTTGCCATATCATCACGGAATTTGATCATCAACTCAGCTTCTTTTTTGCTGGTTGTAATTCCTGAGGTCAGGTTTCCGAATAGCATTCTGGCCATCATTCTGTACTCGATTGATTTTTTGTTCTTCAACCAATAAGAATAATTCTCCGGACTGGTGGATTGTGCTTTTTCTATTTCAGATTTGATTTCCTGAACTTTAAAGTTGCCTTTCTCATCAAAATATTGCTGATTTTGAGCGAACATCGGATCATACTGCAATTGGCTCCAGAAAATCTCATCAGTCAATTTAAGACCCATTTTATCAAACTGCTGTTTGATCAATTTAGATTGCACAAGAATCTGCCAAGCTTGTTCTTCAAGACCTTTTGTTGGCTGCCCTTGTTGCTGAGCCTGTTGTTGCATTATGAATAACTGGTCATTGAACTCATCTCTCGTGATATCTTCACCATTGACCTTTCCAAAAACATTAGGGTTTTTTGAAAACATTTTGTCAAAGGTATCTGCGTTAAAAAGAAATGCTAACAATCCTAAAGCTATTACGCCTAACAGAAGCCATGATCTTTTTCTAATTTCGCCTAAAATTGCCATTTTATAGTATGTATTTATAATAGTGTGCGAAAATACATATTTTTAAGAGAATAGGAAAATTATTTGGATACAATTGTGAATGTGTGATATAAAATAAAAAAAACCTCCAAATTTAGAGGCTTTCAGTTTACTTGTCATTTTTTTTATCGAGAACTTTTTCCCGCATTTTCCCTTCCGTTTGAAATAATTTCAGAACTTGCTGCGGCGTCAATATTTTCAAGAATTTATCAGCGTAAGTTCTTCGGTTGTTAAGAAGTTGCTGACCAACATCAAAACTTTGATTAAGTCTTCTTGTAGCTTCTTCATCCGAAAGATTTCCGATATTATTTTCTACAAGGAATTTTTCTTTTATCTGCTTTTGATTAGATTGGTACTCAGCAAACAACGCTTTGAATTCATCTTGTTTATCTGCAGAAATATCAATGTCATCTATCACAATATTCTCTTTCATTTTCTGTAGGAAAACCGAACGCTCTTTTGTAGACATACTATTTACAACTTCTTTTTTTTCCTGCGTGTTCATTGTTTTCCATTCAGAAGTCCTCGGAATATTGGTTTGTCTTTGCATTGTTCCGACGGGAGACAATGATGATGAACTTCCTCTCAAACTTGAACTGGGGTTGGGGTTAGAAGACCTCAAACTTGTATTGTTTGACCGCCTGTCCTGTCCACTAACTGTGTGTGCAGAAAATAATCCGGTAATTAAAATAGTCAATAACAATTTTTTCATTTCTATATATTTTGTTATTAATTATAAAGATCAAGATAAACATCTTGTTCACTATTTCTATCCAGATCTTTCAATTGGTCTGGCGTAAAGGCTACTAAAACCTTCTCAACTTCCGCTTCTGGCTTTCTCTTAGTTTCTACTGCGTAAACTTGTCTATCTGTATTATTAAAAGACTTGACATCCGAAACATTAGCTTTAGAAGAAGCGATGTGATGATTTTTGATGTTTCGTTTTATGACAACATCTGTATGATGTTCTTCCGTCACTTCATTATTCGTTAATTGTTCTGATGAACTTGGCAAAGCGGGTTCATTAATATTATAAACCGAATCTACAATTGGTTTCTGGCTTGCAAAGTTTTGCGTTTCAGAAGTATTATCAAATCCCAAAAAAGCGGTAATTCCTCCTATCAAAATCACTGCAGCGGCACCCATCCATTTAAAATCAAGTGAGAAAACTTTTGTTTCTTCTTTCGCAGCCATCGGGTTTTGACCAACAGTCTGTGAAATCACATTCGCCTGCATTTGTTTGAAAAAATCTTCCGAAGGTTCCGGATAAGGCGTTTTTCTGTTTAATTTTTCTATATCGATTTGCATAACTTTTATTTCTTTAAAACTCTTGCGAGTAATTATCTTTAATGTATTGTTCCACTTTATCTTTAGCGTAATGATAATTCGTTTTCAAAGTTCCGACTGACATATCCAGAATCTTCGAAATTTCCTCATAAGGCAAATCATCATAATACCTCATATTGAACACCAATTTCTGCTTCTCTGGCAAAGTCTGAATTGCCTTCTGCAAAAAAACCTGAATCTCTTCCGCATCTTGTCCAGCATTGTCTGCTACCAGATTCTGCATATGATATTCTGCATCTTCATCGGTCTTCTTCATCCGGTTCATTTTATTGAGCGCCTGCAAAGCCTCGTTGGTAGCGATTCTGTACAACCAAGTGTACAATTTGCTATCACTTTTGAACTGGTGAATATTCTGATACGCCTTAATAAATGCATCCTGCAAAACATCCTGAGCACCGTCGTGGTCAACAATCAACCGCCGGATATGCCAATAAAGACGACTCTGATAAGCATCCATCATTGCGCGCAAGCCCTTCTCTACTGTTTGCGGTTTTGAGAAGAGATTTACAATTTCCTCATCCTTGAGCTTCATTCAGATGTTTCGTAGTTTTGATTAAAAAATAAGACCAAAGTTAAATTATTTTTTCAATTTCTTTGGATAAAGCTAAATCTAAAATCGAGCCTTTTCCATTTTTAATCAAATCCAAATCATCAAATTCTTATCTTTGTTAATATGAAAACAGTAATTATAGGCTCGGGAAATGTCGCTTATCATTTGGCAAAAGCTTTCACTCAAAATAATATTAATGTTCATCAGATTTTTGGTCGAAATGAACTTGAACTTTCTAACATTTCAAGCGAGTTTAATATTCCACATTCAAATAAAAATCTTGAGAATGCAGAACTTTATATCATTGCAGTTTCGGATTCTGCTGTTGAAAACGTTTCGGAATTAATAAAAAATGAAAATGCGCTTGTTGCTCACACTTCCGGCTCTCTTCCAAAAGAAATCCTGAAAGGCAATTACAGAAAAGCGAGTTTCTATCCTTTACAGACATTTTCGAAAACCAAAAATCTGGATTATTCCAAAATCCCGTTTTTCATAGAAGCTGACAATCAAATCGATGAAAAATCATTGATGGAATTAGCTTCGATCATTTCTGACAATGCAGAAGTTTCAACTTACGAAAAGAGAAAATATATTCATCTGACCGCAGTTTTTGCCTGCAACTTTGTGAATCATCTTTTTGCAAGAGCCAAAGAAATATCAGATTCTCAGGATTTGGATTTCAATTATTTTCTTCCTTTGATTAATGAAACCGTTGAGAAAATCCATCATCTTGACCCAAAATCTGCGCAAACCGGACCAGCCGTAAGAGGCGACGAGAGAATTTTAAAACTTCACGAAGAACTCATCAGCGATGAGGAGCATTTAAAAATTTATAGGTTGATGAATGAGTCGATTAAAAAAATGTATCAATAATTGTGTAACATTTTCCGGAATTCTGCACTAATTATTTGAAAACAGAAAATATAGAAATTATGAAATTGCCCAAGCAATTGCATATGACAATTAAAAAAAGAAAAAAATCGCTTATGAAATCTCTCAAAAAATTAGTCATTCTTCCTTTGCTATTATTAGGATTAATGGTTTCTGCACAAGAAACAGCCAATCGTTTCTTTTATGAATTAAGCTTCAAACCTAAAAAAGATTCGGCAAAAATTGATAAGGTAATGGCAACGCTTGATATTGTAAAAGATAAATCAATCTATCAGGATTTTACAATTACAGCGCAGGATTCTATCATAAAAATGGCGGTGGAAGAAATGCAAAAGACCAAAGCGTGGAAAGACCTTTCGAAAACGATAAAAATGCCAAAATTCGCTTTCAAGATATATAAAATGTATCCTGACATGAAAGAGCAATATGTTGATAGAATCAGCAAAAATCTTTTCGCTTACGAAGAAGCTATAAAATTCGATTGGAAAATCCTTTCTGACAAAGAAAAAATCGGAGAATACAATACTCAAAAAGCAACGACAGAATTTGGCGGAAGAAAATGGACCGCCTGGTTCTCAACTGACATCCCTTTTCAAGATGGACCTTATAAATTCTACGGATTGCCTGGTTTAATTGTGAAAATCGAGGATGAAGGCAAAAATTATTCCTGGTTGTTATCCGGAAACAAGTCGGTAAAAGACTGGAAGGAATTCTCATATGTAGAAGAATTACAGGCACAATCCGGAATGGTAAGCAACGAGAAAAAAGTGATTCCTAAAGATAAATTCGACAAAGCTTTTGCTGCTTTCAAACAAGACCCAATGGCAGAATGGCGCGCTCAGGTTCCACAAAATATGTTGACAATGAAAATGCCCGGAAGCGATATGACCATTGGAGAAATGATGAAAAATCAAGAAAAAATTGCAAAAGATTTCTTTAATGCCAATGACAACCCTATAGAAGTCGTGCAAGTCACAGAGAAAAAGAAAAAATAAATCAAAAACCGGAAATTAAGTTTCCGGTTTTTTTATGCTAAATCGCTTATTTAGATTAATTTGAAATAAGCTATCTTTGTAGTCCAAAATTTTTAGTCTTGCAAACAAAACATACCGATAAACTCTGTTGTTTTCCGAAAAACAAAATCGGGAAAATTCTTGGTTACGACAACGAAAACCTCTTGATGCCGACGAAAATAATCGAAATGGGATTGCTTCCGGAAACCACTTTCAGAGTTCTTTATCAGGCTCCTTTCAATGGACCGCTTTATATAGAATACGGCTCGGATAAAACCAGAATCGCCTTGAGAGAAGCGGAAGCAAGATTTATAAAAGTAGAAGTTTCGGAGTAATGCAGGAGAAAAAACAAAAGCAAATTCTACTGATCGGGAATCCCAATGTCGGGAAATCCACGATGTTCAATGTGCTTTGCAACAGAAAACAAAAAACCGGAAATTACGCTGGTGTTACCGTTGCCAGCCTTTCCGGAAAATATATTTACAAACACGAGGAAGTTGAAGTAATTGATTTGCCTGGTTCTTACAGTATTTACCCAACTTCTGAAGATGAGGCTATCTTTTCACGCTATTTGATTCAGGAACAGGAGAATTATTCCGGCGTGGTTTACATTGCCGATGCTATTAATATGAGAAGAAGTCTTCTTCTTTTCCAGCAGATTCAGGATTTGGGAATTCCTGCGATAATGGTCGTGAATCAAATCGATGAAGCCGAAAAACGGGGAATAAAAGTTAACATTTCCAAGCTTCAAGAGATTCTGAACATTCCTGTTTTTGAAACCAATGCAAAGAACAATATCGGAATAGAAACCGTTCGGGAAGCAGTTTTCAATAATGATTTCAAAATTTCGGAGAACAATTCATTCGAAATTCCATTGGAACAGAAAGCTTTGGTTTACAAAATCTCTTCTAATACGTCTGAAAAAAATCTCTATAAAATCTGGACACTTTTAGCCGCAGACACTTATCTCGGAAAAATAGAAAACATCCACGAAATCATCACACAGGAAGATTCCAAATGCAGTGTCCCAAAGCGTTTGCAAATACAGGAAACGGTAAGACGATATCAAAATATTGATAAAATCACCTCCGAAATCACCGAGAAAAAACCTCAGTTAAAAGAATTATTGACAGAAAAATTAGATAAAGTTCTGGTTCATAAAGTTTGGGGTTATGTTGTCTTTTTATTGATTTTGTTATTGATTTTCCAAAGCGTTTTCTTCCTTGCAGAATATCCAATGACCTGGATAGAGGATTTCTTCACTTGGTTATCAGAATTCTCAAGCGAACATCTTCCAAAAGGACCAATCAATTCTTTGGTTTCCAGCGGAATCATTCCGGGAATTGGCGGAATTATGGTTTTTGCACCACAGATTGGGATTCTTCTTTATTTCCTTTATTTATTGGAAGATTCGGGATATATGGCGAGAGTTGTTTTCCTGATGGACAGGATGCTAAGACCTTTCGGATTGAATGGAAAAAGTATTGTCCCATTGGTTTCCGGAACAGCTTGTGCAATTCCAGCGATAATGTCAACCAGAAACATCGAGAACGTCAAAGAAAGATTGATTACAATTCTTGTAACGCCTTTTATGACTTGTTCTGCAAGACTTCCTATTTACAGTATTATCATCGGATTGATCATTCCCGATGACAATTTTTACGGCATCAAATACAGAGCGATTGCACTGATGATAATGTATCTGATAGGATTTCTGATGGCTTTATTTTCATCATTTATTTTGAAAAGTTTCATCAAAACCAAGATCAAGAGTTTCCTGGTAATGGATTTACCAACTTACAAAATGCCGTTGTTTGGTTATGATTTCAAATTGGTCTTGGGTAAGGTTTGGGAGTTTATTTCCGGTGCTGGAAAAGTAATTTTCACTGTGAGTATTATACTTTGGGCTTTGAGTTATTTTGGCCCGCCACAACATAAGGATGAGATTTTAGCAACAGAATCTTCCCTTGACCATTCTTATTTGGGAAGAATCGGAAGAACTATGGAACCAGCCATTGCTCCGCTGGGTTATGACTGGAAAATGGGAATCGGAATCTTGACAAGTTTTGCGGCGCGGGAAGTTTTCGTAGGAACATTATCAACACTTTACAGTCTGGATGATGAAGCTCCGGAAGGAAAATTAATAGAAAAAATGAGACTGGATGTAAAACCGAATGGCGAAAAAGTCTTCAGTTTTGCAACCGGTGTTTCGATTTTACTTTTCTATGCTTTTGCAATGCAGTGTATTTCCACAATTGCTGTGGTTTACAGAGAAACGCGAAGCCTGAAATGGACGATGTTACAAACTGTTTCAATGACATTTTTGGCATACTTTTCGGCTTTGATTATTTATCAAATTTTAAAGTAAATTTGAAATGGACAATTCATTAATCTTACAATATGTAATTATCGGGCTTATCGTTTTAACGGCTGTTTATGCGATTGTAAGAAAACTTACAAAAACATTTTCCAAAAAAGACAAAGGAAAAAACTGCGGACCGGATTGCGGATGTTCTTGAAACAGAATGACGAATCAGAAATTATGTTTTAGAGTTGTCACACTGAGAGCGATATCGAAGTTGCATCATTTTTCTAATTTATCATTTTCCTCAGATATTCTATTTCGTTCTGCAATACTTCTATCAGCTGGTCTTTTGCCTTTATCAGTTGGTCCACGATTTCTTTATTGTCCTCGTAAAAGTTTTCAATCCTCTGAGACACAACACTCTCACTGTTATAGTTGTTTTGAACAAAATTGTTCTGGTCTAACTCAAGAATTTCATTTATCGGCGTTTCAAGAATATTGGAAATCCGGAATAATCTTTCTACAGAAAGCTTGGTTTCTCCGGTTTCTATTTTGCGGTAAGCAGCAGGAGTCAGTTCCAGTTCATCCGCCATATTTTCGTAGGTAAAACCTTTTCGGTTACGAAGCTGCGAAATCTTTTCAATGATTTTTTCCATTTCCATAAGTCTGATTTTATATCAAAAGTAACTATTTTTAACTTAAAAGTAAAATTATTTCATAAAAAGTTTCATAAAATCTCTGTCAAATGAATTTAATTTGAAACTTCAAAAATTAAAATAATGAAAACTAAAAATTTACTATTGTTAATTCCTGCTTTATCAATGGTTTCCTGTGGTTCCTGGGTGAGAATCGGAGACCTTAATGCCATCAGCAACCGTAATCTGGACGACAGCAAACAATATGTTTTACTAAACAGAGAAGTGGAAGCCGAAGCTGATTCTGACCATGATGCTCTGGAACAGGCTGTTGATAACATTACAAAAAAATATGAGGGAGAATTTCTGAGAAATGCGAAAGTTTTTGTGAAAGATAATGGGAAGAAAATCAAAGTAATTGGAGATGTCTGGGGAATCCGAAACGCGCAAGTCAACGTAAGCACTTCGGCGAATGCCAACATTCAGCTTAATATTGGAGATTCCGTTGTTTTCAAAAGAAAAGGAGAACTGATTGACGGACAAATCCTGGGATTCAACTCCAACTTACTGATCATCCAATACGGAAAAGGAAAAAAAATCGAACTAAAATATGACGAGGTAACCAAAACCAACAAATAGATGAAAAAAATTATTTTAGCTGTCGCAATAAGCATATTATTTACAACAAGTTGTCGTTCCGAATCCAATGAAGAAACCAATTCCACAGAAACAGAGACAACAGCTCAAACTGCCTCAACACTGGTTAAATTGAGCGTTTTGAATTCTCAGAATATTGCGCAAAAAGACATCGTTATAATGATGTTCAAAACCCAAGTAACATCTGCCAATAATCTGCCAAGTATAGAAAAACAGGCAACTTCTGATGCAACCGGATTGGCGACCTTAGATTTATCAAACTATATCACAAGTAATATTCCTACGACCTACTATTTTGAAGCGTTCAAAAAAGATGGGAATAATTATATGTGGATAAGTAAAACTCATCCCGAAATATCCATTAAAAAAAATCAACAAATCACAACATCAATTGTTGTGAACTAACAAACTAGAGTAATTATTCAAAACCCTTTTTGCTGGAATAAGGTTAAAATCATAGTCATTCTTAATTTAAAAGTTCATATTTTTAGTTTTAGAAATAAAACGAATCGATGCGATTTCTCTCTATTATTCTACTCCACTTCTGCATTTTTACATTTGCACAAAATGACAGCATTCTTAATAAAGTGATTTCCTACGACGACAAAATTATCCTTCGCCTTAATTTTGATACCAACATTGATAATTATGTCATTTCGTCCAAAGAATTAGACATAAAACCAAGGTTGAATCTCAACACCAAAATCAACACCACTATTGGGTTTGATTATAAAATCATCAGTGCAACAGTATCTTTCGCTCCCAATTTTTTACAGGGAAACAACAACGATTTGAAAGGAAAAAGCAGTTTCACCAACTACACTTTCAGATTCTTTCCAAAAAACATTATTCAGACACTTTCATACAAGAATAGCAAAGGTTATTACATCAGCAACACCCGGGATTTCGTAAGCAATTGGCAAAAGGATAAAGACCCCTATTTAACTTTTCCAGATTTAAGGATTCAGAGTTTTGGAGGTTCGACCTCTTATATTTTCAATAAGAATTTTTCCCTCAAAGGAATTTATTATCAAAAAGAATGGCAGGAAATGAGCAGTGGAAGTTTTGTGCCTTCTATTAATTATGAATATGTTCTTTTTTCTGATGATCTGAATTCCATAAAATCCAGAGAACATCAATTGGATTTGAGTTTTGATGTTGGTTATCATTATAATTATGTTGTTACAAAGCACTTCAATATTGCACCATTTGCATTTGCAGGATTAGGAAAAAAATGGAGCAGTTATAAAGCCGACATCACAAAAGATGAAAAAGAAAAACAGAATTTTTTCACTCAGAATTTCGGTGCAGGTTTGCATCTCGGTTATAATTCCGAGAAAATTTTCTTCGGTTCCAAATTCAATTATTTCGGCAGTCGTTATGATGACAATGGTTCTAATATTATCAATAATGATTTCTATGTTCTTTTATTTTTCGGCTATAGGTTAAACGCACCTTCTAAGGTAAAAAAGGTCTATGAAAAAATTCAGGATAAAATACCTGAGCTTTAATATAGATTTAAAAACAAAACGACTTCTTTTTAATACATTTGCATTCAGAAAAAACTTAATTATTGAAAGATGTCCTTAATCAAATATCACTTAATTCTATTTTAAATATTGAAAACTAAGTTATCTTCCATTTATCGATTTTAATTAATTTTGTTTTAAACATCAAATATGAAATTAGAAACAGTAAAATCTTTAACGAATTCTTTCGAAGATTTTTCTCACAAAACAAATGAAGATATCGAATTTTGGTTTGCGAGAGATTTGCAACAATTATTAGGATATTCTGAGTGGAGAAATTTCCACAATGTTATTATAAAAGCAAAAACATCCTGTGAAGTAAGCGGAAATAATATATCAGACCATTTTGTTGATGTCAACAAAATGGTTTCACTTGGTTCAGGCTCTCAAAGAGAAATAGACGACATTATGCTTACCAGATACGCCAGTTATCTGATAGCTCAAAATGGAGACCCTCAAAAAGAACCTGTCGCTTTTGCGCAAAGTTATTTTGCAATTCAGACAAGAAAATTCGAAGAAATTCAAAAACGAATTAAAGAATACGAAAGGCTTCAGGCAAGACAAAAACTGAGTTTATCTGAAAAAGAACTTTCTGGTCTCATTTATGAAAAAACAGGAAATGATAAAGATTTTGGAATAATCAGAAGTAAGGGAGATTTTGCTTTGTTTGGGAAAACAACCCAACAAATGAAAGACAAATTAAATATTCCAAAAAATAGAGCACTTGCTGATTTCCTCCCAACAATAACAATAAAAGCGAAGGATTTTGCAACGGAAATTACTATTTTCAACACAAAAGAAAAGGAGTTGAAAAGTGAAAATTCAATTTCTTCTGAACACATTATTAATAATAAATCTGTTAGGAAAATTTTGTTAGAAAGAGGTATTACACCAGAGAATCTACCTGCTGAAGAAGATATCAAAAAATTAGAAAGAAGAGTAACATCTGAAAGTAAAAAAATAGAGAAAAATCCAAAAAAATTAAAATAATAAATGTCATTAATAAAATCAATCTCCGGAATCCGAGGAACTATCGGCGGAAAAGTAAATGATAACTTGACTCCGCTGGATGTTGTGAAATTTGCTTCTGCCTTCGGAACCTGGCTTCAGAACAATAAAAACAAAAAAGATTTAACACTTGTCATCGGTCGTGATGCGAGAATTTCCGGTCAAATGGTTTCTTCTCTTGTTGCTTCCACTTTGCAAGGTTTAGGAATCAATGTTGTGGATTTAGGACTCTCAACAACACCAACTGTAGAAATAATGGTTCCTGAGCTGAAAGCCGACGGCGGAATCATCCTGACTGCTTCTCACAATCCAAAACAATGGAACGCTTTGAAATTATTGAATGACAAAGGCGAATTCATCAGCGGAGAAAATGGTGCAGAGGTTTTGGCTTTGGCAGAAAATGAAGATTTTGATTACGCTGAAGTAGATCATTTGGGAAAATATGAAACCAGAGACGACGCCTTTGATATTCACATCAAACAAATTTTAGATCTGCCAACAGTGGATGTTGAGGCGATAAAAGCAAAGAAATTCAAAGTTGTACTTGACGCAGTAAATTCTACCGGCGGAATTTCTATTCCACCACTTTTGGAGAAACTCGGTGTTGAAGTCGTGAAATTATATTGCGAACCAAACGGGCAATTCCCTCACAACCCAGAACCTTTGAAAGAACATCTTGGCGACATCTGCGAATTGGTCATCAAGGAAAAAGCAGATATGGGAATCGTGGTTGACCCGGATGTGGACAGACTGGCTTTGGTAGACGAAAAAGGTGAAATGTTTGGCGAAGAATACACATTGGTTGCCGTTGCAGATTACCTATTGAAAGACAAAAAAGGCGTGGCCATTTCCAATCTTTCTTCCAGCCGAGCTTTGAGAGATGTTGCGAAAAATCTGGATTCAGAATATTTTGCAAGTGCTGTTGGAGAAGTGAATGTGGTGACCTTGATGAAAGAAAAAAATGCCGTGATCGGTGGCGAAGGAAACGGTGGGATCATCTATCCGGAATTACATTACGGAAGAGATTCTTTGGTGGGTGTTGCTTTATTTTTGACCCATTTGGCCAAAGAAAACAAAACTGTTTCTGAGCTGAGAGCCACTTATCCAAGTTATTTTATGGGTAAAAAGAAAATCGAATTGACGCCGGATATCGACGTTGATGCTTTATTAGTCAAAGTTCAGGAAGAATATAAAAACGAAGAGATCTCAACGGTTGACGGTGTGAAAATCGATTTTGCTGAAAATTGGGTTCACCTCAGAAAATCCAATACGGAACCGATTATCAGAATTTATACCGAGGCATCTTCTCAGGAAGAAGCGGATAAATTGGGCGATGATATGATTGCGAAGATCAGAAGTTTGATATAAAATTGAAGGAAGCAAAATTTGCTTCCTTTTTTATTTAGTTACAATTAAGTCTGTTTTAAACTTGCTGCGATCGCATTTTGTTCCAAACAACTGTGAATGTGACTAAAGTAAATCGTATTTGGTTACAAACAGCCTTGTTTTAGACTTCCGTACTTTGTATTTTGTTTCAAACAACTCGCGGGAAACTTCCGAAGTCCTTCTTTGGTTACAAACAGACTTGTTTTAAACCAACGGAGATCGTGTTTTGTTCCAAACAACTTGCGGGAAACTTCCGGAGTCCTTCTTTGGTTACAAACAGACTTGTTTTAGACCAACGGAGATTGTGTTTTGTGTTGAACAATTTGTTTTGAGTGTAGTTTTATACCGCATTGACAATATTAAATATCAAATGAACTCTTTATAATAAGCCACAAACTCCCGAAAAATTGAATAGCAAAGTTCCGTCTTCATTCACTTTATTTCCAGGAACGATTGCGACATCCGCATTGGTTTCTTTATCAGTCAATCCGTCAATCGCAATGTAAACTGAATGTGCCAAAAACCAAACAATCAGAACCGCAAAAATCGATTTAATAAAAGTGAAAACGCTTTTCATAAAGGATAAATCATTTATTTTAAAGCCAAAAGCAATCTGCCAATCGCCAGCAGCCATTTAATATTCCATCTTCCTCAACTTCTTAGAAGTCGCTCCAATAAACAACGCCGTCAAAACCGTCATTGCCCCACCAAAAACTACGGAACGTACAACGCCCATCAGTTTCGCCGTCAATCCACTTTCAAATTGCCCCAATTCGTTACTCGACATGATGAAAATAGAGTTCACACTCAAAACTCGTCCACGGATTTCCTCAGGCGTTTTCAACTGAACAATCGTTCCTCGGATGACAACGCTAATTCCGTCCAACATACCACTTAAGACGAGGAATGCAAATGACAACCAGTATAGTTTTGACAATCCAAATCCAATGATACAAAGTCCAAAACCAGTCGCCACAAAAAGCAATATTTTCCCTTGATTTTTACGAAGCGGAACCATAGACAATGTAATGATAATTAACATCGAACCAATATCCGAGGCCGCATTCAGCAATCCAAAACCTTCGGAGCCAACCTTCAGAATATCACTCGCGAAGACCGGAATCATTGCCACTGCGCCACCAAAAAGTACCGCAAACATATCCAGCATCTGAGCGCCAAGAATCTCTTTGGTTTTATAAATGTACGCCAAACCTTCCTTCACACTTTCGAAAATTTTCACATCTTTATTCTTATTCTCAGAAAATTGTTTGTTGATGGTCCAAAAGAATAAAGACGATAAAACCATACAACTTACAATCACGACCAAAGTCCATTTTATCGTGATCAAAGCAATCAGAAAACCTCCCAAAGCGTGTCCAGAAACAGAAGCAATCAAAAATGTCGCCTGATTCAAAGTGACAGCGTAAGGCAAATTTTCCTGCTTCACAATTCTCGGAATCATGCTCGGAACCAACGGCCCTAAAAACGAACGACAAATCCCTGTAAAGAAAATAACGGCATAAATAAAATAAGTGATTTCGTGACCTGTAAAATGCATTTTGTGCCCAAGAAAAGCTGGAATCAAAAGCAAACTTATGAGAACCACATAAGCATAATTGCATAGCAAAAGCAGTCTTTTCTTCTCGTTCATATCAATCACGTGACCAGCATACAGTGCACAGGAAACAGCAGGAATCACTTCGGAAAGCCCTATCAATCCGATGGAAAACGGGTCTTTTGTCAATTGATAAACCCACCAGCCAAGCAAGGTTGCCAGCATCCTGAATGCGATGATGAGGAAAAATCTACCTGTGAGAAGATGACGAAATTCTATATTTTTTAAAACCCGAAGCGGTGTGAATGAAACCATTATGCAAAAGTAAATGATAGCATTCAATTTTCAGACAATTAGTCCTGAAAATTACAGTTTAAACTCAGATAAAAAATCACCAATTTTTCGGTCATTTGCCAAACGCGGAATCTTGTTTTGCCCACCTAGTTTACCTTCAGATTTTGCATAATCCTGAAAAGCATTTTTCTTCAGTTTCGTAATAAGCAAAGGCTGTAGAATGTTTCCGGAAATCAAATCGTCATAATAGGTATTGCGTTGTCTGAGCTGCAAATCTAGTTCAGCTTTGAAAGCTTCGAAATTTTCCGGCTCTTTTTCAAACTCGATGAACCATTCGTGGTAAGGCAAACCTTCTGCTGGATTCACTTGAGGCGCAAGATGGAACTCTGTTATCTGAGCAGGATATTTTTCAACGGTCGCTTTCAACGCCTCTTCCACTTCAAAGGCAATCACATGCTCACCAAAAGCCGAAGTGAAATGTTTTGTTCTTCCGCTTACTAAAATTCGGTAAGGGTCTTTATCAATAAATCGCACAACATCGCCAATGGAATAAGCCCAAAGTCCTGAATTGGTCGTCAAAATCAAAGCATAATCTTTATTAAGTTCAACATCTTTTAATGTTAATCTTTCCGCATTTGGTTTGCCATATTGTTCTAATGGAACAAATTCGTAGAAAATCCCGTGATTGGTTAAAAGCAACAAGCCTTCTTTTTTATAATCATCCTGAAATGCAAAGAAACCTTCCGAGGCCGGAAAAGTCTGAACGATGTCGACAGGTTTCCCAAGCAATTCATTCATCTTATCTCGGTAAGGTTCGTAGTTTACACCTCCAGTAATGATCAATTGAAGATTCGGGAAAATCTCTGTTATTTTCTTTCCGTGTCGGTCAATCAGTTTTTCGAAATACATTATCAGCCAAGGCGGAATTCCGGAGATCAAGGTCATATTTTCTTTCTCGGTTTCCTCTACGATTTTATCGATTTTGGTTTCCCAATCTTCGATGCAGTTGGTTTCCCAGCTAGGCAATCTGTTTTTCTGAAGATAGTTTGGAATGTGATGCGCCACAATTCCTGACAATCGTCCGTTTTTGATGCCGTTGATTTCCTGCAATTCAGGCGAACCTTGCAGGAATATCATTTTTCCATTGACGAAATCGGCGTTATTTTTCTTTTCGATGTAATGAAAAAGTGCGCTTTGAGCTGCGCCAATTTGGTAAGGCATTGCTTCCTTTGAAATCGGGATATATTTGGCGCCTGAAGTTGTTCCGGAAGTCTTCGCAAAATATTCCGGCAAGTCTGGCCAAAGGATTTTGGATTGTCCTTTTTTGATTTTCTCGATGTAAGGTTTCAGATCTTCGTAATCCGCCATCGGAACATTGGTTCGAAAATCCTCAACATTCTTTATATTTTCAAATTGATGTTCTCTTCCGAACAAGGTTTTCTCAGCTGTTTTGATGAGTGAGAGCAAAAGTTCTTCCTGATTCTTGACCGCATTGGTTTTGAAATCTTTTGTTTTCGAAATATGTTTATTGGCCCAGAGGAGCGCGATATTTTTCTTGATAAAATTCAGCATCAATTAAGAATTTTCGGTTGTCAAATTTATAAGTATTCTTTTATATAAGTAAGTTTTAAGTCTTAGAATTTTTTATAATGTGTATCTGAACACAAAGCGCACTAAGTTTTTTATAAAATACTAACAGCTTTTAGGTTCACGAAGGCGCTTCGCTTAAAAAAGATTTGTAATTTCTGGTTTCTAGCAGATTTCACAAATTGCGCAGATTAAATTTGAGAGTTATTTGGAATGATAAAATGTGATTTTATCTTGTCTCATGGTTTTATGTTGAATCTGCAGCCCGACATGAGCGGAAATCCTTTTTTGCTTGGACTTTGGGTTCTATTAATGACAAATCGTGAGCAAAAAAGATTGGGAGCCCTTCGACTATGCTCAGGATAAACTACAGGTGGATTAAGCTGCCCAAATAATTATTAATAATCAGACAATTAAATATTTGCAATTAATATTGCGATTATCAAAGAAAATACTTACTTTTGCACCTCGAATAATTATAAAATTTATAAACAATGTTTGCAATTGTAGAAATAGCAGGGCTTCAATACAAAGTTGAGCAAAACCAAAAGTTGTTTGTGAACCGTTTGAAAGGAGACAAAGGAACGAAAGTTTCTTTTGATAAAGTTCTTCTTACTGTA